>JAEEGG010005122.1_pt1 | contig 31369 bp, 21 predicted proteins | sample 9134161 | NCBI WGS metagenome assembly JAEEGG01 (sample SAMN16246543, study PRJNA631951) | gut metagenome | biome: gut microbiome; feature: rumen; material: CR-attached | host: Bos | place: Iran: Karaj | collected 2018-10
GCATCCGGTACAAGGACTACTATTACGATACGGAGTCCGGATTCTACTATCTGCAGAGCAGGTATTATGATCCATCGGTCTGCAGATTCATTTCGGCAGACAGTACGGATTATCTTGGGGCTTCGGGGTCGGTTCTGTCGTTCAATTTGTTTGCTTATTGTGAGAACGGAAGTATTAATGGAAAAGACCCAACTGGAACCGGGCCCTTCAAAGCAATTGGTATACAGTTCTCATTATCAATCGGGTCTATTGTCATTGGATTTGAGCTTTTGTGGTCACTAGACTCTGGTCGGTTTTATGCTTTCTTTTTTGCAGGAAGTGCAGCATCATTTTGTCCCAATTCAATGGTACAATCTGAAAGAGCTCTTATGGAAGATATGATGTATATCATTAGAAAAGTCCCGAAATTTTCAATTTCAAATATTCAATTATTTAAGAAACTCTCTATATCAGTTTCATTTATTGCTGTTCTTGGAAACAGATATTCTGTCTTTCCTGAAGATTACCGAGGTTGGTTCACAGGGATTTCTCTCTCATATTACCATGTTCAAGTCTCAGGAGCGATTGGACATACGGGAAGAAAAATCATTGGATCTTTAGGGATTGGAGTCACTTCTTCATTTACGTCAATCGATGTGTCTCAAACATTCTATATTCAAGTTAATGGTTTTTCCTCTGTTGAAGAACGATTAACATCATTAAGGGCAACCATTAATTCTCATTTAGCATGGCTGAAGTTTTTTGCTTTCTTGTTTGCCTGAACAGAGTCAATGGAAACTATATATTATATTGACTTAAGGGAATTGTTTTTATTCTCTTTGATTGCGTTAGCGGCATCAATTGTTATGCTCGTGTTGCTCATTAGGGTTATAGTTTGGTTTATTAAGGGACATGATTATCGTTTAATAGTAGTAGTTATCTTTGTTATTGTGCTCCTAACAATTGCTTTTGGGTTAATATTATTTTCAACAGATTCGATAAGCACCGTTTGTTTCATAATTAATGCAAAAAAAGACCAGTGTGAAGTTGTGTCCGGTGATTTCTCAATTATTAGTGTCGAAGAAGAGTACCATCGAGATGATTTTTTGGGCTATAGCGTCACTTTTATATGTGAAGGACGCAAGTTTGCAGCAGCTAATCTTTTTACAAATGAAGAAATTGAAGAGCTGAAAAAACTCAATGAAGCCAAGATCTCATTCAATTATATAAAAAAGTCTTTATATATTGTTAAAATTGATTCAGCCAAGTCCGATTGAAGTGGACCCCCCTGCCAATTGACGAAAGAAAACCAATGAAAAATGAAGCCATAATATAATATACGCAAAAGGGACGTCCGACCGTGATATATCCGATGTGATCAACGATATCTACGGATTCAGGTTAAGCCATGAAACGATATCCAACATAGTAGACAGGGTAACGCCGATGGTCATAGAATGGCAGAACAGGAAGCTGGAAAAGATTCATTGACGCCGCACAGCGGTACTCTGTAGTTCGTGAACTGACGCCGGAGATTCTCCGCATGTTCATCTCGAAGAAAGTGATTCATGAGCGGGAAAAACGCACAGCAAAACTTCTCCTCAGCAGATCGACATCTGTTTCCGGTTCATCGGAAACTGGATTGCGCTGAAAAATTGACACTGGGTGTAAAATAGCCGTATGGGTACGAAAGGAAAAGAAAGTCACCGTTTTGGTCGTACACATACTTGCAGAAAAAGCTGGCAAAAGCTCTGAATCCCTTTAAATCCGGACCTCAGCAGATCAGCCCAGTTAAACTGCATGTATAGAGCGTATAGGCTGAGAAGGATTAAAAAAACGGAAAGGACGGGCACCCGACTGTCCGTCCTCTCCGCGGGCACTGTTAAACTAAAACATCCTTATGAGAACCGCCCTTCGGGGCGGCGTCTTCATTTGCCCGCGCAGCGGGCAACTTCATTCCCTCATTGCCGGCGCAGCCGGCACTTCATTTGCGCGAAGCGCAACTTCATCAGCGGGCTCCGCCCGCTTCTTCATTGCCGGCCCGCAGGCCGGCACTTCATTTGCCCGCGCAGCGGGCAACTTCATTCCCTCATTGCCGGCCCGCAGGCCGGCACTTCATTTGCCCGCGCAGCGCAACTTCATCAGCGGGCTCCGCCCGCTTCTTCATTGCCGGCCCGCAGGCCGGCACTTCATTTGCCCGCGCAGCGGGCAACTTCATTCCTTCAGCATCTCCATTATCCCCGCCACTTCGATCCCCTGCGGGCATATTCCCTCGCAGGCCCGGCATCCAATGCACGCCGAAGGCGTCTTTTCGGGATCGAACCGCCTCCAGGCCCTCTGCGGGACGGAGACCACTCCGCTGAAGCAGTTGTCGTTGTATATGTCTATGATCTTCGGTATGTCCAGTTCCATCGGGCACACGGTCGTGCAGTAGCGGCAGCCCGTGCAGGGCACCATGTTGGACTTCTGCATATCCTCACCCATGTCGACGAGCGCCTTGAACTCGGCATTGTTCAGAGGACGGTCGGAGGAGAAGGTCATTACGTTTTGTCTCAGCTGCTCCATGTCCGACATTCCGGAGAGGACCACGGTGGCCCCTACGGTCTGCTGGAAACGGAAACTCCACGCGGGGACCGTCTCGTCCGGCCGCAGCTTATTGAGTTCGGATACGTATTTTTCGCCGATCCGGGCAAGCTTGCCGCCGCGAAGCGGCTCCATTACCCACAGAGGCACTCCGTATTCGCGGAGGAGGGCGACGCTGCCGGCGGCCTTCTCGTAAGTCCAGTCGAACCAGTTGACCTCGAGCTGACAGAAATCGAGCTCGCCGCGGTACGCGTCGAGGAAGCGCCTGAGGCAGTCGATATCTCCGTGACACGAAAAACCTATGTGACCGATCCGGCCGCTCTTCTTCTGCTCGCGAAGATAATCCATTATACCGTACTTCGGGTCGAGGTAGCCGCCGATATTCTTTTCCGTGACGCTGTGAAAGAGATAGAAGTCGAAACGGTCCGTGCAGCATTTGGCAAGCTGCTCTTCGAAGATGCGGGCCGGGGACGAGAACGCCTCCTCGGAGAAGCCCGGGAACTTGTCGGCAAGGAAAAAACTGTCGCGCGGGTACCCGGAGAGGATCTTCCCGACGACCTTTTCGGAGTTTCCGGCGTGATACATGTAGGCGGTGTCGTAGTAGTTTATGCCGTTCTCCATTGCAAAGGCTATCATCTCGGCCGTCAGACCCTCGTCGATGTCGGAGCCCTTTCCTCCGACGACCGGCAGCCTCATGGTGCCAAGGCCCAGGGCCGACAGTTTCAGGCCCATAAAATCTCTGTAGATCATAGTTCATCCCCCGTTCCCGGATCCGTCCGGATCCGCTGCAAAAAACTCTGTGCGGCGCCCCGCGTGCCGCGCGGCGAGACCTGAGGTTCCGCGCTTTCTATGGTATCATATTTTGGTCGTCAAATCAACTGTTTTTTGCCTGTCCGTCCGCCGACGCTCTTCTCCGCCCTTCTCCGGGGCGGACGATCCGGAGCTCATTGACAACGGGGCAAAAACGGTATATAATTAATTGATGAGACCTCGGCGGGGCAGTCCCGGCGAGGCGTTTGATGTGAAAAAAGAGGTCTCAAGTGGGAAACATATTCGAACTGTTCGACAGGATCTCGGGCGGCCGCGGCGCAGTCGTTCCCGAGCCCGCCGGGGTGGAGTGGATAATTGCCGGGCTCGGCAACATAGGCCGTGAATACGAGATGACAAGACACAACATAGGCTTCATGTGCATGGACGTCCTGGCCGGTTCCCTGGGAGTCAGGGTCGACCGCCTGCGCTTCCGCGCGACTACCGGCCGCGCCGCCGTCAACGGACACGGCGTGCTTCTTATGTGCCCGAGGACGTATATGAACAGCTCCGGCGAGGCCATCCGCGACGCCGCCGAGTTCTACAAGGTCCCTCCCGAGAAGATACTCGTCTTCGTGGACGACATCAACCTGGACATCGGCCGGCTGCGCTTTCGCGCCGGGGGATCGGACGGAGGCCACAACGGCCTGAAGAGCATCATCTACCAGCTCAGTTCCGACAGCTTCCCGCGGATCCGCATAGGAGCCGGAAAGAAGCCGCCCGAGTTCGAGATGATCGACTGGGTGCTCTCAAGACTGCCCGAAGGCGACCTTGATCCGCTGAAACAGGCAGTGGTCACGGCGGTCGACAGCGTCGGGGACATACTCGACGGGAAGTACGACAGCGTGATGCAGACCTGTAACGGCTTCCGACCGGAAACATGAAAAAAAAGACCGACAGACTGACGCGGAGCGGGCTGCTGACCGACGCCGTAAGAGAGGACGCGGAATACGCCCAGCTGCTCTCGGCGATATCTCAGCCCTCCCGCAGAAAGCTCCCGCTTGCCGTCACAGGCCTCTGCGAAGGCGCCGCGGCGGCGATGTGCGCCGCGCTGGCCGAAGACCGTCCGGGCGGCGGCCCCGTGCTCGTGCTCTGCCCCGACGAGAAGGACTGCCTGAGAGTGAGGGACGCTCTGTCCGCTTCGGGGACCGCGGCCGCATACTATCCGCCCAGAGACAGAAACGTTCATAACATTGTGTCGTCGCGCGAGTTCGAGCAGGCCCGGCTGGGGGCTCTCACCGCCCTTGTCAGGGGTGAGGTCGCCGCCGTCGTCGCCACACCCGAGGCCGCCGCGGCATTTACGGTGCCGCCGGAGGTGCTCCGCGAGTCCGTCTTCGAACTGGGACCGGACACCTCCGGGGGGCCGGAGCGGCTCTGCGGACAGCTGGCCGCGGCCGGTTACGTGCGCTCTGACATGGCCGAGGGAGCGGGGCAGTTCGCAAGGCGAGGAGGTATCGTCGACTTCTGCCTGCCCGATCCGGTAGCCGCCGACGGCCGGCGCGGAGTCAGGGTGGAATACTTCGGCGACGAGCCGGACCGACTTTGCATATACGATCCCGCCACTCAGCGGGTGACCGAGAATGCCGTCAGAGTGTCCGTCCCGCCGGCGCGCGAGACGGTCCCGTCCGCGGAGGCGCTTGCCGAGATCAAAAAAGCTGTCGCCTCGCTGCGGCGCAGGGCAACCGATCCGCACGTCGCCGAAGAACTGGATTCCGAGCTGTCCTCCGTCGCCGCCGCCATAGACAGCGGATCCGAGCTGCTCTTCGCCGACAAGTACGTGTCCCTTTGCTATCCTCAGAAGAAATGCCTTGCGGACTACTTCCCGGACGGCTCGCTCTGCATAGTCACAGGATACGCCGCGGTAAAGGACAGGCTCAGGGCCGCCGAATGGCACGACGCCGAGGAGGCGAAGGACCTTGTCCTGCGCGGACTCCTCCCCGGAAAATACGCAGAATTCTCCGCGACAGCCGCGCAGATCGAGGGCTTCCTGGCCGCCAGGGGCGCCGTTCTTCTGGATTCCATAATGCAGGGACTGCCCGGGCTCAGCCTGGGCGGGCTCTTCACATTCCGCACAAGGCAGACCGCGGCCTACGCGGACAACCCCGCCCTGCTGAAGGAGGAGCTGGCTTCGCTCGTCTCCGGAGGCTACAGGATCATTCTCATGACCCAGGGGGCCTCCCGGGCCGCGAACTGCGAGGGGCTTCTCGGGGAATGGGGCATTCCGGCCAGGGCCGTACGCGAAGCTGACGGGCGCGATCTTCCGCTGTCCCTGCTTTCGCCCGGCAGCGCTGCCGTGCTCCCCTCGGCGCCTCTGCCGCCTTTCGAGCTCCAGACTCCCAAGATCGCCGTGATCCGCGCCGGCACCGACGGCGATACCGGATCCCGCCGCAGGCAGCAGAAGCCGTCCGCGAAGGCATCGTCGGCCGGACGGATCCTCTCGTACGCGGATCTGCGCGTCGGCGATTATGTAGTCCACGAGACCCACGGCATTGGTATTTTTATGGGAATAACCACCATGAATGTGGGCGGCTCCACCTCCGACTATATCACGATCCAGTATCAGGGGGCGGACCGGCTCTTCATGCCGGTAGACAAGCTCGACCGCGTATCCAAATACATCGGCGCGCGCTCGGACGACGGGACCCTGCGCCTCTCCAAGTTCGGCGGCGCCGAATGGGGGCGCACCAAGGCCAGAACAAAGGCCTCGCTGCGCGAGATAGCAAAGGAGCTCATTGCCCTGTACGCGGAACGCAGCCGCAGACCGGGCTTCGCCTTCCCTCCCGACGACGAGTTTCAGCGGGATTTCGAGGCCGCTTTCGAGTTCGAGGAGACCGACGCCCAGCTCCAGGCCGCCGAGGAGATAAAGCGCGACATGACGAGGCCCGTTCCCATGGACCGCCTGCTGTGCGGCGACGTGGGCTACGGTAAGACAGAGGTATCGTTCCGCGCCATCTACAAGGCCATCCTCGGCGGGAAGCAGGTTGCCATGCTCGTTCCCACGACGATCCTGGCCATGCAGCACTACCAGACGGCGCTCAGCCGCATGCGCGGCTTCCCCGTCAACATCGAGACCGTCTCCCGCTTTGTAACGCCCAAGAGGCGGAAACAGATACTGGACGGCCTGCAGAGAGGTGACGTAGACCTGGTCATAGGCACTCACAGACTGCTTTCGTCCGATGTGAGATTCAAGGATCTCGGGCTGCTCGTCGTCGACGAGGAGCAGCGTTTCGGCGTGGCCCAGAAGGAAAAGATCAAACAGCGCGCGGGCAACATCGACGTGCTGTCTCTGTCGGCGACTCCCATACCCCGGACGCTGAACATGGCAATGACCGGCATCCGCGACATAAGCCTGCTCGACGAGGCCCCCGGCGACCGCTTCCCCGTCCAGACCTACGTGCTGGAGCACGACGATCTCATCATCACCGAGGCGGTGCGGCGCGAGCTGCGGCGCGGCGGCCAGGTGTTCTATCTTTACAACGCGATCGAGACCATCGACGTGCCGGCGGCAAAGCTCAGGGCCGCCTTCCCGGAGGCCCGCATAACCGTGGCCCACGGAAAGATGGACAAGGAACGCCTTGAGGACGTGTGGCGCAGCATGACGGCGGGGGAGATCGACGTGCTGGTCTCGACCACCATAATCGAGACGGGCGTCGACGTCCCCAACGCCAACACGCTCATCGTGGAGAACGCTCACCGGATGGGGCTCTCGCAGCTGCATCAGATCCGCGGACGGGTGGGACGCTCTCCGAGGAGGGCATACGCCTACTTCACCTTCCCGCGCGGGAGGGCGCTCACCGAGATAGCCCAGAAGCGGCTCGAGGCCATCCGCGATTACGCGGAATTCGGGGCGGGTTTTCAGATCGCCATAAGGGACCTAGAGATACGGGGCGCGGGAACCGTGCTCGGGGCCGAACAGCACGGCCATATGGACTCCGTCGGCTACGACCTGTACGTCAAGCTTCTCGAGGAGGCGGTGCTGGAGGAGAAGGGCGAGCCCGTCCCGAAGCGCGCCGACTGCACGGTCAGCCTCGACGGCGACGCCTTCATCCCGGACACATACGTCCAGTCTCCGGTCCAGCGGATGGCCCTGTACAAGCGCATAGCCCATATAGAGGGCCGGGCGGACCGCGACGACCTCGTCGACGAGCTCTGCGACCGCTACGGCGAGCCCCCGGCCGAGACGAGGCGACTGCTGGACGTCGCCCTCGTCCGCGCCTGCGCCGCCGACTGCGGCATCACCTCGGTCACGCAGAACGGGAACGAGGTCCGCATAGTGCCGTCGGACTTCGACATACCGGCCTGGCAGAAGGCGTCCGACCTCACCGGCGGACGGCTGCGCGCCGTGCCGGCCGGCGAACCGTATCTGATCCTGTCGCTTCGCAGGAAGGACGACCCGGCCGGGACTCTAACGGAGCTGTTCGCGGCCTACGCCGGCGCGTCGGGCCGGAAAGGATGAGGGCCGGGTCCGATCGTACGAACATCGGGCCGGACCGGACGAGCATCGGGCCGGACCGGATGAGCATCGGGCCGAAATTCAGCCAATATTCACGGGCGGCATATTTACAAAAAAGTTAAGATATAGTATAATTATTATTTGGGCGGACGCGGCAGAGGAAGGCCGCTCGGCGCCCGGAAAGGTAAGCCGATGAAAAAAAGACCGATACGGAGAATACTGCCTCTGGTCCTTGCGCTCTGCCTGCTTGCGCCTGTCTTCTGCGGCTGTGCGGGATCGATGGGAAAGACCGTCATGAGCCTCGGAAGCGCCAGGATCACGGAGAACATGATCACTTTCTGGCTGTCCCGCTACAAGGCTCAGTTCGTCTACGCCTACGGCAGCGCCGTGAAATCGACGTACGGGGTATCGGATCTTGACGATTTCTGGGCCATGAAATACCAGTCCGACGCCGGGCAAACATATGACGACCTGTTCACCGGCTACATTCTCGACAACGCCCGGACCTATCTCTGCGCCCTGTACCTGTTCGACCAGTTCGGCCTGAAGCTCAGCGACGCCGACGTCGAGGAGGTCGACTCCGCCCTGCGCGACCTGACGGACAACTACGCGGACGGCAACCGGTCCGAGTTCAACACCGTTCTTGCTGCCTACGGCTTCAACTACAAGACGCTGCGCGAGTGCTACCTCGTCGACAAGAAGGTATCGGCGCTCCAGGACTATCTGTTCTCCTCCGGCGGGCCCGAGGCCGTCACCGACGACAAGATCGAGGCCTACTACCGCTCCACCTACTTCCGGATGACCCAGATCTGCATCTTCATCAACCAGTGCCCCGAGCTCACCGACGACGGCCAGTACGTCACCGGCGACGACGGCAATATCAGGTACCGCGACATGAACACGGTCGAGAACCAGGCCGCCAGGGACCGCGCGCAGGCCGCCCTCAACGCCATCAACAACGGGACCGACTTCGCGGCGGTCTCGGATCAGTACAACGAGAACCGCGAGAGCTCCTCTTACGTCAACGGCATCTACATGAGTGCAGACTCGGTCTACACGTCCGGGACCGACCTCACGACGATATACGAGACGCTTGCCGAGATGAACGTCGGCGACGTCAAACTCATCGAACTCGAGAACACGCTGCACATCGTGAAGAAGCTCGAGCTCGACGCCGGAGCCTGGAAGGAGACCGCGAACAGCGACTTCTTCAGCTACTACGACTCGGATTCCCAGTCGTACGTATCGTTCGCCGAATACATCAAGACGCCGCTCTTCCTCAACTACATACAAAAGCGGCTGACCGACTTCTCGGCCGACATCAAGGTCGACGAGGATGCCCTGGCCGGGCTCAAGATCAGCACGGCTCAGGAAAACTATTACTTCTGAAGCACTCCGTCCGGCGGGCCGCGCGCCCGGCCGGGACGGAAATCATAAGAAACGGCGGTTCAACCTAACTTGAAAGACACGGTCAGACTGCGCTCGGGAGCCCTGGTGACCCAGATAAACTCCCGCGAGGCGCAAACAAAAGGGCTGCTTGACCGCAGCATGCTGAAAACGCTCCACCTTGACGCGACAGGCGGACCCATCGCCTATTCCCAGCTCAACGACGGAAGCATAAAGCTCTGGTTCGCCCCCGAACAGGTGACCGGAGCGGAACCCGATACCTGGTACCAGCCCGACTCGCGCACGGAGACCGTCAGGCTTCCCTCCGGCAGCGTGATAGAAAAGACGACCATCCGCAAGGCTGCCGCCCTCGGCTACTACACCGAGGAGAGGCTTAAGAGCATGCACCTGCAGCTGTTCGAAGAGCCCGTGGCGTTCACTCGCAGGTCCTCCGACAAGAGCCTGCTCTATTTCTACGACAGACAGACCACCGTCCGCATGCCGCTCATGTGCGTCCAGTGCGGAAAGGACGTCCGCTTCCGCCGCAAGCTCTGCAAAGCCTGCTACGAGAAGGACCTTGCGGCCAGGCGGGCCGAGGGCGACGCCTATCGCAACCGCGAATACGGCATGGACAGGGCCAGGGTCCTGTTCTTCGACCTCGAGCTCACCGGCTTCTACGACCACGACGAGATCATCTCCGTCAGCATCTACAACGCCTTCGGTCAGAAGCTCATGGACACCCTCGTCAAGCCCGTCCACACGAGAAAGTGGAAGCGCACGGAAAAGATCCACGGGATCACGCCCGACATGGTGGCGGACTCGCCCACGCTCGAGCAGCTTGCGCCCGAGATCAAACGCATCTTTGCCGGGGCCGACAACATCATCGCCTACGGCGTATCCACCGACTACAGCCACATAAGATATATCTACGCCACCGAGGAGGAGCGCCAGGCGCTTAAGGCCAAGGTCCGCGACTGCGCCCAGGAGTTCGTCCGCTACATACAGGAGCACCGCCCGGACGTGGTCCACGCCAGCCTCGCCGACGCCATGGCCTGCTTCGGGATCGAATGGGACGGCGTCGCGCACACGTCCATAGCCGACACCATCGGCTGTCTCAAGGTGTGGGACAAGCTCTTCCCGAACTATTACGTCAACTGAATCATGCGTGAGATCTTTCTCTGCAAATACGGCGAGCTCATCCTGAAGGGGGCCAACAGATCCTCGTTCGAGTCGATCCTGGTAAAGGATCTGCGATACAGACTGTTCCGGACCGGCTGCTACAGGGTCTACCGCAACCAGAGCATCATCTACGTCGTCCCCGAGGACGGCTGCGAGCCGGACGATGACGCGCGCAGGGCGGCCTGGGAGATCATCGGGCGGACCTTCGGGATAGTGGCGGCCAGCCGCTGCGTCGAGACGGAAAAGTCCCTGCCGGCCATATGCTCGGCGGGGGTGTCCTATCTGGCCGACAGGCTCTCACGCGTCCGCACCTTCAAGGTCGAGACCAAACGGGCCGACAAACGCTTCCCCGTCCACTCTTCGGATGTCAGCGCGGAGCTCGGAGCGGCCCTGCTCGGGGCCTTCCCCAACCTGCGCGTCGACGTGCACGACCCCGACGTCGTCGTCAAGTGCGAGATCCGCGAGGGCGGAGCGTACATCAGCGCGGGACAGGAGCGCACGGCCGGCGGAATGCCGGTCGGCTCCAACGGGCGCGGACTTCTGCTCCTTTCCGGCGGCATCGACTCGCCGGTCGCGGGCTGGCTCATGGCCAAGCGCGGCCTTCGCCTGTCCGCCGTCTACTTTGAGGCCTTCCCTTACACGAGCCTTCAGGCCAGGGAGAAGGTCATATCGCTGGCCCGCGAGCTCAGCCTCTGGACAGGGAGCATCGATCTGCACATCGTGTCGCTCACCGGGATCGAGGAGGCCATCTCCCGCGCCTGCGACGAGGCATATTTCACCCTTCTGCTGCGCAGGAGCATGATGCGCATCGCCGACCGCCTGGCCGGCGCCGAGGGCTGCGGAGCCCTGATAACCGGGGAGAGCCTCGGCCAGGTCGCGTCGCAGACCATGGAGGCGCTCGCCGTGACCGGCGCGGTCCCGCAGAGGCCGGTATTCAGGCCCTGCATCGGCCTCGACAAGGAGGAGATCATCGCCTACGCACGCAGGATAGGCACCTTCGAGACCTCCATCCTCCCCTACGAGGACTGCTGCACGGTCTTCACCCCCAGGCATCCCCGCACACGTCCCAAGGCCGAAGGCGTCAAGGCAGAAGAGCTGAAGGCGGCCCTCGGGCCGCTCGAGGACGAGGCGCTGCAGACGGCGCAGACTGTGCGGGTGAGATTCGCCGATACCGGCGTCTGACGCCGGGAAGCCGCCGCAAACCCGAGCCCCGGCAAGCCCGACGACGCCGGGACCGACGGCAAAAACCGGAAAGGAGCGCGTCAGCCGCGCAAGGCCAATGGACGCTTCAGCAAAGAGACCGCGCCTCGACATCCCTTATCCCGTCATAGTCGAGGGCAGATACGACCGCCAGAAGCTCGTCTCCGTCATCAACGCCGAGATCATAACGACCGACGGCTTCGGCATCTTCCGAAACGCGGAAAAGCAGGCCCTGCTGCGCGCCCTGGCCGCCAGGACGCCCGTCATCGTTCTGACCGACCCCGACGGGGCCGGAGGGGTCATCCGCTCAAAGATCTGCGGCATGCTGCCCCCCGACCGGACCGTGCGCCTGTATGTTCCGCGCGTCGAGGGAAAGGAGAAGCGCAAATCCGCCCCGTCGGCGGAGGGCGTGCTGGGCGTCGAGGGAACGGACACCGAGGTCCTGTACAGGCTCTTCCTGCCGTATTCCGGCGGCGCTCCGACGCGACTCTCCGACAATCCCCTGAGCGCCGCCGACCTGTTCCGCGACGGCCTGACCGGCCGGCCAGACAGCAGCGCCCGCAGGGACGCCTTCGGCAGACGGTTCGGCCTGCCCCCCGGGATGAACGCGCGCGCTTTCCTTGCCGCGCTTCGATTCATATGCACTTACGAGGAATACCTTGAAACAATACGCGGATCCGCGGCGAAAGCGGATCCGTTCGACAGGCCGGCCGAACCCGGCCGGGACACATCTGTGATCGGGTGACCATGAAAAACGTTCTTCTTATCGTCAATCCGGTATCCGGAACCCTCCGGGGTCGCGACGGCCTCTTCGACATCGTCGAGGCCTTCTCGAAAAAGGACATCCGCCCGTCCGTGGCCCTCACCAGATACCGCGGACACGCTTCGGCCATCGCCGCCGAGGCGGCCGCGTCCGGCGGCTACGACGCCGTGGTATGCTGCGGCGGCGACGGCACGCTGAACGAGGTAGTGTCCGGCATCATAGGAAAAGGCTCGTCCATCCCCGTGGGCTACATCCCCGCCGGAAGCACCAACGACTTCGCGGCCGGTCTGGGCCTCCCCTCGGTGCCCTCCGAGGCCGCGACGATCTGCGCGGACGCGCTGCTGAGCGCCAAAGGGATCGACCTCGACATCGGGCGGTTCGGAAAGAGCAGGTATTTTGCCTACATCGCCTCCACCGGCGCGTTCACGAACTCCTCCTACTCGACCCCGCAGACGGTCAAGAACACGCTGGGGCACCTTGCCTACGTTCTGCAGGGCGCCATCGACTTCTTCTCAATCAAGCCGTCGCACGTCATATGCGTGGCCGACGGGGTCCGCTTCGACGACGACTACGTCTTCTGCGGCGCCTGCAACTCCTTCTCCGTCGGAGGCATCGTAAAGCTCGACGAAAAGATCGTCGACCTGTCCGACGGACTGTTCGAGGTCGTCCTGGTCAGGAACCCCCGCAGCCCCGGCGAGTTCAACCAGGTCGTCAACGCCCTTATGAGATCCGATCTCAAGTCCGAAATGATCGACTTCGTGCGGGCCTCGGAGGTCTATTTCGAGGTGCCGCCCGAGACACAGTGGAGTCTTGACGGCGAAAAGGCCGCCGGCGGCGATCAGGTCGACATCGTCAACCTCCCGCGCGCCGTCCATCTGCTTCGCTGACATGGCCGGCTTTTCCAATCTGCTCGATACCGTGGCCGCGGTCTCCACCCCCAGGGGAAAGGGCGGCGTCGCTCTCATAAGAGTGAGCGGCCCCGACGCCCTTGCGATCTGCGGCCGCGTCTTTTTCGCCAGGTCAGGCAGATCTCCGGGCGACGAGCCCAGGCACGCCTTTTTCGGCGAGATCCGCTTCCCGGACGGCTGCCGGCGCGCCGGCGAGACCGTCGACACCGGCCTTGCGACCTACTTCCGCGCCCCGGCATCGTTCACCGGCGAGGACACGGTCGAGATCTGCTGCCACGGCGGCGCCCTCGTCACGGCGACCGTCCTCGAGGCGGTGCTCTGCGCGGGGGCCAGGCAGGCCGAGAAGGGCGAGTTCTCCAGGCGCGCCTTCGCGTCGGGAAAGCTCAGTCTCCCGGAGGCCGAGGCCCTGGGGCTGCTCATCGACGCCGAGAGCGAAGACCAGCTGAAGCTGTCTCGCGCGGGCGTCGGAGGGGCTCTGACGGCGGCATGCGAGAGTCTGCGGGCCGGGATCACCGCCCTGCTTGCGGACGTTTACGCGAGGATAGACTTCCCCGAGGAGGATCTGGGCAGCCTCCCGGACGACGAAGTGCGAGCCAGGACGGACGCGCTGGCCGCCGAGACCGAGCGCCTTCTGGGAACATACAGGACCGGGCGGGCCGTAGCCGAGGGCATAGAGACCGTCATCTGCGGCCGGACGAACACCGGAAAGAGCACGCTCTACAACCGTCTGACCGGCGCCGAGAACGCCATAGTCACGGGCTCCGAGGGCACCACCCGCGACGTGCTCTGTTCGACGGTATCCTTCGGCGGGGCCACGCTGAGGCTCTGCGACACCGCCGGCATACGCGGCGCCGCGAGGGACGAGGCCGAGGTGATAGGCATCGGGCGGACCGTCGAGAGGATCGACGGCGCCGAGCTGGTGCTGTTCCTCATAGACGGCTCGCGCGAGCCGGACGCCGACGACATCTCTCTCGCGGAGCGGCTGCGTGGCGCGCGGGGACAGGTCATTGCCCTGCTCACAAAGTGCGACCTCGGCCCCGCGCGTCCGGGGGCGCTCGAGCTCTTCCGCGGCTTTCCCGCGGGCGAGGCCGTATCGGCCGTGACCGGCGAGGGCATCGACCGCCTTGAGAGCCGCGTCCGCGCACTGTTTATTGACGGGGAGCTGGATCTGGGCCGCGATTCCGTTGTCACGACGGCCAGGCAGTTCCGCGCGCTCGAGACAGCCTCCGAAGCGCTGCGCGAGGCCGGCGATGCCATTTGCGCCGGCTTTACTGCCGACGTAGTCTCCGTCTGCCTAGAGAGGGCCGCGTCCGCGCTGACCGAACTGGACGGCCGCGGCGCCGGCGCCGTGTCGGCAGACGTGATAGAGGAGATCTTCTCCCGGTTCTGCGTCGGCAAATAAGGCGCCCCGTGGCCGGCGGCCGCCGGGACTCCGCGAGCATAACCGCCATCTCAAAAAAAATGGCTGCCGCAGCCCTACGGCTGTGGCAGCCGATGATTTTTGCGGCTCACCGCCGCAGCAGCGCCACCGCGACGTCGTTCACGTTGGTCCCGGTCGGGCCGGTCACAATGAGCCCTCCCGCAGCCGCCAGCGCGCGGTACGAGTCGTTGTCGCGAAGCGCATCGCCTACGCTGACGCCCGCTCTCTCAAGGTCGGCAAGGGTGGTGTGGTCGACATAGCCGCCGGCCGCGTCGGTCGGGCCGTCCGTGCCGTCGCTGCCGACGGAAAACACGGCGGCGCCTCCTATGCCCGCTAGGCCCGGAGCCGCGGCCAGGGCAAGCTCCTGGTTCCGTCCGCCCTTCCCGCGGCCCCTCACGCGGACGACCGTTTCGCCGCCTGCTATAAGGGCTGCCGGACGCGACTCCCCGCCGCACCGGTCCGCCGCGGCCCGCTCTGCGATGAGTTCTGCCAGCCGCCTTCCGGCCTCCGCGGCCTCGCAGCAGAGCCTGTCCGTAAGCAGGACCGGCTCGTACCCCAGCTCCTCCGCGGCCGCGGCGGCCGCCGAGCACAGTTCGCGCACGGAGCCGCCTATCCTTATCTCGACGTTTTGAAGCGCCTTCGGCGTCTCGGTGTTCAAAAGCTCCCGGGCGGCCGGCGACAACTCCAGCCCGTACTTTTCCGCGACGGCCGCGGCCTGAGCGCAGGTGCTCGTATCCGGGCAGGCCGGCCCGCTGGCAATGACGTCCGGCGCGTCGCCGATCACGTCGCTGAGTATGACGCAGTAGACCCGGGCGGGCGCGCAGGCAAGGGCAAAACGGCCGCCTTTGACGGCGCTGAGCCTTTTGCGTACCGTGTATCTCGGTGATGTCTGCCCCGCTCGCCAGCAGCCTCTCAGTGACCGAACGGAGCTCCTCCGCCGGAACGAGCGGCAGCTCGAACAGCGCGCTGCCTCCGCCCGAGAGCAGAAAGACGACCGTATCGTCCGCCCCCAGCCCGCGGACCGCGTCCAGCGCCTCGCGCGTGGCGGCAAAGCCGTTTTCGTCGGGCACGGGATGCCCGGCCTCGAAGCAGCGCACCCCGGGGATCCTGCCCCCGACATGGCCGTATTTGGTGATGAGGATGCCGCCGTCGATATCGCCGAGCTCCTCTGCCGCCGCCGACGCCATGCGCCAGGCCGCCTTTCCCGCGGCGATCAGCACCGTCCTGCCCGGACCCGGGCGAAAGCCCACGAGCGCCCTGCGGACCGCCTCGTCCGGCAGTACCGCCATTATGCTGCGCTCAATTATCCGGTCAGCGTCGGCTCTCAGTGCGGCATCCATGCAAGTCTCCTTCCGGCCGGACCGCGGACCGCGGCCGGCAATAATACAATATCTCCGCGCCATCCCGCCCGGCGGGAGGCGCACCCGGAGGTCAGAATGATATTATCCAACGTGACCGGGATCGGCGATCCCTTCGTGCTCAGATCCGGCGGAGTCTATTACATGTACGCGACGTCCGCTCCCGACGGATTCCGGTGCTTCTCGTCTTACGACCTTGAGAACTGGACGGACCTCGGCCGCTGCTACAGCGGCTCTCCCTGGGGCGAGGACCGCTTCTGGGCCCCCGAGGTCTACCTCCGCGGCGGAGTCTGTTACATGTTTTACACGGCCGGATGGAAGAAGAATCACAGCCTCCGGATCGGACTTGCCGTTTCCGAGTCGCCGGCCGGGCCGTTCCTCGACGTGACCGGCGGGCCTCTCTTCGACTGCGGCTGCGCGGCTATAGATGCCACCGTGCTGTTCGACGGAGACCGCGCCTTCCTGTACTTCGTAAGGGACTGCAGCGAGAACCGCGTCGACGGCGTCTTCACGAGCGTCATATGCGGCGTCGGCCTCGACTCCGGACTCACCAGCCTTTACGGCGATCCGGTCGAGCTCTGCCGCCCGACTCTCCCGTGGGAGTTCCGGCCGGGCGACTTCCGCCGCTGGAACGAGGGCCCCGCAGTCATAAGGCGCAACGGAAGATACTACATGACCTACTCCGCCAACTGCTACGCGGACAGGCGATACTGCATAGGCTGCGCCGAGTCCCTCTCCCCTCTCGGTCCGTTCGTGAAATACGCGGACGGCCCGGTGCTGCAGGCCTCGGGGAGGGAGTTCTCCGGCCCCGGCCACAACAGCTTCTTCGAGGACGGCGACGGACGCCTCATGACGGCCTTCCACATACACGCCCGCCCCGATCGTCCGGGCGGCGACCGCAGAGCCTGCTTCGCCCCCGTGCTGTTCGACGCCGGCGGAAGGCTGTCCATACCAGGCCCCGGCGGGGACTTCTCACTCTCCGCCCGTCGGTCCGCCGGCGATCCTTCCTCCCGCGGGGGTGATTCCGCTCAATGAGAAAAGTCCTTTACTTTCTGAAGACCAACGCGGTGGTGTGCATCGCCGCCGCCGCGATGACGGTCACCTGCTTCCTTGTGCCCCCGGACGCCCTCTATCTCGGCTATTTCGACTTCCGGACGCTGGCCTGCCTCTTCATAACTCTGGCCGTCGTCTGCGCGCTGCGCAACATCAAATTCTTCACCATCATCGCGAGAAAGACGGTGAAGCTGGCCGGAAATCTGCGCTCACTTGCGCTGATCCTGATAGTCATGACCTTCACGGGGTCAATGATCATAGCCAACGATATGGCGCTGATCACCTTCCTGCCGGTCGGCTATTACGCCCTGTCCGTCGCAAAAAAGGAAAAATACAGCGCCTTCGTCTTCATTCTGCAGAACATCTCGGCCAACCTGGGCGGCATGCTCACGCCGTTCGGAAATCCGCAGAACCTTTATATCTATTCGTTTTACGGCATACCCGCCGGCGAGTTCACTCTTATAATGCTCCCGCTCTTCCTGCTGGCGATATCCATGCTGGCGGCCTGCTGTCTGTTCCTCAAGCCCGAGAAGATCGGGCTCGACGACGATTTCCCGGAGCGGATCAACCGGCCCAGGGCCGCGCTCTACCTTGCCCTCTTTGCCCTGTCCGTCCTGTGCGTGTTCAGGGTGCTGGACTGGAGAGTCTGCCTCTGCGCCGTCACGGTGACGCTTCTTGTCTTCGACCGCGAGGCGCTCAAGAGCGTCGACTATCCGCTGCTGCTCACCTTTGCGTTCTTCTTCGTATTCTCGGGCAACCTGTCCAGGCTCGACACCGTACGGAGGCTCATGGAAAAGCTGCTCTCGGGCGGCGTCCTGCTCCCCGCGCTCGGATCGTGCCAGATCATAAGCAACGTCCCGACGGCGATACTTCTGTCCAGGTTCACGGACAACTACCGCGAGCTGCTCTACGGGGTGAACATAGGCGGAACGGGCACTCCGGTGGCCTCGCTGGCCAGCCTGATCACCCTCAGCGAGTACCGCCTGCTCTATCCGGGCAGGGGCAAGCAGTATCTAGGCCTCTTTGCGCTGATCAATCTGATCTTCCTGGCCGTGCTGGGAGCCGCCGCATTCCTGCTGCTGCGCCTGGGAAACTAAGATCATGGGGCCGAATATCACCGGGCTTCTCCGCCGGCCGAGAGGTCGACCGCGGGCGAGAACAGATAGCCCTGGTAGCAGTCGCAGCCGATGTTGTGCAGCATCCAGCGCTGGTCCTCGGTCTCGACGAACTCGGCCAGCACGGTCAGGCTGAGCGACCCGGCCAGATGCGATATGGACGATATGATCTCGCGGCAGTTCTGGTGGGTGAACAGCCCCTTGACCAGCGAGCCGTCGAGCTTTATCATGGTGAAGAGATTTTCCTTGAGGTAGTTGATGGAGGTCTGTCCCATGGAGAAGTCGTCGATGGCCAGACCGAGGCCCATCTTGCGCAGCTCGCGCAGGGCGGCGATGGTCTCGTCGTTGAAGGACAGCGCGGCCTGCTCGGTCACCTCGATGCATATGTTGCGCCCGGCGAACGGCTCCTTCTCATTCAGCTGTCTGCAGAACTGCAGGTAGCGCGGCGTGGCGACCGTCGTGCCGGTCACGTTGACCGAGAGTTTGATGTCCGGGCCGAAGCGCTCAAGGACGGCCGGCCTGTCGCCGAGAGCCCGAAGAAGGATGTTCTCCTCGAGGTCGGGCAGGAAGCCTCCCTCCTCCGCGAATTTGATGATGAGCGGCGGATAGATCATCCCGTACTCGGGATGCTCCCAGCGCAGCAGCGCCTCGACGCCTATGCAGTGGCCGTCGTAGTGATACTGCGGCTGATAATACAGCACGACCCGGTCCTGTCCGTGGCGCAGATCCGCTCGCAGATCCGCGCACAGACCCTTGGCAAAGTCGCCGTACACGTCGTCGCGCTCGATGAGCATCGAGCCCGTGAGTTCCTGCTCGTTCTTGCGGAAGAAGTCGATGAACGCGGCGTACTGCTGCCTGCCGTCCTCAGCGGTCTTCGCGTCAAGCAGACGGACGAACGGGAAGTATATGAGGACGCCCAGGGCGACGTTGAACAGCTGCAGCAGGCTGCCGGCAAAGGAGCCCGTCGCTATGTAGCCGCCGAGCAGTATGGGCGTGGTCCAGGTCACCTCCGAGGTTATCATCGGCACTATGCCGGTGTAGATCGCGAAGAACGATACGGAATAGCACACGATGGGGACCGTGAGGAACGGCACCAGCATAATGGGGTTGATGATTACGGGCAGTCCGAATACCATCATCTCGTTTATGTTGAACAGCATCGGGAAGGCAGCCGTGATCCCCAGACCCCTCCTCGCCTGGTTGCGAGAGAAGATAAGAATGGATATGAGCAGGCAGATGGTGGCTCCGCAGCCGCCCATCAGCACGAAGCAGTCGAAGAACTCCTTCGTAAGAATGACCTGAGGAGAAGCTCCCGCGGCCACCGCGGCCTGGTTGACGGCCAGACCCGGAGTGAAGAAGTTCTCCATGACCCCCTCGAGGGTGTCGCTGCCGTGTATGCCGAAGAACCAGAGGACCGACGCCAGAAGCACGAAGAAGAAGCCCTTGAAGAAGTCAGCGCTGCCTCTCGCGAACAGCCTGTTGAACGCCAGGTGTATGAGCGCCAGGAACGACTCGGTATCAAAGATGCGGATGATCAGGACGTTGAGCACCGCAAACGTCGCCACGACGATGGTCACGGGGAAGATCGTGGAGAGCATGCGGTTGAACTCGCGGTCGACCCCGTGCGACAGCAGGGACTTTGTGCGCAGCCTGCGGTGCAGGAACAGGTACAGCGACGACGAGCCGAGGCCGGTGATGATGGCCAGGAACATGGATTTCGGCCCCATGTTGTTCATCCCGAACGACTCCAGATGCCCGCCGGCCAGGATGAAGAACGAGATGAGCGATGCCACCGCGGCGCCGGAGTAGACGTCTCTGGAGACGGCCTTGATCTTCATGAACGACCTGCTTATGAAGTACGTCATGTACAGAGAGAGCGTCCCGAATGTCGCCGAATACACAAAGTGGAAAATATCGGCAAGGAAGCCGCCGGCAAATGTGGTTATGAAGGCCTGATACGCCTTTATCGGCAGAGTGTTCAGAATGAGCGCGAAGGCTCCTATGGTCAGTACCGGGATCATATTGACCAGACCGTTGCGTATCGAGCGCACGACGGTCATGTTCTCAAGTCTGCTGACGGACGTAATGAATTTGCTGTTCGGATCGATCCTCAGCGGTTTTCTCAGCGTTCTTTTCTTTCGCATGTTCAATTCTCCCGGATCGGAGTTCCCGGCGCGGCGTCTGCTCACGGATCCGTCTGTTGCCGGAGCGGCGGGAAAGTTCCGCGCCCGGCTTTATTTTTTATTGCCGAACAGGCCCCTTAAGATCGCGTTGGCGCCGGATTTGAGCACGGACTGGAGTGCCGTGCTGGCGACCTGCGAAGCGGCGCTGGTGGTCTTGTTCGTTGCGTCCTTCGCGGACTTCAGCAGGTTCTCGCCGACGCTCTTGGCGACTTCGTTGGCGGCCTGTTTCACGGCTTTGGAGGCGGCGGTCTCGGTCTTCTTTTTCTTCTTGCCGGATTTGGACTTGGTCGAGGTCTTTTTCCCGGAGCTCTTCTTCTCCTCTTCCTCCTCTTCCTCCTCGTCCTCCTCGTCCTCCGTCTCTTCCTCTTCCGTCTCTTCCTCTTCGTCCCCGTCCTGCTCCTCCCCGAGCTTTTTGCGGGCAGCCTCGATCTGCTCGTATGCCGATTCGCGGTCCACGGTCTCGCGGTACTTGAGGTCGAACTCGTCGGCGACGATGTTCTGCTGGATCTCCTTGAAATCGGCGGCGCCCATGTAGCTGCAGGGCGGCAGGATCTTTGCCTTCTCGACGACGGATGGCACGCCCTTCTCGTCAAGGAAGCTCACGAGAGCCTCGCCGGTCCCGAGCTCGGTGAGAGCGGTCTCGGTGTCGAAGGCGGGATTCTTTCTGAAGGAATCCGCGGCGGCCTTTACGGCCTTCATCTCGCCGGGCGTGTATGCGCGCAGGCCGTGCTGGATGCGGTTGGACAGCTGCGACAGGACCTCGTCGGGTATGTCGGACGGCGACTGGGTCACGAAATAGACGCCGACTCCCTTGGACCTTACGAGCTTGACCACCTGGACGATCTTCTCCACGAGGGCCTTGGGCGCGTCGGAGAAGAGCATGTGGGCCTCGTCGAAGAAGAATATGATGCGGGGCTTGGGCAGGTCGCCGACCTCGGGCAGCCTCTCGTAGAGCTCGGTCAGCATCCAGAGCAGGAAGGTGCCGTAGACCTTGGGGCTGCGGGCCAGCCTGACCGAGGACAGGATGTTTATGAAGCCTCGCCCGTCGAAGTCCGTCCGCATCCAGTCGCGGATGTCGAGCATGGGCTCGCCGAACATGACCTCGCCGCCCTCGTTCTCAAGGGCCAGCAGGGCCCTCTGTATGCCGCCGATGCTGGCGGACGTAACGTTGCCGTATTTGTTCGTGTATTCGGTCCGGTTTTCGCCGACGTACCGGAGCATGGCGCGCAGGTCCTTGAAGTCGAGCAGCTGGAGGCCGGCCTCGTCCGCGGCCTTGAAGACCACGTTGAGGACGCCGTCCTGCGCCTCGGAGAGGTTGAGCAGCCTCGAGAGCAGCAGAGGCCCCATGTCTGAGACGGTGACGCGGACGGGATGGCCCGATTCGCCGAATATATCCCAGAAGCGGGTCGGGTAAGCCTTGTAAGTATGGTTTTCTATGCCGAACCGGGCTATGCGCTCGCGCATGTCGTCGCTGTCCCTTCCGGGCCGGATCATGCCGGAGAGATCGCCCTTTACGTCGCTGAAGAACACGGGGACCCCCATGTCGGAGAACGATTCGGCCATGACCTTCATGGTGACGGTCTTTCCGGTGCCCGTCGCTCCGGCTATGAGGCCGTGGCGGTTTGCCATCCCGGGAAGCAAATAGATGCGCTTGTCGGACGAGGCCATCCAGATCTTTCCTTCGGAATACATAGCTGTTTCTCCTTTTCAGTCTTTTACGGCGAAGACGCGCATAAGCAGGGCGCGCATTACGTCGAGCCGCTTCTCCACGGTGTCTTTGATCATGTACTCGTCGACGGTGTGCAGGCTTCCGCCGGACGGGCCGCAGCCGTCTATGGTGGCGACTCCGTGGTGGGCTATGAAGTTGCCGTCGGAACCCCCGCCGGTCACTATGGTCACTATCGGGAAGTCGAGCTCGCGGCCGACCGCCCTCAGCTCCTCCACGAACGCTTTGGTCTTCTCGTGCGGGAACATTGCCGGACGGCGGGAGACCGTCTCGACCTCCACGGTGCAGCGCGGGTTGAACGGCGCTGCCGCCATCTCGTGTATGGTCCGGTCGATCATATCGGCCCTCTCGGGAAGCAGGCAGCGCAGCGACACCGTCATGTCGGCGAAATCGGGGACCTGGCCGTTGTTTTTTCCGCCGTCGAAACGGCCGAAGTTGACGGTCGTGCCCTCTTCGAGATCAAAGAACTCCTGGAGCCTGACGACCCATCTGGCCAGCTCGACGATGGCGCTGGCACCCTTCTCGGGCTCTGTGCCCGAGTGGGCGGCTATGCCGTGCACCGTGATGTGGTAGTTCGCGCCGCTCTTGCGGGTGTCGACGTACTCCTCGGCGGGGCGCCCGGGCTCGAAGATGAGGCAGCGGTCGGCCTTTTCGGCCAGCTCCTCGATGAACTCGCGCGAGTGGACGCTTCCCTTCTCCTCGTCCGAATTCATGCAGACGCAGAAGTTGAAGTTGACCTCGCCGTTCCCGAGCATGGATTTGATGAGATAGTACATGGAGACGCAGCCGCCCTTGCAGTCGGCGCATCCCGGGCCTCTTACGCGGCCCTGCCCGTCAATGGACATGGGGCGGGCCGCCGCCTCTCCGACGGGAAAGACGGTGTCCATGTGGGCGATCATCATGACGTCGATCCGCTCGCTGTCGCTGTTGCGCACGGTGACGAACGGAGCGGCCGTGAAACCGTTTCTGTATTTCTTCTCGGCGACAAGGCCGAGGGCGCGGTAACGTTCGATGAAGAAGTCCGCGACCGCGTTGGTCCCCTCCCCGTTGAAATTGCCGGTGTCGATGCTCATAACATATGCCAGATCCTTGAGATACTCGTCGAGGCTGAACCCTTTCATGCGGTCTTATTACTCACTTTCAGTTATTTTGGACAGATGTCCAATCATTTATTGTATATCATTTTATAATATTAGTCAACTGTTTTTTATCAAGATTTTCCAATATGGATAAAGCTTTCCGCATCTCCGGCCGGTCCGTAAGGCGCGTCGATCCCGGCCTCCGGCACGGTCGGGGCGGTGCTCGTTTTTTTTCGCGCCGAAAAGAGTTGATTTGCCGTGAGAAATATGATAACATAGAATGCGTGCGAATGGCAGCAGCCCGCGCCGGACCCGTACGAAAAAGCGTCCGGATCCGCCCGGCCCGCGCGGGCCCCGGCGGATCCGGACAGCTGCCGGATCCGAATATTCGACCTGAAAGGAAGAGGAAAACGATGTTCGATTACAGGAGTTATTATTTCGACGAGAATGAAAAGCCGCTGGACCGGCTCACCGAGACCGGCGGCTTCACCGCTATATTCAGGACCATAGGCTGGATCGGCGACAGCCTGTCGTCAGGCGAGTTCGAATGCCGCGACCCGTACGGGAAAATGCACTGGGACGACTGCTTCGAGTATTCGGTCGGCCAGTTCGTTGCTCGCATGTGCGGCTCAAAAGTGTACAATTTTTCGCGCGGAGGCATGACGGCGAAGGAGTATATGAGCGGCTGGGCCGAAAGCAAGGGCTTCCTTTCGGCGGACCTGGCAGCCCAGGCCTACGTCATTGCGCTCGGCTGGAACGATCTGTTCAACGGGCGTCAGCCCGAGGGCGACGTCTGCGACATTAACGACGCCGACCCGTCCCTCAACGCCGACACCTTTGCCGGCTGGTACGGCAGGCTCGTGGCCGCATACAAGGCGATCTCCCCCGACGCCAAGTTCTTCTTCGTGACCTGCCCGAGGGTCCAGAATCCCGTGCGCCTTGAGACGGCGCGGGGGCAGGCGGCGCTTCTCAGAAGCCTGGCCGGCCATTTCAGCAATTCATACGTGATAGATCTGTTTACCTACGGGCCGGTCCAGGACGAGGAGTTTCGCAGGGACTTCAACCTGCTCGGCCACCGCAATCCCATGGGATACATGTTCAGCGCCAGGATCGTAGCCTCCTACATAGACTGGATCATAAGGCACAACATGGCCGATTTCAGACGGGTCGGCTATATAAACACCCCTCTGTCCGACAGCGAGATAGCCCGCATGCAGGCCGAGGTCGACGCCGCCGCGTCCGCGGCGGCCGAGGCCGGGCACTGACCGCCGCGGACGCTCCCCGCGTTTCTGACCGGATGCCGCGGCCGCGGCTCAGCCGAGGTCGTCGTAACCGGCGCGGTGCCCGCCTATGAAGCCGTTGCGCTCGCGCTGGGTCCCCTCCGGAAGCAGGCTGGTCCCGCGCAGCACGGCGTTGCGCCCGAAGCGGTCGGTGAGTCTGCCGATCGCCAGGTCGCGCGCCCGCTCCCGCTCGGCGGCGTCCACGTCCGTGAATATGTCGTAGCCTTCGCACCCCTCGTCGCAGACGCCGCTAAAACAGATCCCCAGGCGCCGGACCGGGCACGATGACCCCGCCAGCCGGTCGTAAACGGCCGAGACGTACGGGCGCATGACGGACTCGAGCGCCGTGGCCGTGCTCATGCGGACACCGCCGTGCGACGGCGGCAGCCGGTCCCCGGAATAGCCTATCATTATGTCGATCCGGGAGCATATTACGTGCCTGCGTCGGAGCTCAGCGGCGCCGTTCACGAGCATCTCGCGCATGACCGTGCGCGCCTCGTCCCGCGTATAGTCGCGGGGCAGTATCTGTGAAAAGGATACCGACCTGCTTTTGGTCTTATATGCCTTTATATCCGAAATAAGGCAGGTCTCGCGCCCCCAGGCGTGGTCGATGAGGAGCTCCGCTCCGACGCCGAACAGGCGGTAAAGCAGTTCGGGCGGCGCGCCGGCGACATCCCTCATGGTCGCGATACCGTAGCGTCCGAGCCTCTCGGCGGTCCCGGCGGCGACCTGCCAGAAATCCGTTATGGGCCTGTGATCCCAGAGCGTTTCCCTGTAGGTCGGCTCGTCGAGGAAGCCGATATGGTCGCGCGAGTGCTTCGCGGTCATGTCCAGCGCGATCTTGGCAAGGTAAAGGTTGGTGCCTATGCCGGCGCTGGAAGGCACGCCGGTGGCGGAGGCGATGCCGTTCATAAGGCGCCCTGCAAGTTCCCGCGCGCCGGTGCCGTACATGGACAGGTAGTCGGTCGCGTCTATGAAGGACTCGTCGATGGAATAAACGTGTATGTCCTGCGGCGAGAAATAATCCAGATACAGGGAGTATATGTCCGCCGCGTAGTTTATGTACAGCTGCATGCGCGGCGGAGCGGTTATGAAGCGTATGTCGCGCGGGATGTCAGACATCCGGCAGCGGTTTCCGACGCCCAGCGCCTTCATGCGCGGTGTCACGGCAAGGCACAGCGCGTTGCGCCCCCTGGAGGCGTCGGCGACGACCAGATTGGTCTCGAAGGGATTGAGTCCCCGCTCGGCGCACTCCACGGAGGCGTAAAAGCTCTTCATATCTATGCAAAAATAAGTTCTGCCGTTCATTTCGCCGTTCATTTTTTCACGGTGCGGGCGCCGGGCGCCCCGGGATCAAAGCTTCTTTATGACGTTCACCGCCACTCCCTGGACGGTACAGCCGTCCACGTATATGGGCTCCATGGACCGGTTCTCCGGCTGGAGCCTTATTCTTTTGGCGGAGGGCTCCGGATAATAGCGCTTGAGCGTGGCTCCCTCCTCTGTCAGGGCGACCACGATCTGGCCCGGCTCGGCGGTGTCCTGCATTCTGACGACCACCAGGTCCCCGTCGCAGATCCCGGCGTCCACCATGGAGTCTCCTCCGGCGGTCAGGATGTAAAAGGCGCCGCGCCCGAACAGAGAGGCCGGAAGCCGGACGTAACCGTCTATGTTCCCGTCGGCGATGTTGGGCACGCCGCAGGCCACGCGTCCGAGCACCGGCACGCGAACGCTCTCCGACAGGGCCCTCTTTTCGGTCTGCGTCATGACCGACCTGCGCCCGCTCACGCTGAGCTCCCCGCGGCCGCGCATGTACGCCGCGTACCGCGACGCCGAGCTCTTGGCGATGCCGACCCCGTCCGCTATCTCCTGCAGCGTCGGGGACGTGCCGTGCGACTGCCTGTACCCCTCTATGAAGTCGGCGATCTCCCTGCACCTGTTTTCGTCCTTGGTCCTCATGCGGCGGCCTCGTTTCACTTTCCGGAACATATGTTCCCGTTACTGTCGAAATTATACCACGTCTTTTCCCGGCTGTCAAGACCTTTGCGGAAAAATTTCCGCGCCGGCGTCCGCGAATCGAAACGGCATGGCCCGAAGACCATGCCGTTTCCGAAAAAAGCGAAACTCTGCCGGGGGCGCGCCGTGCGCCCTTATTATATGTGTGTGCACGCGCGCCCGGCACCATTCCTTATGTGTATGCGCGCGCCGGGCCGGTCCCGGCCCCTGCGTCATTTGAACAGCGAGAACCTCATCATGACGCCGGCCAGGGTGTTGGCCACGGTCGACATCGTCTTGATGAAGATGTCCAGGGCGACGCCCACAACGTCCTTGCGGGTGTCGCCGACGGTGTCGCCGGTGACGGCGGCCTTATGGGCCGCGCTGCCCTTGCCGTGGCCCTCCACGGCTCCGCTCTCGATGTACTTCTTGGCGTTGTCGAAGGAGCCGCCGGAGTTGCCCATGAATATTGCGCGCGGGATGGCGACGACAGTCGCGCCTATCAGCAGGCCGCCGACGAACTCGACGCCCAGCAGGAAGCCTCCCGCGAGCGGGATGCCCAGGGCGAGCACGGAGGGCAGGAGCATTTTCTTAAGGGCCTGCCTTGCGGCCATCTCGACGCACTTGTTGTAATCGGGCCTGACGGTGCCCTCGAGCACGCCGGGGACGGACAGCTGGCGGTCGCCCTCGTCGGCCATGAGCTTGGCGGCTTCGATGGTGTTGTCGGTGAGCAGGGCCGAGAAGTACTCGATGAGCGCGCCGCCCACGATGCCTCCGGCTATGACGATGAAGCTGGCGAAGTTGAGCACGGGCTCGCCGGCGGAGTAACTGCCGACGTATGCCGTTATGAGCGAGACGGTGGCAAAGGCCGCGGAGCCGATGGCAAAGCCCTTGCCTATGGCGGCGGTGGTGTTGCCGACGGAGTCGAGCTTGTCGGTGATCACGCGGACCTTGGCGTCAAGATGGCAGGACTCCGCCAGGCCGCCGGCGTTGTCGGCGATGGGCCCGAACGCATCGATGGAGACGGTCGTGCCGACGAAGGAGAGCATGCCGAGAGCGGCAATGGCGATTCCGTACGTGCCGCAGATGAAGCCGGAGATCACGAGCGATCCGGCAATGACGAGCACCGGCAGGATGACCGAGCGGGAGCCGATCGCGTCGCCCTTGGTGATGACGAAGGCCTCGCCCTCGGGCGCGATGGACGCGAGCGTGCGGGTGGGCTTATAGTCGGTGCTGGTGTAGTACTCGGTGATGGATCCGATGGCGACGCCGCTGGCTATGCCGAGGACGCTGGAGACCCAGGGGGAGAGCCAGCCGAGTTTGAAGGTGTCGTAAAGCTCGACGTCGCGGAACATGAAGTAGCACACGCCGAGGCCGAAGACGACGGTGAGGCCGGCGGATATGTAGGTGGCAAGGTTGAGCTCCCTGGAGGGATTGTCGCCCATCTTACGGATCGCGGCGAAGCCGAGGCCGATGAGGCAGCCGACAAGGCCGGCGCCGGCCATGACGACCGGGAAGATCCAGGTGGCGCGGAAGACCGGGCTGTCGATCCCGTGCCCCGCCTTCTTGGCCAGGGTGACGGCGATCATTATGGCGGCGGCCATGGTGGCGACGAAGCTCTCGAGCAGGTCGGAGCAGTTGCCGGCTATGTCGTTGACGTTGTCGCCGATGAAGTCGGCCACCACGTTAGGCACGCGGCTGTCGTCCTCGGGCATGTCGTGCCTGATCTTGGCAAGGATGTCGGAGGAGATGTCTGCGGCCTTGGTGTAGTTGCCGCCCGCCACGCGGTTGAACATGGCGACCAGCGAGCAGCCGAGGGAGTAGGTGGTGACGCGCATCAGATCGGGGTTGGTGGTGAAGCCCTCGAAGCTGATAAAGCCGGTCCCGGACTCGTTGGCGAGGTCCACCCCGCACACGAGCAGGATGCCGGTGAGGCCGAGCAGGCCGAAGGCCTGAACGGAGAGGCCGCTGATGCTGCCGCCGCAGAGGGCGACCTTGACCGTCTCGCCTATGGACAGGGTCTCTTTGGCCCTGTTGGCGGTGCGGACGTTGGCATAGGTGGCGCTCCTCATACCCAGGATGCACACGAGGCTGCTCATGGCGGCGCCGAGTATGAAGGTGAGGCCGCTGCTCTTTTCGATGAACAGCGAGAACAGGACGGCAATTATGCCGACCACTATTGCAATGGTGCGGAACTCTGTCTTGAGGAAGGTCGACGCGCCGTCGCGGATGATACCGGCCATCTCGGCCATCTCGGCCGTGCCCTCCTTCATTTTTCTGATGCGGAGAAAGTTGGCCGCGACGTAAGCGACCGCAATGACCGCCACGCAGATTATCAGATAACCGTATACGCCCATCTGCTGATATGCTCCTCCTTGGAATAATTGACTCCGGACCGGCCGTGCGGCCCGGGAAACACGGAAGTCGCTAAAAATAACCGAAAAAAATAATAAAACGGGACCACGAGCATTGACCGATTATCGACGTACGGACCGGTTTGCAGCTGCTCCCGTTCATGCAGGGGCCTGGCGGGCCCCGCGGGCAAAAAACCGCGCGAACGCCGCAGAAAAAGCACGGCGTCCTCGGGTAAGTGTGTATTATACACTATCCCGGGCCTTTTGTAAAGCGGCTTCGGGAAAAAAGTGATTTTTTTCTTTATTGCGCGCGAATGATTGAAAACTTTTTATATGATATTGCAAATGATTAAAAAAAAAGATATAATTAATTTGATTATTTTTAATTCGCCGCTGAGGCGGCGGGGAACGGGAAACGCATGTACGGCAAGATCGGCTTCGACAACGACAAGTACCTGAAACTTCAGTCCGAGCACATAAGGGAGCGCATCGCCGAGTTCGGCGGAAAGCTGTATCTCGAGTTCGGAGGCAAGCTTTACGACGACAACCACGCCGCCAGGGTCCTTCCGGGCTTCCAGCCCGACAGCAAGCTGCGTCTGCTGCTCGAGCTGCGCGACCAGGCCGAGATCGTCCTGGTCATAAACGCCGGGGACATCGAAAAGTCCAAGAAGCGCAGCGACATCGGCATCACCTACGACGCCGACGTCATGAGGCTCATCGACCTGTTCCGCTTCCGCGGGCTGTACGTCGGCAGCGTCGTTATAACGAGGTACGAGAACCAGTCCGCCGCCAGCGCCTTCGCCGCAAAGCTGCGCGACCAGGGAGTGAAGGTGTACTTCCATTATCCGATCGCCGGCTACCCCTCTAACGTGGAGCTCATAGTGTCCGACGAGGGATACGGCCGAAACGAGTTTGCCGAGACCACAAGGCCGCTGGTCGTCGTCACCGCTCCGGGCCCCGGAAGCGGAAAGATGGCCGTCTGCCTGTCGCAGGTATACAACGAGCTGAAGCGCGGCGTCCGCGCCGGCTACGCCAAGTTCGAGACCTTCCCCATATGGAACCTTCCGCTCAAGCACCCGGTCAACATAGCATACGAGGCGGCTACGTCCGACCTCAACGACGTCAACATGATAGACCCCTTCCACCTCGAGGCCTACGGCGTTACCACGGTCAACTACAACCGCGACGTCGAGATCTTCCCCGTCCTCTCCGCCATCTTCGAGAAGATATACGGCAAATGCCCGTACAGATCGCCCACCGACATGGGCGTCAACATGGCCGGCTACTGCATCACCGACGACGAGGTCGTGCGCAAGGCGGCCAGGCAGGAGATCGTCCGCAGGTACTTCGAAGCCAGGTGCGCCATACGCCGCGGCGACCTCGACAAAGACATCATCTTCAAGCACGAACTGCAGATGAAGCAGGCCGGGGTGTCCCCGGACGACCGGCCGGTGGTCGCCGCCGCGAGGGCCAAGGCCGCCGCCACAGACGGGCCCGCCGCGGCCATCGAGCTCGCCGACGGAAGGATCATCACGGGAAAGACCTCGCAGCTGCTGGGCGCGACCTCGGCCATGCTGGTCAACGCCCTCAAGACGCTTGCAAACATCGACGACGCCACACACCTCATATCGCCGAGCGTTATCACGCCGATACAGCACCTGAAGGTAGAGCACCTCGGCAACCACAACCCGAGGCTGCACACGGACGAGGTCCTCATCGCCCTCTCGGTGTGCGCGGTAACGTCGCCCGAGGCCGAGCGGGCCATAGACCAGATCGGCCGGCTGCGCGGCTGCGAGGCCCACTCCACGGTGATACTGTCGCAGGTCGACGAGAACCTGCTGAAAAAGATAGGCGTGAACCTCACGACCGACCCCGAATACCAGGTCAAGAAGCTCTACCACAAAGGCTGAGACCGCAAGGAGCGCAAACGGAAATCACATGGACTCCAATCTGACCAACACACGCACTTTCGACAGACGCAGCGCCCCCCGCAGGCGGCCGCTGGACAAGGACCTTTCCGAGCTGTCCTACCGCAACGCGCTGCTGCTTCTGCTGTTCCCGCTCGTATTCCTGTATTACGAGTGGCTCAGCCACATAGCCCTGTACCATTCGGTCAGCGGCTCCTTCTTCGCCTATTCGGCGCTGTTCTCCATATCGGCAGGGCTGGTCTGCGCCCTGCTCTGCTCCATATTCCGCAACTACCGCGTAAACTACTGGATCATGCTGGGGATACTCATCCTCACGACCCTGTACTTCGGCCTGCAGGTGGTCTATTTCAAGTTCTTCTCCGACTTCTTCTACTGGGATCTGCTGGTGGTCGTCGGCGGCGACGTGACCCAGTTCTGGTCCAACACCATGAAGACGATCTGGACCTGCCGCGGCTGGATACTTCTGCTCATGATACCGCCGGTCGCCTTCGCCGTGACCGGGCGCAGGATCATAAGACCCGTGGCCATGAGGTGGTCGCTCCGCGGGGCCGGCGCCCTGCTTGCCGTCCTCTTCTTCCTCGCGGGGGTAGGCTTCGTCGACCTCCACAGCGGCGAGCTCGAGG
>JAEEGG010005123.1_pt1 | contig 31367 bp, 32 predicted proteins | sample 9134161 | NCBI WGS metagenome assembly JAEEGG01 (sample SAMN16246543, study PRJNA631951) | gut metagenome | biome: gut microbiome; feature: rumen; material: CR-attached | host: Bos | place: Iran: Karaj | collected 2018-10
ATCAAATCACTAAAATTAATTCTTATTTTTGCGCCAATATAATCTTAAACATATTCTATCATGACACTCGAAGAAGCGATGCGTGCCAGACACATGGTGCGCAAATACACTGACAAGCCTTTGCCGGGAGACATCGTGGCACAACTCAACCAAAGGATTGAGGAAAACAACCGGAAGCATCACACCGACATCCGCCTAATGCTCAACGACACGAATGCCTATCAAGGCATCGTGAAACTGCTGCTCGCCAAAGGGGTGAAAAACTATTTCATCATGGCGGGCGACGAGGCTCCCGATTTGGGTGAACGTCTCGGCTTCGCTGGTGCCGACCTGATGCTTTTCGCCCAGACCCTTGGACTGAACACATGGTGGGCCAGCGGCACCTTCAGCCGCAAGAACACCAAGGCCGTTGTCGGCGACAAAGCCGTGCTTGGCGTGGTGGCTGTGGGATATGGTGCCACGCAAGGCGTACAGCACAAACTGAAACCCGCATCGGAAGTCAGTGTCTACGAAGGCGTTGCGCCGCAATGGTTCAATAATGGCGTGGAAGCGGCGCTGCTGGCACCGACCGCCCTCAACAAACTGAGTTTCTTTGTGAAAGGCCAAGGCAACAAGGTCGCACTGACCTACAAAGAAGGTGCTTTTGCAGGCGTGGACAAAGGTTTGGTGAAATACCATTTTGAACTCGGTGCAGGAAAGGAGAATTTTGAGTGGGTGTAGGATGAAAATGAAAACGCTCATCATTCTCGCAGTGCTGCTGTTGATTACGGTAGCAATAATTGCTGTATTGAACCATCCCTGTTTCGGCAGACGGATGTCGAAGGAGCGCAAAGCCCGCATTGAGGCTTCGCCGAATTGGTGTGACGGGCAGTTCCAAAACCAGATTCCCACGCCACAGCTCACGGGCAACACAAATTGGTTTTCTGCCGTGCGGAAAATGCTGAAAGGCGAAAACCGTGTGCCCAAAAATCCGATTCATGCCGTCAAGACCGACTTGAAGGCCTTGCCAGTCGGCCCTTCGACAGGCTCAGGGACCTCAGGTGTCGGCAAGGACTGGCTCGTATGGTTCGGGCATTCGTCCTACCTGTTCTGCTTGGACGGAAAACGCTATTTGGTTGACCCCGTGCTGAAAATGGAGTTTCCTGTTTCGTTGATGATGCATCCTTTCAAAGGCACGGACATCTATTCGCCTGACGATATGCCTGAAATCGATGTGCTCATCATCACCCATGAGCATTGGGACCATTTGGATTACGCCACCTTGCGTGACTTGAAAGGCAAAGTGAAGCAAGTGGTGTGCCCGCTCGGCGTGGCGGAATATTTGGAATATTGGGGCTACGACCCAGAGCACATCATCGAAATGGACTGGTATGAAAAGGTTGACAACATCACTTGTCTGCCCACGCGCCATTTCTCGAACCGTCTGTTCAAGCGGAACCAGACGCTTTGGGCTTCCTTTGTGGTGAAATCAGGAGGAAAGAAGGTCTATATCGGTGGCGACGGCGGTTATGACGACCGTTTCAAGGAAGTATATGAGCGGTTTGGTTCGGTGGATTTGGCCTTGATGGAGAACGGCCAATACAACAAGGACTGGGTGAATATCCACCTGATGCCTGACGACCTTGAAAAAGCCATCTTAGACTTGAAGGCAAAACAGGTCTTCACTGTGCATCACGACAAGTTCAGCCTTGCGCCCCATGCTTGGGCGGAACCCGATTCAGTAGCCCACGACATCGCCGAACGCAATTCCATCCGTTTACTTGACCAACCTATTGGGACGGTGGTGGAGTTTTGAGAAAAAAAACCGCAACTCTGGCACAGGCTTGGGTTGCGGATTTTTAATGGTGATGTCCCTCGCAGTGGTGATGACAGTTGGGATCACCGTAAACGATGGTGCCGTTGAGAAACATCGACAAGACCTGTTCCACAGGAAGCTCGGGTGCACCAGCGTGGATACTTATACCTAACTGGTTCAGTAGATTGACAGCCCCTTGGCCCAATCCACCACAAAGCACATCAGTGCAACCTTGTTCAGCCAAGAACCTCGGCATGGCACCGTGCTCATGCTCGGGCGCTTGCAGCACCTTTTGGTCAACAATTTTTCCGTCTTCTACATTAACAATAGTGACTTGTGGCGCCTTTCCGAAGTGCTGCCACAGTTTGCCCTCGTTGGTGGGGATGGCTATTCTTTGATTCATGATAGAATGGTTTTGAAATCGTTAGATTCAACGTAGTTAAATTTTCGGCAAAGATAGTACTTTTGCAGCAAATTCGATTCAAAATGAAGATCAAAGCCATTCTCACAACACTATTCATTCTGACATCATTAGGCCTGTCGGCGCAATACAACACCGAAGGCGAAACATTCCAACTCACCAAACAGGGAGCGCATTATGTGTTCACCGCCAACATCAACGACACAGCAGATGCCACAATCCTGGTGGAATCGGGCATACCTGCCTTGCTGGCCGACTCGGCTTTTGTTTTCAGCAGTGGCATTCTGTCGGACATGGAACTGACTGTCGCCAGCAAAGAGAAACTGAGCCTCGCCGGACGCGTCTACAAGATCACCCACAAGGCGAATGGGACGGTGCGCATTGGCAACAACACCTCCTATATCGGCGACGTGTTTGTGCTGTCAAATTACGACTATGGGCCATACGAAGTGGCCATGCCGGTAATGTATCTGCACAACGACCTCGACGATGGCAGTCGTATCGTCAGCCTCGACCTCGGCAATCACAGTCTTCAGATGCTGGGCAAGGCATCGCTTAATGGCATCAAGGCAGACTATTCGAAGAGTAACATGAACACAGACACCTACGAGGGGATGTTCGCCATTGAGACAAGCATGACGCTTGACGACGGGATAAAACCAAGAACGCTCAGCGGCAATTTCATGATCGATTTTGGCAACCCAGAACTGTTATTCCTTTTACATCAGACCGAAGAAGTCCAAAAGTTTCTTGCCGACAACGCCGACATGGAACTGCGGGAGGCCACCACTCCTAGCGGTGAGGTGGTGGGGCAATTCATCCTCACAAAACAATGCCAACTTTGCGGTATTGCTTTCCCTGACGCAGTGGTTGTCATCACCAAAAACCTGCCTTTGTTTACAACACCTGGCAACATTGGTCTGAAATTCTTTGAAAGAACCCATGCCATTTTAGATTTTGACCAGTCTGTTGTTTATTTGAAAGGGAATTAGCTGACGAACTAAAACTTCGCTTGCCGCCAGATAGAACAACTATAACTGCTCTTCCAACAACTCCGCCGCGTCGGCCACACAGTCCGTGCATTGGCGGAGAACAACACCCGTACCGACACCCTTGAGCATCTTGCATTGTGTGGCTCCGTTGCGTTGCTGAAACTGGGTCATAATTTGCCTCATGGCTTTTCTAGCTCCTACCCTTTCCTTTTTATCCAATCCCAAGACGATGCCTGCCCCGACAAGTGCGCCACAGGTGCCTTCCATGTTACCCATGCCCGAGCCGAAGGCGTTGCCTAAGTTACGGCCTGTTTCTTCATCGATTCCAATCAAGTCGGCATAAGTGCAAATGATGGCTTGGGCGCAGTTGTGTGTGCCGTTCTCCAACTTCTCCGCTGCTATGTGTTTTCTGGTTTCCATGAAATTTGTATTTTTTTGCAAAGGTACTCCTTTTTCTGTGTATTTTTGCAAAGTGCTTTATTTAAACAAAGGTCTAATGGACAACAAACCCCAATTCCGTCCCATGCGACGGTTCAAGCAACAGATGACTGACGAGGCGTGCATCGCCCTGCTTCAGAAGGCGCCACGCGGTGTGCTTGCCGTATTAGGCGACAGCGGCTATCCCTACACCGTGCCGCTCGACTTCGTGTATGACAATGGCAAGATCTATTTCCACTGCGCTAAAGAGGGGCACAAACTGGATGCCATAAGAGCCTGCGACAAGGTCTCGTTCTGCGTCCTCAGCGAAGGCGTGAAAGAACCCGACAGCTGGTGGTATCATTTCGAGAGCGTGGTTTGTTTCGGTAGGATGCACATCGTGGAAGACCCCGCCCGCAAGAACACCCTTTTGCGCCTGCTGGGTGCCAAGTATTTCCCGCAGAGCTATGACATAGATGCGGACATGGCACAAGATGCGCCCAATGCCTTTGTGCTCGAACTGCAAATTGAACACATGAGCGGCAAGCGAGTTAAAGAAGAATAGGACAATGGACAACATTCATAAACTATACGGAGTCCTCCAATTCGCCGACGCCGTGGTCATCGGCGCAGGAGCAGGCCTTTCCACTTCAGCAGGCTTTACCTACTCGGGCGAGCGCTTCCAGAAGCATTTTGCCGATTTCATCGAGAAATACGGCTTCACCGATATGTACACGGCGGGATTCCATCAGTTCCCGACCGAGGAGGAACATTGGGCCTATTGGAGCCGTCATATCTACTATAACCGCTATGTGCCCGCACCGAAACCCGTTTACGACAACCTCCTGAAACTCGTGCAGGACAAGGACTATTTCGTCATCACCACCAATGTCGACCACCAATTCCAAAAGGCGGGCTTCGACAAACAACGGCTGTTCTACACCCAAGGCGACTATGGGCTGTTTCAATGTGCGAAACCTTGTCACCAAAAGACCTACGACAATGAGGAAACCATCAGGGAAATGATTGCATCGCAACATGTAGAGACGTGCCATGGCGCGTCTCTACAAATACCGACAGAATTGGTTCCCCATTGTCCCGTCTGCGGCGATTCCATGAAAGTCAACCTGCGTTCCGACGACACCTTTGTGGAGGACGAGGGCTGGCACAAGGCCGCACAGCGTTACCTCGATTTCGTGAACGGTCACCAACATGGCAAAATCCTGTATTGGGACCTCGGCATCGGGAGCAACACCCCGACCATCATCAAACTGCCGTTCATGCAGATGACCTACAAAAACCCCGAGGCGACCTACGCCACCATCAACCTTGGCGAGGCGTTCACCGTGGAACAAATCAAAGACAGGTCGATTGTGATTGATGGGGATATTGGAGAAGTATTAGAGGAATTGTTGAATCGTTGATTGTTTAATCGTTTAATTGTTGATGATGAATCGTTTGGGCTATTTGATAGATTATCTTCTGAAAGAAGACTCACAATATTCCGAGATAGAGATTCCATCGGATTTGCAAGGCAAGCGTGACCTGTTTCGTGCCTTGCGCAACGTGCGTTGGCCGAAACCTATCAGTGAGGAATTTCTGCATTTGCAGAACGAAGAACTACAGGCGCAATTACAGGAAAAAGGCATTGTTGACCTAACTAAACTATCAACTTTAAACTCTCCACTTTCAACTACTCAAAACTCTAAACCCTCAACTCTAAACTATATCCTTTGGCAAGGGGATATTACCCGATTAAAGGTAGACGCCATAGTCAACGCCGCGAACAGCCAGATGTTAGGCTGCTTCCATCCTTTGCACAAGTGCATCGACAACGCCATCCATTCCGCTGCGGGTGTACAACTACGCGAGGAATGTTATCAGATGATGCTTCAACAAGGTCACGAGGAGCCGACTGGCCAGGCCAAGATTACCAAGGCCTACAATCTGCCGTGCAAATATGTCATTCATACGGTCGGGCCTATCATCCCCAACGGCATCCCGACGGAGTTCCAAAAGGAACAGTTGGCCTCTTGCTACCGTTCCATCATGCAATTAACCGATGAAAACCATCTTGAAAGCGTCGCTTTCTGCTGCATTTCAACGGGTGAGTTCCGCTTCCCGAACCAACTGGCTGCCGAAATTGCCGTGCGAACTGTCAATGATTACTTGACTACACACCACGATAGCAGTATTAAACAATTGGTTTTCAATGTGTTTAAGAATGTTGACAAAGAGATTTATCAACAGATTTTAGGATAGAAATCCTCATTTCAGCCAAAATTTTGGATTTGGAGATTTTTTGTATTTTTGCTGAATGACAACCAGCAACATGAGCAAATTATCCAACGTTCTCAAGCCTCTGATGCCCCTTCTCGCAACGGCATACGGCGTTGCACTCATCTATGTCACGGCACTGCCGTTAGACCGTAACATTCCAGGTATTTGGGGCGAGTTATTATCGTGGCTACTCACAATAGCAGGCATCGGACTGACATTATTCCTCGTGTTTCGGGTCGAGCCAAAAATGTTTCCCGCGGTTAAACAATTTCCGCTGAAGCGACCAATGTTTCGTGTCATCGCTGGAGTGCTGCTACTAGCTCCGTTGTGGTTTATCACAAAAGGATATGTCGTTTATGGTCTCACCTCGCTCGTTCACACTGTGCAAATGGATCCACTGAACTACCCGATGTCGGAACTGCGCGAAGACCTGTTGGCCAGCGTCCATGCTGTGTTGCTTGCACCCATACTTGAAGAGCTCTGTTTCAGGCAAATGGCCATTTCACCCTTCCGTCGCCGAGGCGCACAGATAACTGTTTGTGTGGTGATGGCCATCTTGTTTGGCATCCTCCACATTCGCAACTTTCCAGGCGCATTCCTCGACGCCATAATCTACGGGGTGATATTCATTTGGTCGCGAAACATCTGGTACAGTATAGCACTTCATGCTGCTGGTAATCTGACAGCCACACTCCTTGCCGTATACTGCGGTTTGGGATTGGGTAATCTTCAGATGACAAATACACCTGTCATTATTTTGCCCGACACGAAAGCCATCGTTGGCAGCATTGTATTGACCATAGTGGGCATTCTACTGATAACCCGTTTCTTGCCTTCCAAATTGCAGCATCAATCAGGTGGCTTTCATTGCCTTTAAAGATTTTGACAAGGAATATATCAAAACCAGATTTCGTCTGCTTCTTAAAAACAGCGCTTACGCCCAGCTGAAATTCTCCTTTCCAGCCCCAATCTCGAAATGACACTTGGCGATGCCGAGGTCTAGAGCGGCGTAACCGATGAAGGTGAACTTTGCTTTGGCTTCCACGCGATTGCCTTCGTGAAGGATGAATTCGAACTTCTGCTGGTTGACGGCCGTGGGCGCCAACAAAGCGGCTTCCATGCCCCGACGGAACCAATCCGGCATGGCACCTTCGACACGGCAAAAATGCTCAATGCCCTTCTTTTGCGGATGGGCATTGCCTTGATTAGCACCATAACCCAAAGCGATTACTGCCACCAGGGATTCACCGTCAAGCACCTGGTATTGGTCGGGCTGCTTTTTGTACGACAAACCCACCCAGCAGGTGTTCAGGCCGAGGGTCTGCGCCAACAGCACCACTTTCTCGCCATAGTAACCGAGTTTCACATCCTCACCTTTGGGTCCAACAACGGCGATGTAGTTGCCGACCCCTTTGAACCCGCCATATTTCGCCATACCGCTGGCAAAGGCTTTCGGTTCGTTGGTGACCAACTGAAGGTGCAATTGACCTTCCTTATTACATTCTCCAATCAAGGCCTGCAGCTGCGCGACCTTTTCCGATTCGATAGGTTTTTCCAAGTATTGCCTCACCGAGTGGCGGGCAACGATAGCTTCTTGTAGTGTCATAATGATTTCATTTACAGACCGCAAAGATACAATTTTTTCTTTTTTCGAAAAAAAATCAAAAATATCGCTTGCGATATAAAAATAATGTGTACTTTTGCATCGTGAACGATATAAATTTGTGTAATGGAATACGAACAACTCAAATTGGACAATCAACTTTGCTTCCGGCTTTACACTGCGGCGCGCCTCACGATAGGTGCCTACCACCCTTATCTTGATCCGTTGGGCATCACCTATCCGCAATACCTTGTATTATTAGTGTTGTGGGAACAAGACAAGCAACCGGTGAACGACATCGCACACAAGCTGTTTTTGGAGACCAACACCGTCACACCGCTCCTACAACGTATGGAGAAAGCGGGATTGGTCATGCGCACCAAAGGCAAGGAAGACACTCGCCAACGCATCGTCTCGTTGACGAAAAAAGGCATCGAAATGCGCGAGCAGGCCAAGCACATTCCAGATTGCCTTAGTGACGAAATCATCCAAATAACAGGCGAAGAGGAAGAATTTGTCAGAATGATTCCCTCACTCGACAAACTCATCGCTGGACTGAAACAGAACAATCAACAATTAAACAAATAAACAATCAACAAATCGAAGATTCAACGAAGTTAATTAAACAACAAAAATCATGGACAAACAGAAATCAATCAACGCGTTACAGTTTTTCGTAACTAACCTCTCCAACCAGGCTTTCGGCCACAAACTGCAAGGCAAGGTCTTCGCCGACCAAGGCTTTGAGAAACTCGGTGCCAAATACATGGCCCATCACGACGAGGAAATGGGCTGGGTTGACAAGTTCATCGGTCGCCTCCTCGACCTCGGCGGTGAACTGAGACACGAGGCTCGCCAAGAAGGAGCACTCTTCACCGACCCTTGCGGCTACATCAAGCATGACTATCAGGTTTCCGTGGAAGGCATCGACTTCCTCCGCAAGTGCATGAACGACCTTTGCGAGGACGTCACCACCTTCGACATCATGAAGGAATACCTCAAAGATGAAGAGGAAGACATGTACTGGAGCGAGACCCAACTCGACCTCATCGAGAAGATCGGTTACCAAAACTGGCTGATTAAGCAGATGTAATTTATAATCGGCCCTTCGACAAGCTCAGGGACCTTTGCTTTTATGAAAGTTAAGGGTGCCTGAGCCTGTCGAAGGCCCCGAGGCAAAACACAATGTACAAAACTATCACTAGCATAGTGGCTGCTCTGTTTCTCATGACGACCGTCTATGCACAAAACACTAAAGAAATGGCTACGATTTATGACTTTAAGGCCCTGAACAACAAGGGCGAAGAAGTGGACATGGCTCAATATAAGGGCAAAGTCCTCATGATTGTCAACACCGCCTCGAAGTGTGGTTTCACGCCCCAATACGACGGTTTGGAAGCCCTCTACAAGAAGTACCAAGACCAAGGTCTGGTGATTCTCGGCTTCCCCTGCGACCAATTCAAGCACCAGGAACCCGGCACCGACGAGGAAATCGCTGAATTCTGCCGCCTCAACCACGGCGTGACCTTCCCGCTGATGAAGAAAATCGACGTCTTCGGCGAGAACGCCCACCCGATTTTCAAGTATCTGACACAGCAAGTACCGACCGAAGAAGTTCACGGACTGAAAGACAAAGCCACGATGAAATTGGTTGATGGCCTGAGCAAATCCGAAGGTCGTGAAGAAGGCGGTGTGCGCTGGAACTTCACCAAGTTCCTCATCTCTAAGGACGGTAGCCTCATCAAGCGTTTCGCTCCTGTGGCGAAGCCAGAGGACATGGAGGCTGAGATTGAGACTATGCTGAAGTAAATTTTGACAATAGGACAATGACTTATGACAATGACTATGACCGCTTAAACAAAAGAGAAAACTTCATTCCATAAGTAAAAGCGGTCATTGTCATAGTCAATGGTCATAGTCAAAAATTCCCGAAATCAATAATACATAACACTAAAACTGAACAACAATGGAAGCAAAAGATCAAGTTCTGCAAGCTATGCGCGAGATTGGCGCACCCGTCAACGCGGGAAAAATCGCTGAAGTCACCGGCCTCGACCGCAAAGTGGTCGACAAGGCCTTCGATGCCCTGAAGAAGGAAGGCGCCATCGTGTCGCCCGTCCGCTGCAAGTGGGAACCGGCCAAATGATGCCATGACCTTATGAATGCAACCGCTGCAGAGGTTTTGCGCCTTTGCAGCGGTTTTGCATATATTGTGATAGGGGTATTTTGCTGTTACACAAAGAACAAACACACTCCAACAACACTGATGATAGCGCCAAACATTTCGCGCAAGGTCACTTTTTGATGGAAAAGAATGGCCGCTGGAGCGATGATAAGTATGGGCGTAAGTGCGAAAAGCGTTTGGGCAATGCCCGCCGAAGTGTATTGCGTGGCCAATAACGAAGCACTGACTCCGATGAAAGGCCCGAATATAGTGGACGCCAGCACACACCACATCGCCTTGCGGTCGCTCACGGCATGACGCAACTGATCAAGTCCATCTTTGTTGAACAGCACCAACGCCAAAAAAAAGCCCACTAACCCAATGTAGGCACGAATAGTGGTGGCCGCAAACGACATGCTCACGCTGACCGGTAGCGGCAACACGGCATTGGCAAAGACAGCATCGCCTGAGATACCCGCAGCGGTAAGGGCGGCTTCGTAATGCGTCAAGCCTCCTTTGCTGAGTACCAGTCCGAAACCTTGGCAAATGCCGGCCATCGCAGCGAAAAAGATGCCTTTCGCGGGCAGTTTGAAACGTATGACATGATGCTTGGAATCGTCGCTCTTCGACAATATCGAAAGCGCAATACCGCTTAGGGTGACGACCATGCCGAGAATGGCGATGGGGCGCATCTGCTCACCGAGGAGCACTCGACCAGTGATTGCTGCCGTAGGTGCCGAAAGGGTCATGAAAAGCTGGCCGAAACGCGAACCTATTTTGATGTAACCCTGCATCAAACAATAATCGCCGATGACGTAACCCACCACACCTGAAAGCAGCAGCCATGTCCAAGTGCTGCCATCGGCATAACGCGGGTACGGCACGCCCATCACCAACCACAACGTGACGGCAAGAAACACCAGCGACATCGTCATGCGGATGGTATTGAAAGGCAGCGAGCCCATGCGCTTCGAGCCCACCTCGGCAAACAACGCGGTGGCAGTCCACGAAACAGCAACGCCCAATGAAATCAGTTCTCCGATAAACATTTCGGGCGCAAAGATAGAAATTGTTATCTTTACAATTCAATAATTATCCAATTCATCCAAAAACAAAACAAAAAGAGGATGTGCCAGCTTTTGACACATCCTCTCCGTTTTGTTGAAAACAAGTTAGGCCTTTTACTTCAACATGACTTTTTTCACCTCATTGCCCGCTTTCACGAAGTAAATGCCGCTTGAAAGACCTTGCAAGTCGATGGTTTGTTTATCGTCAACGAACAAGGTTCTCACGACGCGACCCATTTCATCAACGATGGTCACGAGACCTTCGGCTTCGATGGTGAGGGTCTCTGAAGCAGGATTAGGATAAACGTCCATAGCAGCGGTTTTGTTTTCTCCAACGCCCACATTGCCGCAGTCGTCATAAAGCTGGATGCCTTCCCATTCCTCGGCTGCCTCAAAAGCTTCGATGCAGTTGCAGGGCACCACAATTTGCACATGGTCGTTGATGTCGGCAAAAGCATCATCCCAAAGGAAGAAAGGCTCGGTGCTGTGAATGTAAATGTAGTCGAGATTGGGGCAAGAACTGAAAGCATTTGAGTTGATTTGGAACATGCCCTCAGGAAGGTCTATGACTTCCAAAAGAGGACACTCGGCAAACGAACGGTAACCGATGTTCACAATATTGTTTGACAAGGTGACACTGGTAAGGTTGACGCAACCGAGGAATGCCTCGCTGCCGATGTAACGAACTCTGTAGATCTCCCCGTTGACGGTTTCCGTTTCGGGAATGAGAACATCACCAGAGTAGGAGTTTGCGTAGTCGTTGTTGACCACAATCAAGTAGGTCTCGCCACAACCTCCACCAGGGAGTTGTTGCGTAACTTTGCGGTAATAGACACCATTGACATAGTAATCGTAGGCAAATGCACTTTGGCAAAGCATCATGAGTGCCAAGGTCAGAATTGAAAAGATAAATGTTCGTTTCATAATTGCAATAATTAATGATAATGTTAACCTTGATTATTAGGTGCAAAAAAACGGAAAAAATAACAACTGAAAGAAAAAAATTCCGTTTATTGGAAAAAAAACAAAGTGACGTTATTTTTCAAATCAGCTTTGCAACTAAACCAACAAAAGACACACTGAAAGAATGGCATCTTCCGAGTCACAAGGAGCCGACAAAAGCAACATCGAAACCTCTCATGCCGAATTCAACGCCCTGATACTTCGGCATAAGGCAATGATTTGGCACATCTGTTCCGACTATAGACTTGGAAGTGCTTGGAACACAGAAGACTGCGTCCAAGAAGTGATTATCAACCTATGGCGAAGCTTCAATGGCTTCGAAGGGCGCAGTTCTGAAAAGACCTGGGTGTGGCGCGTCGCGACCAACACCATGCTGATGCTGCAACGCAAAGATGTCAGAAGTCCGCAAACGGAGTCCATCGAGACGGATAACGTGGACAAAAAAGACGATAATTCAGGCAACGACAGCTACCAACAACTGCAACAACTTATAGAAGCATTGCCTGAAGAAAGCGGTGTCATCATCCGCGCCTTCCTCGACGGCTTCTCCTACAAAGAAATCGCCGAAATGACCAATAGCTCGGTGGGGGCAGTAGCCATGCGCATTGCCCGACTCAAACGGAAGCTAAGAATAATGTACGAAAAAGAAAACAACCTATGACAATGAAAGCCAATATAAAAGCATTGAAACCAAGCACACAACACGACGACTTCAAAACCCAATGGCAACGTCGACAACAGTGGGAGGAGCAGGCCAAAAAGTCGGTACCTGACGACGAGACCTTTTTGCATTGGGCCGAAAAGGCACAACAAGACTCGGCAGGTTGGGGAATAAACGTTGTCCCCTATCACCGCACCAGACGCTGGATACCATACGCGGCGGCAGCCAGTCTTGTCATCGGCGTGACCATCATCGGGCTGACCCGACAAGGCCAACCCGACAAGGGGCTTCCCGTGGCCGAGGAAGTGACCGTAGATAGCCAAACCGTCCACTTCATGTGCAACAACGGCTGTTCGGCCCAAGACGTCATGCTTTTGGCCAACAAAGTCATCAAATAACAAAAAAATGAAAACCCTCGTTCCATATCTCGCCGTGCTCCTCGCCATCGGGCTTGCAGCCTGCAAGGAAAGGAATGCATCCTCTGAGACAACAACCTGCAAAAAGGCTGCGATGGAATTGTACAGCAAGTATGCCGACAATGCCAACCTCACCGTGGCCTATCTCGGCGACTTGACCGTCAACGGAAAGTGCATCGACGCCTTGATGTTGCAAGCCGACAACGAAATGGATTGGGAAACCTTGAAAATGGATTTCGGCTTTATGGCTTACGACTCCACTGCCTTCAATTGTCCGAACGACGACAATCCTGTCATGGTGGGCGTTGGCATCGAAACCGATTTTTTGGACGATGCCGTCTTCGACACTTTGACCGACATCAGCCTACTCCCCGAAGAAGACATCGAGCGATTCACGGTCATCGTTGCCAACAAGATTCTCGAAATCATGAGCAACTTCCAAACCCCCGATTCATTGCTGCCCAATACCGCCATCATTGTCGGCCAAGGCGAAATAGAACATGAAAACACCGACAATACCTACGACGACTACATTATGACCGTTGCCCGCTCCATTGTCATTGGGATGATTAACGACAGAATCCAACCCGACACGACACGTAATCTCAGTATGCAACAGCAAATGGACTGGAACCATAGCATTATGGATGACGCCCAAACTCACGGACATATCGGTTACATCACTGCCGTCGACAACGATGAGCGCGCCTTGTGGCTCTTCTTCTACGACGACCAAGAGGAGTGCAACACCATCATCAACCATATTAGCGAAGACATGATTATAAAATGAGACACATGACAAATTACATAAATAAACGTGAATGGCTTTCAGCTGTCAGCTATCAGCAGTCAGCCTTAGTTCTTCCAAGCTGAAAGCTGACGGCTGATTGCTTATAGCCAACTAAAACCATTAGAAATTGAACAATTAATCAATAAACCATTTATCAATATCTTATTCTATGAAAAAAAATGTATTTTTCCTTCTGATGTGCATCTTTGCCATGATTGGCATGACTCAGGCACAAAACCGTGGCGAAATCCAATTGAAAACCACCGAATTAAGCAATGTCATGATTTCGCAAGACCGAATCCCATCTGTGGGTTCTTGGTTCTCCTACGTCGGCGACTATTCATCACCACAAATAATCGGCATCGGCATGCCCTTCCATTGGGGCTACATGCTCCCCGCAGAGCTGATGCACGAGTACAAGGACTGCACCATCACCGAATTTGGTTTCTTGGATGCCGGTGAAGAGCAGTTTGCCACCACTTACATCTTCAGTATCTACATTGGCGGCGATATTGCTCCCGACTCTTTGGTTTATTCCCAGGAATTCGAAATCCTTGGCACCGTCGGTGATGTCGCCACTTTCAGGCTCGAAACTCCTGTTGAAATCGACGGCACACAAAACATCTGGTTGACGTTCTACAATGACGGTTCCATTCAATATCCCGCACCTGCCGTTGCCGATGTGGGCAACCCCAACAGCCGTTGGCTCGGCATCGACGGCTATGGCTGGATGGACGTGGCTTCTGTCAGCAGCGAGGTTTACAGCTGGTTAGCATGGGTTTATGTGGACGGTTATGACTGGATTGGCGAAAGCGCTGAATCCGTCTCCGTGTATCCCAACCCCACCACTGACAATGTGAACATCGTTGCAATAGGCCTCAATCACGTCACCGTGATGAATACGCTCGGCCAAGTGGTTTACGACAGCAACGCACATGGAAACATGACCACCCTCGACATGAGCCCATACCAAGCCGGTGTGTATATGGTACGCGTGACGACCGAAAACGGCGAAAGCGTGAAACTTGTTTCAAAACAATAAAGATGGACAGTTTTAGTTTTAATATTTGACACGAGACTTCGGGACCATGACTTGTGACTATGACAATGACCACTTCAACCAAGCGCTGAAACTTCAGCTTCCCAAGGGGAAATGGTCATAGTCATAGTCAATGGTTATAGTGAACAAGTCACATGAAGTTTAACCTTGATCAATTAAATGCCATGAAAAAAATCTACATTCTCATCGCGTTCCTGCTCTTTGGCGCAGGCCTTCGCGCACAACAGACCAACCTCACTGAAGCCGTCGACTTCACCGTCACCGACTGCCACGGACAAACCTACAACCTCTTTGAAATCCTTGACCGCGGCCAGGCAGTTTTCATCGACTTCTTCTTCTACACATGTAACCAATGCCAGGTGATTTCGCCCTACATCACAGGTTCCTATACTCAAATGGGCTGCAACATGCACGATGTGTTCTACATCGAAATCTCATACACTGACAGTGATGCCGTCTGTCAGCAATGGGCTAATCAATACGGCGTCGAGTTTCCCACCGTCGGAAGGGAAGGCGGTGGCAACGAAGTCTTCGACCTTTACGGCATCATAGGTTGTCCCACGCTCGTCCTCATCATGCCCGACCGCAGCATTGCCATCCAAGGGCTGTTGCAGTTGTATCCTTTCTCGGCGCAAGATGTGGTCAACGCCATGCAACAACACGGCCTGCAACCTCACGATTGTAACACCACTGACATCGACGAAAACAGCGAGACTTTGACCTTGTTCCCCAATCCCGCCAACGAAAGCGTGACCCTCCAAGGCGACAACCTCGGCGAAGTTAGCCTTTACAACGTGGTGGGCCAAAAGGTCGACACTTATATTGCCGAAGAATCGGAACTCATCATCCCGACTGCCAAATACCAAGAAGGCATCTATTTCGTCAGGACAAGCAGCGGAATGACACAACGCTTAGTGATAGTGCACAATTAGTTTAGTTGGTTTATATCGAAAAATCCGCAATCCAAGCCTTCGCCCAAATTGCGGATTTTTTTGTGCCCTTACGGCGGTTCCCAAAACTATTCCTTCACGAATCTCACCTTACAGTCCCCAGCTTTGATGGCATAAAGTCCGGGCACCAATTGGCTCACATCGAGTTGGCCTTCATAACGTTGCTGCATCACCATGCGCCCCGTCATGTCGAAAACGCTGACGATCGAGCCTTCCACGACATTCAGATGAAGCACGTTGTCGGTTGGATTGGGCCAAACAGATAGGCTTTCTGGGGTTTGTTCCACTACATCCAAGGGGTCAGTGACATAAAAATCGATGGTAAAAGCCCAATAATCATCGCCAAAAATAAGGCCGGTATCGAATAAGGAATCGTTGCCATTAAAGTAAATCGTCGGATTCTCGGCAATCCGATAACCTGGCTTGGGAGAGAACTTGGCAGCTAAATAATAGGCTTTCTCTTCGTCGTCGAAATATTCTTCGGGCAAGACTTCCGGGGCCGACATTCCATACAAATAATGCCAAACGAGATCTGTCAAGGAATAAGGCGCATCATCAGGCACATTCATGTCGTAATCGGGATGCTCGCCCCAAACAGGCTCCGAGAAGCCTTCCAAATAAATCTCATTAATAATCTCAGGCTCGGGTGGCGTGGGTTGCGACACCATGAACAAGCCTGTAAGTTGGGTGCCTTGGCCAATCTCGCCGAGTGAAGTCGCCGCACCTGTTTCAGTATTCACTTGATACAGTCCGTGGTCATCCGTAGTGGCAAACTGCGCCCAATAGAGCTCACCGTTCTCAAGGTCGAAGACCATACCTTGCGTGTACCACACCTCTTTACCCGTAGGTCCGACCAAAACGGTGGAGGCATCGTTGAGGTTGATTTCGTACAAGTTACCACCTTCGTAAGCCACGCCGTAAGCCTTTCCATCGGCATTGATGGCAAGTGTCCATATTTTTACGTTAAAATTCCCAACAACCTCAACGTCTGAAGGCGTGGCAAGGTTGGAGCGCTTCAGGTAACTGTTGTACTGGCTGTCTTGGCATAAATAATACATCATCCCATCCAAGGGGTTGTATGCCATGTCGATGTACAAATGATAGGGCTCCAATGCCGGCACAATCGTCTCGTATGCGCCAATGGTTTGCGTCTCTTCATTAAAAGGCGCTTTGCACAAGCTCCTTGACCGCGTGACAAACCACACATATCCATCCCAATAGGTCGCGGCCCACAATTCGGGAAGCGTTCCGGAAACCGCTTGTACCTCATCAGGATGCTGTGCGGTAAAGGTGATGAATTTGTTCTGCCAGTTTTCTCCATTAAAACAAGTACGGGCGAAACCGTACAATTGGGTGTCTTGCGCAGTGGCAATTCCGAAAATGCCCGTCAGCACAACGGTCATCAATACACGTAAAACTTTTTTCATATTAGTAACTGTTTGCATTATTATAGTTTTTAGCTGTAAGCCATCAGCCGTCAGCTATCAGCTTAGTAGCACCATAGCTGACTGCTGACGGCTGACTGCTGATGGCTGACTGCTGACGGCCAAATTCTTCTGCCTTTATCTCATTTACATACCAAAATTACTTGGTTTCTTTCTGCAAAAGTAAGGATATTTTTCATCGAAGAATGAATATTTGTTTGAGCAGGGAAAGATGGGCTCACTCCTTCCCCATCAGCATCACTCGCTCCTCTTTCTTGAAGCCGAATTTTTCATAGAAAGCAGGCAAGACACCCTCGCGGGCGGTAATCAGATGGAAACCTACAATGCCCTGCGCTTTGAGGTCGGCGAGGCATTGCTCCAGCAAACGGCTGGCGATGCCTTGTCGTTGGTGTTGGGGCGCAACGGCAAGGTCGTTGATCTCGAAGGTGCGGCCATAATGGAACAGCATGGAAGTGCCCAAAATGAAGCCTGCCACTTCTCCGTCTATAATACATTCCAAGCCGTAATGCTGTTGGCTTTCAAGTAGTTCACGGACATGGATAGTGGCATCTTCCACCGACCAGTCGTCGTTCCACGGCTCGCCCGAAAACGCTGCCGCATAAATGGCGCCATATTGGTTCAAATGTTCAATAGTGATGGGGCTGATGATAAGGTTTTGCATAATGGTTATTTTTGGCAAAGATACTGGTTTATTGTGAATACTCGTACTTTTTGCGCAATCACAAAGGACAACTCTCCAAGGCAAACAAACTAGACTATGTTCATTACATCGCCAACCAATGTGCAGAAACAGGCGAAATTACCGTGAAAAAGATATTCGACGACTAGGGTGTCTATTGCGACGGTATCATTTTCGGCCTCGTTTGCGACAACCGCTTTTACTTGAAGCCGACTGAGGATGGTCAGGCCTTGCTGCGCAGTGTTGAGAACTCGGTGTGCTCTGCAATTAAATATCCGCTATTTTTTTGAACTTGCTATTTGAACCTGCGAAAAGTAAAAACCGTGACAAATTTTGTAATGTTATATTTAATTTATATTTTTGTGGCACTAAAATTAATTCAAAAAGCGTATGAAACACACTATTATTCTTATTGCAATGGCCTTTGTCATGACTTTGGCTGCATGTTCAGACAACAAAATCATCTATCGCGGAGATGGCGACAGACCACAAACGAGTTACGAAGCCACATTAATCAAGTACAAAAACAAAAGCGCAAAACAAGTTTTCTATCGCAACGAAGCGGTAAAGGAATTCGTTTACCGCTCAAACACTCGCCCTATGTTGGCGCAGGAAATGCTTATCGGTGCCATGGGTACTAACGCTATCTCCTTTTATGACACCATCTTCGACTTCGTACAAGGTAAAGACGTGTACACATTCTCGGTTAAATACGACAAGGCTGTAGTGCCCGACTATCGTGTGTTGTTCCGCGATATGGTGCGCTATGGCGGTATGCAATGCGACACCGCTGTAAGACCTGCCTATAGATTAGTGGTGGCAGACACAATGCTTTACCAAAAGGCTCATATTAATTCTTCTCAATTTAAGGGGTCCAACATTAACCGTACAAAATGGGTAACTGAAAACAGTTGGATGTATGAGGATTTAGAGGATGAAATTGACGGTATGCGACCTCAAAGATTGGCATCAGTGGTGAGTGCCTTGCGTTATTTTTGGCATCTTCCTGTGTTGGTAGATCCTTCGATGAACGCTGAGGAATGGCTGAATGTCAGCGAAGACTTTGCCACAAAACAACTCGGTTTCGAAGAAATACAACAAGAACTATTGACCCGTTTCGGCATGACCCTTGTGCCCGCTGGTCGCGACATGGTAGTGCTGACAGTCAGCGAGAAGAAATAATTTGGTATTTGACTAACTATAAATTTGATGTAATATGAATAAGAATGTACATCCTTTCAAGCAGCTCTTGGTACTGATTGGTTCTCATTTAGGTATGCTTTTCCCATTGGTATTGCTTATTGTCGTTCTCACCGTGGCGATAAATAAGGGTGATGTTAACCCTGTACAAACCACCCTTTTAGGTGACAACCCGAGGTTATTAATGGCAATCACCTTTTTGCAAAGTATTTTGTTGTTCTTAGTGCCCGTTTTGATTGTAGCGAACATCTTCTACCGCGACAACAAACGTGAGTTTTATCGTTACGACCTTAGCCGAAGCAAGTGGCTGTTGGCTTTGGCAGGCGTGGCAGCATACGCGCTGCTGACCCCCTTCGCCGACTGGCTCGGCGTTTGGAACAACCACTGGGATGTTGGCCAAATATTTTCCATGATGTCCGAAGAGTATAACCATACGATTATGGGAATCGTTAAGGAAACAACTAATGCTGGCTTTATTGGGCTACTGATAATGGTGTTGGTATTAGCTGTATTGCCTGCCATTTGCGAGGAACTCTTCTTCCGTGTAGGTTTGCAGCAACTGCTTGGCAAATGGTTCAGGAACGACCATGTTGCAGTTGTAGTCACGGCTCTCATTTTCAGTTTCGTCCATTTAGACATGGAAGGTTTCCTCGTCCGCTTCGTGATGGGTATGGTGCTGGGCTATGTGTTTTTGTATTCGCGCTCCTTAGTGCCCAATGTGATGCTTCATTTCTTGAACAATGCTGTGGCTACGGTTAGTATGTATTTTGCCCTCCGCAATGGCAAATCATTGGCTGAACTTGAACAACCTTGGATGCTCCATTGGTTGCCAACGACAATCTGTACGATAGCAGCCTTAATGCTGTTTTGGTACTGTTTTGTACGCAAAAGAAACACTGTTCAGCAACAAAGTGATGATTCGGAGACTCAATCTCCAGTTAATTGCTGATATTTCACTAAATTAATCCGATACTCCACACGGCTGTCGGTGAGCTCATCGCGGCTCTGCTTCAGCATCGTTTGAGCTTCGAGCACATCCGAAAGGGCGACCAAACCGGCATTGTAATAGTCCTGCGTGATTTTCAAGTTAGCTTCTGCATCACTGAGGGCAGTTTGAGCCATGGTGATGCGCAACCAACTCTGTTCGAGGTTGAACCAAGCCTGGTTGGTCTGCATCTCCATCTTTTCGGTGAGGTCGCGACGCGTGTTTTCGGCCATCTCGGCATCGAGGTCGTGCTTCTTCAGTTTGAACGAAGTCTTATGCCAATCAGTGATGGGCACTTGCAGCACGGCGAAAACCATGGCGTTGGGCTTGGTGTGCTCAAAAATGGTGTGATAGCTCGCGCTACCGCCCACCATCAACGAAGGCAGAGACGCGCCAAGAGTCATTTTCTTTTTCAGGCTTTCGGCTCGCAATGAAAGGTCTAAAAGATGGCTTTCGTTACGCTGCGACACCGCTTCATTAGGCTGTCGGTAATAGACCGTTGGCTCGGCTTCCAAGCCTAATGTGTCAGCAAGGGCCATCGTCTGCCAGTCAGTGCCAATATACTGCCCCATCGCCATCTTGAGCAATGTGATGCCATCGGTGAGTTTCTTGCGGTTGAGTTGGCTTTCGTTTTGCTTCACGCGTAGTTTGTATTGGTCGGTGGGCATGGCCAAACCTGCTTCGATGGCACCCGTCAAGTCTTTATCCAAAGTGTCCAAAAGTCGGTCAAGTTGGTCCAAAGTGGCTATTTTTTCCTGTAAGGAAACGATCTGCCAATACAGGGTTTCCGTCTGCAACCGCACCTCATCCTCTTTTATTTTGGTTTGAGTCTCAGCAGCTTCTATGCCTAACTTGGCCAATTTGTTGCCATTACGGATGCGCCCTCCTGCATATATCGGCTCAGTGACCATCGCATTGAGCATCACGCCGTTTTGAACGAAGGAATATTCCTTGTCTAAGTCCATATTGACTCCATATTCAGCATACAGCGTATAGAGAATTTGCCGCAGTTGGGCATTATCAATATCCTCAATGCCAAAGGATAACAACGGGTTGAGAGCATCGAAAGCCAAGGCTTGTGCCGACACGGTGGGGAAGTATTCTGCTCGGGCTTCGTTTTTCGTTGCTCTCGCTTTATCGATTTCCAACTGGCTGTTTTTCAATTCAATGTTGTTTTCCAAGGCCATTTCGATGCAGTCCTGAACGGAGAGACGATGCGTGTCTTTTTGCTGACCGAACAACGGGACTACCAACAACAATAAACAGACTAAAACTATGGTGTTTTTCATACCTCTTTTTTTATCACAAAACTTGCAAAACCCACAAAACAGATTTTGATTGGTGCGGCATACCCAACCGGGTTGCCGCAGGAAAGCGCAGGTTGGCTGCTTTCCCACCTTGAACCTAAGGTTTTGACAGTTTTGTAGGTTTTGTGACATACTAATTACGCTTTGCTTTTACTAAATATCAACCAATACATCACCGGCATAACGGCAAGAATAATGACCATCGAAAGCACCACACCGAAACAAATGACCACGCCCATCGGCATCCAAAGCGGGTTGCGTGAGATGATCATCGGCAGCACGCCCAAGGCAGTGGTGGCTGAGGTCAGGAAAATGGGCCTCATGCGGCGGCTACCGGCTTTCATGGCGGCTTCCTTGGTGGGCAGACCTTCATCGGTGCGGAGCGTCTCGGCGTATTCGTACATCACGATGCCGTTGCGGACGATGATACCGATAAGGCTGACGACACCCAACAAAGAAGTCATACCGAAGTCGAGGCCGAATAGCCACTCACCGAAGAAGGCTCCAAACATACATAAAGTACTGGAACACAATGTTAATAGAGCGAGGTTGAGTTTCTTGAAATAAGCGACAAGAAAAACAAGCATCACAGCGATGGCGGCAATCAGACTCCACAATAGTTGAGGGATGACCATGGTATTGAGCGACGACAGTCCGCCATACTCAACGCTGACGCCTTCAGGCAGGTTGGGCATGACTTCCGTGTTGACGTACTGCTGTATCTTCTTCATGCTCACTGTTTGCGGCTTCCAGAATTTCATATCCGCAGCCACGGTGATGGCGTTCTTGCCGTTGCGGTGTACCAGTTGCGCAGGATGCCAATCGGGACTGATGTCGGCCACCTGACGGAGCGGCACGTTGGTGCCTGGCACCATGGTGGGGATGAGTTGGTTTTGGACGGACTCGTAGTCGTTGGGGTCGTAGTTCTTTTGGGAATATAGCCTCACGGGGATGCCTCTATCGCCTTCCCAGACGGTGGTCAAAGGCTGGCCATTGAGGCTGCTGGCCAAGTCAAGTGAGAGGATGCCTTTGGTGAGACCCAGACGGGCACATTCCTCGGGTTTCATCGTCACCTTAACCGACGACAGCTGTTCGTCGTAGTCGGTATGCACCCAACGCAGTTCCTTGTCGAGGGTAAGCATGTAGTCCTTGATTTGCTGCGCCACGGGAGCGGTCTTGGTGTAGTCATCGCCATAAACATATACCTCCACAGGCGTCGAGACAGCCTGATAATCAAGCTGGCGAAAGCGCACATGGGCCTCAGTGAAGTAGTAGGAATACTTGTCGTCCATTTCCTTCAGGAGGTCTTCGGTGGCTTGCTTGGAGGTGGTGTTGACGATGAGTTGCGAGAGATTGTTGGCTGGAATGCTGGGTGCGTAGGTCACATGGAAACGGGGTGCGGTTTCGCCGATGAAAGCGGTCACGGAGGTGACACGCTTGTCGTCGAGCAGCATCCTTTGTAGCGAGTCGCTGATGCGCGTGGTGGCTTCGAGACTGCTCCCTTCGGGCAGTCGTATCTCTACGGCAAAGTTGTCGCGCTCGGCCATAGGCATCATCTGCACGTTCAAGGCAAGGAACATCAAGGCACCCAAAACCAAAGAGCCGACTCCCATCCCGATAGTGAACAGCGGATGATTGAAACAATGGCTTTGCATTTTGTCGTAAAGCCTTTGCAGAAAAGCGAAAAACCGCATTTGGGCCTTTAGGAAGCCGTCGTGTTTGGGCTTGTCGTCAGGCTTAATAAACATAATCTCTAAGGAGGGGATGACGAGCATGGCGTAGGCCAACGAGGCCATCAACGAGAAGCAGACCGTCCAAGGAAAGAGTTGAACGAAGTCGCCCAAAGGTCCCGTGATGATGCGCGTCATCGGGAAAAACATGGTGGCAATGGCACCCGTGGCGATGAGCATAGGCATGAACAACTCCTTCGCGCTGCTCACGGCGGCATCGAAGGGCTTGTAGCCTTGACTCAACTTATCGATATAACCGTCGATATTAATAATGGAGTCGTCCACAATCATGCCAAGTACGACAATGAGAGCAGCCAAAGTGACTGTATTCAACTCTATTCCAAAGAGATACATCAGACCTATGCTCATGGCTGTGCATACAGGCAGACCAGAACTGGCGATGAGTGCCGTGCGGAAAGGAAAGAGCAGCAACATGACAGCGATGACGACAATCATGGAGATGAGTAGGTCGCGGAGGAAGGAATTGACCGATTTTTCAACCACCTTGGGCTGGTCGGTGATGCGGTACATCTTCACGCTGTCAGGCAGGGTCTTTTTGAACTCTGAAAGCACCTTTTCCACTTCCTTGCCATAGGCAACGATGTTGAAGCCCTTGCGCATCTCGACGGAGATAATGAGGGCATCGTTTCCGTTGAAGTTTACCACCTTTGAAGGAGGAGCCAAGCGACGTTCCACGGTAGCCACATCGCGCAGGCGGACGGTGTTGCCCGCCGCATCGGAATAGATGATTTGCTCCTCTAATTCCTCTTCGGAAACGACAGGGTTCTCGATGTGTAGTGGCAGGTCGAAGTCAGAGGTCTCCATGGTGCCAGAGGTGGTGAGGAAACCTTGCGAGGCATATTGCATCATCAGCGTGTTCGGACTGATGCTGTAGAACGACAGTTTTTCCTTGTCCACCGTGACCGCGATTTCCTCGGTCTGTTCGCCCATGACGCGCACATTGCCCGTTTGGGGAATGTCGCGCAGGCGGCGGGTGAGGTCGTCGGTGTAGCCACGCATTTCACGGTAAGTCTTGTCGCTTGATTCCATGGTGATGAGCAACGAGGAAGTGTTGCCGAAGTCGTCGATGACGGCGATGGCCAACACGCCCGCTGGAAAACTCATGGCCTTGTTTTCGTTGATTTTGTTTCGGATTTTCGTCCACGCTTGGGCATAGTCGCTCTTGGTCAGGTCGAGCATCACATAGATATAGCAGATGCCATCCTTGGTCACAGAATAGGTCCTTCCGCGGTCCACTTCGGGCAAGGTAAACAATAGTTCCTCCAATGGCTTGGTAAGTTGTGCATCCACCTCCTCTGAGTTAGCGCCTGGATACACGCCCGCCACGATGCCCTGCGGATTACTGAAGGCGGGAAATTCGTCCTTCTTCATCTCTACAAGAGCGTAGATGCCGAAAGCCACAACAACAGCCACCACCACCCAGACGATTTTCTGGTGCCGTATGCTGCCGCTGATGATACCCTTATTGACTTTTAGTTTGCTCATTAGTCTTTCTTTTTAATGCTGAATTATGAATGCTGAATGGCGCGAATCGACTCTGGGTTTCACCCTCATTCTGCATTCCACATTCCTCATTCCTCATTCTGCATTCCTCATTCCACATTCCTCATTCATAACTCCGCATTCCACTTTCATTCCTTCGCTAACTTTCGGATAGCCTTCCACGATGACTTTATCACCGACTTGCAGGCCTTCGCTGACAATGACGCCCGTGCCGGAATAGCCCGAAAGGGTGATTTTCCGTCGCGTGGCGTGATCGTCTTCCACCACCCAAACGAACTTGCCTTCTTGGTTGATTAGCACTGCATTGGCTGGCACGATGATACCCTTGCTGACATCGGCTTTGAGCACCACTTTGCCAATCATGCCGGGAACGAGTTCAGTATCGGTTTGCTCAACAAGCACCTTGACGGGATAGCTGTGCGTGAGCAGCGAAGCGGTCAGGCTTTTTTCGGTCACTTTACCCATATAACGCCGGTCGCCCAAGGCGGGGATGACGACCTCAGCTGTGTCACCCACTTGTACCTTGGCGATTTCGTTTTCGGGGACGGAGATTTTCACCGTCAGGCCATTGGTGTTGATGATGCGCATGATGGGCTTCAGCGGGGTGATGTTCTCACCCAACTCGGCGTTGAGGCCGCTGACCGTGCCACTGAAAGGTGCTGTAATGGTGTTGTCGGCAAGCATGGCGTCGGCGAGGTCGACGGCGGACTGGGCCTTTTCGAGGTCGGCAACCATCTCACGCCATTTGATTTCGGGCAGGCTGCCGTTGTCGTGCACTTTTTTCAAGCGTTCGTAGGCGTCTTGGGCTTGCTCGAGGGTGGCTTGCGCCGAACGTCGGGTGCTCTCCATCTGCGGCGACGACACACGTGCCAACACCTGTCCTTTGCGCACCGTGCTGCCTTCCCGCACATTAAGCAGTTGTAAGGTGCCACCGTATTTGAAAGCCATGTCGACGGACTGTCCTTCTTCCAAATACCCAGGATAGGTGTTGCTGACGATACCGCTCACCTCGTCAATCACCTGAACGCCAACAGGAATGACACGCTCCTCGGCAGAGCCGCCGATGAGTCGTTCCTTGAGTTGGCTTGGGTCGGTGTCGGCACAACCCACCAACAACAAGGGAAGGAGCCATAAAATAGGTTTAATTTTCATTATTCTGTTTGTTGTTCTTTTTCCAACTATAGCCAATGTACATGACTATGACCATTTCGTATCTTGAGTGAAGTGGTCATATTCATTGTCAGAAGCCATAGTTACTAAGTTTATACATACACTAATCGTTTCTTATCGCCGCCATGCGGATGTTGTCGCCATAGATTTCAAAACTGCGCTCATTAGTCTCGGCTTCGCCTTCGTAGACCATGTTGAGGATGAGCGTATTGTTTTCGTACATCTGTCCTGTGGCATGCACACGCAGGTCGTTCTTCAAGGTGAGCGAGTCGCCAGTGAAGAGCAGGGTGTTCTTCGTGAAGTCTTTCAGGAAGATTTCGTTATCCTTGCAAAAGGCGTGGGTGACCACGACTTCGCCGCCCATGGTATTCATCACCACGAGTACGCTGTCTTTTTCGTTGCCCAAGTCGCTGATTTCCAGCTGTCCGATTTCGTTGGGCAGGCTGATGGTATACGACGCAGGCTCGTCTTCAGTGTCGATTTCTTCCAAGGTGACGCTGCCCGAAGTCTTAAAGCTGTAGTCGCCGCGAAACAGTGGAGCGTTTTTCTTCTGGCAGGCGGTCAAGGCCAATATGGAGAAAATGGCAATTAAAACAGATCTTTTCATAATGATTGGGATTTTCGGATTAGTTGATGAGTAAAGTTATCATTGACTCGTAGGTTGATTTTGATTTTTCATATTCATTCTTGGCGAAAAACAGGATTTCCAATGCTTTGAGCAGCATTTGGAACATATCAGCAAAGGCGTTGGGCTGGATGTCAGAGGTCAACACTTCGTATTTCTTGCCCGTATTGCAGATGTCGTAAAACAACTGCCATTCCCATTGGTCAAAGTCCTTGCGAATGTCTTCGGCAACGGTGATGATTTCTTGGCTTGCCTCATAATATTGTGCAGTGATGGTTTGTCTGATCATAGTTGCTTGGTCAAACAATTTCATACGAAGTTGCAAGTATTCGATGACCTTTTCTTTGGTGATGCCGACCTCGTCGGTTAGATGACACAATTGTATCAGCTGGCTCTTGATATTGGCATATTCTTGTTCGACCAGAACTTTGAAAATATCCATTTTGCCATCGAAATTATAATAGAGGGATCCCTTAGCCTTGTGCGAACGTTTGGCGATGTCATTCATTGAGGTCTTTTCATAGCCGAACCTGTCGAACAGATCACGTGCGACATCAAGGATGCTTTTTTTAGTATCATGCTTTATCTCTTTTTGCATATTTTATACCAAAATGGTTTTTCGGTGCAAAATTAGACAAATTATCATTTATGGCAATATCATTTTTCTGTTTTTTCAACCAAATTTGAATTTTGCTCTCCCAAATGTGGCCATTTCGCATTACGAAATTCTGTAACTACTTCCTCCGTCACACCAGCGTGAGTCCTTCCTTTTCCGAAATGAAGGCTAAAAAAATCCACAACTCAAAGTTCGCCTGAATTGCGGAATTTCTGTCTTTTGTTTTTTATTTCGACTTAGGCCGCCGCCTAACAACAAACCTGTCGAAAACAGCGAGGAGAGCAGGCAACACGAAGATAATCAACAACAAAGCCGCCAATGCACCTGCGGCGATGCAGCGCAGTATCATCTCTATCATCTTATCATCTACCATGAGCGACATGGCGAACGGTGCAAGCGTCATGATCATTCCCGAGGTGAGAATGGTGTGCGTCGACGACTGATATGCCCTGCGAATGGATTCTATCTTGCATTCCGTCGCTCGGGCTTCACGGTAGTTATTCGTGAAGAGGATGCCATAGTCGATGGTCGCGCCCATCAATATGCTTTGCATGATGAGGTAAGCCAAGTAAAGCAGGGGACCATTCAGCCCGCTCACCGCCACATTAATAAACACGGCCGACATCACCGTCATGACAAGGATGGCGGGCACGACAAGCGACCGGAAAGTGAGGGCCACGATAAGGAAAATCGACAATACGGTAATGAGCGTGACGAGTAACATTTCGTCGCCGAAACGGTGGTGCATCTCGTCCATCATCACCGACTCGCCAATCAGGTAATGGTTGCCGGCGAGTTCGTTGTCGCACCGTGAGGCAAGGGCTTCCACAAAGTGGCAGGTCTCGTCGGATTCCTTAGGCAGGTCGGTCAAAACGATGGCTTGCGAATAATGGGGACCATGCAGTCTGCCAAGGTTCTCAACGACCATGATGTTGATTTCATCCAATCCCGACCTCATGTCGTCATTCACCATCGTGGCAAAGCGCGGATTGTCAATGATGGAATCGTTCAGCGTCCCGACAATCTCTTCTGCCGACAGTTTCACACTGTCGTTATCAAAATGGGTGATGGCGTTGTAAAGGTAAGCCAGCTCGATGTCGCGCAATTCCATTTCGGCTCCAAACGAGTTGAGCATGGCGTACATCTCGGCAGCATCAAAGCTATTTCCTTCGGTGGCGATGGCCATTATCGCTTCGACCTTGTTGAGCTTCTCTATGGTTTCCTTGTCGACCATTGGCATGTCAAAGGCTGACTCGGGTTCTTCGTGCAACTCGACAGGCTCAATGATGACTTCTGTCGGCTCTTCCTCCAACTCGGCCACTGGTTCGACTGGAGCTTCGTCTTTTCTAGATTGAAGTGTCGCATCCATAAGATCCTCCTTGTGTTTCAGCCACTTGCGGCTTTCGGCATCAACCCGCGAAGCAAAAACCCTCCTGTTGGCGAGGTCGTCATAAAGGAAATGGATGAAATCGTACAGCGACATGGTTTTTGTCTTTTGCCCTGTGCTTCGTCTGTAAAGGTTGAATATGACCGAAGCGCTTTTTTCGCCCATGCCTATGATTTGGGCGATTTCGGAAGCGGTATATTGGCTCAAGAACAATGTCGAATCCTTGTAAATCATGTCCTCGTCGTCTGCAATGTCGGTTTCTTCAGCCTTGACCGTCTCTTCTACAACAACGATGGTATCGTTTTCAACGACGACTTCCTCCCGCTGCTCAACAATCTGAGGCTCTGGCGTTTTTTTGTGTTTATGCGCAGGGATCATACTGCTGTTGAGCAGTTCCTTGGATGATTTGATTATTTCGCGAAGGGTCGTCTTTTGCCCTGGAGGACAAATCAGGGAAACCATTTCCTTGTCGATGCCCATCATAGCCGAGATTTCCTGCGTTGTCATCTTACTGTCAATCAAGCTGGTGTCGGTAAGCGCAACGAGAAGGTCGAGGTATTGCAATTCCTCTTCGCTGACATTCGAAGTACTTCCCAACTGCGCCACCAAAGTGGTGTCAGCACTCAGTTCCGCTGCAAGCGAGGCAAAGTCATGGAGGCTCATCCTCTCGTCGTCAGGATTCTTTGTGGCTATATAATAGATGGCATCCACAATCATATTGATGTCCATGTCAGCAAGATTGTAGCCTTCTTCTTCAACCATTGACGAAAAGTTGCCAACCATGCCTTTAAAGTAGGCTGACGTATGCTGTTTTTGCATCAGCGAAGGATACGAAACGAAGGATTTCACATTCGGGTCTGTGGCTAAGCTGTCGGCCAAGGCTATCACCCTTTCGGAATCGGAGTTTTCGTATAGCAGCACTACCATGTTTTTCTGAGGGAAATATTTGGCGATTTCGGATTCTTGTTCAGAGAAAAACGAAATCTCAGTTTTGTTGTGGAAATAATACGAACTCACGAAAACGACCACGAAAAACAGAGTCAGTGGGATGCGGGCTTTCATGCTGAAACTGGCCAGTGAGTCTGTCCTTAGTTTCAAGACTCTTTTCTTCGATTTCTCGATGGCACCGTCCAAAGCCAATATCATCGTGGGCAACACCGTGAAAATCGAAATCAGGCTGCAAAGGACGCCTTTCGCCAAAACGATGCCCATGTCAGCACCGATTTTGAACTTCATGAACACCAAGGCCATCAGTCCGACGATGGTGGTAAAGGCACTGCTGACAATGGACAACGAGGCTTTCTTGAGCGCATTGACCATCGCAGTGATATTGTCGCTTCCCGACGACTTTTCCTGCCTGTAGCGGTTCATCAGAATGATGGAATAGTCGATAGAAAGGACTAACTGAAGGATGGCGGCAATCGAGTTTGTGGTGGCCGAAACACTCTTCAGCAAAGCATTTGTGCCCATGTTGATAGCCACGGCCACACCAATGGCGGCGAGGAATATAGGCGGTTCGAGCCACGACTCGCACATGATGAACAGCACGATAATCAGCAAGATGAAAGCGGTAAGAATTACGCTTATCGGGGCTGTGCTACCTTTTTCGCTCGTCTCAACTACAACCCGGCTGCCATATTTGTCCGAAATCTCGCTGGCAATATCCTGCTGGCTACGCTGGCTGCCGCACAACAATTCGTACAACACTTTTTCGCCTTGGTTAAATTCTGCGCTACCGTCCTGGTACAAAATACTGGAAATCCCATCAATTTCGGAAAGTTCTTCTTTAGTTGAAGTCCTCTGACTATCGGGAAGCGACCAAAACATCACCCTGACTATGCCCATCCCTACTGCTTCATCGCCAAACTCCTCCGTCATCTGGTCTATGCCCTGCTTCATCGGCGAATCGTCGGGCAGGTAGCGTGTCATGTCGGTGTTAATCCTCGTGCGAGGCATCAAAAACAAACAAGCGATAGCCAATGCTACCGCTGCAACAAAAAACACGAGGCGTTTCCTGACAAACAGATCGAATAGATATTTATATCGTTGACGCAAGGTCATACTATGCCAATTTCAGGCTGCAAAAATACAAAAATTTTCGGCAGACTTGCAGATGTCTCAAGGGTGTTAGGAGAAACATTCGCAGGAAAGAAGAAAAAACGTATCTTCGCAGCGTGAAAACAAACAGATATGGCCGACGGATACTTAGAAAAACGCTATGAAGAAGTCTTTGGCAAGGGTGCCAAGAAGACCGTGGTGAAGCACACCTCTTTGGAAACCTTAATGGAGAAAAACCGCAGCTATCGTGGCTATGACCAAAGCTTTGTGGTGAAGCGCGACATGCTGGAACGCATCGTAGCGGTGAACACCAAAATCGCCTCGGCGAAAAACCAGCAGGTGCTTCGTTTCAAATTGGTGACCAAAGAAACCGGCGCCGACATCATCGTGCAAAACATGAAATTAGGCGGTTTATTGCCCGAGTTGCACCTCCCCTACCCTGGCACTGAGCCTGAGGCCTTTATCATCATTTGCAGCACCATTCCCGAAAACAAGTTCGTTGATATCGACCTTGGCATTGCAGCGCAAAGCATGCTGTTGAAAGCCACCGAGATGGGCTTGAACGGCATCATGATTGGCGCTTTCAACAAAGCGAAAATCACCGAAGCTTTCAATTTGCCCTATGATCCGTTGCTCATTTTGGCTATTGGCAAGGGCAAGGAAACCATCAAATTACAGCCTGTGGATGCAGGCGAGAAACTAGCGTATTACCGTGATGAAAACGGCGTGCAGTTCGTGCCGAAGATTCGGTGGGAACAGTTGATTTTAGAGTGAATTTTCTCACGCAGAACTCGCAGAACTATATGAATTTGTCGCCGCTTTGCGCCGACACGCTTCGCGACATTGCGAGCGTAGCGAAGCAATCCAAAAATTCGCTTAATTAGTTTCATTCGCCGATAAACACAACGACGAAATATGCAGTTAGTGCCGAAAATGGTATAATAGACAAAAATGGTTGGTGAGATATAATGTAAATCACTGACAATAAGACGCATAAAAGCAATAAAAAGCAGTTAGATGAAAACGTTTTCATCTAATTGCTTTTTTTATGCCAAAAACTAG
>JAEEGG010005126.1_pt1 | contig 31354 bp, 31 predicted proteins | sample 9134161 | NCBI WGS metagenome assembly JAEEGG01 (sample SAMN16246543, study PRJNA631951) | gut metagenome | biome: gut microbiome; feature: rumen; material: CR-attached | host: Bos | place: Iran: Karaj | collected 2018-10
TCGTGATCTCTTTACCCGTCCTTTTATCAATAATCGTGTCTTGGAACGATTGTTTGGTGTTCATGCCCAGTTTGTGCGTGATAACTATCTGGTCTCTCGTGCTTATGGACTCTATGATCTTCGTGCTGAATATGACACCCAACGGAAGGTGCAGAGCTACTTTGAGGGACGCAATGACGAAAACAGCCTGTGGATTCGTGACGGTCTTTATCGTCTGATTAGTAATGTGCTCTTCGTTGAAGATCCGCACCAGCCAGAGATGTATCATCCCCGTATAGGTGCTTGGCAGGAACCTGTCTATGAGGCCTTGACGACAGAGGAGAAAGATGCCTATATGCGACTATATAACAATTTCTTCTATCAGCGTCATAACTTCTTCTGGGGACAGAATGCTGTTCATCGTCTTAAGGCTACTGTCTGTCAGACGCAGATGCTCTGTTGTGCTGAGGATCTGGGTATGTTGCCCGATTGTGTGCCTCATGTTTTGGATCATCTGCGTATCTTGACTTTGGAGATTCAGTCTATGCCGAAACAAAATGGCTTCGAATTTGCTCATCTTGATGGCAATCCCTATCGCAGTGTGGCAACTTTCTCTACACACGACATGTCACCATTGCGCCTATGGTGGGAAGAAAGTCCTGAGCGCACTCAGCGTTATTATGCTACGATGCTTCAAAAGCAGGGTAGGGCACCAGAGCATCTGCCCGTCCATCTGGCAGAGGAGATTATTGCCCGACATCTGTATTGTCCTTCCATGCTTTGTCTTTTGTCCCTGCAAGACTGGTTGTCAATGGATGGTGAACTGCGTTCCAAACATTTGCGTGAAGAGCGTATCAATGTGCCGAGCGATCCCTATAACCATTGGAAATATCGCATGCATATCACCATCGAAGAACTGATGGAGGCTAATAGGTTTAATAATAAGGTGCGCACAATGATCACGCGCAGTAAAAGATAACGGGAAAAGTGTATTCAACTTATATATTCGATCTAGATGGGACTTTGCTGGACACGTTGGGTGATTTGGCTGCTTCCGTGAATTATGCTTTGCGGAGTTGTAATATGCCAGAACACTCCATTAAGGATGTCCGACGTTTTGTAGGTAATGGTGTTCGGCTACTGATGGAGCGTGCTGTTCCTGATGGTGCTTCCAATCCTCGTTTCGATGAGGCTTTCTCTGTTTTTCGCCAGCATTATATGGCTCATTCCCTTGATACGACACGTCCCTATGATGGAATTCCTGAAATGCTTGCTGCTCTCAAAGCCAAAGACTGTCGTCTGGCGGTGGTCAGCAATAAGTTCTATGCTGCCACTCAAGAACTCTGCCACTATTTCTTTGCAGATACCATCGATGTGGCAATCGGTGAACATGAGGCAGAAGGTATCCGAAAGAAACCGGCTCCAGATACTGTTTTCGAAGCGCTTCGTCAGTTAGGGGTAGGAAAAGACAATGCCGTTTATGTAGGTGATAGTGATGTAGATATCCAGACTGCCCGCAATAGTGGGCTGCCTTGTATCAGTGTACTCTGGGGGTTCCGCGATCGTGACTTCCTGATAAAAAATGGAGCAGAGACCTTTGTCTCCGCTCCATCAGAAATATCGTCTGTTTAAAGGCTTTGCAATCTGGCGATATACTTGCCGAGTATGTCAAACTCTAAATTGACGACTGTCCCTATTTGGATATCGCAGAAGTTTGTGTGTTCAAAAGTGTAGGGGATAATCGCTACCTGGAAAGTGTTTGAGGTGGGATTGCAGACAGTAAGGGATACACCGTTTACAGTGACACTGCCCTTATCTACTGTGAAATAGCCTTTCTTTGCCATCTCTCTGTTCTCCGGATATTCAAATGTGAAATAAGTGCTACCGTCAGCATCCACCATAGCGATACAAGTGGCAGTCTCATCCACATGCCCCTGTACGATATGTCCATCCAAGCGACCATTCATCAGCATCGAACGTTCCACGTTTACCTTGTCACCAACCTTCAAGAGTCCCAGATTCGTACGATCCAATGTCTCCTTCATAGCTGTTACGGTATAGGTGCCGTCCTTGATTTCTACAACAGTGAGGCAGACACCATTATGAGCCACACTTTGGTCAATGCTCAGTTCATCAACGAAAGAACACTTCAAGGTGAAATCTATATTCTCGCGATCTTTTTTTATGGCTACAACGGTAGCAAACTCTTCAATAATGCCAGAAAACATATCCTAATGCTTAATAATAAATGAAAAAAGGGTACGTGCCGATGATTTGGTGAAAACTCCTGTTTCACACGATATGAGTGCTCCCTGCTGTTGTAATCCACCGGCATTACTGCTCTCCCTCAGAGGGATGGACTGTGGCCCGCCATTGGCAAGGGAAACGGTCTCAATGAATTATTTAATGTAGAGTATCCCGATCTATGCGGCACGACCCATGTATTGTGGGTGCAAAGATACAAATAAAATGGCAAATATGGGCAGCAATTATAAATATTTTCCCTCAAACAGTGAAGAATTACGTGGAAATTGTCTAATTTTGCAGAAAAAATAAGGAAATTGTATGGAAAAGACAGTTTGTATCTTAGCTGGAGCCCGTCCTAATTTTGTGAAAGTATCACCATTGGTGCGTGCCATAGGAAAGAACCCTGAGGCTCGTTGCCTGCTGGTTTATGCTGGTTGCGAGGATGACCCAACACTCGAGCCCTCGCTTTTTGAGGATCTGCAGATGCCTCGTCCGCAGTATTATCTTGGTGTGAGCTCTACCAGTTTGAATGAGATCACCAGTCAGGTGATGGCTGCTTTTGATCGTTTCCTTGATGAACATCCTGTAGAGGTGGTGATTGTGGTTGATGATCTTGCTTCTACGATGGCTGCCGCCATTGTTACAAAGAAGCGTGGCATCCGCTTGGCGCATCTCGTTGCAGGCACCCGCTCCTTCAATATCAACATGCCGAAAGAGATCAATCGCCTTGTTATCGATGCCCTCAGCGACTATCTCTTTACTGCAGGTGTGCGCAGTACGGGTATCGCTACTCGTGAACAGTCTGAGAATTCCCAAACTTATATGGTGGGCAATATCCTGATGGATACACTCCGATTTAATTATAGTCGTTTCTGTCGCCCTGCATCTTTGCCTGATATTCAGGAAGGATCCTATATTGTGTTTACCCTTAATCGCAAGGCATTGATAGCTGAAACAGACAATCTTGCCCTGATGCTTCAGTCTATGGTGGAGGCTGCCAACGGTACGCCGATTATTGCCCCTTTGCGTGGATTGGCTCGTGATGCCGTTCTGAAACTGGGAACTCCTGTTCAGATCATCGAACCTCTTGGTTATCTGGAGTTTGGTTGGCTCACGGCTCATGCTAAGGGTGTTATTACCGATTCTGGCAATGTCTCTGAGGAAGCCACCTTCAATGGTGTGCCTTGTATCACGCTGAATGATTACACAGAACACCAGGAGACCGTGAGTGTTGGCTCCAACGTACTTGTTGGCGAGAATGCTGAGAAACTCCGTGAAGCTGTGATGAAGATGGTTTGTGGGGAATGGAAAAAATGCGCCCTGCCTGACCGTTGGGATGGTCGCACTGCAGAGCGCATTGTTCAAATACTGTTGTCTTAGTGTTTTTACCTGTCAGGCTTAATAGTTCTCGGCTTTTACCTGGAAGTAAGCCTGTGGGTGGTTGCAAACGGGGCACTCCTCTGGGGCCTTCTTGCCAATTACAATATGACCGCAGTTGGCGCACTGCCAGATCACGTCACCATCCTTCGAGAAGACACGCTCCTTCTTGATGTTGTCGAGCAACTTACGATAACGTGCCTCGTGTTCCTTCTCAATCTTTGCCACACCCTCGAACTTCTCTGCAATCTCGTCGAAACCCTCTTCGCGAGCCTCTTGAGCCATACGGGCATACATGTCTGTCCACTCGAAGTTCTCACCGTTAGCGGCAGCCTCCAGGTTCTCAGGAGTACTCTTGATGGCACCACCCTCCAGGAGCTTGAACCACATCTTGGCGTGCTCCTTCTCGTTGTTGGCCGTCTCCTCAAAGATAGCTGCGATCTGTACATAACCGTCTTTCTTGGCCTTTGAAGCCCAGTAGCTATACTTGTTACGTGCCTGACTCTCACCTGCAAAAGCCTCTTGCAGATTCTTCTCTGTCTTTGTTCCTTTCAGTTCTTTCATAATTGTATTTTTTCTTAGTTTGAAAATTGATGATGCTGCAAAGATACAATTTATTTTTTTAATCCACAGTTTTTTATGTTTTTTTCAGTTTTTGCCACTTTATTTATAAAGTAATCTCCCCTCGGAGGCTCTGGCTCATCAGGCGACGAACGTTTTCGGGATCGTTGGGGTAATGGCTCTGAAGGAACATCAGTTTGGTAACGGCACTCTCTACGGTCTGGTCGTAGCCGCTGATGACGCCTGCTTCCTGAAGATGATAGCCACAGTCGTAGCGGCTCATCTCTACAGCTCCCTGCATACACTGGCTGATGTTGACAATCACCTTGCCGTTGCGCGTACCTTCTTTTAAGGCCTTCAGCAGCCAGGGACTCTGTGGGGCGTTGCCAGAACCGAATGTGCGCATCACAATAGCTTTGAGGTTGGGCGTGTGGATGATATGACGGATCAGATCCTCGCGGATACCTGGGAAAAGGGAGAAGATAATCACATTGTTGTCGAGACGGAAATGGGGTATCATCGTTTTCGAGAAGTCGGGTTTCAAGATGCGCTCACGATGATAGGTGATATTCACACCAGCCTCAACGAGATGCGGGTAGTTGAACGACTCGAAGGCATTGAACTCCTCGGCACTCTGTTTGGTAGTACGATTGCCACGCAACAGATGTCCACCAAAATAGATACCCACCTCTGGCACCAAGGCTCGCCCTTCTGCATCTTTAGCAGCAGCAATCTCAACGGCAGTGATGAGGTTCTCCTTTCCGTCAGTGCGCAACTGCCCGATAGGGAGTTGGGAACCTGTGAAGATAACAGGTTTTGTGAGGTTTTCGAGCATATAGGAGAGGGCAGAGGCGGTATAGGCCATCGTATCGGTGCCATGAAGCACCACAAAACCGTCATAGTCGTCATAGTGATCAGCGATGCAATGACTGATGTCTGTCCATCGTGCAGGTGTCATGTCGCTGGAATCGATAGCGGGTGTGAACTGATAAGTAAAGATTTCTGTATCGAATTGTTCGAGTTCTGGCACATGCAGGAGCAGATGCTCGAAATCGAAAGGCTCGAGGGCACCTGTCTGAGGATTGCGGTTCATACCGATGGTACCGCCTGTATAGATGAGTAGAACTTTGCTTGACATGGGAAATAAAACGTTTACGTGAATATTTTCTGCAAAGATAGTGCTTTTCTCGGAAAAAAACGTTAACTTTGCGCAAAAATTAAAACAAAATAATTATGAAGCAGTTCAATGACGATAACTTCGTTCTGGAGACCCAGATAGCTCAGGACTTGTATCACAACTATGCGGCTAAGATGCCTATCATCGATTATCACTGTCATCTGATTCCTGAGATGGTGGCTAACGACCATCGTTTTAAGAGCATCACAGAGCTGTGGCTCGGTGGTGATCACTATAAATGGCGTGCCATGCGTACGAATGGTGTGGAAGAGAAATACATCACAGGCAAGGATACCAGCGACTGGGAGAAGTTTGAGAAGTGGGCGGAGACTGTGCCTTACACCTTCCGTAACCCTCTGTATCACTGGACACACTTGGAATTGAAGACTGCTTTCGGCATTACAAAACAGCTGAGTCCCAAGACGGCTCGTGAGATCTTTGACGAGTGTAACGAGAAGCTGAAGCAGCCCGAGTTCTCAGCCCGTGGTCTGATGAAGCATTACAATGTGGAGTGTGTCTGTACGACAGACGATCCCGTGGATGATCTGCACAACCATATTGAATATGCCAAGCACAAGGCTGCCGACGATCCCATCATGCTTCCTGCATGGCGCCCTGACAAAGCTATGAACATTGAGAAACCAGGTTTCTCTAAGTATGTGGAGCAACTTAGTGAGGTGAGCGGCGTGACTATTACGAAGTTTGCTGATATGGTCGACGCCCTCCAGAAGCGTCATGAGTTCTTCGAGGCTCAGGGCTCTAAGCTCTCAGATCATGGTCTTGAGGAGTTCTATGATGAGGAATATACTGACTCTCAGATTGAGACCATCTTTGAGAAAGCTATGAGAGGTCAGCAGTTGTCAAATCTGGAGATTCGTCAGTTTAAGAACTGTTTCCTGACTGTCATGGGAGAGATGGATGCCGATGCCGGCTGGACACAGCAGTACCACTATGGTACTATCCGCGACAACAATACGGCTATGTATAACCGTGTGGGTGCAGATACAGGCTTCGACTCTATCGGTGAGTTTAACACTGCTAAGGCCTTGTCGCATTTCCTCGACAAGTTGAATTCGAAAGGTAAGCTTACACGTACCATATTATATACATTGAACCCCTGTGCCAACGAGATGATTGCCACAATGCTGGGTAACTTCCAGGGGGGAGAGCCCGGAAAGATCCAGTTTGGTTCCGGTTGGTGGTTCAATGATCAGATGGATGGTATGACGCGTCAGATGAACGCCCTTTCTGTATTGGGTCTTCTGAGCCGCTTTGTGGGTATGCTTACTGATAGCCGTTCGTTCCTCTCTTATCCGCGTCATGAGTACTTCCGCCGCATCCTCTGCAACCTTCTCGGCAATGATGTAGAGAAGGGACTGCTGCCATGCGATATGGAGATCCTGGGACGCATGGTGGAGGATATCAGCTACAACAATGCGCGCCGCTACTTTAAGTTCTATTAAAAAATGCACTATCTGAGCACTCGATATGAGATATAATGCAGGATTTAACCGCGAAGGCGACTACGAGCACTACACCGTAGAGGAGTCTATGCCACTGCTGGAATGGTTGTTAGCAAACGTTCAGCAGAGTCGTACAAAGATTAAGGCGACACTACAAGGAAGGGGAATCAAGGTAAACGGCAAGACCGTCTCACAGTTTGACTTCCCACTGGAGCGTGGCATGAAGGTGGCGGTATCGAAGACCAAACGCAATCAGCAAGGCTTTAAGAGTCGCTACGTGAAGATTGTGTATGAAGACAAGTGGCTCATCGTGGTTGAGAAAGCTGTTGGCATCCTCTCGATGGCAGCAGGTCACTCCAGTCTGAATGTCAAATCGGTACTCGATGACTACTTCAAGAAGTCGCGCCAGAAATGTACTGCCCATGTGGTGCATCGTCTGGATCGTGATACCAGTGGTTTGATGGTCTATGCCAAGGATATGGAGACTGAACAGATACTGGAGCACAATTGGCACGACATCGTATATGATCGTCGCTATGTGGCAGTCTGTTCTGGTGAGATGGAGAATGATGAAGGTACTGTCGCCAACTGGCTGAAGGATAATAAAGCCTACGTCACTTACTCTTCGCCTGTAGATAATGGCGGTAAGTATGCCGTAACCCATTATCATGTGATGGCGCGTACTACGGAGCACTCGCTGGTAGAGTTTAAGTTGGAGACGGGGCGCAAGAATCAGATTCGTGTGCACTCCGCTGATATGGGGCATCCTGTTTGTGGTGATCCCAAATACGGCAATGGCGACGATCCGCTGCATCGTCTCTGTCTGCATGCGTGGCTGTTGTGCTTCCATCATCCAGTAACGGGCGAGCCCATGGAGTTTGAGACACCTGTACCCACAGAATTTAGAAAAATGTTCAAATAAGGTTTATGGGAAACATTGGTTATTACATATTTGTGCTGGTAGCACTGATTGTGGCCTTCCTCGTAGTGAAGAAGGTGGCATCGTGCATGATCAAAACAGTGGTGCTGTTAGCTATGGTGGTAGCGCTGGCTGCTATCTACTTTTTGTATTTCACGTAGTAGCAGCTATCTCTTCATCATAAAGGCGGTTGAAGGCTTCATGCAGTTTGGCTGGAGCCTCAATGATGGCTCTTAGCTCTGTCAGTTTAGTGCCGTTAGGTGAGTTGGGAATCCACAGTCGTATGTAGCCGTCTTTGGAATATTTGCTGTGCATATGTTCCTGGAAACGCTTCCAGTGCCCTTCCTTGTCATACTGCGGGTAGTTGCTGAGACCGAACTGTATCGTGCGGCGCAATACAGTTTCGCAGTCTAGGTCACGATCAGCCTCTGCTACAATCTTGCCATAGATGCTGCGTGGAGCATGACTGGCTGATGCACGATGATCCTCTACGGCTTCTTTCATAATCTTCATCTGTTCTGGTGAGAACCATTTCTTAAGTCTGGCATCGGCCATCAGGATTTTACCTCCTCGGATATGATGGTCAGCGCGATGGCCACTCATACCCAGATCGTGATAGGCCGCGATGGTATAGACCATGTTGATGTCGGCTCCTGTGAGACGAGAAAGTTCAAGGGAACTGCGGATGACACGAGTTACATGTTCCATGTTGTGGGCACGGTCAAATGCTGCATAGCGGGGTAAGATCTGAGTCTCGATGAACTCTACCAAATCCAGACTGGGGGTGTTGCTAATCATAAAAAGTTGCGCAAATTTTTGCAAAATTACGAAATTCTATTTACTTTTGCAAGAAAAATAGGAGAAAATGATGATGGAAGAGACGAATATCAAGACGAATTCATTAAAAGCCTGGTTGCTGGCAGCCCGTCCGAAGACACTCTCTGGAGCTGCAGTGCCTGTTATGATAGGGGTGGCATTAGCCTATTGTGATGCAGACTCTTATTTCAATGCCGATTTCAACTGGAAAGCAGCACTCCTCTGTTTGCTCTTTGCATTTACCATGCAGATTGACGCGAACTTCATCAATGATTTCTTTGATTTTGTAAATGGTACTGACGATGCAGAAACGCGTCTTGGGCCCCGTAGGGCTTGTGCTCAGGGGTGGGTGAAGCTGGATGCCATGAAACGTGCTATCGCCCTGACTACTTGCATAGCCTGTGTTGTCGGACTCCCGTTGGCCTATTATGGTGGTCTTGAGATGATTGGTGTAGGTATCATCTGTGTAGTGTTCGCTTTCCTTTATACGACCTTTTTCTCATATCAGGGTATGGGTGACCTGTTGGTGTTGGTGTTCTTCGGACTTATCCCTGTGAGCTGTACGTATTATGTGCAGCTGCACACGGTCAACTGGCAAGTATTCCTGGCTTCAATAGCTTGTGGGTTAGTCATTGACGCTCTGTTGATAGTGAATAATTTCCGCGATAGAGACAATGACCGTTTGGCTGGTAAGAACACTATTATAGTAAAATTAGGTGCTGAAGCGGGCTTGCAGCTCTATTTGGGAGTCGGTATCGGTGCTGTCATTCTTGGTATTTCCTTCTGGCAGCACGGACATCCATTGGCCACTCTCTTACCCATCATCTACCTGGTTCTGCATATCTTCACCTATCTGAAGATGAAGCATATCTATCAAGGAAAAGCGCTGAATCTCTGCTTGGGAGAAACAGCGCGTAATATCTTTATCTACGGACTCTGTGTGAGTCTAGGTTTACTTCTGCTATAGTCGCTTAGTTGAAGAAAGGCCACGAGACACCGAGGTGTAGCACATTGCTATTGGTGGGGTAGTGGGGGGCGAGGAAGCTCATGCGATTGCCTGAGCCGCTGTTCACATGACTCATCATCACAAAGAATCGCACTTTCTTCAGCTTCAAGTTTGCATAGACATCGATGAAAGGATAGCCACCCAATTCTACACGACTGGCCTCATTTTGCTGAATTGCAAACTGGTTGATAGCCGGACAGTAGTCGGGGGCGTAGTATTTAGTGAAATAGATGGCGTCGGCACCTAATTCCACATTCAACACCTTGGCTATACGGAACTTCAAATAGAGATTGGTGAAAATGTTAAGAGCAGGTAATGGTAGTACATCCTTGTTACTACTATTCTGATAGGTGAGTACATTCTCCCAATTCAGGATACCAACACGGAAGTTCTGATGCAGTTGAGCAGTGAAGACATTGATGTTGCCAGACTCCTGATAGACACCAGCCGTCATGTTCGTACGGCTATCGGTGGTAGCGTCATAACTCATGCCGTAGTAGGTGTAGTTCTGTATCTCATCGACGGCAATACGCAACATGGTGTTGGTCTTCTTATAGCTGAAGCGTCCTTCGATGTGAGTACGTGTCTCCTTTGATTTATCATCATCGTCCCACCAGATGTGCATGGCGTGATAATGTCTCTGCAGGAATACAGGTTCGATGCGATGGAAATAAGCATTAGCAGCCAACTGAACTGTATCGCCAAAGAGTTTGAAGTTGACATCAGTATTGAAATCGAACTTCAACTGACCAGCCAAAGCACCTCCAACCCATGTCTCAGCACGGAGGTTGAAGTGGAGTGTCTTGCCCTGTGTCTTACTGATCTGACCACCGAAACTCACATTGCTCTCTGTCCATTTATTACTATAAAGTACACCTTCAGCAGTGGAATCAGGCATCTGGTAATTGTTGTAATCAAAGGTTATGAAGCCTTTCAGACCTGCCTTCATATATTTATTGAAACCTTCGAGCAGACTGAGTCCGAGAGTGTTCTTTACCTGCATGTGCTTCACCTGATCGTAGATGGTGTCATTGCCATACTCAAGTCCTTTCTGATAATACCTGTTCAGATAATAATTGTCTGGTGTTTTGTAGGCCTGATAGCGGTGGTTATAGTTGTTCCACTCTAAGGTGTGGATAATGCTGGTCACAGGCACGTATTCACGTTTCATCGTAGCATCAATGGAGTCTTGAATAGCTTGGGCACGATTCAGACTGTCGAGCTTGGCTTGGTCTTCAATCTTAATGCGTCTGCTGATAGAATCTGTCATTAATGAGTCACGTTTGGGCTCTGCACCCATGATCCGTGCACCTTCAGGGCGACCAGTGAACTGTTTCTGCTCTCTACCTTTCTTTTTTGATGACTGCTCTTCCTCCTTGTTGCCTTTCTTCTTTTCAGCTTCCCTTCGCTCTTTGTCTTTCTTGGATGCTTCCGCAAAGGCACGAGCCTTCAACTCAGCCTCCGTCATCTTTACCTTACGATAGAAACCAATGTTATATCGGTGTGTGAGAAAGATGTTCTGATGATCATTTCGGTTCCAGTTCTTTTCAAGGATGGTCGGAATTTCGTTTTCAGCCAGATTGTCTTGAAACGATTCCGGGTGGGTGATATGATTATCATCGCCGATACCGCCATTCTCAGTTATTTTATGGTGACCTGCGTTGAAGAAGAAATGCATGTTGTATTGATCACCTGTATAAGAGGAGAAGAGTGAACCGTTGAAATGAGAATTACTCTGATTACTGAAATAGCCGCGAGCATAGGCATAATCGAGGTCGAAACCAACGTTCAGACGCTTGCCTGCATTCACACCAAATTTGGCGCTGATATGATCTTCACCATTGGTCTTGTCACCACAGTTGTCGTAAGCAATACTGGTATAAGGCGACAGTGTGTTCATAAAATGGAACAATTCAGGCCGCTTCTCCACGTAGCTATAAGGCTGTGTGAAGATAAAATTGTCTGTCTCTGCACGATTGATGAAGATACGGCTCAGACGTGAAGTATAGTTACTACCTGTAGAGTTGAATTCGCCATACATACCAGTATTGAATGTGGTGTTCTGAAAGAGGTGATGTACAGTGTCAGGCTGAACAGGAATCATGTCACCAAACTTGCGGTCGACAGTCCATGTATAAAGTCCCTTTGGAACTTCCTTGTTACGGGTTGTGTCGTTATTGTGCTTATTGAAATTCTGGTTGTCCCGTCGTTGCGTGATGTTGCCAGATGCATCAATCTGATTATAGACATCTTGAGCTCTGGCGCCAGTAAGCGACAGCAGTACCAAAAGAAGTGATGTAAGTCTTGTTTTCATTTAATCATTCTCATTGATGACTCTGCGATCTTGAAGCACATGGAAATCAAGATAATATACAGACCGAGATAATGTCGCTCCTCATTCTTTGAGAGGTATAGTATCACGCCCACAACTGCACCAATCATAAAGATGATGTTCAGTATGTTGCGGATTTTGTCTTTGCTCATTTCTTCTCGTTGAGTAAATCGTTAAACTTCTTAAATATAAAGTCCTTACGGTCGATGGTCTTTCTGCGGAACTTGCTGGAAATAGGATAGAGCTTGGTGCGCTTCTTGTTTACGGCATTCTTATCCGTAATCCAATCTTCACTATAATGTACCTTTTCGCGACCAATTTCATAATCATAGGAAATTCGGTTTATAGCCACCTCAGCCTTTTCGTCGAAACACTTCACCTCAACTACAAAGTTGAACTTGGTGCGATCGAGTGAGAGCGCAGCGCTCCTGAATACCAACCACTCATGGAAAACAGTTCCTAATTCGTACTTTACAGAATCATCCACCACAATAGCACTGCCTTCCAACTGGTTAGGTTCTTTAATCATCTTATCCAGTTGCTTATGCAGAATGGTGAAGATCTGTTGTGCTGACTTGCCTGGGGCAGAGATGGTTGTCGTCCAACAAACTTTTCCGTCAACGACAGGCACAGCATCCTTAGCCAGATATTTTGCGTCAGGGTTGGTTGGTTCCACAGGTTCTTGTTCTATTCTTTCCCATGTGTTGTCCTGGGCTATTGCCAATAGAGGCATCAATGCCAGAATTGCTATCAGTATTCTTTTCATATCAACAAAATTATAAATTTTGGGCAAAATTACGAAGAATAATTAAAAATAAGGCACATAACACGTGGAATTAACACGTATTTTGTTATTTTTCACGTTTTCAGTTCCAGTTCTTTCTGTAGCCTGATGATTTCATCACGATATTGGGCGGCTTGCAAGAACTCGAGATTCTTGGCTGCCTCCTTCATCAGACGGGTGGTCTCTGCAATACTCTTCTCAAGTTGTGGTCTTGTCATACGCTCCACAATTGGATCGGCTGCCATATCTATCTGTGCTGCAGGCACCTGCATGGCTCGTCTCAGCTCTTTGATATCGGCTCGCTCTTCCTTTTGGAGGGCACCGGCACTGATGTTCTTGACAATCTGTTTGGGGGTGATACCGTGGGTCTCATTGTACCGTATCTGCTTCTCCCTGCGCCTACGGGTCTCGTCAATAGTCAGTTGCATAGAGGCTGTAATGCTATCAGCATACATAATCACCTTGCCGTTCACGTTTCTGGCAGCACGCCCTGCCGTCTGTGTTAGACTGCGATGGTTGCGTAAGAACCCCTCCTTGTCAGCATCGAGAATGGCTACTAATGATACTTCAGGCAAGTCTAGACCTTCTCGCAGAAGGTTTACCCCCACCAGCACGTCATAGACTCCCTGTCTCAGGTCGTTGAGTATCTTCACACGTTCCAATGTCTTCACTTCGCTGTGGATATAGTTGGTACTTACGCCGTGATCTAAGAGATAGGCGGTCAGCTCTTCTGCCATACGCTTCGTCAAAGTTGTTACCAGCACACGTTCGTTCCGATGACTACGTGTCAGGATTTCATCCATCAAGTCGTCAATTTGGTTCTGACTAGGGCGTACCTCAATATCGGGATCCAATAATCCTGTAGGACGAATCACCTGTTCAACAACCACGCCCTCTGCCTCTTCCAGTTCAAAGTCTGCTGGTGTGGCACTCACGTAGATAACCTGGTTAACCATCTCCTGGAACTCTTCGAATCTGAGCGGACGATTGTCGAAGGCTGCTGGTAATCGGAAGCCATATTCCACCAGATTACGCTTGCGACTACGGTCGCCTCCATACATGGCACTCAGCTGAGGTACAGATACATGGCTCTCATCTATAAAAAGGATGTAGTCGTCGGGGAAGAAGTCAAGCAGACAATAAGGGCGTTCTCCTGCCTTTCGTCCATCAAAATAGCGGCTGTAGTTCTCTATGCCCGAACAGTGCCCTAACTCCTTGATCATTTCCATGTCATATTCTACCCGTTCCTTGATGCGCTGCGCCTTTATAGGGTCGCCTGCATCTTGGAAGAAAGCTATCTGCTGCATAAGGTCGTCTTGTATCTGATGAATCGCGATGTTGGTCTGCTCTTGTGAGGTCATGAAAAGATTGGCAGGATAGAGCTTGTATTCTTCAAAACGAGCCAGACGATCGAAGGTGACTGCATCTACTTCTTCAAGGGCATCTATCTCATCATCCCAGAAAGTAACACGAAGCACAACCTCACTATAAGCCATCGCAATATCCACTGTATCACCCTTTACTCTAAAGTTGCCACGCTGAAGATCAAGGTCATTCCTGACATAGAGAGACTGCACTAATTTCCTTAACAAAGCGTTACGGTCTAACTTCTGACCTACATGCAATTCGATAACATTCTCTTGTAGAGCCACAGGACTTCCCATACCATAAATACATGAAACAGAAGCTACAACAACAACGTCTTTTCTACCTGATAATAAATTAGATACTGCAGATAGTCTCAGGCGATCTATTTCCTCATTGATAGAGAGATCCTTTTCGATATAGGTATCCGTGGTGGGCAGATATGCCTCTGGTTGGTAGTAGTCGTAATAACTGACATAATACTCAACGGCATTCTGGGGAAAGAACTCTTTCATTTCCACATACAATTGATGAGCCAGCGTCTTATTATGGCTCAAAATAAGGGTAGGGCGATTGCAGTTGGCAATGACATTCGCCATCGTGAAAGTCTTGCCTGAACCAGTTACGCCCAACAATACCTGTGCCTTGTCGCCACGCTCGATACCGTCTGTCAGTTCTCTGATGGCTTCAGGCTGGTCGCCTGTTGGCTTATAGTCTGATGTAAGTATGAAATTTCCCATAACAAGTTGCAAAGATAGTAAAATTGACGTAGAATATGCCTTTTATTATTAATTTTTTCAAAAAAAGTGTGCTTTACGCGCTATACGTACCAAAAAATATGTAACTTTGCACCCCGATATGAAGAAAAGTATCATTATCCTCTCATGTATGGCGCTCCTGCTAACTAGTTGCAAGTCGGAGTTCAATGCCGTTTATAAGTATGGCGACAATGAAGCCAAATACGAACAAGCCAAAGAGTGTTTTGCTAATGGTAAGTTCCAGCAGGCAGTATCATTGCTTGAGGAACTGGTAACCATTAAGAAGGGCTCCGAAGAAGCTCAAGAGTGCTTGTATATGTTGGCCATGGCTCAGTATAACAACCAAGATTATCAGGCTGCTTCAGAGACATTCAAGAAGTACGGAACCAGTTATCCGCGTGGTATTTTTGCAGAGCAAGCAGCTTTTTACGTAGGTGAAGCACTCTATGAGAGTTCTCCAGAACCACGTCTCGACCAGTCTCCTACGAATGGTTCAATCACGGCTTATCAGCAGTTTATGGATCTATACCCTGATTCCAAGTTACGTTCTCGTGCTCAAGACAGACTATATGAGTTATACGATAAACTGATTCGTAAAGAGTATCTGGCAGCAGAACTCTATTACAATCTGGGTGGCTATTTCGGCAATATCAACTCTAATGATGAGAGTAATTACTCAGCTTGTATCATCACATCTCAGAATGCTTTGAAGACCTATCCCTACTGCAATCTGCGTGAGGAGTTTATGTTGCTTATTATGAAGAGTAAGTTCCAGTTGGCAGAGAATAGTACGCAGCAGAGACGTGTTGAGCGTTATCGTGATGCTGAGGATGAATGTTATGGCTTCATCAACGAGTTCCCAGAGTCGAAGAATGTGAGTCTTGCAGAGAAATATATCGCCAAGTGTAAGAAGGTCGTGAAAGATTAATATGTAAAATATAAAAGTTCAAAATAAAAGTATGGATTATAAGAAATCAAAAGCACCGGTTAATACCGTAACCCGTAACATTATGGATCTTTGCGATGATACGGGCAACATCTACGAGAGTGTCGCAATTATCGCAAAGCGCGCTAATCAGATCAGTGTTCAGATTAAGGAAGACCTGAGCAAGAAGTTGGCAGAGTTCGCCTCTTACAATGATAGTCTTGAAGAGGTGTTTGAGAACCGCGAGCAGATAGAGATCTCACGTTATTATGAGAAGCTGCCGAAGCCCACGCTCCTCGCTACTCAGGAGTTTATTGAAAATAAGGTCTATTGGCGTGACCCCACTCGTGACATCTCTTCTGAAGAGAATTAATATTTAGGTGTCATGATTCAGCGTAAACAGACACTTTTCCTCTTGGCGGCCATCGTGATGACCGTCATTTGTCTTTGTATGCAGATAGGTTCCTTTAAGGCTGCAGGTCTTGAGGTTGCACGGGTGTATAACCTGTGGTTTACCGATCCGTTGGGCAAACACCATTTCGACACGTGGCCGCTATTCGCTGTGCTGCTGCCAACAACGGTGATTGCCACCTATACTATCTTTCTCTATCGCAACCGCAAGTTACAGGCGCTTTTCTGTCTGTTTAATGCCTTGTTGGTTCTTGGATGGTATGTTTGCTACTTTGTCGTCAGTCAGACAGTAGCCGATAAGTCTTGGGGTACTGTTGATTTTCGTCCTACATGGCCAGCAGTCTTCCCAGCTATAGCTTTCATCTTCTATCTGATGGCACGTCGCGCTATCAATGCTGATGAAAAGTTAGTCCGCTCGATGGATAGAATCCGATAAGATAATAATAAAGCCTCGCGAATTGCGAGGCTTTATTATTGATAATAGTTTTCAGAAATTATCCTTTCAGTGCAGCGATACTTTCTTTCAGTGCTGCAATCTTCTCTTCTGAATCGCTCTGCTTCTTACGCTCAAGGGCTACGACAGCCTCAGGAGCATTGGCTACGAAACGCTCGTTGGAGAGCTTCTTCTTCACACCCGCCAGGAAGCCTTCAAGGTGTTGCAACTGAGCCTCCATCTTCTGAATTTCTGCCATCACATCAATCATGTTACCCAGAGGTACGGCAAACTCGTCGGTACCTACCATGAAGGCTGAAGCAGTGGCATCCTTCTCAGCCACCACGTTAATGGCACTGAGGTTAGCCATCTTGGCAATAATGGTGTTGAAAGCCTCATAGTTGTTGCTGCCAACAGCCTGAAGGTCGAGTTGTTCTTTGGGGGCGATGTTCTTTGAACTGCGAACCATACGCACACCAGAAACTATCAGCTTCACACTCTCAATCTGAGCAGCAAGCTTCTCATCAGCCTCTGTGGGAGTAGCAAGTTTCAAGCTGTCACTCATGATGCTCTCGCCATCCTTGCGGTCATATAGGTGCTGCCAGAGTTCCTCAGTGATAAATGGCATGAAGGGGTGCAGCATCTTAAGCAGAATCTCGAAGAACTCAAGGGTCTTATCGTAGGTAGCTTTGTCGATAGGTTGTGCCTCACCATTGATATAAGCAGGTTTCACCATCTCCAGATACCAGCTTGAGAACTCGTCCCAGAAGAGCTTGTAGACAGCCATCAGTGCCTCAGAGAGACGATACTTCTTAAAGAGATCATCCACCTCAGCATTGGTTTGGCGCAACTTAGCTTCAAACCATGCAGTAGCAATCTTGCCAGACTCAGGCTGTTCGATATCAGCGACCTTCCAGCCCTTTACCAAGCGGAAAGCATTCCAGATCTTATTATTGAAGTTACGTCCCTGTTCGCAAAGTGCCTCATCGAAGAGAATATCGTTACCAGCTGGTGCAGAGAGCATCATACCCATACGCACACCATCGGCACCAAACTTTTCAATCAGTTCGATAGGATCGGGAGAGTTACCTAATGATTTCGACATCTTACGACCCAGTTTGTCGCGAACGATACCAGTGAAATAAACATTCTTGAAAGGCATCTTGCCAATATACTCATAGCCAGCCATAATCATACGAGCTACCCAGAAGAAGATGATATCCGGACCTGTTACCAAGTCGGAAGTGGGGTAGTAGTAGTTAATCTCCTCGTTGCCAGGATTGTTGATACCGTCGAAGAGTGAGATAGGCCAGAGCCATGAAGAGAACCAAGTGTCGAGGGCATCCTCGTCCTGATGCAGATCGGCATCAGTCACCTTCGGATCTTTCTCCTGAGCCAATTTAAGAGCTTTTTCACGAGTTTCGGCTACCACGAAATCACCATCCTCATTATAATAATAGGCAGGAATGCGGTGTCCCCACCACAACTGGCGTGAGATACACCAGTCCTGGATATTCTCCAACCAGTTCTTATACGTGTTCTTGTATTTGGCTGGATAGAACTTCAGTTCATCGTTCATCACTGGGGGCAGGGCGATGTCAGCAAAATGCTTCATCTTCAGGAACCACTGCAGTGAGAGACGGGGCTCGATGGCAGTGTCAGGGTTACGCTCAGAGTAACCAACCTTGTTGACGTAGTCCTCAATCTTCTCCATCAGACCTGCTTCTTGCAGATCTTTGGCTATCTGCTTGCGACAGTCCATACGGTCCATACCCACGTAGAGGGGACTCTGCTCTGAGATGGTACCGTCGGCATTGAAGATGTCGATGGTCTCGAGGTTATGGGTCTTACCCAACATGTAGTCGTTGGTATCGTGAGCGGGTGTCACCTTCAGACAACCCGTACCAAACTCGATATCTACATAACGATCTTCGATGACAGGAATCACACGACCGACCAGTGGCACGATCACCTTGCGACCCTTTAGCCACTGGTTCTTTGGATCCTTGGGGTTGATACACATGGCGGTATCACCCATGATGGTCTCTGGGCGGGTGGTAGCCACTACGGCATAGTAGCCCTTTTCGTCCTTGTGGATGATATTGCCTTCAGTCTTCAGAGTCTCTTCATTATCGAGAGCCTTCAGATCTGCGACATAATATTTTAGATGGAATAGATGACTCTGCTCTTCTTTGTAAATCACCTCCTCGGTAGAAAGGGCTGTGAGTGCTTTGGGATCCCAGTTGACCATCCGCAGGCCACGATAGATGAGTCCCTTGTTATAAAGATCGACAAACACCTTAATCACACTCTCTGAACGCTTCTCGTCCATCGTGAAGGCTGTGCGGTCCCAGTCACAGCTGGCACCCAGTCGGCGCAACTGCTTCAAGATGATACCACCGTGCTCATCTGTCCAGTCCCATGCATGCTTCAGAAACTGCTCACGTGTCAGGTCGCGCTTCTTGATGCCCTGTTCTGCGAGTTTCTTTACAACTTTTGCCTCAGTAGCGATAGAGGCGTGGTCGGTACCAGGTACCCATAGTGCGTTTTTACCCTCCATACGAGCACGGCGCACCAGAATGTCCTGAATCGTATTATTCAGCATGTGACCCATGTGCAACACACCAGTCACGTTTGGCGGCGGAATCACGATGGTATAAGGCTCGCGTCCGTCAGGTTTACTTGAGAATAGTTTGTGGTCCAGCCAGTACTGATACCACTTACCTTCGACCTCTTTTGGGTCGTATTTACTTGCTAATTCCATATATATATGATGTTTATTCTCTAAAATCGGTGCAAAATTATAAAAAAAATCCCAAATCTCGATTCCCAATTCTCAATTATTTTGTATCTTTGCCACATTAATTAATAATTTATGCACACAAAAGAGGAAAAAATGCAAGCTTTTGGTCGATTTCTTGATGTCTTGGATGCATTGAGAGCCAATTGTCCCTGGGATAAGAAACAGACCAATGAAAGCCTGCGACCCAATACCATCGAAGAGACCTATGAGCTCTGCGATGCCCTGATTAAGAACGACATACCCGATATCTGTAAGGAGTTGGGTGATGTGCTGCTTCATATCTGTTTCTATGCGAAGATTGCAGAAGAGAAGGAGCAGTTTGACATGGCTGATGTCTGTAATGCCCTGACGCGTAAGATGATCACCCGCCATCCGCATGTGTATCATCCTTCGCAGATTGATGCTGAGGATCCCAAGCCCCTGCCGTATGTGCCTAGTTCTGCTAGTTCTTCTAGTCAGCCTAGTCCAACTAGTATTACTAGTGTTACCCAGGTACTAGAAAACTGGGAGCAGATTAAGCTCAAGGAGAAGGATGGTAATGAGAGTGTCCTCTCTGGTGTGCCAGAGGCTCTGCCATCACTCATCAAAGCCTATCGCATTCAGGATAAGGCTCGTAATGTCGGCTTCGACTGGGAGGACCGTCAGGATGTGTGGAAGAAGGTGCGTGAGGAACTCGGTGAACTTGAGGTTGAACTGAATAAAGAGGATAAGGAGCGCTCCACTGCCGAATTGGGCGATTTCCTTTTCAGTGTCATCAATGCGGCACGCCTCTATAAGCTGAACCCCGACAATGCCTTAGAGAAGACCAATCGTAAGTTTATCAATCGTTTCAATTATATTGAGGCTCACAGTATCAAGATAGGGAAACCTCTCAAGGACATGACCCTCGAAGAGATGGATCAGCTTTGGAATGAAGCGAAACAACAGGAGTAGAATCAATCATAAAATATATTAAGGTATGAATAAAAGCGTATTTTTTGGAGTGTTTATGGCTAGCGTGTTGCTTTTCGGTAGCTGTGGCGGTAACAATAATCAGCAGTATGCTGATGATGAGGATTCAACAACAGTGGAAGATCTCTCATCACGCGACCGTACTGTATATGGAATCTGTACATCAAACTCAGCAATGAACACATTGGAGATGATTACTGATAGTGGTGACACGTTGAAGTTGAATGTCGCCCGTGCCCGTGAGACTGGCAAGGTGTTTGGAGGTTTTGATTCTTCTGATCGTTTAGCTGTTGTTCCCGATAGTACAGGCCGTACGGCCCTTCAGGTCATCAACTTGAATGCACTGATGGGCGACTGGGTGATGCCTGACCCCATCGATGGCAGTGCTGAGGTTGGTATCCGCATCAAAGAAGGTGGTATTGCTGAGAGTATCGAGCAGAGTGTGATTGTATATCGTACTTGGAAGATTGTCAATGGCGAACTGGAAATCCTGCTGGTACGTGAAGGCGGCGGTGATGAACAAGAGACCAACCGTTATGAGATCCTGATGCTTGGTCCTGATACCTTAGCTTACCGTACCATTGGCAAGCCCCGAGATGAGACCGAGACTTTCGAGTATAACCGTTGGAAGGAAAAGCCGAAAGTAGATCTTCACGGATTGGAGCTGGAGGATACTAGCGACGAGTTCAATAAGATTTAATCCCTCTTACTGGTGGAACCGTTCAAAGTTCATATCTTAGGCTGTGGAAGTGCACTTCCCACCCTTCGACATTACGCATCGTCACAAGTGGTGGAGGTGCGTGACAAAGTGTTGATGCTTGATTGTGCTGAAGGTACCCAGATGCAACTGCGTAAATGCAGGGTGCGTTTTACGAAGCTTAGTCATGTGTTTATCACCCATTTGCATGGCGACCACTGCTTCGGTCTTATCGGCATGATCTCCACCTTCGGACTGCTGGGACGCACAGCCCGTCTGCATGTACATGCACCAGAAGCCTTGGGACCAGAACTCGAGCGACAGATACAGTTCTTTACCCATGATTTAGGCTTCGAAGTGGTGTTCCATCCTGTGGATACCACCGTCCGTAGTGTAGTGTACGAGGATCGCAGTATCACTGTTGAAAATATCCCATTAGAGCATCGGTTACCCTGTTGTGGTTATCTCATCAGCGAGAAACCCACCTTGCCGCATATCCGTCGTGAGATGATGGAGTGTTACCAGATACCAGTCAGTCAGGTGGGTAACATCAAGAATGGCGCCGACTGGATCATGCCTGATGGCGAAGTCATCCCCAACAGCAAACTCGTTGTTCCTGCCGATCTGCCCCGTAGTTATGCCTATATCAGTGATACCCGCTATATGCCCCAGTTGCATGAGCAGCTTCGTGGCGTGAATACCCTCTATCATGAGAGTACCTATGGCGATGATCATCTGCCGCAGTCTGAGAAGTATTTCCACTCTACAGCCCGTCAGGCAGCTACGGTGGCCCGTGATGCTGGAGTAGGGCGCCTGTTATTAGGTCATTACAGCTCCCGTTATGAGGATGAGACAGTACTGCTCAACGAGGCCAAGGAAGTGTTCCCTCAGTCGTTTTTGACGAATGAAATGGAAGTTTTCGACATCTGAAAGAGCTAAAAAGCCATTTTTTGTCGAAAAAATTTGGAACATTCAGGCATAATCCCTATATTTGCAGCACATAAATGAATGCGTATGGTTAGATTTCTACCCTTATTAATGACCATCTTGACCCTCTGTTTCACTGCGCCGGCATCAGTCAGTGCAGCCACGATGCATGAGGCAGGTCTGGCTACTTTTCCAGAGGGCGAAATCACCATTACCTATTCACAAGGATTCCTTTATGTCAATGGTGGCGAGGGTAAAGTGCTTGAGGTCGTATCGCTAACAGGGCGACGCGTGCTTGAACAGCAGATTGATAGTCCGGCACAGAAGATTGAACTAAGTATTCCCAAAGGCTGCTATATCGTAAAGGTAGGATCGGTAGTCCGTAAGATTGCGGTACGCTGATGACAGATGAACGCGAACTCTATGCTCAATTAAAAGATCCGAAGACGCAACGTGCCGCTTTCGGAGTCATTGTGCGCCAATATAGTGAACAGCTCTATTGGCAGATCCGACGTATCGTGCTTACTCACGAAGATGCCAATGATGTGATGCAGAACACTTTTATGAAAGCCTGGAACCATATCGACAGCTTTCAGGGTGAGTCGAAGATTATCACCTGGCTCTCACGTATTGCCATCAACGAGAGTTTGGACCATTTGCGCCGCAACAACCATACTACCGTCAGTACCGAGGATGATCTCTCCTTAGTCAATGCACTTCAGGCCGATCCTTATTTCGACGGTTCTGAGGTGGAGGCGATGCTTCAACAGGCAGTTGCTACCTTGCCGGATGTACAGCGAACTGTCTTCCAACTGCGCTATTTCGATGAGATGAAATATAGTGAGATGTCACAAGTGCTCAACACCTCAGAGGGCTCCCTCAAGGCCTCCTATCATATTGCGGTGAAGAAGATAGCTGAATTTTTTAAGTCGCGTGATTAAACTTTTTGAATATTGTTACGTCATATATACGATGAATGAAGAGAAGTACATAGAAGAGAAGGTAGGTCGCAGAAATCCGTTTGTGGTTCCTGAAGGTTATTTCGATACCTTTGCCGATCAGATGATGGCTTCGCTGCCTGAACGCCAGCCGCAAGCCAAGCGTCTCTGGTTGCGCCCGTTGCGTTATGCTGCAGCAGTGGTGTGCCTGTTCATGCTGGGTGCTATGGCCTGGTTTGCCTTCTCTCCCGATAAGCAGCCTTTGCAGGCTAAAGCCGTCAATGTATCAACCGATGTGGCTTTCGATGAGGCTGCTGATTATGTTATGCTCGACAATTCGGATATTTATGCTTGTTTGTCAGATGAATAAAATGATGAAAGCTATGAAGAGACTGTTGTTTACCCTGAGTGTTGTTTTCCTTTTGAGTGTTTCGGCATTTGCTGATGAGCCTCAGAAGTTCTCCCCAGAGAAGTTCCAGGCGGAGATGGAACAGTTTATCACCAAGGAGGCATGTCTCACTCCCGAGGAAGCAGCCAAGTTCTTCCCTTTGCTCCGTGAGATGCACAAGAAACAGCGTGCGATCCACCAGCAGATAAAAAAGGAGTGCAAGATAAAGCCCGTTGATGAGTGTGATTGCAAGAAGGTGGTGCAGCAGCGTGATGTGTATGAGTTGGAGCTGAAGAATATCCAGCAGACCTATCACAACAAGTTCTTCTGTGTGCTACCAGCCTCAAAGGTCTATGATGTCATCAAGGCAGAAGACCGCTTCCATCGTCGAGCCTTTAAGAACTGGAGTAAGAATAAAGACGATAATCATCATAAGCATCAGCCTAAGAAATAGGCTGATTTTTTTATCTCAGTGATTTTCGCAATGCTACATTGACTATTATGCTTGTGTAAAGGAATTGTGCCTAAATTTAACACTTCGGAATGGTGCAATCTAGGAAAGGAGTGAGAGGGGAAAAAGGGGAGATGTAAGCAAAAAGGATGTTCCCAGCAAGGGAATATGCTGTTTGGCTATGGAAAACTTACTGCATAGTTATTGAAAAATTGTTCCCATTAATGGGAAAAAGTGCTAGATTTAAAGGTAAAAAGTGCCAGAATTAATAGTAAAAAGTAACTTTTTGAGGTTTAAAAAGCTACTTTTCGGGTTGTTTTTTCTTGTTTGAAGATGTGCCGATTTTGTAAGCCTCAGATAGTCAAAGGTTTACAAAACGGCTCAAAATTCGCGTATTTGAGCCCCCAAGTTTGGATTGGTGAATTTCGTGCGATTCTCAGGGGTTGGTTTGTAAAGTTTGTTTAAAGATCAATTTAGTGATCTAACTTCGAGCCCTCGATCTGTTTCGCACAATATTTTTCTATCTCGCACTTCTCACAATGCGGCTTTCTGGAGGTGCAGACGTATCGTCCGTGCAGCAACAGCCAGTGGTGCGCATTGGGGATGTCCTCCGCAGGTATATGCTTCACCAGTTCCTGTTCCACCTTGAAAGGCGTATTGTCACGCTTGCCGACCAGTCCGAGTCTGTGAGCCACCCGATACACATGGGTGTCAACGGCTAAAGTAGATTTGCCAAAAGCCACACTCTGAATCACATTCGCCGTCTTCCGTCCCACACCTGGTAAGTCGAGTAGGGCATTCATGTCTGAGGGCACCTCACCATCATGATTATCTACAAGTGCCCTAGCCATCTTCACCAGATGATCTGCCTTGGCGTTAGGGTAGGAGACGCTGCTGATGTATTCCAATACCTCTTCGGGTTCTGCCTGTGCCATCGTCTTTGCATCAGGGTAATGTCTGAACAACTCTGGTGTCACCTGGTTGATGCGCTTGTCGGTGCACTGTGCACTGAGTATCACTGCCACCAGCAACTGAAACACGCTGCCAAACTCCAGTTCGGTGGTCACCTCTGGCATCTGTGCCTTGAAGTGCGCCAAAATCCGCTCGTATCTTTCTGCCTTTCTCATGTCGCTTATCTTTAAATACGTCTGCAAAGATACAACATTTTAATGTCGATGCCATACGAGGGATGAAAAAATAGGGGAAAAGTTTGGAATTTGGGTGTTTTTTCGTAAATTTGCAGTCTAAAATGTAAAAGCAATGAACGCAAAGAGAATACTTAAATACCTGAGGCAGATATCCGCAAATAACAACCGAACCTGGTATCTGGAACATAAGGCTGAATACGATGCGATAAGAGCCGACTTTGAACAAGGGGTGGCTCAGGCGCTTGAGCGGATTGTGTCGTTTGATCCTGAGGTGGCGCATCTGCAGGTGAAGGACTGTACCTATCGCTTCAACCGCGATACACGCTTCTCGCCTGACAAATCGCCCTATAAGAACCATCTAGGTGCCTATATCTGTGCGAAAGGTAAGAAAGCATTGCGAGGCGGTTATTACCTGCATCTGGAACCAGGGCACTGTCTGGTGGCGGTAGGTAACTACTGGCTTCCTACGAATATCCTCACCTCGTGCCGTAATGAGATGATGGGTAACACGGAGGCATGGCTCAAGTGCGTGGAGAGTGAGGCGTTTCTGAAGTATTTTGCCGACTCGGGCTCTACCTCGATGAATGAGAGCTGGGACAAACCGCAGGGCTTCGGACTGGAGAAACTGAAGACCTGTCCTTCGGGCTTCCCTCGTGACTGGCCTTACGTGCGCTATCTGCGCCTGAAAGACTATTGTGCGTGGCATGCGATGCCCGACTCTTTCTTTGAGGGTGACAGCTGGCTCGATGAGATGGAGCGGATATTCCTGGCGGCAAAACCCATGATGGACTTCATGAATGCGGTGATCGACGATTACGAATAAAAGCTAAATTATAAATGATGAAAAAACTAATTCTATCAATGGCCTGCATGGTTTCGTGGGCTGTGTATGCTGCCGACACAACACCAGTGTGGCAGAATCCAAACGTGAACCAGCAGAACCGTGAACCACGCAGGGCTGACTTCTTCGCCTTCGAGAGTATTGATAAGGCACAGGGCGACAAGAGTACCTCTGACAGATACCAGTCGATGGAAGGCATGTGGAAGTTCTGTTTCGTGAAGAACCATCAGGATGCACCGAAAGACTTCTTTGCACTGAAGTACGATGATTCTATGTGGGTGGACTTCCCGGTACCGGGACTCTTCGAGCTGAATGGCTACGGTGACAAGATCTATAAGAATATCGGCTATGCCTGGTGTACAACCTTTGAGAGCAATCCCCCTTATATCGGTGAGACGAACAACTATACGGGTTCTTATCGTCGCACGTTTGAATTGCCGACAGACTGGAAAGGGATGGAGGTGTTTTTCCATGTGGGCTCTGCCACGAGTAACCTCTCGCTTTGGGTAAACGGAATATATGTGGGTTACTCGGAGGATTCGAAGGTGGCAGCAGAGTTTAATATCACCAAATATCTGAAGCCTGGTAAGAACCTCATTGCGATGCAAGTGATGCGCTGGTGCGACGGCTCCTATCTTGAGGATCAGGACTTCTGGCGCTTTACGGGTATCGCCCGTGAGGTGTATCTCTATGCCACACCCAAGACACATCTGCAAGATATCACCATCGGGCAGGACTATCAGAACGGCAATGGTCTGCTTCAGGTGGATGCCAAGGTGGTGAACGGCAATGGAACCACACTTGAAGCCCGACTGTTGGATGCTGATGGTAATCAGGTGGCTGAAGGACTCACGGCTACCATCCCCAATGTGAAGCCCTGGACGGCAGAGACACCTTATTTATATATATTAGAGCTTCAGCTGAAGAAAGGCGGCGAGGTGCTGGAGGCTGTGCGCAAGCAGGTTGGTTTTCGCCATATTGAAATCAAAGACGGTCTGCTGCTCGTGAACGGACAGCCTATCCTTATCAAAGGTGCCGATCGCCATGAGCTCGATCCTGACGGTGGTTACATTGTGAGTGTGGAGCGTATGATTCAGGATATCAAGATTATGAAGCAGTTGAATATCAACGCGGTACGCACCTGTCACTATCCTGACGATCCCCGTTGGTACGACCTCTGCGACCAGTATGGTATCTACCTCACGGCAGAGTCGAACCTGGAGAGTCACGGTATGGGTTATGACGAGAAGACACTTGCCAAGAATCCTGTTTTCGAGCGGATGCACCTTGAGCGTCAGGAGGGTAATATGATCAGTTTCAGGAACCATCCGAGTATCATTGTGTGGAGTCTGGGTAATGAGGCTGGCTATGGACCAAACTTCGAGAAAGCCTACGACTGGGTGAAGGCCTATGATAAGACACGCCCTGTGCAGTATGAGCAGGCGCATCAGAACGGGAAGACCGATATCTTCTGTCCGATGTATTTTGATTATGATGATTGCGAGAAGTATGCTCAGGGGGATAATCCTCGTCCGCTCATCCAGTGTGAGTATGCCCATGCGATGGGTAACTCGATGGGTGGCTTTAAGGAGTATTGGGAGATCATCCGCAAATATCCGAAGTATCAGGGTGGCTATATCTGGGACTTTGTGGATCAGGGTTTGCGCGACAAGAGCAAGCTGACAGGTAAGGAGATCTTTACCTATGGCGGTGACTATGGTCGCTATCCTGCCAGTGACCATAACTTCAACTGCAATGGTATCATCGCACCAGACCGCCGGCTGAACCCTCATGCTCATGAGGTGGGCTACTATTATCAGAATGCTTGGATCACACCTAAGAATCTGGAAAATGGCGAGTTGGAAATCTACAATGAGAATTTCTTCAAGACCCTCGACGATCTGGAGCTCGTATGGACCATCCGTCGGCATAGTGGTACCATTGATATCAGCGGCATTGCCCCCCAACAGCGAAAGGTAATTGCCGATGCAGAACTGAAAGCAACAATTGCCCGCGTCTTGGAGCATCATCCTGATGCAGAGTCGTTTGTGAACTTCGAGTTCCGTAGCCGTGAGGCTCAGCCGCTGATCGACAAAGGGCAGGTACTGGCGCGTCAGCAGTTCTCACTCAAAGCCTATCAGTTTCCAACCCTTGATGCAGCTTCAGCCAACGCGAGTCTGAAAGTAGAAGAGACCGTCAGCTATGTACGCTTCGAGGCTGCAGGTACCGCACTTACCATAGGCAAACAGAGTGGTTGGATAGACTATCTTGACGTAAACGGCACACCAATGCTGATAGACCGTGAGTCGGTGACACCAATGTTCTGGCGTGCTCCAACAGATAACGACTACGGTGCATGGTTGCAGCAGCGCTTTGCCGTATGGCATGAGCCAGAGATGAAGCTGCAAAATTTGGAGGTGAAAGCTGACGGTGCGGTGGCAACCTTCGAGATGCCTGCCGTGAAGGCTACGCTGACGATGACTTATACGCTGAAAGCTGACGGACAGGTGCTGGTTCGTGAGCAGCTCTCAACGGAAAAGGGGGCTGATGTGTCACCAATGTTCCGTTATGGTATGCAGTTGCAGATGCCTAAAGAGTTTTCGCAAGTGGAATACTACGGACGCGGGCCGGTAGAGAACTATATTGATCGCAACAGCTCCGAGTTTATTGGGGTCTATCAGAACAGCGTAGCCGATGAGTACTTCCCCTATGTGCGTCCGCAGGAGAGTGGCAACCATACTGATGTCCGCTGGTTCCGTGTGAAGGACGAGCAGGGCAGGGGACTTGAGTTCTATGCCAGTCAGCCGATAGAGGTGAGTGCGCTGAACTACAGTGTGGCTGATCTTGACGACGGTGTGACGAAAGATAAGGTATGGGGGCGCCATAGTGGTGATCTTGTACCGAACCCCTTTACCCATGTGCTCATCCAGCAGCGCCAGATGGGACTGGGGTGTGTGAACTCGTGGGGGGCTTGGCCTCGAAAGGAGTATATGGTGTCTTATCAGGATTACGATTTCACCTTCGCTATTCGTCCCTTGCAATCAAAATAGCATCGAAAAACTACTCTTAGATTGCAATTTGTTACCATCTGTGGTTGACTTTTATCAAAAAGAATGCCATAGATGGTTATTTTATGAATTTTTTTCCAAAAAGTGTTGGTCGGTTAGTTATAAATTGTTATCTTTGCATCCGAAAAAGAGATGATTTGAAAACAAATCAGGTTTTGAGATAACGAATTTAAAGATGAAAGAGATGAAAAAGATGATGAAAATGGCACTTGCATGTATGCTGATGTTTGCAGGTACAATGACGATGAACGCTGAAGAAACCAATGTCACCAGTGAAGTTGACACCACTTATATTAAGCTCGACGAGAATCGCGAGCCTATTAATCATGTCAATCTCACCTTCGAGGAACTGAAAGAGAAGGTCGGTGAGCTGGAAACGATCCTTGAGACTGAGGATTTCCAACTCTATGCTTGTGGTGACTATACTTATAAGGTGGAGAATGGCTATGTGACCTCTATGGCTATTCAGATTGCTGATGACAACAACGACAAGGTGGTTTACAATAAGATTTTGAATGCCCTTGCTCAGAGCAACTCTATCAAGGATACGCACAACACTGGTGGTAACTACTATCAGTATGCCAACTTCCAGGTGCAGTTCGACGACTTTGAGGGTTATGAGAAGCTGACCTTCTCAGTCATCCCCAGCGATATGGCTGAATAAGATAATTATTGAAGGCTGAGATAATAGCCCAAACGATAGAGTTTGAAAACCAATAGTGAGGGACGGGATCCGCAAAGGTTCCGTCTCTCTGCTTTTCCAAAGAGCCGATGCCACAGGCGAATCAGATTCTTTACAATAGATAGATGAATGCCTGATACGAAAGTGAGCATTCGGGAATATCCTCGCAAATCATTCTGGAAGGTATGGAGTGTGCGCAGACTGCGCTCAATCTTCGACACGTAATCAGGATTGCTTTCGAATTTGGTCATCAAAACGGGATTGTCGATATGCATCACGTTGATGTGCTTCTGCTTTAACAGTTTGCCATAAAGAACATCTTCATAGCCGCTGCGGGTAAACCTTTCATCGAAAGAGCAACGCTCAAAGGCATCACGAGTAATCATAAAATTGGTAGAGCGGAAATGCTGGTATCTGTTAGTCTGACGCCTTTCTGCCGTATGGGCTGAAGCTTCTGCATGCTCGTAGCAATATCGAAGATTATGTTTTAAGCACTCATCGTTGACGATGCTGATACCACCATTTACAACACCATCTATGGGGGTAGCGAGGTATTGCTTTATAAACTGCTCGTTGGTGACAGAGATGTCACAGTCAAGAAACAGTAACAAAGGATATTGGCTGATAGCTCCCAGATAGTTGCGATTGGCAGCACTGCCAGCGTTCTTCGGTTTCAGAATATAACGACAGCCATGCAACTGGTTGATGGCTTCATTGGCTTTCGTAATTTCAGAATCAGCAGTTGCATCGTCGGACACAATCACCTCGTAAGCCTCAAGATTGTTCTGTAACATCGGCAATAACTGCTCTACCAAGGGCAGACAGTTGCAATTATAGGCTGCTATGAGTACGGAGAGGCTTTGCATGAGTGGTTTTAAATTTAAATTTGTGCACAAAGTTACAAATTTTTAGGAAAAGTCGTAAGTTCATTGGGTATTTTTTTGTATCTTTGCCACAGAATTCTATAATTATAGCTTATGAAATCAATGAGAATATTGGGTCTTGCCCTGATGATGCTGATGGCTGGTAGCACACAAGCTCAGACGGTCAAGGAAACAGCTGACAGTGTGAAGGCTGGTGTGAAGTCGGGTAACGTGAAGGATGCTTATTCGAAAATATCGGAATCGTTTAAGACGAAAAAGGAGCATGCCGATACGCTGATTGGCACTTGGGCCTATAAGGAACCTGCCATCTATGCCACAAAAGGTAATGTGCTGTTGAAGTTTGCAGAAAACGCTGTGGCAAACCAGTTGGAGAAACTGTTGCAGGACTATATCGACAAAAGTAACATTACATCTGAGAATACCCACTTTACGTTCTACAAGGACAGTCACTTCGATCGTGTCATTGCCGGTCATGCGAAAAGAGGCCTGTGGCTTCTGAATGGTGATAAACTTATTATGGGCATGGATTGTATAGTGACAGCAGAAGTCACCCTCCATCATGAGAAAGACGCGATGATGATGTTGATAGATGTGGATAAGTTGCTGACAGGCCTGAAGGCACTAGGTGCGATGAAGGATACAAAGGCCAATAAACGTCTGATTAAGATGTCAAAACGCATCCCAGGTCTTCAGGCAGGTATCTCAGTTGTTAAAAAACAATAAAATATGGTGCGTGCTATGTGTGTGATCGCTTAAAAAGTAGTACCTTTGCAGCCGCTATTACGAGATAATGGCATTTGAAATTCAATTTATAACAACAAAATTACAACAAAATGGCAACAAAAATCAGATTGCAGCGCGGTGGTCGCAAAGGTTATGCTTTTTATAGCATCGTGATTGCTGACGCTCGTGCACCACGTGATGGTAGATTTACTGAGAAGATTGGTACTTACAATCCTAACACCAATCCTGCCACAGTAGATTTGAATTTCGAGCGTGCACTGTACTGGGTAGAGACAGGTG
>JAEEGG010005129.1_pt1 | contig 31346 bp, 21 predicted proteins | sample 9134161 | NCBI WGS metagenome assembly JAEEGG01 (sample SAMN16246543, study PRJNA631951) | gut metagenome | biome: gut microbiome; feature: rumen; material: CR-attached | host: Bos | place: Iran: Karaj | collected 2018-10
GGGGGGAGACAGAGGGGGGCCTCCAATAGTCATACGCATCCTTGTTGCCGATGGGCTTGCCGTGGAGCACCACCTGGCTGGTGTGGTCGGAGCTGGGCTTCAGCAGCAGCGGGTTCATGTCGGTGTGGCAAGGAATGCCTGCGGCCTCGGCCTGCACGGCCTGGGCGCGACCTATCTCAAGCCCCTCGGGCGTGGCGTAGGAGTTGAGCGCCATGTTCTGGGCCTTGAAGGGCGCAGGGCTATAGCCATCCTGGCGAAAGATGCGGCAGAAGGCTGCCGCCACGATGCTCTTGCCTACATCGCTCCCGGTGCCGGCGAACATGATGGGGTGTAACTGATTCATATCTGATACAAATGGGTATAGCTGGCCAATACATTGTTAAACCTGAATACTGGAGTACCGACAGGCTCACCCCTGGCATTATAAACCTGCACCACCGACTTGGGCGTATCGCCCAAAAACTGGGTGTAGTGAAACTCATGTCCACGATACTCCTTGCCGTCGAGCACGAAGCGCCGATAGCCCAACGAGAGGCGGAGGTCGGCTTGGCGCGCCGTGATGCTATGGGGCAGCACGCCGCACATAGGGTATGCCCCGTCGTCGGTGACGATGCGATGGCACAGATACATCATGCCGCCACATTCGGCAATGACCCGTCCGCCCTGCTCAGCAAAAGACTTGATGGCCAGCCGACAGGCCTCATTGCCGACAAGTGCATCCAGATGCCTTTCAGGATAGCCGCCAGGCAGATAGAGCAAGTCGATGCCGTCGAGAGAAGGAACGTCGCGCTCAGGGTCGAAGAACTGAACGTGTGGGAAGCTGTCCACGGCTTCCCGGTAGAGGAAAGAGAAGCTCTCTGCATTCCTGGCTATGAGAACGGACGACATCTGATGCTGAGGCAAAGTGTGCTGAGGCATGGCACCGTGTGTATGCAGGTTTCCCACCAGTTCTTCCCAGTTGACATGATGCTCCAGCAGCTCCTTCAGCTGGCTTGTTTCAGGGCTTTGGCTGAAATCGAGGCCAAGGTAGCGTGAGCCTTGTTCAAGGGAGGGATGCTTCGGGAGACAGCCGAAGCACTGGATGCCGAGGTCGTCGCATACTTGCCGAAGCATCTGGAAATGACGGGACGAACCCACCTTGTTGAAGATGACACCTGCCATGCGAATGTCGTTTCGGAAATGGATGAAGCCGGAAAGCAGCGCTGCCGTCGAATAGGCCGCACTCCGGGCATCCACTACTAAGATGATGGGAATGTCAAGCACTCTCGCTATCTCTGCCGATGACCCTCTGTCGCGGTCGTAGCCATCGAAAAGGCCCATCATGCCCTCCACAATGCAGATGTCGGCATCGGCGCCATAGTGTGCAAACAGCCCACGCACATGCTCCGGAGAAGCCATAAAGGTATCGAGGTTGATACTTGGGCGATGGCACACCGCCTCATGAAACTTCGTGTCGATATAGTCGGGGCCGCATTTGAAAGGCTGCACCTGATAGCCCTTCTCAGTCAGCAACGCCATCAGCCCCCGTGCAATCGTTGTCTTGCCCGAGCCACTGGTAGGCGCTGCGATGAGAAAATGTGATTTCATGCTGCAAAAGTACAAAATAATTTGGAAGTTTAGGGTTTATTCACAAATTATTCATACCTTGGATTGGAAAAACTAAAGAAAAACGTGTTTTTCTTTTGCTTTTCGCTCGCTTATTCGTACCTTTGCACCCACAAAAGGCAATCTGGCGGCTGATGCTGCCATGATGTAAGGGAATCCGGTGAGAGTCCGGGACTGTACCTGCAGCTGTAATCCCCGTTCAAGAGGCCTGCTTGTATAACGCCACTGACCATCGTGTCGGGAAGGTAAAGCAGGTTGGGGAAAGTCAGAAGACCTGCCACAGGCAAGGCTCGACCAGAAGGTCAAGTCTGCCCAAAGAGAAATAAAATGTACGCGCGTACAGGAATATACGCAGCGTAAAATGGGTAAATGAAGCGAACACTGATACAAGCCATAGGCTGTTGGCTATTGGCTGTTAGTAGCTTGGCGCAGACCAACGTTTGGCGCCAAGACAGTCTACAGGAGGTGGTGGTGACCGGCACGGGCACGCAGCACCTTCTGAAGGATGCTCCCGTGCAGACTGAGGTCATCTCCAGCAAGATGCTGCGCAGCTACGGTGGCAAGAGCCTGGAGGACATCCTTGCCGGGCTTACCGCCTCGTTTGCCTTCAGCGAGGGCGACATGGGTTCACAGATGCAACTGAACGGCCTAGGCAACAGCTATATTCTCGTGCTCATCGATGGCAAGCGCATCCACGGCGATGTGGGAGGCGAGAACGACCTCGGCCTCATCGACCCGCACAACATCGAGCGAATCGAGATAGTGAAGGGTGCACAGAGTGCGCTCTACGGCAGCGACGCCATGGCCGGTGTCATCAACATCATTACCAAGCGCCACAACGAGTCGGGCGTCTATGTCGACAACACCACGCGCTACGGCACGCACAACGACCTGCGCCAGCATAACACGGTGGCATTAGCTTTTGGCAGATGCACCTCGCAGACCAACTTCCAGCTGCAGCGCAGCGACGGCTGGCAGAACACCGCCGAGGAGTGGGCCGAGGGCATGGTGCTGACCGACAGCCGCAACAAGACCGTGAACAAGCACCGCAACTGGCAGGTGGCAGAGCGCCTGACCTGTCAGCCAATGAAGGGGCTCGAACTCTATGCCGAGGGTTCCTACTACAAGAAGAACATCCTGCGGCCACAGGACGGCCGTCATCCCAGCTGCGACGTCTACACCTACGACCTGCGCTACAACAACGCCTCGGCTTCAGTGGGCGGTAAGTGGTATCTGGGAGAAAAGAAGGATTACGTCACCCTCGACGTCGACTGGAACAAGCACGCCTACTACTATGACTATACGGCCAAGCACTACGACTACGTGCTGCTGCAGGGCGAGGAGTATGGCGACCAGAACGGCGAGTGGTTCTCGGTGGCCATGCTGCCTGGACAGAGCAAGCTGCAGAGCGACCAGCAACGCGTGATGGCCCAGCTGAAGGGCATCTTCTACCTGCCCCTCGACAACACGCTGAACGCAGGGGCGGAATATCGCTACGACTATCTGAAAGCCCCCGAGCGCACCGAGACGGGAACGGCCGACGACTGGACCGCGGCCCTGTATGTGCAGGACGAGTGGAACCTTCTGGGATGGCTGAACCTCACCGCCGGCCTCAGGCTGGTAGACAACCGCAACTTCGGCCTGCGCCTCACGCCCAAGGTGAGCACCATGCTCTCGGCGGGCGACTTCCGCTTCCGCGCAGGGTGGAGCCGGGGCTTTAAGACGCCCACCGTCAAGGAGTTGCATTACCGCTACCTGCACCTCATGGGCAGCAGCACGTTCTTCAACATCGGCAACACCGGCCTGCATCCTCAGACCAGCAACTACTACTCGGCCAATGTGGAGTATCGCGGCAGCAGGCTCACAGCCTCTGTCACGGGCTATGTCAATAAGCTTGACAACATGATAGCACTGGTGAATGTCGATGCGGGCGAGATTCCCGCCGGTGTCACCACAGCCTATCTCGGCGATGGCAGCAGCAAGGTGCAGGCGCGTATGTATAAAAACATGGACGATGCCCGGACCTGTGGCCTCGATGCTACGCTGTCGTACAAGGTGATGAAAGACCTGACGCTCACTTCGGCCTATAGCTACTTGGACACCAAGGCCCATCTCTATGATGAGCACAAGGACGCGATGACCACCGTCGTCATCGACGGAACGGCGCGCCACAAGTGGAGTGCTTCGGCCGTCTTCAGCCACACCTTCAGCCCTACCTACAAACTGGGCATTAGCCTGTCGGCACGGGGCAGCAGCAAGCGCTGCTATCAGAACAACGGCGATGGCAAGGCCTTCCAGATATGGCGGCTGAACACCACCCACGACCTGGGCAAGGCGGGCAGGACGCTGGCATACAGGGTGGAGCTGGGCATCGACAACATTTTCAACTACGTCGACCGCACCATGCGCCCTTATCATCTGGGCAACAACACGTCGGGGACGACACTATATGCTACCTTCAGCATCAAGTTCAATCAAGGCAAGAAAGTTAAACACAACATTTTATCCACTAAATCTAATTACAACAATGAAGACGATTAAATCTTTAATCCTCGCTACGCTGGCCCTCGCCATGGTAGCTCCCGTCTTCACCGCCTGCAGCGACGATGATGACAAAACAGTGAACAACCTCGTGTCTGAGTATGAGGTGAATGACAAAATGGTGGCCGAGCAGAAGGCCAAGTCTAAGAAGGATGTCGCCGTGCTGCTGGTGGCCTTCGGCTCTACATGGAACAACGCCTTCCTGGCCTTCGATGCCACGAAGAAAGCCTATGAGCAGGCATTCCCCCAGGCCGACGTCTACGTGTCGTTCTCGAGCGACATCTGCATCAACCGCGCCAGCGCCGGTGAGAACACCGACGACAACGGCAACATCGTGCGCCGCGACTACTACGAGCCCCGCTATCTGCTCCATGCCATCGGTGCCGCCAAGTACAGCAAGATCTACGTGCAGTCGCTGCAGGTCATTCCCGGTGAGGAGTTTGCAGCAGTCGTGGCCAGCGTGAAGAAATTCATGAACAACGGCTACATCGCCAGTGCCCACCTCGACGACAAATATCTGGCACAGCTGGAGGAGAACGAGGCCGTGTTCCTCGGCATGCCCCTGCTCAGCGACCCCGACAACGACGTTCCCGAAGTGGCCAAGCAGCTGAATGCCATCTATAACGCTGAGGCCAAGCAGGGTGTCGTCGCATTCATGGGTCATGGCAACCCCGACACCTACGACACCTTCAAGGCCAACGTGCGCTACACACAGCTGGAAGAGGCACTGCAGAAGTACAGTCCCAACTACTTCGTCGGCACCGTCGACATGCCCGACAACTACAAGCAGGACGTCATGGCTCGCATGGAGGCAAAGGGCATCACCAGCGGCAAGGTCTATCTGCACGCCCTGATGTCTATCGCCGGCGATCATGCCCACAACGACATGGCTGGCGAGGGCGACGACTACTGGACGCCGATGGCTCCGGAGAGCGAGGACGTCAGCTGGTTTGAGTTCTTCAGCCACAAGAACTTTGACGTCAACGTGCCCGTCGTCAACAAGCACCCACAGGGCCTGCTCGAGCAGCCCACCATCCTGAACGTCTGGATCAACCACACCAAGAACGCCGAGTTCCTCGAGGATGCCTACCACAGCATGTATCCCGAAGAGTAAAAACCCCATCAGAATATTTGTTGACATACGTGTATTATAATGTAAGTTAATAGGGAAGGTCTTGTCGTGATGACAAGGCCTTCCTTTAAACCCACCAACCCACCAAAACCCCATGCACCACCTCAAGCCCACCCTCCTCCTCCTATTCGCCGCCACGACGCTGCCTCTGTCAGCACAAATCCACAAGATGGAGCGGCGCGACACCACCCTCCACGCCTATCACATCAACCCTGTCGTAGTGACAGGCTCGGGCCATCACCAACGCCTGAAGGACACCGCTACGCCCGTCCGTGTGCTCTCAGCGCAGGAGTTGCGCGAGCAGGGCATCACCACCTTCGACGGCGCCCTCACACACATGATGCCGCAGGTGTCGATGGCACCCAACTCCATGGGCTCGCAGCTGAGGCTCAACGGACTGGGAAATAAATACATCCTGATACTCATCAACGGACAGCGGCTCTCAGGCGACATCGCGAACAACGTCGACCTGAACCGCATCAACATGGCGAGGGTCAAGCGCATCGAAGTGCTCGACGGCGCCGCTTCATCGCTCTACGGCTCCGATGCCATTGCAGGCGTCATCAACATCATCACCGACCAGCCCACCCACTCGCTCTTCAGCGCAGGCAGCGCCACCACCGTCAGCGGACACGGCGTGCTGACGGAAGCAGCCACCATCGACATCTGCCAGAAGGGCATAGGCTCCTACACCTCCTTCACACACGACCGGGCCGACAGCTACCGCAACAACGACCTGGAATACCGGAAAGGCTCCGACACCGAGACGCAGCCCTCCATAGCACCGCTCTTCACCGGCTACCGATCCAACATCTTTGCTCAGAAATTCACCTACAGCCCCACGCAGCATTTAGCACTCAACGCGGGATTGGACTATTCATACAAAATCACCGACCGCCCCGACACCCAGGCCGACATCACCGGCGGCACAGACTATGAGATGCGCTACAAAGGCCTGCGTTGGAACGTTGGCACCATCTATAAGTTTGACGCACGCAACTCGCTGCAGATAGACTATACCGTCGACCGCTTCCGCTATGGCAAGGAATACGATGTGGCAACCCACGCCATCCCCCTCGGGACCTACCTCCAGTCGAAGAAGCAGCGCAACATCGAGCGGCAGGTAAAGGCCATACTCGGCATCCTGCCACAGGGCACCACCATCGTGGGCAACGACTGGCAGCTCAACAAGCTGGTGGCCACCTCGGGCAACATCAACCACGAGGCCTACACCCTCGCCTATTATGCACAGCACGAGCAGCGATTCCACGTGGGCAGCGCCACCCTCATGGCCACGCTCGGAGCACGTTACAACTATCACAACACCTTCGGCAACCACTTCACGCCAAAGGCATCGCTCATGTACAGCATCGCACACCTCAACCTGCGTGCCACCTATTCGGCTGGCTTCCGCGCACCGGGCCTCGACGAACTCTACTACCACTACTTCTCGGTGAACCGGGGCAAGCCGCAGATCAGCTTCGGAAACCAGAGCCTGAAACCTGAGAAGAGCCATTACTTCTCGCTCAACGCCGAATACCGCACCGACGCTTTTGCCATCAGTGCAACAGGCTACATCAACCGCATCAACGACATGGTGGTGAAACAAAACATCGACGTCGACGACCCTACACGCCAGATGCTGATGAACGAGTTTCCTGAGATGACCCGCGAGCAGGCCGACAAGATGGTGGCCTATGCCCGCTATCAGAACAGCGACAAAGGCGATGTCAAAGGCCTGCAGCTCAACATCACGGCCAACATGCTGCGCGGCTTCTGCCTCTCGGCCAACTACGCCTATACCTACGCACGCACCAAGACCGCCGGGCAGTGGACCGTCCTCGAGCGCAGCATCCGTCATGCCGCCACCATCGCAGCCAACTATCACCACACGTGGCGACGTTACAGCCTAAACGTCAACATCAACGCACGGCTGCAGTCAAAGACTTACTACACGGGAAGCTACGAGGATGCACCCGGCTACGGCATCTGGAATCTGAACACCACTCACAGTTTCGACGTTACCAAGTGGGCCAGCTTAGAGCCCAGCCTGTGCATCGACAACATCTTCGACCGAGTGGATCGCCGCATTGACTCATCCACCCGCAAATATGCCCTCTACTCGCCCGGCAGAATGCTCGTAGTGGGACTGAAAATGAAATTCAAACACTGAACGCGCACATCCCAGTAATATACTTGTCGAGGCCGGTGCCTGAGCCGTCGCGACCTGTCAGCTTATGATAGAGGCGGCGGCGCAGGTAAGTCCCGAAGGACGACGGATTATTCTGCCGCCCCTTCAGGGCTTGTTGCTGTGCTACGCTATACAGGGGCGTTGCCGCTGCCTGTAATCCGTCGCCCCTTCAGGGCTGTAAAGCGGTTGGGACATCTCTGACAAACCACCCCTGACCCCTCCTTTGGAAAAGGAGGGGAAGGGCTGCGCCGTCATGTAGCCGTTGCAGAGGTAACTCAATTCTCCCCCTTGCAAAGGGGGAGTTAGAGGGGGATTCATCTGCGCATAGGTAAATCCCCCCTACCCCCCTTTTCAAGGGGGGGAATAAGTTACCTCTGCGGCGGCTATGTGACGGCGCAGCCATTCCCCTCTTAAACCCTCCCCGTAAGGGCGGGGTTCAAGAGGGGAGTGCCTCACGGGGTCCCTGCGGCGGTCAAGGTGATAACCCTTGTCCCAAATTGTTTTTCTTGTTTTTATTTGTTTTTATTGGTTTTTTCTCAGACCGCTTTGCGGTATCAACTCACATAGATAGCGACGCAACTATGTCACTCCATCCGCACGAAACTTCTCCGTCTCGGCAAAAAAAAAGAAATGAATTTCTTTGTTTTGCTCTCGACTTTTCGTAACTTTGCACTCTGATATGGGAAAGATTATCGTAGCGGGCATTGGTCCTGGCAGTAATGATGACATCACACCTGCGGTGCTGAAGGCAGTGGGCGAGGCGGATGCCGTCGTGGGGTATAAGTATTATTTCCAGTTTGTTGAACCTTTCGTCAAGGATGGGTGCGAGTGCATCGACACGGGCATGAAGCATGAGCGCGAGCGAGCCGAACAAGCCTTCCAGCTGGCAGAGCAAGGCAAGACCGTGGTGGTCATCTCCTCTGGCGATGCCGGCATCTATGGCATGACGCCACTCATCTACGAGATGCAGCGTGAGAGAAGGAGCGATGTCACCGTGGAATCGCTGCCGGGCATCTCGGCGTTCCAGAAAGCAGCATCACTGCTTGGCGCTCCTGTGGGTCATGACTTCTGTGTCATCTCGCTGAGCGACCTGATGACGCCGTGGGAGGTGATAGAGCGGCGCATCAAGGCGGCTGCGGTGGGCGACTTCGTCACAGCAGTCTATAATCCCAAGTCGAATGGAAGATACTGGCAACTCTATCGTCTGCAGGAAATCTTCCTGCAAGAACGTGCCGCCAACACCCCCGTAGGCTATGTGCGACAAGCAGGGCGTGCTGAACAGGAGGTGACGGTGACCACGCTCGGCGAGTTCGACCCCGAAGCCGTCGACATGTTCACGGTGGTGCTCATCGGTAACTCGCAGTCTTATCAATGGAACGGCAAGATGATCACGCCGCGAGGCTACTACCGCGAGACTCATGAAGGCGACGAGAAAAAGGGACAGCTGATTATGATGGAGTCGTTCCGCACCATTGAAGGCGAACTGCAGCGCAACGACTATCCCCTTGACCACAAATGGGCCTTGCTCCATGCTATTCACACCACTGCCGACTTCGACATGGAGAACCTTCTTTACACAGACGACGGCGCTGTTGCCACATTATATAATAAGGTAACGAATGGTGAGCTGACCCACATCGTCACCGACGTCACCATGGTAACCAGCGGCATCCGCAAGGGAGCCTTGCTGCGTCTGGGCGTGGAAGCCCAATGCTATCTCAACGACCCGCGTGTAGCACCGATGGCAGCCGAGAAGGGCATCACACGCACCCAGGCCGGCATTCGCCTCGCCGTAGAGGAACACCCCGACGCGCTCTTCGCCTTCGGCAATGCACCCACTGCGCTGATGGAGCTCTGCGACCTGATACGCAAGGGCAAGGCACACCCGGCAGGCATCATCGCCGCCCCTGTGGGATTCGTGCACGTGAGGGAGTCGAAGCACATGGTGAAACCTTTCAAGGACATTCCCAAAATCATTGTCGAGGGACGCAAGGGAGGCTCCAACCTGGCTGCGACACTGTGCAATGCCATCCTCACCTTCAATGACGCGGCGCAACTGAAACCAGGAAGGGATTTGTAAAAAGAGTGAGGCCCCCTCCCCCGCCCCCCCGAGGGGGGGGAGTAAATACACTATGCGGCAGCAACAAGGGAAAAGTTTATACACTCCCCATTCGGGAAGTTTTTTTTCATGAAGAGTCATTTGTCTTTAACTCCTTTAACTCCTTAAAAGCAGTGAAGTTCTACGTTATTGGCATCACCGACAACCCTCGGCCTTTCTTCCCTCCCGAAGTATTGGAGGTGATCAGGAACGGGAAAGTGTTCTCTGGAGGCAAGCGCCACCACGAGATTGTGAAGTCTTTGCTTCCTGAGGATGCAGAGTGGATTGACATCACCGTGCCTCTCGACGCTGTCTTTGAGCGGTACCAACTTTCAACTTTCACCTCTCACCTCTCACCTCTCACCTCTCAACCCTCAACTCTCAACTCTCAACCCTCAACCCTCAACTCTCAACTCTCAACTCTCATCGTCTTTGCCAGCGGCGACCCGCTGTTCTTCGGCTTTGCCAATACCATACGGCGGAAGATGCCTGATGCTGACATCGTGGTTTATCCCACCTTCAACTCCCTGCAGATGCTGGCCCACCGCCTTGTGATGCCCTATCACGACATGCGCATTGTCTCGCTTACGGGTCGTCCCTGGCAGGAGTTTGACCGCGCCCTGATAGAAGGTACGCCGAAGATAGGCGTCTTGACAGACAGGGAGCACACCCCTGCTGCCATTGCCCGGCGCATGATGGATTATGGCTACAAGGACTATGAGATGCACATCGGTGAGCACCTTGGCCATTCCGCGAAAGAAAGGGTCACATCACTTCCACTCGAAGCCGTGGTAGAGCAGGCGTTTGCACACCCCAACTGCCTCATCCTCATCGGAGGGTACCAACGCCGATGGGGTATTCCTGATGCAGAGTTTGCCCTGTTGGATGGTCGGGAGAAAATGATCACGAAGATGCCCATCCGCCTGCTTACGCTACAAGCCCTCGACCTGCCCCGCCGTCATGTGCTGTGGGACATTGGTTTCTGCACAGGCAGTGTCAGCATCGAGGCACGTCTGCAGTTTCCTCACCTTCATATCGAGGCATTCGAGATTCGTGCTGAGTGTGAAGCCATCATCCGCGAGAACGCCCGCCGTTTTCATGCCCCCGGCATCAGCATCCACATGGGCGACTTCTGTTCCCTCTATGACAATGGCACCGCAACAAGCCTCATGCCTCCTGATGCCGTCTTTATCGGAGGCCATGGCGGCAAGCTGAAGGACATCATGGCGAAGGTGCTGACGGTTCTTTCCCCTGATGGCGTCATCGTGATGAATAGTGTCGTTGCGCCCAAGGTCACTACCGACAGCCGACAGCTTTGGGATGAGGCCTGCCAGGAGCTGGGCCTACGGCAGGAGCCGCCACTACATATCCAACTCAATGACAATCACCCGATAACCATACTGAAATGCAGAAGATAGCCATTATACAGATTAGCGAGGCTGGCCGCGAGGTTGCCTCTACATTACAACGCCATTTGGGGGCAGAGATGATTCAGCGCTCAGAAGTAGGCAAGCGTTGGAAGTCTTTCGACGCCTTCGTCTTCATCGGAGCAATGGGCATTTGCGTCCGCACCATTGCGCCTTACATCAAGGACAAACACGAAGACCCTGCCGTGGTCTGCACTGACAGTCTGGGGCAGAACGTCATTAGCGTGCTCAGCGGTCATGTGGGCGGTGCCAACGACCTGACACGTCAAGTGGCTGCCATCATCGGAGGCCGCGAGGTCATCACCACCCAAAGCGACAATGCCGGTCTGTGGGCGCTCGACACTTTCGAGAAACGCTTCGACTGGCCCATTGCCAGCGACATCGAAGACATGAACCGCTGCATCTTTGCCTTCGTGAACCGCCAACCCACGGCCCTGCTCTTGGACGTAAGAGATGAGGGCACGGACTATTTAGAGGAGACGATGCCCGAACACGTCACCCTCATCAGCGACATCAGCGAGGCGAATCCCCGGAAATACAAACTCGTCATCATCGTGTCGCCCTTCATGCGCCATGCATCCGATGACATGCTCTGCCTCCACTTTGTCCCGATGGTCGGTACGATAGGCTTCGGTCTGGCTCATCATCCCGACGACTACGAATGCATCTACGACGAGATGGACCAAGCCTTCGCCTATCGTGGCATCCTGCCCTGCGCCCATCGCTACTGCACCATCGACGTGAAGGCCGACGAGCCCTTTGTGGAGGAGCTGGAGGAGGTGTATGGCAAGGAGGTGGTGTTCTATACAGCTAAGGAGTTGGCGGCAGTCGACGTGCCCCACCCCAGTGCGATGGTGGCCAAGCACGTCGGCACACCCAGCGTGTGCGAGGCGGCAGCCATCTTGGGCTCCCATCACGGCAGGCTCATCATCGCGAAGGTGAAGGGAGAGAACTGGACGGCCGCCTTGGCCATTGACGAAAAACATCTTCGCCAGCAGCAGGGGCACATCGAGATAGTGGGTGCTGGGCCTGGCGACCCCGACCTGGTGAGCGTCAGAGGGCGGAAGATGCTGGAGCGGGCCGACCTCATCCTCTATGCAGGCTCGCTGGTGCCCAAGGCGCTCACCGAGTGCCACAAGCCCGGTGCCGTGGTGCGGAGCAGTGCCGACATGAATCTCGAAGAGCAGTGTGCGCTGATGAAGGAGCACTACGACCGGGGCCATTTCATCGTCCGTCTGCACACTGGCGACCCCTGCATCTTCGGCGCTATTCAGGAGCAGATGGCCTTCTTCGACCGTGAGGGAATGTCGTATCACATCACGCCCGGCATCTCCTCTTTCCTCGCCGCAGCCGCCGAACTGCAGAGCCAGTTCACGATTCCTGAGCGTTGTCAGACCATCATCCTCACCCGTGGTGAAGGGCGCACGCCCATGCCCGAGAAGGAAAAGCTGCACCTGCTGGCCCGCAGCCAAAGCACGATGTGCATCTTCCTCTCGGCAGCCATTGTCGACGATGTGCAACGTGAACTCTTACAGGAATATCCTGAGGACACGCCTGTGGCAGCCTGCTACCATCTGACGTGGCCCGACCAGCGCATCTATCGCGGCGTGCTGCGCGACCTGGCAAAGATAGTCCACGACAACCACCTCACCCTCACCACCATGCTCGTTGTCGGCGAGGCCATCGACAATCGCCGCGGCCTCTCTGCCCTCTACGACAAGCATTTCACCCACCTCTTCCGACAAGGCGACGCATGATACTGGTATTTGGAGGAACGACGGAGGGGCGCCAGGCGTCGGAGGTGCTCGAAGAGGCAGGCAGCACCTATTATTACAGCACGAAGACGGGAGAGCAGCAGCTGACGCTTCATCACGGCATACGCGTTGACGGGGCGATGGATGCGGAGGCGATGACGGCCTTCATCAGCCAGCACGGCATCCGCCTCATTGTCGATGCTGCACACCCCTTCGCCTCCCAACTGCACCAGACGGTTGTCGACGTAGCCTCCCTGCTCACGATTCCCGTCATTCGCTACGAGCGAATCTATCCTCCACGCGACCCCGACATCACCTGGATTGACGACTACGACCAGGTGCCCACCGACATCCGCACGCTGTTGGCCACTACAGGCGTGCAGAGCATCAGTCACCTGAAGGGGCTGGAGGCGAAAGGGGTGAAGGTCATCTATCGCATTCTGAACCGCGAGAGCAGCATAGCGCTGGCGCATCAGCAGGGGGCCAGCGACGAACAGCTGTGCTTCTATCCTGCGATGCCCGAGGCCGATGCCATTCTGATGAAGGAGAGCGGCCTCTCGGGCGGCTTCGCAGAGAAAGTGGAGAGTGCGCGCCAGATAGGCATGAGAATCATTGCCATCAAGCGCCCGATGTTTCATTTCAAGCATCGTGTCAACGGGCCTCATGGCCTGCGCCGTGACGTAGAGAGACTGCTGCCTGAGTTCTTCCCCCTGCACAGCGGACTGACCACCGGCACCTGTGCCACTGCTGCAGCCATTGCTGCAACAACGAGGCTGACGACAGGGGAAACACCCAGCGAGGTGCCTGTCGTCCTGCCCGACGGCGAGACCATCAGCGTGGCTGTGGGGTATGCCGACGATTACGCCTATTGCATCAAGGAGGCCGGCGATGACCCCGACGTGACCGATGGCATCGAAGTGAGGGCGAAGGTAGAGAAAGCGCCGCAATTTGAGATATGTGGAGGCGACGGCGTGGGCCGCTTCACCCTGCCAGGCTTCGACTACCCTGTCGGCGAGCCAGCCATCAACAAGGGTCCCCGACAGATGATGAGAGAGAACATCAGGGAACGTGTGCGCATCACCATCAGTGTTCCCCAGGGTGAAACGATAGCTCGCAAAACCTTCAATCCGCGGCTCGGCATCTGTGGCGGCATCAGCATCATTGGCGTCTCAGGCATTGTGAAGCCCTTCAGCGAAGAAGCATTCATCAACAGCATCCGCAAGTGTATGGAGGTGGCGAAGGCCAGCGGCACCGACCGCGTCGTCATCAACAGCGGGGCCAAGAGCGAGCGCTTCGTCAAGGCGATGTACCCTGAGCTGCCCCCACAGGCGTTTGTGCAGTATGGCAACTATATTGGTGAGACGCTGAAGATGGCCAACGATCTCGGCATCAAGCACGTGACGTTGGGTGTGATGCTGGGCAAGGCGGTGAAGTTGGCGGCCGGCCATTTGGACACACATAGCAGGAAGACGGTGATGGACAAGGTGTTCGTTCAGCAGATGTTGCACGAGTCGGGCATCAGCATCGACATCAGCGACCTGACGCTGGCCCGAGAGCTATGGGAGCGCATTGCTGAGGTCCCACCCCAGCCCTCCCCTGGTAGAGGGAGCGACAGCGTCGAGGCCACAGCACCATTTGCCCGCACCGTCATCCGCCATTGCCAGGAGCATTGTGCCCCGCTGCTGCCTAATGGTGAGCTACTGGTTTTATTGATTGACGACAATGGCAAGATATATGAAGTGTGAGCTTCTTCCGCTTACTTCATCTACATGATCAATTCCCATCAGAAACGACCGTTGCCTCATCCCATAAAGAGATGAGGCAACGGCCGTAATGTCAGGTGGAGGACTGTCACCAGTCTTCCTCCTCTTCCTCTTCGTCCCACACGTTGCGGCGCCGGCGGGCAGCGGGGTCTTTCTCGCCGTCCTCATCCACGCCGCCGTAGTCGATGCCGTTGTTCGACGTGACGCTTTCGGAAGTGCAGACCATCATTGTCATTCCCATTCTCACCACCTCTGTCAGTGGCTTCATGTATGTCTTTTTCATACTCGTGATCAAGAATTAAATATTTTACTTAACAACCATCTTCTTTCCGTTATTGATGTACAGGCCCTTCCTAGGAGTCTCCACCCTGCGACCCTGTAAATCATAATAACTGTTAGAGTTATGGTTAACGTTAACGTTACTTATCCCCGTTGCCTCGTTGAAGCTGAAGCTGATGCGGGCGCCAGCCTGTTCCACGTCTGACAGCACATCCATTAGCCAGAAATAGCCGCGGAAAGCCTTCATCTTCGTATTGCCTGTAGAGTACCAGAACTTATTGCCGCTGATGAACAGGCAGCTCTCTGGAACCACCGTGTTTGCCTGGTAGACACCGGTGAAGCTGCCGTAGAGTACGTATCTCGGATTGTTTACAGGTCTTCCGTTATCATACCTTGCGATGGCATTGTCCGGGGCAGGGTCGATGACTGCCGTTGTCGTGAACTCAGTAATGTCCGCAGACGTCTTTATGAGGTAGGGGTAGTTTGCACAAAGCCCGTATGCCAATGCATCTTCAAAGTTGATGATGATATTATCTTCATCGTCTATTTCATAATCAATGAATTCTTCCAACTGCACATCGTCGCCGAAGACTTCCTTCAACTGCCCCTCGCTCATATCAAACGGCAGGCAGATGGTGCTCCACTCGCTCGCCTTGATGGTGCGTTTCACGAGCACCTCCACCTCGCCGTCGCTGGCCTCAGGAGCCGTTTCAGAATTCTCGTCAAGCACCACGCGGCTGTCCACCGACTCAACGATGGTGACGGTGAATGAGGAACCGGGGGCATCGATGTCTTCCTCATCAACATTACTCAGCACTACATTTTGGACTGTTGCATCAAACACCTCACCGACAGTCATGTCAGCATTGGCCTGCAGCGTGAGGTAGGCAATTGCTCCCGACGTGCCTGCGATGCTCTGTCTTTCGGTGTTGTAGCCCAGCACGGTGTAGGTGTTGTTCTCCTCATCTGTCAGGCTCTTTTGCAGCATATAGTTATCAATAGCAGTCAGTCTGGCTGCCTTCTCCACTTTCACGAGAGAAACCCCTGCGGGCAGCGTCACTTCAAACTGGAATCCGCCGTAGCTCATGTCTGCACTGGTGAGCATTACTTCCACCACGGCTTCTCCGCCTTTAGGAACGTTGGCATTAGCAATGGTAATGCCGTCAGCAGCCCTCGTCTGAACTGCCCATGCGGTAAATGCCATAAAGGCAAAAATTATTTTTTTCATTTTCTTTTTTTGTTTATTGATGGATATGATTGTTATTGCGGGTCAAGCATTTGTTTTTTTGCAGGTGTATTCTTTGTTGGATTGACCTTCAGGATGATGTTGGCAATGCCCATGATGTCGGTCACATTCACGCGGTTGTCGTTATTTACGTCGGCGGCCTTTACGTTGAAATTGTTGCTGGGCTGCTTCAGGATATAGTTGGCCACAGCCATGATGTCCGTCACGTTCACCCGATTGTCGCGGTTGGCATCGCCTGTCAGGTATTTCTCCACGGTGATAGTCGTGCTGAAGTCTGCCAGATCTTCCTGACTCTCGTCAACGCCCGAAGCCACAATGTCGCTGAAGGTCATCGTATAGTCGCCCTCCGCCATCTCGTCAGCCACGTCGACCGTCATCGTGAACAGTGCACCGTCGTTGCCAGTAAACGACAGGCGGTTGCTGTTGTACAGCAGAATCTGCCAGGTGTTGTCCCCCGTCTGGCTCTTCTGCAGCACGAAGTCATCACTCAGCCGCTCCGTCTTCGTCACCTTGTTCAGCGTGATGCCCTCAGGCAGCGTCACCTCAAACTGCAGCCCACCGTATTCCGCCACATTCTCAAACAACACAGGAATCACAGTCTGCGAGCCGCAGCGTACCGATGTCTCTTCTGCATAGAGGCGGCTGGGAGTGACAGGGGCTGGCATCTCAATAATTTCCTTGAATTGTTTCCAAACATCAGCTGTCTCGTAGTCGGTCTTGCTGCCGTAGGGAACATATAACGTAGCATTAGCTCTGTTGCTGAATACATTATAGTTAATGTTGATAGGAGTTTCCATCATAGCTATTACTGATGTCAGGCTGGAACAACCTTCGAAAGCCTTGTCCACTATGCTCGTCACGCTGGGGGGAAACACCACTGATGCTAGGCCGCTGCACTTCCAAAAAGCACAATAGCCGATGTTTGTTACGCCAGAAGGGATAGTAACCGACGTTAGACCATTTAAATTATCGAAAGTATTATCAAAAGCCCAGTCGGCAATCCCCACCGTACCATCTTTGAAGGTTATACTTGTGTTTGAAGGTATAGTTCCTTTGTACCCACACACCCAGTTGTCAACATAGAACACACCTGTAGGCGAATTATTATAAATACCTGTATTGAGGAATGCTGCATACCCGATCATCATCATACTCGAAGGTATAATCACTGAAATCAAGCTGCTGCAGTTCTGAAAAGCTGCCTGCCCCATGATCGTCACACCTTCAGGAATAATCACCGAAGTCAGGCTGCTGCATTTACTGAAAGCCTCATTACCTATCCTCAATACGCCAGAAGGAATAGTCACAGAGGTCAAGCTGCAATTAAAGAATGCAAGCAGACCGATACTGGTTACACCAGAAGGAATTATGACTGATCTTAGTTCGCTACATTCGTAGAAAGCTTTATCTCCAATACTTGTAAGCCCAGTAAAGAATTGCAATTCTTCAAAAGAAATGATGTCTATGTTATTTGTGAAGACATTTTCCAGAGAAGTTACGGCAGCTGCCTCGGCCTCACTAAGCTCACCATCTTCGTTAGTATCCCAGTTGGCAACACACAGAGCTTTGACATTGGCATCAGCAAACACTATGTTTGGCGAGAATGGCGCCATCTCTACAATCTCCTTGAACTCCTTCCATATGATTGCTTTTTCGTATGCAGCTTTACTGCCATCAGGTACATAAAGGGTGGCGTTGGCACGATTCGTAAAAACACTCTCTGTAATGCTTATAGGTGCTGCCCTCTTCACTGTTATTGACGTTAGGTTGTCGCAACTATGAAATGCCATGTTCCCAATATTTTCCACTTTTTCCCCAATGACCACAGAGAGCAAATCATCGCAATGCCAAAATGCAGCTTCTCCGATAGCTGTTACCAGGTCAGGTACAACTACAGATGTTAGTTTCTCACAATTATAAAAGGCGTAGCTACCAATGTTCGTGACTCCTTCAGGTATATCAATTGTATTCATTAACATACAATGAGAGAAAGCAGAGTTATCTATGCTTGTTACGCTATTTGGAATAATTGTGTTGTTACATCCCCAAAGCAATTTGTTGGTTTTGGTCTCGATAATAGCATTACAGTTGTTACGTGAATCGTATTTGGTGTTCCCGTTTTCAACAGTTATTGAGGTCAGTCCCAGTCCACAATCCAGAAAAGCTGCATTGCCGATGTTATTCACACTACTCGGGATTTTCAGAGATTTTAAACTCTCGCAGTCGAAGAATGCGCAGCGTCCTATGGATGTTACATTGTCTGGTATGATGATTGAAGTCAACTTAGTGCAATAGTAAAACTCTTCATCTCGTATACTGGTCAAGCCTGTGAAATAACGAAATTCATCAAAGGATTTTATATATCTATTGTCCTTGAATGCGAATCCCAAAGATGTTACGGCGGCGGCTTCATCTTCGCTTAGTTCTCCATCACCATCAGTATCCCATTTTGACACACAAATATCTTTGACGTTATAGTCAGCAAAAGTTATTATTGGCGACATTTCTACAATTTCTTTGAAATCTTGCCAATACGGTGCTGTCATGTATGCTTCCTTACAACCTGCAGGAACATAAAGGGTAGCATTAGTACGATTTGAAAAAACACTTTCATCAATACTAACAGGAACTTCCATTCTTACTGTTACCGAGGTTAGATTATCGCATTCTGCAAAGGCACTTTCTCCTATATCACATTGAGGTATATCTACAGATTTCAAACCACTGCACCCATAGAATGCGCCACCATTTATACAATAAACACTTTTGGGAATGATAATGGACGATAGTTTAGTACACCGTGCAAAAGCTCCGCTAAGAATATCCGTTACACTATTTGGTATAACAATCGATGTTATTTCACTTCCATAAAATGCGCCACTTCCAATACTTTCTACCCTATAATAATGTGTCTCTTCATGTGTGTATTCATCTCCCCATTCATATGTATCTGTAACAACCACTGTTCTCGATATTTCTGAAGGAATGGTTATATCTCCTGAGTATGAAGAAGGAATTGATATCATTGCGTCATCTTCACTAACCGCAGTGGCATTCGGATGCACTACATCAACACTATAATCCTGATAAGGGCTATAGCGATAATAGATTCCGTCCACCTCAAAAGGTTCACATTGAGCATAGGACTTCGCTCCAACTACTATGCTCATAAGCATAGTGAAGAGGAAAGTAATGTGTAATTGTTTCATGTAATTTATATATTTTTACTGTTTCCAACGTGTTGCCTACCCGCTCCCCCAGCCTCGGCGGTTATACTTAAAGTGAATGGAAACAAAAAAAGGCATGGGAGATTCTTACTCTCGCCCATCCCTGTGTTCAGGCCTTCGCATTGCCTCTCTCCAAGGATAAGCAACGCAAGCCAGCCCACGCCGAGTGATATTATAAATGCACAATAGGCTATACATTATTATATATATAGCTACACATGTGGATATAAATCACCCACGCAGGCGTTCACCGTTGCATTACCTCTGTGGAGAGTTTCAAAGTTGCGAAGTTTGAACACACAGAATGTAACGTCCGTAAACGCCTTTTTCCCTCGGCCAGCCCTACAAACGGCTTCGTCGGCCTCAGGATTCCATCGATGTCTTGACCCGCCCTGCCCGCAGGAGCTGGCTAGGTCGATGCAAAGATACGAAAAAGGTGTGAACACGCAAAGAAAAAGGCGGAAAAATTTGGAAGTAACGGGAAAAATGCCTATCTTTGCAACGTCAAAGCTTAGTTTTGGCTATCCGGGCAGAATCCCGAGTTGGGGCAGGACCATATCGCCACCGTCCCGTTTAAAGAGTTGTTTAGGCAACTCTTTATTTATTATACCTCCTGCAGAAAGTATTGAAAAAGTCTTTGCTCTCCGTGGAACTCCGTTTTAAAAGGATTGACTTTTTCCCTTTGAACACAAGAACTTCCATGGCATTAGGATTGATTTCGAAATACCTCTTAATACAACTGGCTAATGATACGGCACGATAGTTCGTAGTGATGTTTAACAATACATGAGTAGTCTGCCCTTGACCCGCCCTGCCCGCAGGAGCTGGCTTGGTCGATGCAAAGATACGAACAAAAAACTGAACCGCCAAGCGATTCGCACGATTATTTTCAAACTGTCTTATTCTCCGATGTCATCCCTCCTTCTGCGGAAGAGGACGGCGACGATGATGGGTGCTCCTACGAGGGCTGTGACGCTGTTGATGGGCAGGGCACCCTCGAAGCCGGGCATACGGGCAATGAGATTGCACAGCAGGGCAAGGGCGGCTCCGCAGAGAGCCGTGGCAGGCATGAGGATGCGGTGGTCGCTGCTGCGGAAGATGGCACGAGCGAGGTGTGGCACGGCGAGGCCGATGAACATGATGGGGCCGCAGAAGGCCGTGACGATGGCAACGAGCACGCCGCTGGAGACGATGACCAGCATACGTGCGCGGCGGATGTTAAGGCCGAGGTTGGAGGCATAGCGGTCGCCAAGCAGCATCAGGTTCATGGGCTTCACCAAGAGGCAGGCCAAGGGCAGCAGCACACACATCAAGTTGACGAAGAGCATCATGTTGTTGCCCGAGACGCGCGAGAACGAGCCGAGGCCCCAAACGACGAAAGCCTTCACGTCTTCCTCGGGCGACAGGAACTTCATCACGCCGATGATGGCGGTGGCCAGATAGCCTATCATCACGCCGATGATGAGCAGGGTGACGTTGCCCTTCACGCGCTGCGACACCCAGAGGATGAGCAACAGCACGGCCAGGGCGCCCACGATGGCGGCTACGCTGATGGCGGCATTGCCCAGATAGCCGAGACGGCTTAATGTCACGCCGCCGAGACGTCCCGACAGCAGCACGACGAAAGCCACGCCGAGGGCGGCACCATTGCTGATGCCCAGCACCGAGGGCCCGGCCAGCGGATTGCGGAACACGGTCTGCATCTGCAAGCCGCTGACGGCGAGGCCGGCACCGGCGAAGATGGCGGTCAGCGCCTGCGGCAGACGTGCCTGATAGATGATGTTGGCGAAAATCTCGTTGTCATCGGCACCACAAAGTATGCGGCACACCTCCGTCATGGGTATCTTCACCGTGCCAAGCAGCAGATTGACCACCAGCAGTACGGCGATGCCCACGAACAGCACAAGGAATTTAGTAACTCTCACTTCAACAATCGGTAATACTTCGGCTGGTAGTCGGCTTCAACAAGTTCGGGATGGAAGATGGCGACGAAATCCTTCAGCAGGATGTCGGGCTCTACGGGCGCTATCTCGTAGTAGGGCTGCTCCTTCATGTTGCAATAGATAACCTTCTTGTCCTTGAAAGCCTTGAAGAGTGCGTTGCGCGGCTCGGAGGCTTGAAGGGCGTCGTAGGTGAAATCGCCCTGGAAGCTGTTCAGGATGCGCCAGTAGTCAGCGTTGGCAGCCAAGGCGTACATCTTCTCAAACTCCAGGTCTTCGCCCGCCGTCTCGTCGTCGTCGATGACATAGATGGCACCGGCATCGCGGAATATCTGTGCCAGATAGTTCTTGCCACCCACAGCGTGCCAGTTGCCGTAGTGCATCTCGCCGGAAAAAACGGTGGGGCATTTATTGTTGAGAGTTGAGAGCGGAGTGTTGAGAGACGTTTCTCCTACATTGGAAGAGTCACTCAACACTAAACTCTTAACTCTCAACTTTAAGTCGTTATAGCGCTTCTCTATTCCGTCGAAGAGTTCATTGGCCTCCTTCTCCTTCCCGATGAACATACCCACGAGTTTGATCCACTCAGCTTGTCCCAATGGGTCAAGTTCCTGATAGCCGAGGTGCGGCACCAGCATGATGCCCGTCTGTTTGATGGCATCATAGCCTCCACGCTTCGAGGGCGAGACAAAGATGACGTCGGGGTTGGCGGCCAGCACTGTCTCGGTGTCGAACTCGCCCTCCATGCCTATTTTCACTATCTTTCCATCGCTCACCCGTTGCAGGATGTCGCGGTTGAAGAGGTTCTTCGTGCCCGTGATGCCCTTCACCACGTCGTGGGCGTCGAGCATGGTGAAGTTCGACAGCTGTAGCGCCGTCATGCAGATGGTGCTGCCGATGGGCACGCACACCTTCGTGTAGCCGTCGGGCACCTGCGTGTCAAGGCTGTGGACGAGTGCGAAGTGGTCTGTCTGGCCTATGTCCACCAGCCGATACTGATCGCTGTTGCTGACGGTGAAGCCTGTGGCATACTTTACCTCCATAGGAATCATAGGCCCCGCCGCCTTACCATCTTGCTGCGCCGTTCCGCGTCGTCCCAAGCAGGAGCAGAGCACGGCAACCATCAGCAGGAGAAAAGCCGTTTTCTTCATTTTCTTGCTTTTTATTTCCATTTTGCCTGCAAAAGTACAAAATAAATATGTAATTTTGCAAGCAAATTGCGAAGAATATGCAAACAGTCATCAACTCTACCCGATGGTACGACCGCCCGTTGGCGGCATTTATTTTCTTCACCCGCTTGCCATTCTGGCGCCTGCGGCAGCCACCGAAGGAGTGCTACAAAAGTGTGGTGGAATGGTGGCCGCTGACGGGGTGGCTCACTGGTGGACTGATGGCGGCGACGCTCTACGTGGGCAGCCTCTATCTTCCTTACGTCATTGCTGTTCTGATCGCCATTGTGGTTCGGTTGCTTGTCACCGGTGCTTTGCATGAGGACGGGCTGGCCGATTTCTTCGACGGCTTTGGCGGTGGCGGCTCAAACCGTGAGCGCATCCTCGCCATTATGAAGGACTCGCACATTGGCACTTATGGGGTGCTGGGACTAATCCTCTATGAATCGCTTCTCGCCGCCACCCTCTATGCCATCGTCTGTTCCCCCCTCGGGGTGTTAGGAGGGGCCTTCACCATTCTCGCCGCCACGCCCTTTGCCCGCATGGTGACGGCACAGCTGGTGATGATGATGCCCTATGCGCGCCGCGAGGATGAAGCCAAGTCGAAGACCGTCTACCGCAGGCCCACGACGGCTGCCGGCATCAGCCTTGCCGTGCAGGGCATGTTGCCCATGGTGGCCTATATCTGGTACACCGGCATACGGTGGGACATGCTCATCTTCATCCCCTGCCTCGTGATGTATTTCCTCTATTTGCTCATCTGGCGTCGTCTGCACGGTTATACTGGCGACTGCTGCGGTGCCGTCTGCCTGCTCGTCGAACTCGCCGTCTTTTTAGTTGTTTGTGCCCAATGAAGCGAATCATTCTGATAACTGGCGGCCAGCGCTCGGGCAAGAGCGAGAAGGCCGAAGAGCTGGCACTGCAGCTCAGCCCGAATCCTGTCTATGTGGCCACCGCCCATGTCTGGGACGAGGAGTTCCGCGAGCGTGTGCGCCGTCACCAGGAGCGCCGCGGACCACAGTGGACGAACATCGAAGAAGAGATAACGCTCAGCCGCCACGACCTTACCGGCCGCGTCGCCGTCATCGACTGCGTCACGCTCTGGCTCACCAATATCTTCTTCGCCAACGACTCCGACACGGACAAGGCGCTACAACTGGCGAAGGCTGAGTTCGATGCCTTCACCCAGCATGATGCCACCTACATCTTTGTCACCAACGAGATAGGTCTTGGCGGTGTGAGCGACAACGCCCTTCAGCGCCATTTCACTGACTTGCAGGGCTGGATGAACCAGTTTATTGCCTCTAAAGCCCATGAGGTGATACTGATGGTCTCTGGCATATCTGTGAAAATTAAATGATTGATTATCTGCATGTCGCTGATGGATGCCTTTGCTGCCTATGAGGTAACTTATTCCCCCCCTTGCAAAGGGGGGCAGGGGGGGATTACTTCTGCACAGATGAATCCCCCTCTAACTCCCCCTTTGCAAGGGGGAGAACAGGGTTACTTCAAGCCTTTGCCTGTAACTGTCATTATTATAATTAAATCAATATTCACCAATTTTGGAGTTAAAGGAGTTAAAGACAATACCAATGCTATTGATTTTACCCAGATACAAAATCTTTTCATGGAGAGTCATTTGTCTTGGCAATGATATAGCAGTTGACCCTTTGCAGAAAGGATTTATGCGCAGCCATCCCCTCCCTTCAAGGGGAGGGGCAGGGGTGGGGTCTGTAATGTCAGTAATGTTCCTTGCTGCCACTCCTTCGCTGCCACTTCTTTGCAGCCCACTCTTCGCTGAAACTTCTTCGCCCACACTCTTCGCTGACTGGATATTACTGATATTACAGACCCCACCCCTAACCCCTCCCCTTGAAGGGAGGGGATGGCTGCGCATGAATAGGTCAACTGCTATATCATTGCCTTTGTCTTTAACTCCTTTACTCCTTTACTCCTTTAACTCCTTTACTCCTTTACTCCTTTAACTCCTTTACTCCTTTACTCCTTTACTCCTTTAACTTCTTTAACTCCTTTAACTCCTTTAACTCCTTTAACTCCTAACAATCCTTTAACTCCTGAAATCTTGAATAATCAATCAAATGAACATGAAAACCTTCAACATACAGCCTACAGACAAGGCGCTGCAGGCAGCTATACAAGCCAAGATTGACAACCTGAACAAACCCAAAGGCTCGTTAGGCCGCTTGGAGGAGCTGGCCATGCAGGTATGCCTCATTCAGCAGACATTGGCGCCGAGCCTCGCCCATCCCTGCCATCTGCTTTTGGGTGGCGACCACGGCATAGAGCGTGAGGGGGTCAGCGTGTCACCCCGCGAAGTGACCTGGCAACAGATGATCAACTTCACCCGAGGCGGCGGCGGGGTGAACATGTTCTGCCGTCAGCATGGCTTCAAGTTGCGCGTGGTGGATGTGGGTGTTGACTACGACCTGTCGTCCGTCCCCGGCATCATTGACCGCAAGATAGCCCGTGGCACGAAGAACTTCCTTTACGAACCCGCCATGAGTGAGGATGAGTTTCATCAAGCCATACAAGTGGGTGCCGATTTAGTCGACGACTGCATCGCCGAGGGCTGCCGCATCCTCAGCATCGGCGAGATGGGCATCGGCAATACGTCGCCATCGAGCATCTGGATGCATCTTTTCGGCAACATCCCCCTCGACCAGTGCATCGGCGCCGGTGCGGGCCTCGACACGCCCGGCATCCGCCACAAGCGTGAAGTGCTGGCGAAGGCTCTCGCTCGTCATCAGGCAGTTCTCTCACCCCTCAACTCTCAACTCTCAACCGTCAACCCTCAGCTCTCAACTCTCAACTCTCAACTCTCAACTCTAAGAATCTTCGGCGGCTTCGAGATGATTGCGGCCATTGGCGCCATGCTGCGTGCTGCCGAGCAGCATCTCATTGTTCTTATCGACGGCTTTATCATGACAGCCTGTGCCGTGGCTGCCATTCGCCTTTACCCTGCCTCGCAAGACTACATGATCTTCACCCATTGCGGCGACGAGAGCGGGCACAAAAAAATGCTCGACATCGTCGGTGCCAAGCCATTGCTGAGTCTGGGGCTCCGCCTCGGCGAAGGCACAGGCGCCCTTTGTGCTTTCCCCATCATCGACTCTGCCGTGCGCATGATGAACGAAATGAACAACTTCGATAACGCGAAAATCACCAAATACTTCTGATGACGAGGCTGGCCATGACCAGCAACACCATCATAATCTCCGCCGTCCGGTTGATACGGACGGCTTTTTTCATGTCGTCGGTAGTCAGCGGTCTGTCATTCTCGCCTATATAGGGTTTGTCGAAGAGCTGGCCGAAATAATAATGTGGACCACCGAAGCGGCAGTTGAGAATGCCAGCGAGTGCGGCTTCGGGCCATCCGCTGTTGGGCGAGGCGTGGTTGCGCCCGTTCTTCCACACAAAGCGCAGAATCCCCCTCCTGGCCTCCCCCTTAGGGGAGGGGAGTGAAGGAACTGGTCTGTAAATCATCCCCCCAAGGGGGGACAGGAGGGGGGCTACCATCAGCAAAGCCGTCAGGCGGGCGGGGATGTAGTTGGCCACGTCGTCGATATGTGCCGCCCAGCAACCGAAGGCTTTATAGCGTTCCGTCTTGTAGCCTATCATCGAGTCGAGCGTGTTCACCATTTTGTAGGCCATCATGCCCGGCACGCCCAGAAGCATATACCAGAAAAGTGGAGCGATGACACCGTCGCTCAGGTTCTCGGCCAGCGTCTCCAAGGCTGCCGTGCGCACCTCCTGAGCCGACAGCTCGCTGGTGTCGCGGCCTACGATGCGGGCCACCTGTGCCCTACCCTCTTCCAGCGAGCGGTCGAGGGCGAGGAACACTTGTCGCACTTCGCGGATGAGTGTCGTGCCGGCGAGACAGTAGAAGATGAAAACAACGTCGAAGCCCATCACCAGCGCCGTGCCATACAAAGGGAGCTGACTGACCGTATGGCGCAGAAGCCATGTGGCGCAAAAGACGGCAGCGATGAGGGCGACAGCCATCACAGCGCCTTTCGCCATGCGATGACTGCCCTTGTTCAGCCGATGTTCGCCAAAGGAAATCATCTTCCCAAACCATACGACGGGATGCGGCAACCGGGCGGGGTCGCCCAACAGCAGGTCGAGCAGCCAGCCTAACAGCAGGGGCAATATGATCAACAGCAATGTCATCTTTCTAAGGCGGTTAGGTGCCCCGCATATTTGCGGGGCCAAACCTTTAGTTGTCTTTACGATTTTTCATAAACAATGCTATGGCCGCCACCAGCGCATCATTCTCTTCCCTGCTTTGGGCGGCCACGCGGAAGTGCTGAGGCGTCAGGCCACGGAAGTTGGAGGCATCGCGGATGAGCATACCGTGATGGCAGGCGAGATACTCTTTTAGGTTTTCAGCCGTATGCCCTTCCAAGCGGCAGAGCATGAAGTTGGTCTCTGTAGGCATCACGTCAATGCCAATAGCCATCAGCTGTTGCCGCAGGCGCTGCGCCTCGCCGAGGTCGGGGCGGCAGATGAGCTCAATATGATTAAACAGGTATTTTCCTGCCTCAATGGCCAAGGCTGAAACGCTCCAGGGACGGAGAAAGAGGCGCATCTCTTCCGTCAGGCTCTCGTGCGCGGTGATGTAGCCGAGACGCAGGCCGGGAACGCCGTAGGTCTTGGTGAACGAATGAATGACGATGGAGCGGGGCTCATCACATCCCCTGCGCGTCATCATCAGCCGGCCGCTGGTGTAATACTCGTAGGAATGGTCAAGCACCACCAAGTCAAATTCGTTCATCATGTCCTCAACAAGAAAACGGTCATAGACACGGCCATCGGGATTGTTCGGGTTGCAGAGCCACAGCATCGTCTTGTCTTCCTTCTGCTCAAAGCACGAGCAGGCGTCTTCATATTCGCTGAATGTGGGCGTGGGAATGACGGACTTATAGCGGAAAGTCTGTGCAATGAGGTAGATGGCCTCTGTCGCTCCGCTGGTTACTATCACATTGCAGGGGTCGATGCCATGCAACTCGGCAAGCATCGCCTCTAATGACCACGCCTCTGGCTCGGGGTAGTGACTGAGCAGTTGGTGGCATGAGGCAAGATGTGCCATCAGTGCCTGATGGCTGGTCGTCGTGGCACAGATGTTCGACGAGAAGTCGCTCTTGATGCCGGGGTAGCGGTAGGCGTCGTCGCCGTGGCCTTTAATCATTGTCGGAAAGTATTTGGTAGATGCGGTCGATGTCAACATATTGGCGCACGTGGGCGGCCAGCTTGTCGTATTGTTCTTCCTTGAAGTCAGCCAGTGTTCTGCCCACTTCGCCCACTTTGCCCACCTCACCCACTTCACCCACTTCACCCACTTTGCCCACCTTGCCCACCATGCCCACCAAAAAGTCAATCACCGCGCCATTGTCCAAAAAGCCGTGGATGTAGGTGCCTATGCAGCGGTCGCTCTGCACGATGGGCTCGTCGGTGTCGCTGATGCCCTGGTGAATCTCGTAGCCCTGACACGCCTGTCCCTCGAACATGAAAGTCACTTGCTGCGTGGTCTTCTCGGCAGACATCGTGGTATGGATGGGCAGCAGACCGAGGCCTGGTAGACTGGCAATGTCGCCTTCGATGTGGTCGGGGTCTGCCACTGAGACACCCAGCATCTGGTAGCCGCCACAGATGCCTACCACGGTCTTGCCGTTGCGATGTGCGCCGACGATGGCCTGTGCACAGCCGTTGCGGCGCAGCTCTATCAGGTCGTCGAGCGTCGCCTTCGTACCCGGCAGGATAATGATGTCGGCACGCTGTATGTCCTGGACATTGTTCGTGTAGAAGAGATTGACGCGAGGGTCGCGCTCCAGCGTGTCGAAGTCGGTGAAGTTTGAGATGTGGCGCAGCAGGACGACAGCCACGTTCACCTTGCCCTCGGCCCATTGGCGCCGCTTCTGCTCAAGGCTGACGCTGTCCTCCTCGTCAATATAGATGTCTTTGTAGTAAGGAATGACGCCGAGTACGGGCACGCCGCAGAGGTCTTCCAGCATGGTGCGTCCCTGGTCAAAGAGTCGCATGTCGCCACGGAACTTGTTGATGATGATGCCTTTGATGAGTTTTCTCTCCTCGGGCGTTTGCAGCATGATGCTGCCGTAGACGGAGGCGAAGACGCCGCCGCGGTCAATGTCGCCCACCAGTATCACGTCGGCCTTGGCGTGCCGGGCCATCGACATGTTGACGAGGTCGCGGTCTTTCAGGTTGATTTCCGCTATGCTGCCAGCGCCCTCCATCACGATGGGATTATACTTTGAGGCCAGGCGGTCGAAGGCGGCGCACACCTCCTGCCGGAAGTCTATGCGCTCCCCCCCTCCCCCAGGGGAGGGGCTGGGGGTGGGGCCGGGGCTGGGGGTGGGGCTGGGTCTCCAGTAGTCGTATGCGTCCTTGTTGCCGATGGGCTTGCCGTGGAGCACCACCTGGCTGGTGTGGTCGGAGCTGGGCTTCAGCAGCAGCGGGTTCATGTCGGTGTGGCAAGGAATGCCTGCTGCCTCCGCCTGCACGGCTTGTGCGCGGCCTATCTCAAGCCCCTCGGGGGTGGCATACGAGTTCAGGGCCATGTTCTGAGCCTTAAAGGGCGCAGGACGATAGCCATCCTGGCGGAAGATGCGGCAGAAGGCGGCCGCCACGATGCTTTTGCCTACGTCGCTGCCGGTGCCGGCAAACATGATGGGATGTAATCGTTTCTTCATTCTTTACTTAAAAATAGGTTCCCTCGCCCACAACGCCCACAACGCCCACAACGCCCACAACACCCACAGCACCCACAGCACCCACAACACCCACAGCACCCACAACGCCCACTAAAGCCCACTAAAAACCCACCCCAAAATACACATGCGCATAGCTGGCCATCACCCCCTTCTGTCTGAACACTGGCGTATCAACAGGCTCCCCCTTGGCATTGTAGACCTGCACCACCGACGTCGGCGTCTCTCCCCAAAACTGGGTGTAGTGAAACTCATGTCCCCGGTACTCCTTGCCGTCGAGCACGAAGCGCCGATAGCCTAATGAGAGCCGGCGGTTAGCTTTGCGGGCCGTGATGCTATAGGGCAGGACACCGCACATAGGGTATGCCCCGTCATCGGTGACGATGCGCTGGCACAGATACATCATGCCGCCACATTCGGCCACCACCTGTCCGCCTCGCTCAGCAAAAGCCTTGATGGCCATGCGACAGGCCTCATTGCCGACCAGTGCATCGAGATGTTTTTCAGGATAGCCGCCAGGCAGATAGAGCAGGTCGATGCCGTCGAAAGAAGGAACGTCGCGCTCGGGGTCAAAAAAGCGGAGGTGAGGGAAGCGGTCCAAGGCTTCCTGATAGAGGAAAGAGAAGCTTTCTTCATTCCGGGCTGTGAGTACGAAAAGTTTCTCGGCAGGAAACCATCGGTTTCTCGGCAGGAAACCATCGGTTTCTCCACAGGAAACTTTTAAAACTGTCATCGCCTTCCAATCGACATGGCTTTCTAACAGCTCCATCAACTGTCCGGCTTCCGTAGTTTGGCTGAAGTCGAGGCCAAGATAGCGTGAGCCTTGTTCAAGGGCAGGATTCTTCGGAAGATAGCCGAAGCACCTGATGCCGAGGTCGTCGCACACCTGCTGAAGCATCTGGAAGTGCTTGGGCGAGCCCACCTTGTTGAAGATGACGCCTGCTATGCGGATGTCTTCACGGAAATGGATGAAGCCGGAAAGCAGCGCAGCCATCGAATAGGCCGCACTATGGGCATCCACGACTAAGATGATGGGAATATCCAGCACGCTCGCTATCTCTGCCGTTGAGCCTTTGTCGCGGTCATAACCATCGAAAAGACCCATCATGCCCTCCACGATGCAGACGTCGGCATCGGTGCCATAGTGTGCGAACAGCTCACGCACATGCTCCGGGGTAGCCATGAAAGTATCAAGGTTGATGCTCGGCCGATGGCACACCGCCTCATGAAACTTCGTGTCGATATAGTCGGGGCCGCATTTGAAAGGCTGCACCTCATAGCCCTTCTCCGTTAGCAACGCCATCAGCCCCCGTGCAATCGTTGTCTTGCCCGAGCCGCTGGTAGGCGCTGCAATGAGAAAAGCGGATTTCATGCTGCAAAAGTACAAATTTTTTTAGATAATGATGAGTTATTCATAAAATAATTCAACTATCGCAAGTTTTGGAGTTAAAGGAGTTAAGAGAGTTAAAGGAGTTAAAGACAATAGCTTTGCTTATAGGTCGGCGCAGCAAAAGTCCCGAAGGGACGACGGATTATTCTGCCGCCCCTTCAGGGCTTGTTGCTGTGCTACGCTATACAGGGGCGTTGCCGCTGCCTGTAATCCGTCGCCCCTTCAGGGCTGTAAATCGGTTGGGACATCTCTGACAAACCACCCCTGACCCCTCCTTTGGAAAAGGAGGGGAAGGGCTGCGCCGTCATGTAGGCGTTGCAGAGGTAACTTATCCTCCCCCTTGCAAAGGGGGAGTTAGAGGGGGATTCATCTGCGCAGAGTGAATCTCCCCTGCCCCCCCTTTGCAAGGGGGGGAATGGCTGCGCATTGAGCTGCGCGGCGGGCAAGGCGCAGCAAATAGTCCCGAAGGGACGACGGAAGACGATGGTGAGCACCAATCGTCCAGGCAGGGGCAACGCCCTTGTATCATGGCACCCCCACCACACAAAAGTCCCGAAGGGACGACGGATTACAGGCAGGGGCATCGCCCCTGTATCATGGCACCCCTCACTACACAAAAGTCCCGAAGGCACGACGGATTATTCTGCCGCCCCTTCAGGGTTTGTTGCTGTGCTGCGCTATACAGGGGCGTTGCCCCTGCCTGTACTCCGTCGCACCTTCGGGGCTGTAAAGCGGTTGGGACATCTCTGACAAACCACCCCTGACCCCTCCTTTGGAAAAGGAGGGGAATGGCTGCGCCGTCATGTAGGCGTTGCAGAGGTAACTTATTCTCCCCCTT
>JAEEGG010005132.1_pt1 | contig 31341 bp, 16 predicted proteins | sample 9134161 | NCBI WGS metagenome assembly JAEEGG01 (sample SAMN16246543, study PRJNA631951) | gut metagenome | biome: gut microbiome; feature: rumen; material: CR-attached | host: Bos | place: Iran: Karaj | collected 2018-10
GAAGTTGGTCCACTTTGCAACACCGAAACCTTGTAGGAAGTCGGTTGGCTTATCGATGTAGAGAGAACGACCTTCTGAACAGAACAGCGCACGATCATCGTTAGCAGCTTTTGCTAAATCGTATGACTGCCCCTCAGGCGTAGTGGCGTTCGGGAAGAATTTCAGCACCAGTTCCGGGCGTGCACGGTTACCACCCCATGCCTGATCGGTATTGTTGGTTGCATTGGGATCATTTGGGTTTGCGTGCATCTTACCATCAAAGGTAGAGGCGATGCAGAACAGAGCTCCACCCCAGCTGGTGGTTGTTGAACCATCCTGCAGAATGGGGAATACAGCCTCGTAGGCGGCACTGCTCTCACCATTGTCTGCCATGAACAGCATCTGGTAAGCACTCCACTGGTTAGCACCTGCGGTGTTCAGCTGATAGTTGGCGTTGATCACCTTGTTAGCATACTCAGCGGCCTTTGCCCACTGTGCTTGGCCTGTATAGACTTCAGCATTCAGATACAGACGGGCCAGCAGCATCCAGCAAGCACCCTTAGTAGCACAACCATAGTCCTTGTCGCTTGACTTCATGGCTTTGGCGTCCATCAAATCGGGCTCTGCGGCAAGCAGCTCCTTCTCAATCCAGTTATAAGCCTCCTGACGAGTAATCTGCTGAGGCTTCTCAAGTGTCTCAGTGAAAGGAATGTTGCCAAAGGCATCCATCAACATATAATACTGCAGGGCGCGCAGGAAACGTACCTCAGCCTTCTTCTGGGCATCACCGCCTTCACCTGACTCGTTCAGGTAGCTGTTGCAATAGTTGATACCTGTGGTCAGACGATAATAGTACATGTGCATCATCGGGTGAGAAGCGTCATACTGGTTGAAGTTGAAACCTGAGATACCTGGGTCACCCCAACAGCAGATAGACTCATCAGTAGGCAGCTCGTTAGAGTTGAAGAGCTGGCGGATGAATCCTGCCGTACCACCATCGTATCCGTCGATATCGGAATCACCGTTAGCACCGCCGTTTCCTGGCAGAGCTAAGTTTGCATAGCACTTCAGATAGAGACCATCCAGATTCAATTCTGTGGAGAGGTTGGGATCGATGGGATCCACATCCAAGTCCTTGGTGCAGGAGGTTACTCCTAAAGCCAGGGCAAGTGCTGCTGCGGGTATAATATTCTTAATGATATATTTCATAACTTTTTCTCCTTATTATATTTAGAAATTCAGGTTAAGACCAACGATAATCGAGATAGGACGTGGGTACATGTTCTGATCGACACCATTGCCGATTTCAGGATCCAGCCCCTTGTACTTCGTAATCGTGAACACATTAGCACAGGATGCATATACACGTCCACCGAGTCCCTTGTAACTGTTGCCCTTGAACAAACTGTCGAAAGAGTAACCCAGTGTGATATTGTCACACTTCAAGAATGAAGCGTTTGTCACATAGTAATCTGACTGGTTGGCGGTCAGTTCCCATGTCTGCCATTTGCGATCCATCGCATCTATCAGATGGTTGCCCATATAAGCCTGCTGTACCCATGCACCGGTTTCGCCTACGTTACTTGAACCGCGCAGTACGTCGTTGAAGACGTAGTTGCCAAGGCTGGCACGAAGCGAGAAACCGAGATCGAACCTCTTATATTCTACGCGAGAAGAAAGACCCATAGTTACAGGAGGTGTCGGGTTCTTATAGAGGTAACGGTCTTCAGGTGTGATCACACCATCACCATTACGGTCAACGACACAGTTCTCGATAGGCATACCGTTGGCGTCATACACCTGCTGATATACATAGAAAGAGTTGGCGGCATAGCCAACCTGATGAGCCTGAACGGTATTACCAGTACCACCGCCGGCGTTAGGACCTGTCTCTACGGGCAGACCGTTGCTTGATACACCTTCCAGGTCGGTAATCTCGTTCTTGTTGTAAGTGAAGTTGTAATCCAACTGCCAGAACCAATCCTTTGTCTGAACAGCCTTCCAGCTGACGGATGCTTCGAAACCAGTATTCTTTAATGAACCGATGTTCTGCCACATCATGTTCTTATAGCCCGACATAGCCGGAGCCTTGGCATAGTTCAGCAGATCGGTAGTCTTACGATAGTAGAAATCGAAGCTGGCAGTCAGGCGCTGATCCAGGAAGCCTAAGTCCAAGCCGACGTTATAAGTCGTTGTGGTCTCCCACTTCAGATCTTCTGTATAGTTGTCTGGACGATAAAGCGTACCGTCAAGACCTGCGATGGGATACAGACCGTTGGTACCAACACTCTTTGAATAGGTATGGATCCAACCATAGTCTGATACACCATCCTGCTGACCTGTCTTACCCCAGCCGAGGCGCAGCTTCAGGTCGCTCAGTTCCTTAACATCCTTCAGGAAGGTCTCTTGCTTGATCTTCCAAGCTAAAGCTACAGAGGGGAAGAATGCCCAGTGCTTCTTGAAACGTGAAGAACCATCGTCACGAACTGTAGCGGTCAGCATGTAGCGATCCAGGAATGTGTAATTCAAACGACCAAAGAATGAAACGAGATAGTGCTCGGTTTTGAATTCTTTTAAATCATCAGCATACTCATAGTCAATCTTCGTACCACGCAAGTCAACATCGTTGTTGGTCATAGGCATATAGCGAGGCTTGTCGGTAAACTCGCTCTGCCAGAAACGCTGCCATTCATAACCAGCCATGATATCGAAGTGATGATCCTTGTTGAAATCCTTGTAATACTGAGCGTAGGCACTCAAGGTGGTGTTACGCTTTACCTTCTGCCAGTAACCTTGCTTGCCGTAGTACATACTACCAGGAGTAGCGGGAGAGCTGGAGAAAAGATTCGTGTTTTGGCGACCCTTTGAGATGTCAATACCCAATGTAGCGTGCAAACGCAGGTCCTCGAAGCCGTGAATCTTATAGTCAAAATCTGCACTACCGATGAATGAGCGGCTGTGAGCTACGTCTGTTTGGTTGTTCAGCAGAGCGAGTGGGTTGCTGGTAGCATCCTTGAACTTGGTAAATGGCCAAGTGCTGTCGTTCAATGAAGAACCCGTGCCGAGCCACTGGTAATAACCACCGAAGTTCTGCAGCATCTGACCAGCATTGTCACCCAGCATATCCTTGCTATACTGAGAGGTGAATGAGTAGGGGTCCTGAGAAGGATCCATGCTGATAGCAGCACCCACAGCACCAGTGTTAGCATAAGATGAGCGAGAGTACATACCCTTGGCATTCAAGTCGATTTTCAAGTGATCGTCCAGCAGGCTGGGGTTGAGGTTGAACGAGGCAGTTACACGCTTAAAACCAGAGTTCTTTAAAGTACCCTGCTGGTTCGTGTAGCCTAAAGAGACACGATAAGGCAACTGCTTAAGAGCACCGGTCAGCGTCACGTTGTGATCGTGGGATACGGCGGTTCTATAAATCAAATCCTGCCAGTTTGTATTGGCGGTACCCAATGCGCGATATGCGTCATGGTCAGTGCCATACAGATTGGTGATGTAAGAACGGAACTGGTCGCCATCCATGACTTTAAGTGTCTTTTTATTCATGCTGATAGTCATGCTTCCTGCATAAGAGATCTGAGGAGCCATACCCATACGACCTTTCTTGGTGGTGATGATGATAACACCGTTAGAACCACGGCTACCATAGATAGCGGTTGCAGAGGCATCTTTCAGCACGTTGAAGGACTCGATATCCTGTGGATTAATAGTTGACAGGATGTTGGGAGCACCAGCTACACCACTGTTGTCGATGGGGATACCATCGATAACAATCAACGGGTCGTTAGAAGCTGACAGTGACGAACCGCCACGGATACGGATCTTAGATCCTGCACCAGGCTCACCACTGTTTGAAGTGATATTCACACCAGCTACTTTACCAGCCAGCATGTCCTGAGCATTTACCACCAGACCCTTGTTCTTTGAATCTGGCTTCAGGGCTGTCACTGATCCAGTCAGGTCGCTCTTTCTTGCGACACCGTAACCGATGACCACCACTTCGTTCAGTACAGCGGCGTCATCCACGAGTGTTACCTCTACAGTCGGTGCGGCCTTTACTGTGGCAGTCTGATAGCCAACATAAGAGACAGTAATGGTTGCACCCTCATTTGCCTTCAGTACGAAGTTACCGTCGAAATCAGATACGGTAGCGGTCTGTGTGCCCTCTACGCGTACTGTTGCACCGATAATGTCTTCGCCTGCAGCATCTTTCACATGGCCTTTTACCTCAATCTGGGCAAAAGCACCTACCGATAGGAAGAGACCCAAGATAAGGCCAAGCATCCTACGCGGAACTTGAATGTTTACCTGCTTCATCATTACATTTAATTAGAGTTAAAATAGTTATTTTAAATATCGTTATTTAGCACTTTAGCTGTTATTCACGGTGCAAATTTAGGTTACTTTTGATTATGTTGTACTTTTTTTGCACGAAAATACACAAAACTGCGATGCAAACGTTTGCATTGACCTGTATCAATAATATTAACGTACATTATTATATTATTTAAATACTTTTGTTTACCTTTGCAACAGCAATAGTTAAAAGCCACATGGAAGAGAAGGCACCCATGACAATGAAGGATATCGCCAAAGAGTTTGGAATCTCTGTGGCGACGGTTTCCCGTGCCTTGAAAGATTCGCCTCGTATCAGCGAGGAACGCCGCAAAGCAATCCAGCAATATGCCCGTGAGCACAATTTCTATCCGAATGCCATTGGTGAGGCTTTGCGCCACAGCCGTGTGATGCCTCAACGGGTGATAGGTGTTATTGTGCCAGAGTTTACTCACTATTATTTTTCATCCATCCTGACAGGTATTGAGGAGGCTGCGGCTGCCCGTGGCTATCGTATCATGGTGGCTTTGAGTGGCGAACAATATGAGCGCGAAGTCCGTATCTGTGAAAATTTCCTGCGCTACAAGGTTTGTGGGGTCATTGTGTCGCAAGCCAAAGACACCAAGAACTATGATCATTATCAGCGACTGATTGATGCTGGCATCCCCTTGGTGTTCTATGATCGCATATGTACAGGTGTGAATGCCAGTCGTGTGGTGGTAGATGACTATTTGGGAGCCTATAATGCTGTCTCCTATCTTATTGAGACTGGTTGTAAACATATTGCTTTTTATGGCAGTCCCATGCAGATGGAGATTTCCAAAAACCGTTATAATGGCTACAAGGATGCCATTCTGAAACATGGTATGACGCTTGATGATAATGTCGTTATTGTGTGTGACAATCGTGTTGACGCTGAACATATCACCCCTTCAATCATGGCAATCGATAACCCGCCAGATGGATTCTTTGCTGTGAATGATGACACCGCTATTGGTATCTTATATACTGTCAAGCATGCTGGTTATCGTGTACCTGAGGATATCTCCATCTGTGGTTTTACAAATGGTCAGCGCGCTATTGCCTGTGATCCTATGCTCACTACTGTTGAACAGCGTGGACATCGGGTAGGTGAGGAGTCGGCAACGATTCTGATGGATAAAGTGGATGGTATCTCGCCGTTAGAGAAAATCGAGAAGCGTATTGTCCGCACGCGCTTGGTGATTAGAGGAACAACTAGATAATTAATGATATGAAACAGAAACCTGATCTTTCCTTTTGGAAGTTATGGAACCTGAGCTTTGGTTTCTTTGGTGTGCAGATAGCTTATGCTCTGCAGAGTGCAAACATCTCGCGTATCTTCCGTACACTGGGTGCTGATCCCCACTCACTGAGTTTCTTCTGGATCTTGCCCCCATTGATGGGTATCCTCGTACAGCCGATTGTGGGTACATTGAGTGATAAGACATGGAACCGCTTCGGTCGTCGTATACCTTATTTATTTATAGGCGCTGCTGTGGCTGTGGCAGTGATGTGCCTGTTGCCCAATGCCGGCTCATTTGGAATGGCTGTGGGTGCAGCCCTGATTTTCGGACTGGTGGCTCTGATGTTGCTTGATACGAGTATCAATATGGCGATGCAACCCTTCAAGATGCTGGTTGGCGATATGGTCAATGAAAAGCAGAAGGCTAAAGCCTACTCTATTCAGTCGTTCCTCTGTAATGCAGGTTCTGTGGTAGGTTTCCTTTTCCCCTTTGTGTTCACCTGGATCGGGCTGAAGAACGTGGCACCTGAGGGTGTGGTTCCCGATTCGGTCATCTGGTCGTTCTACTGCGGTGCGGCTATCCTCATCCTTTGTGTACTCTACACTACGATGAAGGTCAAGGAGTGGGATCCTCAGGAGTACAAGGAATACAACCCCGTTTCAGAAGAAAAAGAAGGCTCAGCCAACTGGATCAGTCTGCTGAAGAATGCGCCTTCCACATTCTGGAAGGTCGGTTTGGTGCAGTTCTTCTGCTGGGCTGGTATGCTTTATATGTGGACTTACGTGGTGGATGCTGTGTCGGAGACGGTCTGGGGTACTATCGACCCTGCCACCGACGCCTATCAGGAAGCTGCTAACTGGACGGGTGTGCTCTATGCCATCCAGGCTATGGGCTCTGTCGCCTGGGCTGCGATGCTACCACGTTTCAGTAATACTAAACTTGCCTATAGTGTGAGCCTGATTCTCGGAGCTGTCGGCTTCTGTTTGATACCTTACCTTCACGACCAGTACCTACAGATTATCCCCTTCCTGCTCGTTGGCTGCGCTTGGGCTGCGATGTTGGCCATGCCCTTTACGTTTGTTACAAATGCCTTGCAGGGCTACGGACACATGGGTGCCTATCTCGGTCTTTTCAACGGTACCATCTGCGTACCTCAGATTGTGGCAGCTATCTGCGGTGGCACCATCCTCTCGCTAGTTGGGCACCATCAATCTACAATGATGATTGTTGCAGGCGTCAGTTTCCTGATCGCTTCCCTCTGTGTTTTCGTCATTACGGATAAGAAATAAGCTGTATGATACTGCGTCGTTCCGTTGGGATTGTTATTTCACTGTTGTTCTCACTGGTCTGTTTCAGTGGTGGGAACCTCTTGACGGAACGTTATAACCTGGCCTATCTGGATCTGAGCAACGGATTGCCTCACAACAATGTCAGTGCGCTTTACACGGATTCCAATGGTTTCCTCTGGATTGGTACATATGGAGGCGGCTTGGTGCGTTATGACGGCTATGGGATGATGCATCCCGTGCTTGGACTTAGAAGTCTTTCATGCAAGAGTATCACTGAAGATCGGTTCAAACGACTTTGGATTGCTTTCGATGAGGGTACCTGTGTGATTGACCTCAAGACGATGTTGCCAATAGTGCCGAAGACTCCCAATGGCGACCTGACTGCCCTTCTCTCTCAACCTGGCGTGAAAGTCTATACGGATGCCTTGGGTAGGGTATGGGTCGTTACAACAAAGGAAGTCTCCTTATTGTCTTTCAGCGAGGATGGCGTGGTTAGTAGTATTTGTTCTTATAGTTATATAGGTAATACTCCTGACATCTGTCTGGTTGATGTTGATGGAAACGGCAAACCTTGGGTAGGTATTGACCATGGCATCTATCGGATGGTAGAGAAGAATGGCAGTCTTGTCCGAGAAGAGATCTCTCTGTCGCTGCGAGCTCTGTTTAACTTCTATATCACAGATATCCTCAAACGAGGTAATGTGGTGTGGCTGACCACCAATCATGGGGTATTCCGTTTTGACCCTTACCATAATCAGTTAGACCGTTATCGCTATGGTGAGGGTGAAGGCATGCCGTCACATGAGTTCCTGTCCAGTCTTGCGCTGATGCCAGATAACACACTGCTCGTTGGCTCTCTATATGGCGTGAATATCTATGATGATGTGACTAATAGCTTCTCGGCATGGAACAGTGCCAGCGCTATTCCCCTGAAAAACGATTTCGTCCATTGTCTTCTGGTAGATAAGGGACTGATTTATATTGGTACAGAGGCAGGTGGTGTCGTGCGCCTCTCGCCTCGTCAGCTTTTGTTGAAGAATCATGTCCATACCAGCGATCCTGGCTCACTCTCTCCAAATCCAGTAAATGCCATGTATGCTGAGCCGGATGGTACACTATGGGTAGGAACCGTTGAGGGTGGCTTGAACCGTAAGGTGGTTGGTGATGATTCCTTTATCCACTATACAGTCTCTAACTCAGGGTTATCACATAATAGTGTATCTGCCCTGACAGCTGATGGGCAGGGACGCTTATGGATTGGTACATGGGGTGGGGGAATCTGCGTGCTTGACATGAAAGCCCCACAGCAGATCAGTCGTCTGGACTTGACAGAAGAGCAGAGGCGCCTGACCAACTTCGTGGGAGCGTTGGCATACGACTCTGTGAATGACGGCCTGTGGATAGGCAGCAATGACGGTATGTTCTTCTATCGCTTTAGTACTGGACGTTTGGAGGAACCGTTCGATGGCTGTCAAGAAGTGCGTGGCTGCATTGGCTCTATTGTGACACACGATGGCCATTTGTGGATGGGATGTATCCAGGGTGTTCGTATCGTTGACCTCAAGTCCAGTAAGAACGGTAAATTCCAAAGTCGTGCCATCATTCACCTGTTGAGTGACCCTAATTCCAAGATTGTGGATAAGATATCATCCTTCTGTGAAGCCAGCGATGGTACACTATGGCTGGGTAGTAATGGCTATGGGCTCTATCGTCGTTTGGTAGATGAGAAAGGAGATGAGCATTTTGAGGTGTTGACTCAGGAGGATGGAATGGTGTATAATGGAGTGAAGGGGATTACAGAAGACGGTAATGGCCGTCTGTGGATAACAACTCAAAATGGTCTGTCAGTCTATGATCCCAAGATACAGGCGTTTACCAACTATTCTCAATTCGACGGATTGGTTAATCCTCATTTCTATTGGAATTCAGCTATCAAGGATTCTGCTGGCAGAATTTATCTCGGCACTGAGGGAGGACTGATTGAAATAACGGGTGAGAATACTGATAGCCCTTATCAAGGGCATTTGGTTTTTACCAATCTGATGGTTGATAACCAGGATGTGTTCGCAGGTAGTGATTATTTGGATGCTGATATCTCTATAGCGGATGCCATTACTTTGAAAGAAAGTAACCGATCCTTCTCGATTTCCTTTTCAGCTCTTGATTTCGGCCATGAGCGTCAGGGACTCTATAGCTATCGGATGAAAGGCTTTGATAAAGATTGGACTTTGCTGAAACCTGGTATGCACTCGGTTCGTTACAGTGCGCTACCCGCTGGACATTACACGTTTGAGGTCAAATATCAGTCGTTACAGACTGTTGGGGAGGATGAAATTATATCTATTGATGTGGAGGTCGTACCTTCTTTCTGGAATAGTTGGTGGTTCCGTTCGTTGTTAGGTTTCCTATTTGTGGGCATTGTTGTCTATGGATACAATCGCCGTGTTGCAGAACTGAAGCGCCGTGAGGCAGAGCAGTTGATGAATCCTATCCGTAAAGCGCTTGAGGAGTCTGATGATCCACATCAGCTTCAAGGACGGATTCAAAATATCCTCGACAATCAGCAGCGTTACAAGGATAGTGTGTCTAAGAGTGTAGAGGCTGACCAAGAGGAGGCTTTAAAGAGTACCAGACCTTTTATGGAAAGTGTGATGCAGGTGATGGAATCCCATTATATGGATTCAGAGTTTGGTGTACAGGAGTTCTGCGATGCTCTTGGCATGAGTCGAACAGTTGTCAGCAAGCGCTTGAATGCCGAAGTTGGTCTTCCTGCTGGTCAGTTCATACGGAATTATCGTCTTAACATGGCAAAAGAGTTGCTTTCTGCGAAGACAGATAATCGCAATATCACAGAAATTGCCTATGCTGTAGGCTTTAATGATCCGAAGTATTTTACGCGTTGTTTTACTAAAATGTTCGGAACAAGCCCAAGTTCATGGTCTTGATATAGCTCAAGAATAGGTCTTGATTTATCTCAAGAGGTGGATAAAATACGGCAAAGTGGATATTTTTATTTTTGTCCACCTATTAAATCGTTTTGTCCACCCTGCTATCTATATTATGTGCGTATCTTTGCAGCAAAGTTGTTCAAACTAGCTATTTTTAATTTAAAACTTAAAACAATTAACAATGAGAAAACAAGTAGTTTTTTCTGCGCTGCTAAGTTTAAGTGTCATCGGAGGTCTCGCTATCAGCCCGATCCCCGCTATGGCAGAAGTAGCACAGGCAAAGACCATCAAGGTTAGCGGTCAAATCGTTGACCAGAGTGGTGAACCTCTCATTGGTGCCACAGTGAAACTGAAGGGCGCCAACAGTGGTAGTGTGACTGATTTCGATGGTAACTTCCAGATGGATGTTCCATCAGATGCAACTTTGCTGATCAGTTATGTAGGTTATAAGGAACGCGCATATGCAGTACGCGGACGTGCGGACCTTGGTCAGATTCAGCTTGAGAGCGATGCTCTGATGCTTGATCAGGTGGTAGTTGTGGGTTATGGTACCCAGAAGAAGGCCGACTTGACAGGTTCTGTATCTGTTGTGGACGCTGAAGAGCTGAAGCGTACCTCAAACGCAAACATCTCTACAATGCTTGAAGGTAAGGTGGCTGGTGTGCAGATTACTTCTGACGGTCAGCCAGGTGCCGATCCTGCTGTACGTATTCGTGGTCTTGGTTCTTTTGGTGACACTTCTCCACTCTATGTAATCGATGGTGTTCCCATGACTTCAATTCGTGATTTCTCTCCGAACGACATTGAGACCATTCAGGTGCTGAAGGATGCTTCTGCCGGTGCCATTTACGGTTCTCGTGCTGCTAATGGTGTGATTATCATCACCACCAAGGGTGGTAAGAAGGATCAGCCGTTGAAGCTTGACTATAAGGGTTACTTTGGTGTTGACCTCATCAGCAAGAGTGAATATGATGTGATGAATGCTGATCAGTATAGCACATATATTGGCCAGGCTGCAGCCAATTCTGGCACACCTCTGCCTGCAGGATATAGCGCAGTTGGTGATGGCACATATAAATTCATGGACAACACCAATACGAAATGGATTGATGAGATGTTTAAGACTGGTATCCGTCAGAACCACAATATTAACTTGAGTGGTGGTGGCGCGCACAATACTTATAATATCGGTCTTGACTATTATAACCAGAAGGGTACCTTGAGAGGTGCTGGTCCTAGCTACGAGCGTTTCACTGCCCGTGTGAACAATACGATGGAGACCAAGTTCATCAACTTCCGTACCAGCATTGTTTATTCTCATTCTAGCCAGGACGGTATGGGTATCTCTAATAATCAGGAGTATATTCAGGGTGTATATGGTTTGGCAGGTTATAATGTACTTGGCGGTACACTTACTATGCAGCCGACAATCAAGCCCTACGATGAGTCAACTTGGGTACTCGATGATAAAGTAGGTGCAGCTAGTGGTTATAATTATGATGCATACGGCTATGGTGTTGCTGATGACAATATTCATGGTGATATCAGTGCAGTTAACTCTTTGCTGATCAATAACCTGTTGACTCGTAATACTGTTGTTGATCGCGTGGTTGCTACAGGTTCTGCTGACGTTGACTTGTTTAAGATGGTTGGTTTTGAGCCAAAGAATCACAAACTGAACTATAAGCTCAACCTCTCTTATAGTACAACCCATGCTAATGATAAGACTTGGATTCCTTCATGGATTCAGGGTAGCCGCGTATATCTGGACAAGAGTAACGAGCGTTTGGACAAGAAACATCGTAAATATACTGATTTCCTTGTTGAGAATACTATTAATTACGATGGAACCATCGGTTTACACCATATTAATCTGTTGGGTGGTATCACATACGAAGAGGAGAATACCAATTTGCTGAATGCTTGGGGTGTAAATCTCTCAGAGCCATATTTCCTGCAGATTCAGAATGCTGCAAGTCGTGATGCTAGCTCTTTCGAGTATAAACATGCCCTGACTTCTATTATTGGTCGTTTGATCTACGACTATGATGGCAGATATCTGCTTTCTGCTATTATCCGTCGTGACGGTAGCTCTCGTCTGACAAAGGATATCCGCTGGGGTACTTTCCCTTCAGTATCTATCGGTTGGCGTTTCGATAAGGAAAAGTTCTTCCCCATCGATCACAATATCGTTAACATGTTTAAGGTTCGTGCCAGCTATGGTGAGCTCGGTAACGAGAACATTGGTGAGTACATGTATCAGGCAACTTATCGTCCTGGTTATATGACTTATAGCTTTGGTAATACGCCTGTTGTAGGTTCTTCTATTGAGACTTTCGTAAACCAGAACATCGCATGGGAGAAGAAGAAGACCATGAACGTAGGTATCGACCTGGCTCTGTTCAACAATCGCATTGAGTTCACAGCTGAATGGTATAAGAATAAATCTACCGATCTGCTCCATGGCGTTCCTGTTCCTGCCAATGCAGGTGTATCTAACACAACTGTTACGATGAATGCCGCTTCAATGACGAATACTGGTGTGGAGTTCTCTTTGACTTACCGCAACTATGATCATCCTTTGAAGCACCAGATCAGTGCAAACTTTAGCACATTATCTAATGAGGTAACTGCCTTGTCAACAGGTCAGACCACCTATTTCCCAGAAAACGATTCTCGTCATATCACAATCGTTGGACAGCCTGTTGGTCAGTTCTATGGTTACGTATATGAGGGTATTGCCCGTACACAGGCTGATTTGGACAGCCATGCCGCGCAGCCTGGTGCTCAGGTTGGTGACTGCCTTTATAAGGATCTGAATGGTGATAATATTATTAATGATCAGGACCGTCAGGTTCTTGGAAGTGGTCTGCCTAAAGTTAACTTTGGTGTAAGTGCTCATCTGGAATATAAGAATTTTGATTTGAGTATTTCAACCTTTGGTGCGCTGAATTACCATGTTGAGGATGGTATCTACAACAATTTGAACTCTAGCTATGGTTGGGGTAACAAAGACGTAAATGTTCTTGGTGCTAATCGTTGGGACAACGGTACCTATATCTCAGATGTACCTCGTACCTATATTACTGCAAATGGAGAGGCTTGGAATGATTACTTCAGCGATCGCAAGATCCAGAATGCTGCTTACTGGAAGATTGCTAATGTAGAGATTGGTTATAACATTCCTGACAAGTTGTTCAAGGGTGTTGTTTCTGGCGCACGTGTTTATGTGTCTGCACAGAACCTCTACACATTCACCAAGTATCATGGCTATAATGTTGACTTCCGTGGTGGTGCTTTCACTCCAGGTTTCAACTGGTGCTCTTATCCGACAGCACGCACCTTCATGGCTGGACTCCTCTTCTCATTCTAATGGGTAGATGAAATAAAGAATCAATGAATAAAGTAAAAAAGAAGAATATGAATCTATATAAAATTTCTTTGGCCATAATGTTGGGCGCTGCTACCTTGACTTCATGCAGTGATAAGCTGGAGTTGACAAACCCCAACGATCCTACAACGGGAACATTTGGCAAATCTACAAAAGATTTGGAAGATGCTGTAAAAGCATGTTATCACCATATGCGTATGGAAGGTACGTACGCACGTGTTGGCTATACGATGGATATCTGTCGTGGTGATGAAGTCTATAATCCGGCTCAAAGTTGGGGTCATCTTCCAGCCGACCATTTTAACTTTGGTACAACAAACCCAGATATCGATGCGATTGGTGGTTTGTGGATCTGGCGTGACTGGTATTATACCATCAATATCTGTAACTTTGTCATCACTCGTTGCAATGAGGTAAATTCTGCCTCTGAGGAGATGAAGCGTATTAAGGGACAAGCTCTTTTTATCCGTGGACTCTCTTACTATAATCTTGCAAATTACTATCAGAATCCTGCGTTAATTCTGGATTATAACAGTTATTCTACACTCGATGGTCTTTATGCCGCCAATAAGGAGGAGGGTGATTCTGATCCGCTTGCACAGTATGATCGAGTGCTTGATCAGGTTGAGGCAGATTTTGCTGAAGCCATGTCTTTACTGCCATCTCGTGATGCTGGTGGTGAGTGGGCAAAAGGCCGTGCTACCAATGGTGCAGCAGCAGGTTTCTATGCCCGTGCATTGATGCAACGTCACAAGTACAGTGAGGCTCTTACCGTACTGAAGGATATCATTACAGGTAAGTATGGTAAGTATGAGCTGATGAAGAACTATGGTGACAACTTCCGTGAAACTTCTGCATATGAGAACAATGCTGAGAGCCTGTTCGAGGTACAGTTCCTGGATTATGGTTCTCAGGGTACCGATGATGAATGGACACCTGTTAACATCAGTAAGAATGCATCTCAGGGTCATGCCGTTGAGTCTAATTTCGGTTGTGAGGACTTTGGTGGTTGGAAAGACCTTTCTGCACAGCCTTGGCTCTATCAGCTCTATACTTCAGAAAAGACAAAGGGTGGAAAACTTGACCCACGTCTTTATTGGACTATTGGTACACACGAGACTGACTGGGAAGGTTTTGAGTATGGCAATGTTGCCTATAAGAAGCCGATGACTAACGAGAATCCAATCGTTACGATTAAGGCCAATGGTGGTCTGCCTATTGCTAAGTGGACTAATATGCGTCCAGGTCTTTATGAGACTGTCGTTGTAGGTCTGAAGTGTGGTATCAACCTGCGTCTGATGCGCTATGCTGACGTTTTGCTCCGTGCTGCTGAGTGCGAGAATGAGGTGAGTGGACCTACCCAGCAGGCTATCGATTGGATTAACCAGGTGCGTAGCCGTGCTGAACTGGCAGATCTTAAGCTTTCTGATTTCGATTCTAAGGATAAGCTGTTTGAGCAGATTGCTAACGTGGAGCGTCCTAAGGAGTTTGGTTGTGAGTCTGGCCGTGGTTTCGATCTTATCCGTTGGGGCTTCTTCTATAGCGCAGACCGTCTGCAGCAGTTGAAGGAACATGGTACCTATCGCCTTTATCCTTATGAGGATGCAGCAAAGAGACTTAAGGAGCCTGTTAGCTACAGTGAAGTAAATACTGATCCTCAGGTGAAGAGTTCATTCGACACATACCGTCCAGGTCATGAGTACTTCCCAATTTTTGAGAGTCTGCTTACTAACAACTTCAACCTTGTAGGTAACTCTGCAAATACAGATTTCGACAATTCTGCTTATTTCCAGAAGAAGGGTTGGACAGTTCACCCAGTAGTAAATCTGAGCAAGTAATATAAACTAAATAAAAGTATAAAGATTATGAAACATCTAAATAAAATAGCGTCCGCTTTCTGTGCAGCAGCACTTGGCATGCTGGCTCTGACGAGTTGTGAGGGTGGTGAGCTGTATAAAGTGAATGCGCCAGATTGGGTTGCCGCAAAGGTGGATTCAATAGCTGAGGCCAATAAGCCAGAGGAACTGGTTGGTATGATGGATGACTTTTATCCGATTGGTAACACAGACTTCACTGCTGGTTTCTTTACATTGGGTAAAACCTATATCGTTCCTGCTGGTGTGAAGTGGAATGCCGAGTTCACTCTCACTGTGAATCCTGATAACAAGTACTTTAAGAACTTCTATATTGTTCTGAATGACTACAATGGTGCTTTAGGTGATGAATATGGCGTGATTCGTTTCGATAATGATCCATCAAAGAACTCTGAGTGGAATACTGTAGGAACTGAAATTGACAGAAGTCTGGTAAGCGGAACGTTCACTAACTCTTCTGGTGCTGACGATGTTGATCCTTCCGTGCAGAAGTTCAATGGTAAGATTACACTGACTGTTAATCGTGCTGAAGGTGGACTCTTTATAGAGATGAGAAATGGTGATCTGGTTAAAACTTATAACCAAAAGTCCTCATTTCCCTCTACAGGCTCTGAGAAAGACCTCGCTTGCCGTATTGGTGTAGAAGGTTCATTTGTACAGTTCCTGACAACCAATATCGAGCCAATCGGTGGATGCACCTCTAAGGAAGACAAGCAGCCTGTATCTATGGTTCTCAACAATGTGCCTTCTCAGATTCAGCAGGGCATTGCGCTCGAAGAGGCTATGAAGGGTGTGACAGCCACTGTGACTTACGAGCAGGATGTTGTGGCAGAAGTAGAAGCTGGTGATCTGGTATTCAACTCAATTCCTGACATTGCTGATCCTGGTAAGAAGACGCTTGTTGTGATGTATGCTAAGACCACTAATGGTGCTGCTGCTGTTAAGCCTATTATGGCAAGTGCTGAGTTCGAGGTGGTTCCTTCTGCTGACAAGATGACCTCACTGGTAGTGAAGACTGCTCCAAAACGTACAAACTACTACTATTATAATTCTGCAGCCGTTAGCGATGTGAAGGATCGTACATTCGTATTCGATCGTGAGGGCTTGGAGCTGACTGCTACCTATGAGGGTGGTTATACTTCCTCTTATAGCCTCGATAGCTTGGAATACGGTACTGTCAAGGCTCAGGCTGGTACTCAGGCAGTTACGCTGAAGGCCAAGAACGGCAAGACTGTTACTGTTAATGTGACTGTATCAGAGTCAGCTCTGAAGCTCCACAAGATGGCAGAGAAGGATCTCGGTACAGAGGATTGCACCGCTGGTTGGTGGTCAGTATTCACAAAGGATGTGAAGGTGCCTGCTGGTGAGACTTATCAGATTGATTTCACCAACTATGGTAGCATGGCCAACAACTGGAACAACTTCGTGGTGATTCTGCGTAAGGCCAACCTTCAAGAGTATGCAGTGATGCGTGCTGACTACTTTGGTTGGGGTGCTGGCTATGACGGAAATCCTGACCTCCGTGTAGGTGACGTAAGTATTCTCCCACCAGCAGAGCCCGCAGATGAGAATGCAGCATGGTGGAGTGAGTGGCGTGAGTCTATGAATGGTGCAAAGGTTAGTCTCTTTATCACCAACCTTAACAACGGTACAGCCGATGTTCAGGCAGTGATCAAGGGCACTGACGGCACTACTTACAAGCTATATTATCTGAACATTAAGACGGTAGCTCCAGATGATCTGAACTTCTCGTTTACATGTGACGGTAGTTATTTGGTTTTTTAAGTTAATAATGCTAGCTGGGGGCGGGCCACTTTGTACCCGCCCCCTATTTTTCAATTTTGAAGATGATGAAGAAGCTTGATACAAAACTTTATGGCCTGTTGTTGGCAGTCTTGACACTGATAGCCTGCGGTGGTGGTAGTGACGGCGATGTGCCTGCTCCCACACCAACGCCCACGCCAACACCTACTCCAACACCAACGCCGACGCCTGGTGACGACGATGAGATACAGACTTTGGGCGGCAGTGATCTGAAACATGTCACTGTGCATGACCCCAGCGTGGTTTGGGATCCTACTTCCCAGATGTATTATATCTTTGGTTCGCATCGCGACAATGCGAAGTCTTCGAATCTGTTGGCTTGGAATAAGGTGACTGTTCCATTCGCTACAGCAACTATTGGCGATGCTGCACCAAACGTTGCTTTTACTACACCTGCTGTCACTAAAGTGAAGAAGGGTGGGGCAGAGGTTGACTTCCCAGCTTTTGATGCTCAGGCATGGGCTAAGCGTGGTAACCCCTCTTATGATATTAAAGGAAACTTGTGGGCACCCGATGTAATCTACAATAAGAAGTTGGGCAAGTGGTGTATGTATATGAGTGTCAATGGCGACAACTGGTACTCTAGCATCGTGCTGATGACATCGGATAATATCACAGGTCCTTATATTTATCAAGGTCCTGTAGTGATTAGTGGCTTCCATACAGGCAATGCCTATAAAGACACTGATTTGGAAATCGCTATCGGTGACCAGAGCAGTCTCCCCTCACGCTATAAAGCGCCTTGGGCTGGTATTGACAAGCCTAGCTATCCCAACTGTATCGATCCTTGTGTGTTCTATGACGAGAGCGGTAAGCTGTGGATGTCGTATGGCTCATGGAGTGGCGGCATCTTCATGCTGGAGCTTGATGAGGCTACTGGTCTGCGCGACTACGATGTGACCTATGCGGAGAGCGCAACCTCCGATCCCTATTTTGGTAAGAAAATAGCCGGCGGTTACTATGTATCTGGCGAAGGTAGCTATATTGAGTATATCAGTGGCTATTATTACCTCTTTATGTCTTATGGTGGTCTTCAAGCAGGTGGAAAGTCCAGTGAATATAACTATGGTGGTTATCAGATGCGCGTGTTCCGTTCCAAGAATCCTGACGGACCTTATGTGGATAGCAAGAACGCTAATGCTGTCTTCGAGAAGTTCTACACTGATTTCGGTCCCAAAGAGGATGATGGCAATCGTGGTGTGAACATCTTTGGTGCCTATGGTGAGTGGGGCAAGCAGACTGTAGGCGCCAACTCAGAGCGTTCACAAGGGCATAACTCTGTGATTGCCGCTGAAGACGGACGTGCTTACTTGGTCTATCACACCCGTTTCCAGAACATGGGTGAGAATCACGAAGTACGTGTCCATCAGTTGTTCCAGAACGAGGATGGCTGGCTAGTTGCTGCACCATTTGAATACACTGGTGAGGTGGCTAAGACTGCTAAGATAGCCAAGAAACAGTATGTGGCTACCAGCGAAATCCCAGGCAAGTATAAGCTTCTGCTCCATAAGTACAAGCTGAATCACATGACCAAAGAGTACAGTCAGCCTGTGGAGGTGACACTCGATGCTTCTGGTAACATTACAGGTGGCTTCTCTGGTAAGTGGTCTGTAAAAGATGGAACCTCATATTTCACCATTACTGACAACGGTCAGACCTATAAGGGCGTTATGGTGGAACAGACCTTGGAACCCTCTAACGATAGAACTCCCGCCTTTACACTCTTGAATAGTACCACTGGTGAAACCATGTGGGGCTATAAGTATAGCGACTAAAACTGATTAAATAATGAAACGTTTCCTATTCATAACGGTTGTGCTCACTTTGAGCACAACCCTTCTGGCTCAGTCTCATCACCCAAGGACTGCGTTCACTACAGATACTCCCATGGTGCATGATCCCGTCATGGCCTATGAGGACAGTACCTATCATATCTTTGCCACTGGCATGGGTATCCAGCAGATGACCTCCAAGGATCGAAAGAACTGGACGGTATTGCCCGATCCCGTAATGACTGTCATTCCTAAGTGGACCCGTGACTCCGTACCAGGCTTCCGTCACCACGTATGGGCACCTGATGTCGTAAAGTGGCATAACCGCTGGTGGTTAGCCTATAGCTGTTCCACCTTTGGCAAGAACGGCTCGGCTATTGGCCTGCTCTCTAGTCCTTCACTCTCTTTCCCCTTGTGGGAGGATGAAGGGTGTATCGTGACCTCACGCGAGGGACGCGACAACTGGAATGCCATTGATCCGAACTTCGTCATCGATGACAACAATCAGCCTTGGCTTGTGTGGGGCTCTTTCTGGGATGGTATCCAACTGGCACGTCTCGACACCACGATGCATATCGCTGCAGGCGAGAAACCACGTACTATCGCACGCCGCTACAACCTCAGCGATCCTGATGCCCAGGCGGCACTCCCTGTCAACCCCAACCCGCCGAAGAATCCTACTTCTGACTATGCGGGCCCGAATGCCATCGAGGCACCTTTCATCCTGAAGCATGATGGTTGGTACTATCTTTTCGTGTCGTGGGATTATTGCTGTCAAGGCAGCAAGAGCACCTATCAGGTGGCTGTAGGCCGCAGTAAGACAGTAGAGGGGCCTTATCTCGACCCTCAAGGCATCGATATGCGCTACGGCGGTGGTAAGCTCTTCCTTAAAGGTGACAAGAAGGCTTATGAGGCTGCAGGTCACTGCGCTGCCTATATGATGGACGGACAGGATATCTTTATCTGCCACGGCTACAGCATCGCCCACGGAGGTGCGTCGATCCTCATCCAATGTCCTATCCAATGGACTGCTGATGGCTGGCCACAAATAGATATTTAATCTGTTAACATGAGAAGATTCATACTACTACTAATATTGATGTGCATGATTCCGCTGGGTCTGAAAGCCCAGTGGAAATCATGGACTGCGGATAATGGAAACGGCACGTTTACCAATCCGCTTTTCTATGATGAGTTTTCTGATCCTGACATTCTTCGTGTGGGTGATGACTATTATTTGGCTGGTACCACTATGCATACCGTACCAGGCTTGGTCATCTTGCATTCGAAGGATCTTGTGAACTGGGAGAATATCAGCTATTGCTTCGATCGCTTTGATTTCCCTGATGATGCCTTTTCACTGAAGAATCACCAAGAAATCTACGGACAGGGTGTCTGGGCACCAGCCATCCGTTATGCCAACGGGCAGTTCTATGTCTTTACTAATATCAACGGCAAAGGGCTGCAGTGCTATACCAGCAAGGATATCCGAGGTCCTTGGAAGCATCATAACATGCAAGGACGTATCTACGACCTCTCCGTGCTCTTCGACGACGATGGGAAGATCTATGCTATCCATGGCTATGGTGAGGTGAAATGTACGGAACTGAAAGCCGACATGAGTGGACCTATCGAGGAGACGGAGCGTACTATTATTCCTGAAGGCAATGCGGTGGGTGAGGGACATCACATGTATAAGATCAATGGCATGTATTACCTCATCTCTACCGATTATATACCTAACGGTCGGACTCTCTGTTCTCGTTCCAAGAACATCTGGGGACCTTATGAGACGATCACTATCACTGCCGATGAGACCTTCGGCTATCATGCCGCCTCGCTGACGCAGGTGCCGAGTACTGAGAAATACCGTATCGGTGAGGATGGTACGAAGTTTGGAATCCCCGAGGTTGATCAGGATGCAACAGCCTGTACCAATATCCATCAGGGCGGTATTGTTGAGGATAAGAGTAGCCAGTGGTGGGCACTGCTGATGATGGACTTCCATTCCATCGGCCGTACGGTGACACTAGCCCCCATCACTTGGAAAGATGGGTGGCCTATGCTGGGACTGGAAGGTAACTTAGGCCGTGCCCCGCGCACCTGGATTAAGCCAGCTGTATCTAGTCTATCTAGTCAGACTAGTCCTACTAGTATCCCTAGGGCACCATACGAGCGCAGTGAAAGCTTTGATAATAAGGTGCTTGGCCGTATCTGGCAGTGGAATCATAACCCTGATGATAGCAAGTGGAGCCTGAAGAGTGGTCGCTTGCGCCTGCAAACGATGCCTGCTGAACAACTGATGTGGGCTCGTAACACCCTTACTCAGCGTGTCATAGGTCCTACATCTGTGGTAACCGTTGAGCTTTATACCAAAGGCATGAAGGACGGCGATGTGGCTGGTTTGGGCAATATCAATGTGCCTTGTTCGTGGATAGGAATCGTGAAGGAAGGAAAGCAGACCATTCTGCGCTGTTTCGAACAAACTACTAATGACACTATAGACACTTCTCTCACATCCCTTACCTCTAAGATCTGCCTCCGTATGGTGGGAGACTATGATCACGATCGGGCGCACTACGAGTACTCACTCGATGGAAAGGAGTTCAAGCAGTTAGGACGAGAGATGCCACTCAGTTATCAGCTCATCTCGTTCCAGGGGTCCCGCCATGCGCTCTTCGCCTTTAACCATAAGGGACAGAACGGCGGCTATGCTGAGTTCGACAACTTCACCGTTGAGGAGCCTCAGGCTGATCGCAGTGGGAATATCCCTTATGGCAAGACCATACGTATCATCAACCTGGCTACCCAGAAGCCGATGGTGGCGCTGGCGCATGGTCTGCTGTATGATACAGACGCCACTGATCAGAGTGCACAGACCCGTTTTAAGGTGATCGACAAAGGCCAGGGCAAGGTGATCCTCCAGTGTGAGGACGGGCGTTATATCTTCTCTGCGGGTTTTGGTCTCGCTGGTGATGTCCGTCTCACGACAGATGCCGCGAAGGCAGAAGTATTCATGTGGCAGGACTATCTGAACCGTGAGTTCATGCTCATGTCCATGCGTACGCATCGTTACATTGGCAAGAGTCCCACCACTGGCAGTCCTTATTCGATGGACTTCCCTGGTGCTGATCCTGCCCGACGCAATGGCGCTGTCTTCCGCTGGGAGTAATTCAGAGTTCAGGAAGATAGGGAATTCAAAAAACACAAAAGACGAAATATCTTTTGTGTTTTTTTGTTTTATGACCTTTTTTTCCTATCTTTGCAGGCAGAAACTACAGTTTGAGATGAATAATATGATTTTGTTGAGTTTTGATACAGAGGAGTTTGACGTGCCCCGTGAGCATGGCGTTGATTTCACGTTAGAACAAGGCATGGCGGTTTCCAAGGTAGGAACCAACCGCATCCTCGATGTGCTGAAGCAGAATGGCGTGCGTGCAACGTTTTTCTGCACCGGCAACTTTGCCGAACATGCACCGGAGGTGATGCAGCGTATCATGGACGAGGGACATGAGGTGGCATGTCATGGTGTAGATCACTGGCAACCGAAGGAGACCGACTTTGCCCGCTCAAAGGAGATATTGGAGCGTGTCACGGGCCGTACCATCTATGGCTACCGTCAGCCCCGTATGTTCCCTGTGGTGGAGTCGGAGATCAAGCGTGTGGGCTATCGTTACAACTCGTCGTTGAACCCGGCGTTCATCCCTGGGCGTTATATGCATCTCACTGAGCCTCGTACCTGGTTTATGAAGGATGGTGTCATGCAGATACCGGCTTCCGTCACGCCTCTTATCCGCTTCCCGTTGTTTTGGCTAGCTTTGCATAACCTGCCTGAAGGTCTCTATCACTGGATGGTGCGTCGTGTGTTGAAGAAGGATGGCTATTTTGTCACCTACTTCCATCCTTGGGAGTTCTACGAGCTGAAGGAGCACCCGGAGTTCAAGATGCCGTTTATCATCAAGAATCACAGTGGTCAGCAGATGTGTGAGCGCCTCGATCGCCTGGTTAAGATGCTCCTGTCGCAAGGTCACGACTTCATCACCTACAACGAATTTGTCGAAAAGCAAACGGTTATTGTTTAACGTTTATCGGTTATTGTAATGGTCAGATTAGCAACCGTATCACCATGTTATAATGAAGAGGAGGTACTTTACCACAGTGTAGAGCGCCTCACAGCCCTCTTTGAGCGTATGATCACAGAGGGATTGATCAGTAGCGATTCCATGATGGTGTTTGTCAACGATGGCAGCCGTGACCGTACCTGGGAGATCATCCGCGAACTGCATGAGAAGAACAGGTTTGTGCGAGGCATCAACATGTCGCGCAACGTGGGCCATCAGAATGCCATCATGGCAGGCATGATGACTGCTCGTGATTGGGCAGATGCCGTCATCACTATCGATGCAGACCTGCAGGACGATATCGAGTGTATCCCCAAGATGGTGAAGAACTTCGAGGCTGGTAACGATATTGTCTATGGCGTGAAGGTGTCGCGTGAGGCCGACCCCTATATGAAGAAGATGACTGCCCAGACCTTCTACAAGCTGCAGAATTCTATGGGTGTGGAGAGCGTCTATAATCATGCTGACTTCAGACTGTTGAGCCGTCGTGCCCTCGATATGCTTTCCAACTATAAGGAGCACAACCTCTACCTGCGTGGACTCATCCCGTTGATTGGCCTGAAGCATACCACGGTGGATGATGTGATCAGCGAGCGTTTTGCAGGTCAGTCGAAATATACACTTCATAAGATGTTGCGCTTGGCACTCAACGGCATCACTGCCTTCTCCGTGCGCCCGCTCTTCCTCATCTATAACATCGGTATCTTCTTTTTGGTTGTCGCCTTTTTTATCGCCTGTTATGTGGGCTATTCCCTCGTGTCTGGTCATGTGGTACCAGGTTGGTCGTCACTCATCCTTTCCATTTGGATTGTGGGTGGCTTTATCCTCATCTCTATTGGTATTGTGGGTACCTATATCGGACAGATCTATACGGAGGTGAAGCGTCGTCCGCTCTATCATATTCAGGAAATACTATCATAACGAACAATGAAAAAGATGATATTGGCTGCAGCTGCCATGATGGCTGTCATAGGTGTTCAGGCTCAGATTGTGCGCTCTGATGCGTTCCGTGCCAAGTATGAATTAAAGGAGGTGGTGGTAATGAGCCGTCACAATATCCGTTCACCGCTCACCTCTGGTGGCGCTGCCTATATGCGCGTCACGCCCTACGAGTGGTTTAAGTGGACCTCTCCTTCGAGTCAGCTGTCACTGCGTGGTGGTGTCAACGAGACGGCTATGGGCCAGTTCTTCCGCAAGTGGGTGGTTGGCGAAGGCTTGTTGCCAGACAACTATCGTCCTGAGGGCGACGAGGTACTGTTCTATGCCAACTCACGTCAGCGCACCTTTGCCACGGCGAAGTATTTCTCTGCTGGTTTCCTGCCCTTTGCCAATGTAGAGATCACCCACAAGCTGGCAGAAGATAAGATGGATCCCGTATTCACGGCTCAGTTTACAAAGATGAACGATACCTACCGTCAGCAGGTGCTCAGCGAGATCATGGCTCTGAATGGTGGTCCGCAGGCATGGATGCAGAGCGTACAGCCCACGCTGACACTGATGGAGCAGGTGCTCGACATGGCGCATTCACCAGCCGCACTTCAGGGTGATACCACGCATTTTACTTATGACGATATCCAGTTTAAGATAGAGAAGGGAAGTGAACCGAAGATGACAGGTGGTTACACGCTGGCTAACAGTGTGGCTGATGCCTTGGTGCTGCAATGCTACGAGTCGGAGAGTATGACTGCCTTCGGCCATGAACTCACCCCCGAACAGTGGCGCGATATCTGTGCCGTGAAGGCGGTCTATGATGGCCTGTTGTTCACCACCCATGCCGCTGCCGTCAACCTGGCCTACCCGCTGGTAAGTCGCATCCGTGAGGAATTGAATCGTAACGACCGCAAGTTCATGTTCCTCTGTGGCCATGACAGCAATCTGGCAAGTATCAGTTCAGCCCTCCGTTTCAATTTCCCAGAGACGGAGAATGCCTTTGAGAATCGTACGCCTATCGGCTCCAAACTCGTGTTCGAGAAATGGAGCGACGGCAGCGACATCTATGTTGGCATCAATCTGGTCTATGCATCCGTCGATCAGCTGCAGAAGCGCACACTGCTCACACCAGAGGTGCCGCCGATGGTGCTCCCCGTCATTGTAGAGGGACTTTCTGCCAACGCCGATGGCCTCTATCGCCTGACTGACCTTGATGTCCGCTTTGGTGAGGCCATGGCCGAATACGAGGCCATAGAGGATGATCCCACCGCCATCTCATCAGCTTCTCGTAGCGTCCCTGTTGGCAATGGGCGTACTTACATGCTGAATGGTGTCATGGCTAACGACACCACCCGAGGTATCGTGATACAAAACGGGCAGAAGATAATCCGGAAATAAAAAATATCCCTGTCGCCGTTACGACAGGGATATTTTTATTTGGTGATACCAAGATGAATGGCAGCTGGAGGGAGACTGCTCTTCACGCTGACTTGTGCTTTGCCTTTCTGGAGGGTGCTGCGCACCACGATCATGGCACGACCTTTCCAAGTGGTGAAACGCTGAGAGGTGGAGGGCTCGCGGTCCTTGAGGTCAGCTGAGGCAGCAGCCATCAGATGAGCCTGTCCACTGACACCTACCTCACAGGGAATGGCGGCATCGGGACATACGTGTTCATCCTTGTCAACCACCTCAACCGTGATGAATGCCAATTGCTGACCGTCGGCTTTCAGTACCTTCCTATCGGCTTTCAGGCGCAGGGCTGCAGGGGCACCAGCGGTACTCAGGGTCGCTGTCTGGTCACCAGCCACAGCGCGCAGGGTACCAGCTTCATAGGGTACGTTGAACACAGCCTTGAACTCGGTGGAGCGGTCAACGGCCTTCGTGCCGATAAGTTGGTCGTTCAGATAGAGGCTCACCTCGGGTGACTTGGTATAGATCTCCACGTCGATGGGGTTGCCTTCCCATCCGCTCCAATTCCAGCTCTCCCATGTAGGCCATACGCTCCATGAGGTCTCGAGAATCTTGCCACGATAACCGTCAGGCTCCTTCACCGCCATATAGAGACTAGGCTTGTTGCTCCACAGAATCTCACGGTAATGACTGATAGGCTTGCGCCAGCCAGTGATATCCACATCGCCGCAATAGGCACCATGCCAGTCGGGCTGTCCACCATCAACATAATGTTCTCCCGGGCGCTCATCTTCATAATAGTAGCGGCCAATTCCCGATTCTCCTAAGTAGTCGAGTCCCGTCCACACGATATCACCCACGATATAGGGATAGTCGTTCACGTAAGCCCAGTTTTTGAAGGCATCGCGGGGAAAACTCTCCGTTTGCCACATTATGCGACGCGGGTCTCGCTGGTGATCCTCGGCATGTTTGAAGATCATGTAGTTATAGCCCACGACATCCAGCACCTCGGCATGGGGGTCGTAGATCTCCCAGTCGCTGTCCCAGGCACAGAGCGCTTCCGTGACAGGGCGTGTCTTGTCGCACTCCAGGATGGCAGCCTTCAGTTTACGGGCAGTGGTGATGACAGCTATCTCCTTGCGCTCGATGATCTCGTTGCCAATGCTCCAGCTGATGATGCTGGGGTGGTTTCGGTCGCGCAGTACCATGGCGTGTATATCCTCACGATAGCAAGAGTCGATAAGGGTGGAGTAGTCGTAGGGGTTCTTCTGTGTACGCCAGCCGTCGAAAGCCTCGCCGATGACAAGCATACCTAAAGAGTCGCAGGCATCGAGGAAGGCGCGAGTGGTGGGGTTATGTGACGTGCGGATAAGGTTGAAGCCTGCCTCCTTCATCTGTCTGACCTTTCGGATCTCCGCATCGTCGAAGGCCATAGCACCTAATACGCCATCGTCGTGATGCACACAGGCACCACTGATCAGTACTTTCTGTCCGTTGAGCATAAAGCCCTTCTCGGCATCGAACGAGAACGAGCGGATACCGAATTTTGTAGAGTGTTTAGTGTTGAGGGTTGAAAGTTTTACGGTGGCAGTATAGAGATAGGGATCATCAGGCGACCAGAGGTGGGGATTCTGGATGGTGTAGCTGAAGTTAATAGTCTTGGCTTCACCAGCCTTCAGCAGTACCTCTTGTTGCTGTCCTTCTACATCGACAGTGGCTTTCTGGTCAGTACCGGCTTCGTTCTGTACGGTTACTGCCACCTGAACAGTTGCTTGGTTGGCTGTCACCTCAGGTGTGGTTACAAATATCCCATTCTCAGCGATATGCAGGGCGGGCATCGTCTGTAGCCACACATGGCGATAGATGCCTGAGCCTGAGTACCAGCGACAGTTGGGCTGTTGTGAGTTGTCAACCTTCACCACCACCTCGTTGAGACGCTTATCCTTAAATAAATAAGGTGTGATGTCGGTGGTGAACGGTGTGTAGCCGTAGGCATGCTGTCCTGCCTTCTGCCCATTGACAAAGACCTCTGCCTTCTGATAAACACCCTCGAAGTGGAGTTTTACCAGTTCGCCTTTGGGTGTGGCAAATGTCTTGTGATACTCACCTTTGCCACCTTGGAACCAGCCTCCGCCAGTACCTGTGGCTCCTGTTGCAGGGTCAGGTGCATCGTAGATGTCCCAATCGTGGGGGAGATCTACTGTTATGGTTTTCCCATTGTGGGAAAACTGCCAGTTGCTATCGAAGAGCGACTGTGTCTGTGCTTCAGCAGGCATCCCAAGCGTCAGGACTGCTGCGATTGTTGCCATGCGGAAGATGGTTATTTTCTTCATCATGTCATATTTTTAGTTGAAGGTAAACATATCAAAGTCGGCATAGCCACCCGCTTTCTTGGTGGCATAGCAGAAGAGGGCGAACTTAGAGCCCATAAAGAAGCGGCGCCAGTCGAAGCTGAGCTTGTAGTCTGAGCCAATCTTGGTCCATTGTTCGCCATCGAGACTATAATAGAAGGTAGCGAGATCGGTGCCGCCATATTGGTTGCCGCCAACGGGACGGAAGTCGGCATTGATGCGCAGCCAGATCTTGTTCTGCTTCAGCTCGACTGTTTCTATCACCTTTTCCTCAACGTTAGTGACAGCCTTTTCACGCTCTGTCAGCTCTACCTTTTGTTCAGCCATTTCCAGCAACAGGCACTTTCCCTTCTTCTTGATGGTGAGTAGGCCAGAATCACTGTTGAAGGCTGCCAATCCAGCACAGTCACCATCTTTCAAGTGTGACAGGTCGATGCAGACACTACCGCTGCAAATGGGACCCATCATACGCTGGGTGAGGGTGTTAGGCGCCAGATAGATGTTGGGTACTACTCGTGAGGTCTTCAGGCGCAGGAATCCAGGGCGTTCCGTCAGGCTCCAGGCTTTGTCGATGGGGTTGTGGTTCCACTGCCAGTGCAGACCGAGCTTGGGACTCTCAAAGTCATCGCTGTTCACGATAGAGGTCTTGGGTTCACCAGCCTTCAGGGCACGGACGGTATCAGGCACCTTGCCATTCTCATCGCCCAACATCGGCCAACCGTTGATCCAGCGACAGGGCATCAGGGTGAGCACGCGTCCCACGCCACCACGATCCTGGAAGATGATGCCATACCAGTCGCCATCCTGTGTATCGACGATGGTGCCTTGTGCCTCATAGGAGAAACCACCGAACTCGCTTTCAAGGATCACCTGCTTTTCCCAAGGTCCATGGATGTCGTCAGCCCGATAGCACACCTCACGGCGATGTCTGCCTGGGGCATAGACGTGTGAGATCATTAGCAGATAGTATTTGCCGTTGTGCTTGATGACACGCGAACCTTCCAACAGGCCTTTCTCGTCTTCCTCGCGCTGAAAAATCTGCTGATGGGTACCTTCGATGACATCGGAGAGGTCGGACTTCAGTTCCATCATCTCTCCTGTGCCGTAGATCACATATACACGGTTATCATCATCGAAAAACAAAGAGCAGTCGTGGAAGTGGCGCATACGTGAGAGCACCTTCCAGGGTCCCTCAGCCTTGTCGGCAGTGAAGATATAGGTGTCGCCCATGGCACCAGCCTCATTAGGTGCCAGCAGGGCATAGAACTTTCCGTTATGATACTTTAGCGAGGTGGCCCACTGACCGCGTCCATAGACAGTACCCTCCTGCATATCGTACTTGGGTGAGTCTGTCAGCTTGTCAAAGATGTAACCAACGGTCTCCCAGTTCTTCAGGTCTTTCGACTTCATGATGGGGGCACCAGGCATCAGGTGCATGGTAGTGGATACCAAATAGAAGGTGTCGCCCACACGAATCACGTCAGGGTCGGGCACGTCTGCCCATAGCATCGGGTTTCGCACTTTCTCCATCTGGAGTGTCTCGTAATCATTGGCTGAGGTTGTCGCTGGAGCCAACAAGGCACCGCACAACAGAATAGTTGATAGTTTCATAAAGATGATTTAGTATAGTAATAACAAGCCCGCCAGACCTGCATAGCAGATCATGTGGATGGGATTAATCTTCAGATAGCCAGTGCCGAAGGCTGTTGCGATGAGTAGGGCACAGCTGATAAAGAACTGCCAAGGGTTCTCCTTCGGGGTGGAGAAGTTCTCTTCGTTGCAGAGCAAAAGGGTGGCAGCAGCCAACAGACCGACGACGGCAGGACGCAGACCCACAAATATCGATTGTACCAAATGGGTCTTCATGTACTTCATGAACATCTTACTGATCAGGATCATCAGGATGAGTGAAGGCAATACGAGAGCAAAGGTAGCTGTGATGGAGCCCAATACTGCCATCGCATGACTGTAGCCTGCATTCTGGATGGCTGTAAAGCCGCAATAGGTGGCAGAGTTAATGCCGATAGGACCAGGCGTCATCTGTGAGATAGCTACGATATCAGTGAATTCCGCTGTTGAGAGCCAGTGATGGGATTCTACCGTCTCATGCTGAATGAGTGAGAGCATACCGTAGCCACCACCGAAGCCGAAAAGACCTATCTTGAAGAATGTGATAAACAGACTGAGAAATATCATATGGCTTAACTACTTAACTTCTGACTATTTAACTTCCCGTAGATATAGCCACCGATGGCGGCAATGATAATGACGTAGATAGGTGAGAATCCGTATTTCCAGATAGCAAGGGCTGCGGCGATGGGTATCCAAATGGTGAACTTGTTCAGTTTCGCCCTTTGGCCTAAGCGGAAGGTTGGTACGGCAATCAGTGCCACCACAGCAGGACGGATACCTCGGAAGATGGCAGCTACGATATGATTATCCTCAAACTGCTTGAAGAAGATGGCAATGGCAAGGATGATCAGGAATGAGGGTAGGGCAGTGCCTAAGGCTGTAGCAATGGCACCAAGTTCCTTCTTCAGCTTATACCCAATGAAGATGGCGATGTTGATGGCGAAGACGCCAGGACAACTCTGGGCGATGGCAATCAGGTCGAGCATCTCTTCCTTTTCCACCCAGCGGTGCTTGTTCACCACCTCTTCCTCAATCAAAGGAATCATGGCATATCCACCCCCGAGGGTGAATATGCCAATCTTAAAGAACGTCTTAAATGATTCCCAGTAGATGTTCATCGCTGCTCGATCCACTTACGTGCGTTCACAAATGCCTCAATCCATGGTGTCACCTCATCGTTGCGGCGGTCAGCAGGATACCAGGCGTTCTGCCAGGGGAATACGGCACGCTCCAAGTGAGGCATCATACAGAGATGACGACCATCCTCTGAGCAGATACCTGCTACATTATAGTCAGAACCATTAGGATTAGCAGGATAGCCAGCGTAGTTGTACTTGGCGATGACATTGTAGGCACTCTCTGCCTCAGGCAGATGGAACTTACCCTCTCCGTGGGCTACCCACAGACCGAGCTTGTTGCCGCTCAGCGAGCCGAACATTACAGAGTTATTCTGAGGTATGCTCAGGCTGATGAACTCACTCTCGAACTTATGCGAGTCGTTGTGCAGCATTTTAGCACCCTTAGCACCTGTGAGACCGAGCTCAACCATCAGCTGACAACCGTTACAGATACCCAGTGACAGGGTGTCCTTGCGGGCATAGAACTTATCGAGTGCCTCCTTAGCCTTGGGGTTGAAGAGGAAGGCACCAGCCCAACCCTTAGCCGAACCCAGTACGTCGGAGTTAGAGAAACCACCGCAGAATACAATCATGTTGATATCCTCGAGTGTCTCGCGACCAGAGATCAGGTCGGTCATCATCACATCTTTCACATCGAAGCCAGCCAGATACAGACAGTAAGCCATCTCACGCTCACCATTAGTACCCTTCTCACGGATGATGGCAGCCTTGATGCCAGAGGGCTGACGGCGATCGGCAGAGATGCCATACTGAGCCAACTTTCCAGTGAAGTCTTTATTAAACTTCATCTCGATAGGCTGCTTCTTGTAGTTCTCGAAGCGCTCCTTAGCCTTGCCGTTGAAGCTCTGCTTGCGGTCGAGCAGGTAGCTAGTCTTATACCAAGTGTCACGCAGGGCGTCGATGTCGAAGGTCAGCTCCTCGTCGCCAGCCTTCACCACGATGCTGCGGCTGTCTTCTACAGGATAGCCGATCTTGGCAAAGCCTACGCCCTGCTCCTCCATGAAGTCCTTGAACTCCTGCTTGTACTCATCGCTCACCTCGATCACAACCCCTGGGTTCTCAGCGAAGCGAG
>JAEEGG010005134.1_pt1 | contig 31334 bp, 13 predicted proteins | sample 9134161 | NCBI WGS metagenome assembly JAEEGG01 (sample SAMN16246543, study PRJNA631951) | gut metagenome | biome: gut microbiome; feature: rumen; material: CR-attached | host: Bos | place: Iran: Karaj | collected 2018-10
CAGGAAAGATTGCCGCTGCCTATGTGAGGGGCATCCAGAGTCAGGGTGTAGGCACATCCATCAAGCACTTCGCCGCCAACTCACAGGAAACCAACCGAATGGGTGTCGACGAGGTGATGTCGCAACGCACCCTCCGCGAAATCTACCTCAAGGGCTTCGAGATTGCCGTCCGCGAGGCTGCCCCCTGGACGGTGATGTCGTCGTATAACCGCATCAACGGGCCGTTCACGCAGGAGAACCGCGAACTGCTCACCACCATCCTGCGCGAGGAATGGGGATTCGATGGCATCGTGATGACCGACTGGACGGGACTGCGCAACACCGCCGCACAGATTCATGCCGGCAACGACCTGATGGAGCCGGGCAACGAGTCGCAAATAAAGGATGTTGTAGACAAGGTGAAAAGTGGCGCGCTGGCCGAGGCCGACCTTGACATCTGCGTGAAGCGCATCCTGCAGTATCTCGTGAAGACGCCCGCCTTCCGCGCCTATAAATACTCCAACAAGCCCGATTTGGCTGCTCATGCCGAGGTGACGCGCCGTAGTGCCACCGAGGGCATGGTGCTGCTGAAGAACAACCCCCTCACCACCTCGCCCAAAGGCGAAGAGGTGCCCACGCTGCCCTTTGACAACTCGAAGACCGTGTCGGTCTTTGGTGTCACTTCCTACGATTTCATCGCTGGTGGCACCGGCTCGGGCGATGTGAACAAAGCCCACACCATCGACATGATGCAGGGACTCACCGAGGCCGGCCTGAAGGTGAACACGAAGCTGGCCAACGTGTACCAGAGCTACAAGGACTACCAGGCCAAGCTCACGGCGGCAGCCTCTGCACGTGGCGGCTGGTTCTGGGGCAAGCCCGTCCTGCCCGAGATGGCCGTCAGCCGACCCATCATCAACCTGCAGGCACAGGAGTCGAACCTCGCCATCATCACCCTTGGCCGACAGGCTGGCGAGGGTTCCGACCGCAAAGAGGAGGGCGACTTCACCTTGACCGATGTGGAGCGGCAACTCATCACCGACGTCTGCAACGCCTTCCATCTGGCCAACAAACCCGTGGTGGTGGTGCTCAACATGGGCAATGTCATCGAGACCGCCTCGTGGAAGGCTATGCCCGATGCCATCCTTCTGGCTTGGCAGCCCGGGCAGGAGGGCGGCTATTCCGTGGCCGACGTGCTCACGGGCAAGGCATATCCTTCGGGCAAGCTCACCATGACGTGGCCCAACAACCTCATCGACCTCCCCTCAAGCGCCAGCTTCCCCAACATACGGCCAGCCGCTCCCCGCTCGCGTGGCAACAACAACAATAAGGTGGAGTTTCAGGACTACACCAAGCACGTGGAAGGCATCAACGTGGGCTACCGCCATTTCACCACGACAAAGGCACCCGTGTCCTTCCCCTTCGGATTCGGACTGAGCTACACCACCTTCAGCTATAGCAAGCCTGTGGTAAAAGCCACGAAAGACGGGTTCATCGCATCCATCACCGTCACCAATACCGGCAAGAGGGTGGGCAAGGAGGTGGTGGAACTCTATGTCAGCGCCCCCAGCGGTGGCTTGGAGAAGCCCGCACGCGAGCTCAAGGCGTTTGCCAAGACGCGTGAGCTGCAGCCTGGCCAGAGCGAGACGCTCACCATGCAGCTTGCACTCTACGATTTGGCATCCTACAACGAGGCCACACAGGCATGGGAGACGGCCCCCGGCAAATACACCATCGGCTTTGGTGCCAGCGTGGAGGACATTCGTGCCACAGCTTCCTACTCGCTCTCCAAGCAGTATGCGGTGAAATGCCACGACGTGATGAAACCCAACATGCAATTGTCGGCAGCCAAATGAAACTTTGTGTCTTTTGCTCGGCCAATCAGCAGATTGACCCCGATTTCTTCGACAAAGCCCGCGAGCTGGGCGTGTGGGCCGCTAAAAACGGCCATTCCATCGTGTTTGGCGGCCATGATGCCGGGTTGATGCACTCGGTGAGCAAGGCCGCCAAACAAGCGGGTGGAATGGTGATAGGGGTGGTGCCCCGTGTGATTGAGCAGATGGGGCGCCTCAGCCCGTGGCTCGACGTGCACATCCCTACCGAGGACCTCAGCGACCGCAAGTCGCTGATGATGGCGCAGAGCGATGCCTTCGTCGTCATGCCCGGCGGCATAGGCACCCTCGACGAGCTGTTCACCGTGGCATCGGCCGCCACCTTAGGCTATCACGACAAGCCCATCATCCTCTACAACATCAAAGGCTTTTGGGATTCGCTCATCGCCTTTCTCGACGACCTGCACCAGCGAGGTGTCACCCGCAAGCAGTGGCGCACCTATATCCAAGTGGCCACCACGCTCGACGAGCTGGAAGCACTGCTCGCAGCGGGATGAAGGACGAGTCATGCTTTAGGCGTAGCGCATTGGCACATTTTTCCCACGGTCTGGTTTTTGGGGGGCGAGCGATAGTAAGTGCACAAACTCGCTCCACGGCCCCCTCAGGACACCATGCCCGAGGGGGCCGTTTTCGTTGCCTCCTACGCCATTTGCGAACAAATGGGGCAAAATAACAAACATTCACATCCTGATTGCCCGCTTTTGGCTGTTTTTTTTGTACTTTTGCAGCCAAATTGCGCGGTGAAGCAATTGGAAGAACGAGGAAGCAAAACCCTAAATGATAAAGGTATGATGAACAAATTGGAATTTGCTGTCTGCATGGCAGCGACAATTGGCAGAAAAGTAGGCAGGGGCAAGACGCTTCTGCTCTCCTTCCTGTTGCTAAGTGTTTCGGCCATGGCCGACGACCATTGGGTGGGCACATGGGGCACAGCTCCCCAGCTGGTGGAATCGAACAACAACCCGCCGTCGCCTGGTCTGGGCGGCAATTCACTGCGACAGATTGTGCAGGTGTCGATAGGTGGCGAGACCGTCCGCCTGAAGCTGACCAACGAGTTCAGCTCTGGCTCCACCAAGATTAATGCTGTGGAGCTGGCATACGCCAAGAGCAGTGGCAGCAGCAGCGACATCGACGAGACGTCGGTGGTGTCGCTCACCTTTAATGGCAGCCCATCGGTGACGATGGCCGCTCGTGGCACCGCCACGTCCGATGCCGTATACTTCCCCATCGCCGACCGCCAGAATGTGGCCATCACCATCCACTATGGCAATGCCTCGTCGACCAACGTCAGCGGGCATCCCGGCTCGCGCACCACCTCCTATCTGAAGGCTGGCAACACCACCGACTTCAGCGGTGCCGTGAAGGTGGAGCATTGGTACAACATCTTGGCCTTGGAGGTGATGGCGCCCGCCGAGGCTGGCGCGGTGTCCATCCTGGGCAACAGCATCACCGACGGCCGCGGCTCCACCACCAACGAGCAGAACCGCTGGGCCGACGTGCTCTCGCGGCGGCTGCTCGACAACGATGCCACGCACCAAGTGGCCGTGCTCAACATGGGCATCGGCGGCAACTGCGTGCTGGGTGGAGGTCTCGGCCCGGCTGCCGTTGACCGCTACCGCCGCGACCTGTTGGGCCAGGAGGGAGTGAAATGGATCATCCTCTTCGAAGCCGTCAACGACCTGGGATATAGCGGCAATGGCGTGCAGACGGCCAAGCGTATCATCGACGTCTACAAGCAGATTATCCGCGAGGCTCATCAAAAGGGCATCTACGTCTTTGGCGCCACCATCACCCCGTTCAAGAATAGTTCTTATTATAGCACCGACCATGAGCGGGGACGCAGCACGCTCAACAACTGGATACGCACCACGAAGATGCTCGACGGCGTGATTGACTTCGACGAGGCCGTGCGCGATCCCAACGACCCCGAAGCCATGCAGGAGCGTTTCCTCTATCAAAACGACTGGCTGCACCTGAATGCCGAGGGCTACGCCACCATGGGCGGCAGTGTGGACCTGAGCCTCTTCACCAAGACCGACCCGCTGGCCGATGACGATGAAGTGGACGACTATGGCCAAGCCATCTGGATGGAAGCCGAGCAGCTGCGCACGGCCACCGTGGGCACCGCCTTCAGCGTCGTCGCTGATGCTGCTGCCTCGGAAGGGGAATATCTGCTGACGGTGGACAACATCGTCAATGCCGCACCCGCCGACAGTGCCCACATGCTTGCGGCCCGCTTCGACATCGCTTCGCCCGACACCTATTATATCTATGCGCGCGTCAACTGCCCCACATGGGACGACGACAGCTACTGGATAGGCCTCGACGGCCCGATGACCGGATTTGCCAACGGGCTGCAGTGCAACGCATGGGATTGGAAACAAATCTACAGCGGTTTCCTCAGTGCGGGCAGTCATGTGCTGGCCATTGGTGGGCGCGAGGATGGCGCTGGCATCGACAAGCTCTGCATAGCCACCAATCCCGAACCGCCCACGGGCATGGGAGGCCAACCTGTGTCCACCGCCATCGAGGAGGCCACGACGATGAAAGATGAAGTTCAGGTGGAGCTTTACTCGCTCAACGGTCAGCGACTCCCCGCCAACGCCCGTCCGGGGCTGTGCATCCGTGTGAGCCGCGACCGCGACGGCAACGTGCGCTCGCGCCAGGTGGTCGTGTTGCGATGAGCTTGCAACGCCCATCCTTGAGACAACGAAATTAACTTTTGAACAACGGATTTTACGGATATGATTAACCGCAATCAGGTGATGAAGATGCTTTCAGCGTCTTTTTCACCTGATTGCGGATTATTATTTCTGCATTTTTCTGCAACGACGTTTTCAGCGTCTTGGCCACCCGATTCTGAATAAAGGGCATCTATTCGTCAAGAAGGTCACTGAACATCAGTCGGGTCTTTAGCTTGCGAGGATTCTTTACTCGTTCCGCTCGTTCTTCTTTGTCTTTAGGTGGTTTCGTGTAGAAATCCTCATCTATCTCGCGAGGGAACAGGGGCTTGAAACCGTTATGCTCATAGAAGCGTAAAACGTTAGGTTCATTTTTGGCATCAACGATGGCAAATCGACATCCTGTCTTGTTTGACTCATCAAGGAACCACATTCTGATAAAGTCAAGGACTTCAGAACCAACCCCCTTTCCTGCGAACTGAGATGCAACAGCCAATCGGCCTACAAGCACGCCAGGATAACGGGTCAGCATTTTTTCACGATTGGTGATTCCCCACATTGCATTACGACGACTACTTGGTAAATCGTATATGCGGATGCTATCGTTGGATACCGTAAAGCATGCCACAATAGTCTTTAGTTCATCCTTCATGCGGAAGCAATAGGACTTTCCCATTCGGTAACGGGTATAGTCAAGTGCGTCATTCTGAAAGAATTCGTCCATATCATCATCGCCACACAAAAAAGGATGACACTCTGTAAGAATGCCATTAGTCAGGATGTCGAGCACGCAGTTTTCTTCGAGGAATGCCATCTTATCCGTTAGAAGTTGATATTGGACCTCTCAAGAATTGTGCGCATAGCTTTATAGCGAGGATCCGTTGTAAGGTCTCGCTTCGGACGCATGTCAAACTTGCGCTCAGTTTCGTCTGCCATCTCACGGAAGCGACGAGCTTCGTCACCATAGAGCGTGGGAATTGCTTTGATTGCTAATGCCATAATTGTATTTCTTAATCGTTTCTTGCTGCAAAATTACGTTTTTTTTCTGAATCGGCAATGCTTTTGCCACGAATAATATAAATCTTTTTTCAGTTTATCACGTCCCTCCGCTGTTTGTCCGCTTCAATTTGTCTTGGATTTTCATTTACTGTGAATATTGTAATTTAGGAAATATGAAAAAAAAGAGGTTTTTTATGAGGAAAATGGATAAAAATGATTAACTTTGTACCGCAGTCGAACTAATGACCATTATCATGATTAATTTAGGGCGACACGGCGTCGCCAAATAAAAGAATGACAGATATGAAGAAAGGAAAAAAGACCCTGCACATCGTGCGCAAGGTAGTGGTGGCGGCATTGCTGTGTGTTGCCGCCTGGAGCGGTGCACAAGCCGCCCCCATCAGTCGTGAACAAGCGCTGCGCCAAGCCCACCAGTTGCTGCAACAGCGAGGCGACACACGTCAGCTGGTGGCCGTCGATGCCGACGTGAGCATGGCTGCCACGCGGCGCGCCCAGCAGCAATCGGGAATGGCGGCACCCTATTATGTCTTCAACCGAGGCATGGGCGAAGGCTTCGTCATCGTGAGCGGCGACGATGCCACCAGCCACGACATCCTGGGCTATTGCGACAGTGGCACCTTCAACTACGACCAGCTGCCCCCCAACATGCAGGAATGGCTTGATGGCTATGCCCAGCAGATAGAGCAACTGTCAGGCCAGAACACCTCCTCGCGGCGTGCTGGCCAACCTGGCCCCATGCGCATACCCACCCACCCCAAGGTGGAGCAGCTGATGGCGAGCCAATGGAGCCAAGGCAGCCCCTACAACGATGAGTGCCCCGAGTACTTCAACCTGGGACGCTCGGTGACGGGCTGCGTGGCCACGGCCTACGCCCAGATACTCTACTACCACCGCGAGAAGATGCCTACCGAGACGCAGGCTGCCATTCCCGCCTACACCACATGGACCAGCCATCCCACCTATGGACAGCTGCACGTGGAAGGCATCCCCGCCGGCAGTCCCCTCGACTGGGCCAACATGCGCGACACTTATGGTGGCAGTCGCACGGCAGCCGAGAAGAAGGCCGTGGCACAGCTGATGCACTATTGCGGCGTGGCCGTTCACATGGACTATACCAACAGCAGCAGCGGCGCACAGAGCCGAGAGGTGGCCGACGCGCTGCGCAACTACTTCGGCTTCGGTTCGTCGGTTCGCTATGTAGGCGATGCCGCTAATGAAGAGGCGTGGGATGCCCTCATCTACGCAGAGATTGCCGAGGGGCGCCCCGTCTACATCAGCGGAGCCAACAGCGAGGCAGGCCACGCCTTCGTGTGCGACGGCTACGACGGCAACCACCTCTACCACATCAACTGGGGATGGGGCGGAATGAGCGATGGCTACTATTATCTGTCGAACCTGACGCCAGGCCAGCAGGGCATCGGCGGCAGTGGCGACGGCTACAACGGCTGGCGCGAAATCGTCATCGGCATTGAGCCTGAGAACTATCAGGAGAAGACGATGACCATCACCGACGCGACGGCCCGCCAACTGCTGACCGCCGCCTTCGACCAGGACGGCAATGGCCATCTGAGCTATGGTGAGGCCGCTGCCGTGACGAGCTTAGGCACGGTGCTGCAAGGCTCTGCTGTGGCAAGCCTGGCCGAGCTGCGCTACTTCACCGCCCTGACCGCCATCGACGACGATGCCTTCAGCGGATGCCTGCGGCTCACCACGCTGCAACTGCCCAAGCAGGTGCAGCACATCGGTGCGCGCGCCTTCAAGGGCTGCCAGCAGCTGCAAGCCGTCACGCTGCCACAGGGCATTGCCTCGATGGGTGACGAGGCCTTCAGCGGCTGCCGCGCTCTCGCGGCCATTAGCCTGCCCTCATCGCTGCATGCCCTGCCCGCCCGCACCTTCTCTGGCTGTCGTTCGCTGACGGAGCTGACACTCCATGCCGGCCTCACCAGTCTGGGCGACGAGTGCTTCGCCGACTGTCAGCATCTGGCCCACGTCACCGTGAGCACCATGGTGCCGCAGAACCTGCTGATGGGCAGCAACGTCTTTGCCGACTGCATGCTGGGCCAAGCCACGTTGCACGTGATGCAGGGCACACGCTCCTTCTTCGAAGCCGATGCGCAGTGGCAACAGTTTGGCACGGTGAAGGAGCAGCGCGAGCTGTCGCGCGGAGAGTTTGCCACGCTGACCGAGGGCCAGCAGGTCTACCTCTATCACGTCGGCTCCGGCCGCTATCTCAGCAAAGGCGAGGCGTGGGGCACCCAGGCCATCGCGTCGACGGGCACTCCCATGCGCTTCATGCTGCGCCGCAACAGCACGATGCCCGAAGGCGCCTACTACCTCTATTCGAACGACACGGGCAAGGACGGTCACTACCTCTTCCGCACGTGGACTGACAACAACGTTGGCAACGGCGTGCTGGCCACCTTCGTCGATGGAGGCAGCCTGACGCAGAACGCCCATTGGGCCGTGCAGGATGTGGGCGACAACACCTACACCCTCAGCATTCCCGAGGGCTATGCCAAGTACGACGCCGCCTGCCGCTGGGGTGTGCAGAACAACCATCCCAGTCAGGTGGCGCAGCCCACGTGGGGCATCTATGCCGACGTGCCATACGCTGGGCATGAACTCGACTGCCAGTGGCGACTGGTGAAATATGATGCCGACCTGGCCGCCAACTTCGAGGCCGCGCAGACGTTGGAGAACCTGCTGGGCGTGGCCATCGCCCGTGGCAAGAAGACCACGAAGGAGCAGGCCGTGCTGGACAACCTGGAGAGCACCACTGCCGAGCTGCTGGCTGCCCAAGGGTCGCTGCGCAGCAAGCTGCGACTGGTTGACTTCAGCGATGCCATCGTGGGGCAGACCTGCCGCAGCAGCTTCGACCTGGATGCCGACGGAGAGCTGTCGGTAGAGGAGGCCTCGAAGATCAACGACCTCGGCACACGCTTCTATGGCACCGCCATCACCAGCTTCGACGAGCTGCAGCTCTTCACCTCGCTGAAAGACCTCTACGGCAACAGCTTTGAGAACTGCCGACAGCTGGGCAGCATCGTGCTGCCATCGAGCATAGAGCGCATCTACTATCGCGTGTTTATGAACTGCCCACGGCTGACCAGCATCAACCTGCCCGAGAACCTGAGCATGCTGGGCGACAACGCCTTCGACGGCTGCTCGTCACTGCGCACGGTGACGGTGCTCGTCACCGACCCTGCCGCCATCGCCCTGGGGCAGAACGTGTTTCGTGGCGTGCCCCTGCAGCAGTGCACGCTGCAGGTGCCCTTCGGCAGCAAAGAGCGCTATGCCGAGGCACCCGTGTGGCGCAATTTCGGCAACATCGTGGAGGTGCGCGGCAAGGCGCAGCCACGATTCTCGCCACTGACGGCCAACACACCGGGCTATATCTACAACGTTGGCTCGCGCAAGCTGCTCGCCAAGGGCGAGGCGTGGGGCACACAGGCCATCGTGGGGCAGCAGGGCATGGTGTATGAATGGCGACGCTCTGCCACGATGCCCGACGGGCAGTACTACCTCTACTCCGACCAGACGGGCAAGGACAACAAAGTGCTCTACCGCACCAGCCAAGACTCGAAGGTGGGCACGGGCGTGAAGGCTTGCTACGTCGACGGGACGTTGGAGGCCCGCAGCTACTGGCATGTGGAGCAGACGGACGATGAGGGAGGCCCCTTCTACACCTTGCAGGTGCCCGAAAAGGATGCCACCTACACCGAGGGACAATACTTGGGCACCAACATCTACCACAGCAGTGAATTTGCCAGCCCCACCGATGGCGCCTATTGGGACATCGACATCGCCAACTACAGGCAGCAGTGCCTCTGGGCCTTCATCACGCTGGCCGACATGCAGGAGGCGCAAACCTTGGATGCCGTCGCCTTGCAGCTGAGGCAGCTCATAGGCAGGGCACAGGAGAAGCAGGTGGACACGACCGACGAGCAGGCCGTGTATGACAATCGCGAGAGCACCATCGACGACTTCAACAACGCTATAACGGCATTGCGCCAAAAGCTGCACTACATCGACATCGACGACGTGCATGCTCGCACCATCTGCCTGGAGCATTGGGACGACGACGAGGACGGCGAGCTGAGCCTTGAGGAAGCCGCCGCCGTGGAGCAGCTGGGCGACGCGTTCAGTGCGCAGTCGGCATTGGAGAGTCTCGACGTGCTGAAATACTTCACCAGCCTGACGACCATCCCCGAGAACGCCTTTCGCGGCTCCATGAGCTTGCACACCGTGTTTGTGCCAGCCAGCGTGACCAGTATGGGCAAATATGCCTTCAGCGGCTGTTCAAGCCTGAAATACTTGGTGCTGCTCAACGCATCTGCCATGGTGCCATTGGGCGAAAGTAGCGTTGGGCCGAAGGTGACGGTGTTTGTGCCGCAGTCGGTGCTGGCCAGCTATGAGGGCGATGCCACTTGGAGCACTCGCACGCTGACCGAATACACGGGTACGCCCACCGTGCGTGCCCTGCCCGTGGAGCGCATCTATGGCCGCACCGTAGCCGCGATGAAATGGGACGTGACGGGAGCACCCATCAACGGCGAACCCACGCTGGCGTGCGAGGAGCTGTCGGTGGGCACCACGCCCGTGGGCGACTATCCCATCCACGTTGGCCCAGGCACCATCACCACGCCGGCACTGGTGTGCCAAGAGGGTGTGCTCACCGTCACGCCTGCTCCCCTCACCATCACCGCGAAGTCGTACACCCGCAGCAAGGGCGAGCCGAACCCCGCGTTTGAAGTGACCTACAAGGGATGGCGCAACCGCGAGACGGCCGACGTGCTGCTGCGGCAGCCCGTGGTGACCTGCGAGGCCACACCCGACAGTCCAGCTGGCGAATATGCCATCACCGTGAGCGGCGCAGAAGCACAGAACTACGACATCACCTACGTGGACGGCGTGCTCACCGTGGAGGATGCTAACGCCATTGCCGACATCAACGGCGATGCCACGAACCGCCACGACGTGGTCTACGACGTGCAGGGACGGGCCGTGAAGGGCACGCCGCGCAGGGGAATCTACGTCACTCGCCGCAACCGCAAAGTGGTGTTCTGACCTGACGCTGAAAGCGTCCCTTCTCAATAGCCGCAGCTCAGAACGACCTGCGGCTATTGAGAATGGACACCCATTCCCGAGCAAAGCTCGCCTACCCGTAGCCTTTCAGCGTCCTTGTCACCTGATTTCGGGTAATCATTTGTGCAAAACAAACGATGTGGCAGACAAGGAAAGTGCAAAAGGATGTGAAAAGGAGATTCCTGAATTCTTACAAAATATTTTTTCATTCTAGAACAAAACAATGCACACTTTAGGCTGTTTGAGCAAGGCGAACGATGAGGGAAAATCGACTGTCGACACCGTTTTTGCTCAACCACGTCGGTTTTGTGCAGGATTTTAGCCGATTTTTAGGCCATTTTTCGTTTCTGCGTGAACGCCAAAAAAGAAAAAGTCAACGCCAAATTTTTTTTTGGCGTTGACTTTTTGGAGCCGCCCATGGCTTTTTGTCGCCAAATCGAGTCTATGCACCTGAAAGCCAAAGGTTTACTAAAACCTCTCAAAACTCGCTTATTTTCGGCCAATAATTTTTTTGTGGAAAACAAGCGAGTTTTGAAGGTCTTCAGCTGTTTTGAGGCACCTTCCGCTTTAACAAATTTTTTGAATTATTGCTGTCCGTTAAAAGTTGAGAAACGAAAAATCTCACGAACCCCGCATGGAGCGGGATTCGTGAGATGATGATTAGCGTTGAAATCGCTATGAGGCGCTTAGAAACCAATCTTGCCTTTCCAACGCAGATACCAGTTGCGCTGGTTGGTGAGGTCGGTCTTGATTTCGCTGCGTGTGGCATCTTCGTTGCCTTTGCCACCACGTTTGTAGATTTGGTTGGCCAGGAACTGCCCTGGGTTGGGCTGGCGCATGGCAAAGCGCATGATGTCGTAGTAGCGTGTGCCCTCGAAAGCGAACTCAAGTGCGTTCTCGTTGAGCAGCAGACTGTCGACGTATGCCTTCTGCACGTCGAGCGCCACAGGCACGTTGATGGTGTCGACCAAGATGGAGTCGGGGAACTGGTAGAACTCGTTCATGGGTGTCCAGCCCGAACCACGCGTGTGGATGCCAATCATGTTCTGCGTCTCGGTGGGACGGGTGATGGCACCGTTCACATCGAGCACGCCATAGCGCACATCGTTGAAGTTGAAGCGGCTGAGATAGATGGAGTCGGCCTCGGTGTTGTAGTAGGGCATCACCTCAGTGCTGATGATCTTGTTGCTCAGTCCCTGCTGCAGGATCATGAAGGCCATGCGGGGATAGCCAGCGCCGTTGAGGGCCTCGGCCAGATGCAGATAGACGGTCATGTTGCGCCACAGGAAGACGTGCTGCGAGTTGTCGCGATACTTCGTGATGCTCTGTGTGCGCACGCGCTCCTCGGTGTACTGGTCGTAGTTCCATCCCTCGCTCCATACCGATGCCAGGCGGAGGTCGCCTGAGCGGTGCTCGTCGAGTCCCTCAGGAGCATAGGTGACGCTGGTGCCATCGACCGAGAGGATGGCGTTGGCCTGCGACTCCGACAGCTCGAACATACCCGTTGAGGGGGTGATGCTCACCCTGTAGTTGTTCTCGCGGCGCGAGGTGAAGAGGTCGCGCAGTTCGCTATAGCTGCCAGCAGCGGGGGTGCTGCCATAGGCAATCATGGTGATGAGCTCGCGTGCCTCGGTGATGGGATAGAGACCCGTCATGTGGCTGCGGAAGAGGCTCTCGCCCGGCTCCCAGCTCAGTCGGTCGGTGCTGGTGGGGTAGGTGCTGTTGTCGCCGTTGCGCTCGTTGATGAACTGGAAGTAATGCAGTGCTGCCTGACGATAGTCGTCATTGCTGCCCGTTACGCTGGCACGCCAGAGGTAGAGCTCGGCCCTGATGAGGCTCAAGGGGAAGAAGAGCTGCTTGGTGTCGCTCACGCCGCTGATGCTGGTGATGCCACCGAGGGGGAACTTGTTGTTCAGGTCGGGGCGCAGGTTGGCCAGGTCGTTGATGAAATAGGTGCACACCTGCTGCAGGTCGGCAATCTGTGCTTTCTCGGCCTCCTCGGCAGCCTCACGGCTGAGCAGTGGCTCGGTGACGAAGGGCACCTGACCATAGTTGAGCACCAGCTGCAGGTAGGTCCAGGCGCGGATGGCCTTCACGGCTGCATACTCCTCCATGAGCACATACTCGTTGCGGTTGCGCAGCGATGTGTCGGCATGGGCGATGAAATAGTTGCAGTTGTTGATGACGGCATAGTAGTCGCTGGGGCGGTTGTACTTGTTGCTGTCGCTGACGCTGAAGGTGGCAATCTCGCGCAGGTCGTTGTTGGCCTCGCCGGTGAGGCTCACCAAGTCGCCACGTATCTCGCCAAGCAGCACGGTGCGGTCGCCCAGCTCTTGCAGCTTGGCCAGGATGCCAGCCACGGAATAGACGGTGTCGACGTTGTTGTTGAGGTGCTCCACATCATCGTAGAGAACATCGCTCGACTCTTGGTTGAAGAAATCGTCGCACGAGGCGAGGGATGCGGCAAAGCCGCAAAAGACGAGACATCCACAGAAGAATTTATATGCTTTGTTAATCATAACTACTCATTATTAATTGTTGGATTTCATCCTTCGTTTTCTCGCCATGGCAAAGCAAGCAAACTTTCTCTGCTCATGGCTTAACGAAAGTGTTCATTATTCATTAGCGTAGCGTTACAAGTTGATTTTCACACCAGCCACCACGCTGCGGCTCTGTCCCAGACGGCCCAGGTCGATACCTTGGCCAATGACGCTGCTGGTCATCGAGAACTCAGGATCGCTGCCCAGATACTTGGTGAAGGTGAGCAGGTTGTTGCCCTGCACCCAGAACTGGAAGCCCTGAATGTACTCTGACTTGATGGGGAGGTCGTAGCTCAGTGTGACCGACTTCAGGCGCAGGTAGGAGCCGTCCTCGATCCAGCGGTCGCTGAAGCGTGCGTTGCCAAGGGGATCCTGGAAGGTGATGCGCGGAATGTCGGTGACCTGGTCTTCCACCTGCCAGCGGCGCAGCAGAGCGGTGGTCTGGTTCATGAAGCGGTTGCCGCCTTCGAGCTGTGCGCGGAGGTAGTTGTAGACATCGTTGCCCAGCGAGTAGTTGAAGCGAACGTCGAGCTTCAGGCGCTTCCATGCCACGGTGGTGAAGATGTTTCCGTAGATGTCGGGGTTGGGATCGCCGATGGTCATCTGGTCGGCATCGGTGATCTGGCCGTCGTTGTTGAGGTCGGCAAAGTGGATGTCGCCAGCCTCGAAGTAGTTCTTGTCGACACCATTGTCGCTGAAGAAGTAGAGTCCCTTCTCACCAGGTTTGCCGGCGGCTTGTGCCTCGCTGACGCTCTTGAACACGCCGAGCGACTTGTAGCCGTAGAAGGCGTTTGACACCTGGCCCACTTCCGAGCGGATGGTGGCGCCGTAGAGCTCGGTGTCGACGTAGGGCTTGCCATCGGGCAGCTCGGTGAGCTTGTTCTTATAGTGGCCGGCGCTGGCACCCAGCTGCCACTGCCAGTCCTTCAGGGCAATGAGCTTGGCGGTGAAGCTCACGTCGAAGCCCTCGTTCTGCAGCTTGCCACCATTGCTCCAGTTCTCGGCCAGTCCGCTGAGGAAGCCCAGCGACTGCTTGGTGAGCAGATTGCTGGTGTAGGAACGGAAGTAATTGATGTTGAAGCCCAGACGGTCGTTGATGAAGCTCGACTCCAAGCCGACGTTCATGCGGCGGGTGGTCTCCCACTGAATCTTGGTGTTGCCAATGCCTTCGAAGGCCAGACCCGAGATGCTCTTTAGATACTGCATGGCGCGGAAATAGCTGCGCGAGGCGTAGTAGTTGATGTCATCGTTGCCGCTGACATCGAAGCCGGCCGACAGGCGCAGGTAGTTGATGCCTTTCACGCGTGCCATCCACGGCTCGTTGCTGATGACCCACGATGCCTGGATGCCGGGGAAGATGCCCCAGGCAGCCTTGAACATGTTGACGTCGCCACCATCCTGACCGAAGCGCGAAGAGCCGTCGACGGTGAGGTTGGCCTGCAGGTAGTAGCGGCTCATGTAGTTGTACTCGGCCTGCAGATACCATGACAGCGAGTTCCAGTTCTCGTTGATACCGTCGAGCTTCATGTCGTTGCCCGTGTGGAAGGGCTGCTTGTCGCTGCTGGTGTCGTAGCTGAGTGCCGAGCTGGAGGTGAAGCTCTCCCAGTTGATGCGGGCGCCGCCGAAGATGTGGAGCAGATGTGCATCGAAGCGCTTCTCCCAGTCGAGGCGTGTGTCGCTCATCACCGAGTTCTGCTTCGAGGCCAGGGTGCGCTTCTCGTTGTTGTGAGAGCGTCCGAGGCTGCTGACGTAGTAGCTGGGCGTACCGTTCAGGGGGATGTAGAGCATCTCGTTGGTGTTCACCAGGTTGTAGCTGAAGTGCTCGCTGATGGAGAGTCGGCGGTTGATTTGGTACTTCGGCGTGATGGTGAGGTTGAGCATGGAGTTCTCAAAGCGGTTCTTGTTCTCGCCCTCCGAGTATTCCAAGATGGCTGCGGGGTTGCCCAGTCGCCAGTTGTAGTCGTTGTAGCGGGCCATGACCTCGTCGAGATAGCTCTCGCGTGTGATGTCGAACTTCGTGTCGGAGAAGCGGCCGGAGCCGGTCTCATCGTGACCATAGCTGTAGGGGCTCATGAAGGGCGACTTGACGTAGGCCAGGAACGAGGGGTTGCCGGGCGTGCCTTCTTCGTAGCCAGAGGGAGCACCATCGCCGCGCAGGTTGCGCGTGACATTGCTGAACGAGGCGTCGAAGCGGACATCGAGCTTCTGCGACAGCGAGATGTCGGTGTTGAAACGCACGTTGAGGCGGCCCATGCCGTTCTTCTTCATCGTGCTCTGCGCATTGCTGTAGCCCACCGACAGGTTGTAGTTGGCCACGTCGTCACCACCCTCGATATTGATGCCATAGTTCTGCGTGATGGCGGTGTGGTAGACGTAGTCCTTCCAGTCGGTGTTCTGGTGATACTGGTCGTAGTAGAAATAGGTGGGATCTTCGTTGAGGAACTTGAACTTGCGGATAGTGGTGTTGGTGGAGTTGAGCATCTCGGAGACGTAGCTGCGATACTGCCCGGCGTCCATCATCGACACAAACTTGGGTTCAAACACTGCACCTGCTGAGACGTTGGCTGTGATGCGCGTAGCCATCGACTTGTTGCGGCGGGTCTGGATGAGCACCACACCATTGGCACCCTTGGAACCGTAGAGGGCGGTACCGTTGCGCAGAACGGTGACCTTCTCGATGTCGGCAGGGTTGATGTTGGTGAGGATGTCGTTGAAGAATCCGTCGTGAAGCAGCTGGCGGCCATACTGCTGGTCGATGATGACACCATCGACCACCACCAATGGCTGGGCGTTGACGTTGAGCGAGTTCAGACCCTGCACAAACATCACGGTGCCCACACCGGGGGTGCCGTTGCGGCTGACGCTGTGGACGTAGGCACCGAGCTGGTTCTCAATCTCGTCCTTGATGTTGACGGCATTGGTGTACTTGAAGTCGGAGGCCTGCTGGTCGTTGCGCACATTGGTCTGCGTGCTGTACTGGGCGTTGAAGGTGGTGGGGTAGAGCAACACGTCCTTCTGTTGCTGGTCGGCAACGAGACCGATGCGCGTGGGGTTGTGGTCGGGCGTGCTCACTATCAGTGCCGATGTGAACAGGGGCACCTTGATGGAGAACTGTCCATCGTCCTCGGTGAGCACACTGTAGCCATCCACCTCGGCAGCGCGCACCATGGCACCGGGCACGGGCTGGTGTGTGGTGGCGTCGATAACGCTGCCAGTGACGGTGCGCGTTTCGTAGTGCCACCGCTGAATGACGGGTTTCCTCACGGGAGCTACTTCTTCTTCCTCCTCTTCATCGTCGTATTGGGCATGCGATGCCATGGGGAAAGCCAGCAGCAACACTGAGAGAATGCAAAAATTCAAATATTTAAAGTTTAAAAAATGATTCCGATTCATAGGTCATGATTTTTTTACATTGTTACATATTTTGATTTTCACATCTCCTTTAGCGTTGCATATACCACCATCTGCCCTTTTCACCGTGCGGGGTGAAGATGACGCCTGGTGTGCCACGATGGCTGAACTTGACGCTCGGGTCGTCGGGCAGAGCGTCGACCAGCTGCAGAGTGCCATGAGGCACCAGCAGGAAGCAGTTGGCATACACGGTGCGGGTGAACGTCTTGGTGCGCTGCTCGGTGTTGGTGACACGGGTCTCCATTTGCAGCACGATTTGCTTGTCTTCATCCTCCACGCCGTAGGTGGACACGGGGAACTTGTAGTCCTCGGCCAGCAACATATAATATACGCTGTCAACCTTGGTGGTGTAGATATCCTTGCCATCCTCGGGACTCTTGAATACCTCGTCCTTCTGCCCGGGCACTTGCAGGGTGAAGCGCAGCTTGGTGGGGATGCGGAGGTCGGCCACGGCGTTGCTGTCGACGGCCAACACGGGTGCAATCACCATGTAGATGTCGTAGCCCACGTTGGAGAGTACGTTGCGCAGGTAGTAGAGCACTTTGTGGTTGGAGGTGCTGACGTTGGGGCTGTACTCAACGAACACATTGTTCCACATCTTGTTGTAGAAGCGGTTGTCGATGTTCACGTAGTGAGGCACCTCAGTGATGGTAGGAACGAGGTTGTTGTGAGAGTCGGCAAGTTTGGAGAGCTCCTTCACGTTGCGCGAGTTGTTCACGTCGACGCGGATGTACTGATTGAAGGTCATGCGCTTGTCGATGTTCCAACGGGTGGCCTTGCGCACCTCGCCGTTGCTGCACGGCACGATGTCGGTCTGAGCCATCACGCCGTCGGGCTGTTCCAGCGGCTTGCGATACTGGAAGTACTCGAAAGGCAGTCCGCCCCACTGGGCTCGGCGGCTGTTGTAGTCGCGGTAGCTGCTCTCGGAGGTGCAGGAGTCTTGCAGCGTTTCATCGCTGTTGAAGGTGCGGCTGAAGGTGGTGCCGCGCACGATGGCCAGACGCGAGTTGGTGTAGACCATTGAGTCGCGCTTGTCGATGCCTTCGGGGTAGTTGAAGTAAGGCTCGTATTCCTCGATGAGTTCTTTCCATACCTCGTTGGTGGGAGCCACCATGATGTAGGTACTGTCCTCGGAGTTGAGGCGGCCCAAGTAGCTGAACAGCTCGTTGCGGGTGATAAAGACGGAGTCGAGATACTGCGTCTTACCATCGACGATGCTGCCCGGCACACTGAGTTGGTCTTGGAACTCGCGATAGTAGAAGTGGCTGTTGTAGAGGAAGCTGCGCAGGCTGTCGAGGTCGGGATCCTTGCGCAGATACTCGAACACGTTCGACAGGTAGTTCACCTGGTCGGAGACCTTGAAGAGCACGCCGTTGCTGTAGAGCTGGTTGCGGGTGAGGAGGCGGTTGCCGTCGAGCGACTCGTAGTCGAGGTAGGCGAACTTGCCGTTCATCAGCACGATGGTGTCGCTGACATTGCGCGACACGCTGTGGTTGTAGAGCGACACGTGGTTGTAGACAAACTCCTTGAGTGCGATGTTGTCTTCCTCCACCACCTTCTTGGCCACCTGGTCCTTGTATTCAGCAATGATGCTTTGCACCTGGTCGGCGGGCAGCTTGTCGTTGGTGGGAGCGAAAACGGTGAACACCTGGCTGCTGTTCAGGGTCTTGTCGAAGCCGCAGCCGGCGATGACCTGTGCGAAGTTGCTCAGCTCAGGGTCAGCCTTGATGGCCTGCCACAGAGTGCCCTCGTGCAGCACGGCTTCGCCCTCGCCACTGCCAGTGCTCTCGTAGTGGTCGTTCCAGGTGTCGGTGCAGGAGACCCCCACCCATCCTCCCCCTGCGAGGGGGAGGAGTATATAGACGATGAAGTTGAAGAACTTCTTTGTCTTTATATTTAGGTATTTTTTCATATTTATTATCAGATTAAATTGATTGAATAAATGTCTGACCTCTCCCCTCCCTCGCAGGGAGGGGATGAGGGTGGGTCTGTTTAGAGGTCGTCCTCCATGGCACCTTCTGAATCGACACCATAGACGCTCTTGGGCACCATCTCGAAGTAGTCGAGCATGAACTCATTGTCGTTGCCTTGCTTACCATCGCTGGCCACGCGGAATCGGATGTAGTGGTCCTGAGTGGCGTCGATGTAGGTCTGGCAGAGAATCTTGCGGTAGGTACCGTTGTCGCCCAGGAAGTATCCCTTGCCACCACCGGAACCGAAGTGGTAGGTGCTGCGGCCGGCGCGATAGGCGCCCAGGTTCTTCAGCAGTTTCTGCTCCTCGGCCTTCTCTTCGTCGGTCTTCTTCAGATAGTCGTCATAGCTGCACATCTCGTCGCCCAGATAGATGGGTGAGTTCAGCTCCTTAGTCATGTCGAGGGGGATGCCCTGTGGCTTGCCGTCGTAGTAGACCTGCATGACGCCACGGGTGGGGATGGCGCAGAAGCCTAAGCGCAGCTGCCAGTCGCCGCTGAACGGCACGGGCGGGATGCGGAAGGTCATGTCGTAGTCGCCAAAGAGGTTCCACTCATCGCCCTGCCACGACCAGAAGTTGCAGTGGGGGCGGCGCATCACCAAGTGACAGTTGGGGTTGAAGGTGACACCATCGAGATAGCCCAAGGGGAAGTAGAAGTTGCGGCCATTGATGGGCACGTTTGAGTCGTCGGGATGGTCTTGGGCGTCATCCACCAGATAGTTGCCTTTCAGGCGCATGTCGTTGGTCATCACTTCGGGCCATACGGTGGAGAAGTCCATGCGGATGCGAGCGTTCTGCACCACATTCTGCACTTCGTAGCTGAAGACCACGAGGTCGTCGACGTAGAAGTAGTGGCCGTTGAGGGCATCGTGGGTCTTGTCAACAGTGTTGTCGACCAGGGCGCCACGGTAGTTGTACTCGGGGGCTGCATAGCGGCGGTTGACGAAATGGCGTCCCACGCAGTCGGCATCGATGCCACGGCAGTCGTTGCCAGCCTCGTCCTTGTTCATGGTGAGCTGCTCAATCTTCAGCATGGTGTGGGGCAGCAGGGTCTGATACCACTCGCTGGGGTTGACCTTGCGTGAGTCGAAGCCGAAGGCCTCTTTCGTCACCTTGGGAATCAGGGCGGTGAGGTCGCTGGTGCCAGGCACGTAGCGCGTCATGAAGTGGTATTGCACAAAGCGCCTCAGCGGGTTGATGCTGTCGGTGAGGTTGTTGAACGACCAGCCATCCTTGGCTACATCTTCAGGATATACATCCTTGTAAATGAAGGAAGCAAGCTCGTAAATGTTCTCGAGGTTGGATTTCGAGGGGTCGATGTTGGCACCCTTTGCCTTGTACTCCTCGAACTTGGCCTGGTAGACCGAGTCGGGCTCGATGAAACCGGTGAAGCCATACTTCTTGGTGTCGGGCACCCAAGCCACTTCCTGCCAGATGTGCGACTTGTAGTAGTACTTAGGATAGGACTTGTTGTCGTAGTCGGGATCGATGAACGGCAGAATCTGCTCGCGTACGTCCGTCTTTGTCAAAGCCTCGTAGAAGATGCTGATTTTGGGGTCGTTGCGCAGGATGTCGGCCACGAAGCTGTTCGACTTTTCTATCACCTTGTCGATGGGCTGCACGATACCGTTCTCCACCGAGTCGTTCTGGTGCACTTCCTGTCCGTCGTCGAGCAGTTTGCTGAAGATGATACGTGCGTTGCCCTCGAGCATGACGACGGCGTTGCTGTCGGCATCGACACTCTGCTCAGTGGCGAGGTAGCGCCCCAGCATGTTGGCAGTGGAGAGCACGTCCTGCGTCATGTCGAAGGTGGAATACATATTGGCCACGAGGTGAGTGCGGGCGATGGTGTCGCAGTCTTCGACCGAGAGGTCTTCAACTGACTTCAACCCACGCTCATTGAGGAATTCCTTCATGGCATCGTTGGAAGGCAGGAAGCAGGTGTAGCTGCCGTAAGTGGACAGCAAGTCCAACATCTTGGCTCGTCCAACGACATAATAGAAATCACTGTATTGCGGACGGTTGGCCAGATAGTCGCTGAGCATCTCACCTGTGAAGGTGTAGAAGTGCTCGGTATCTGGTTCGTCGGAGCAGGAGGACATGAGAAGCCCCCCGCTGACTCCCCCGATGGGGAGGGCCAGCAGCATCAATGCTTTGGCCGCAAGTGCATTTATTCTTTTCATATCTTTCATGTTCTTTTAATGGTTGATAATTGATGGTTTGCCAAGCCTCTGTTGTGAGTTCTTGGCGGGGGAGCTTTTATTTTGTCTTTTCGTAGCTTGTGCTCTCGCCAGAACCGAATGCTGGGTTGGGCACCAAGTTCTTGTTCACTTTCATCTCCTCGAAGTTGTAGGGCCAGAAGATGGCGTCCATCTTCTTGAAGAAGTTGCCGGCGAAGTCCTTGTTCACGTCGTCGCGTCCTTGCACAGCCGACATGACTGGCTCGGTGTTGCCGGCACGCATGGCATAGCGCACCAGGTCGTACCAGCGCTTGCCCTCGTACATCAGCTCGCGGCGGCGCTCACGCTTCACCAAGTCTTCCATCAGGTTCTTCGTGTTGTAGTCGGCGCGGTGCAGGGTGTCGTCGTTCTGCAGGACAGCCTTGCAGAGCGAGCGCTTGTTGATGGCGTTCACCAGGCTGAAGCACTTGTCGAGCAGCGGCTCGTTGTAGTCAATGGCGGTGGAGTCGTTAGCTTCGCGCATCTGCTGGCACAGTGCCTCGGCTTCGAGCAGCATGATGTCGGGCAGACGGTAGATAATCCACTGGCTGCAGTTCTTGCCCTCGGTGTAATAGGTGGTGGCATCCATCTGTGGCTGGATATCGGATTGCTTGATATTTCCACCAGCGATGGTGACGCGCTGCAGGGCCAGCTTGTAGATGACGCCGTCGATGAAACCGTAGTTGTAGTAGATGCGGGCATCGAGGTTCTTGTTCTTCTCCTCGTAGATGTTCTTCACGTCCTCCTTCATGTTCTCCGATGGTGCCAAGAGTCCCTTCGGCGTGCGGCTGTCGCCATAATAGCTGCTGATGGCCGAGTTGACGGGCTGGTTGGGATTGCTGGTGAGGGAGTAGTTGTTGGTGTTGTTGCCATAGAACAGCTCGAAGATGGTCTCGCGGTTCATACCGTCGACGAAGATCTTCTCGTAGGCGTCGCCGAAGCTGGTGCCAGTGAGATTGTCGTTCTGCAGGGGATAGCCGTTGGTGCGCGCCTTCAGCGTGGCCAAGTTAGTGCCCAGCTGGTTGCGGTTGCCCGGCTTCTGCATCTGCTCCTCAAAGTAGTCGGCCTTCGACTTGATGACCTCCTCGGCATACTTGATGCAGTTGTTGTAGTCCTTCTTCCAGAGATACATCTCGCAGAGCATGGCGCGGATGGCATCCTTGGTGATGCGTCCGGTCTGCAGACGTGGGTCGGTTTCGGGATAACGTGTCACTGCGAAGTTCTTCACGCTCTCGAGGTCGTTGATGAGGCTGTCGAGCACATCCTCGAAGGGCGTTGCCGGCAGATCCATCACCTGGTCGTCGTCGGTGAATGCCACCGATGAGTAGGGCACGTTGCGGAAGGTGCGGATGAGGTAGAAGTAGCACAGGTCGCGCAGTGCCGACACCTCGGCAATGGTGGCGCGGAGGTCGCCCTGCGTATAGCTGGGGTCGACGGCGGCCACGCCGGGAGCATATTTGATGACGGTGTTGCAGCGGTTGATGACGTCGTAGAATTTGTCCCACGTGGTGAAGTCGTTCTTAGCCGTGATGTTCTCGCGCAGCACATTGTAGAGGTGGGTGTTGGTGTTGGCGTTGGGCCCCGACACCACGTTGTCGCTGCGTACCTCGCCCCACACCATCATGCGTTGGCGCACCTCATTGCTCTGAAGCACGTTGTAGCAACCATTGACGATGTTATCGACGTCGGTCTTCTCATTCCAGAAATCTTCAAGAATCACCTGGTCCTGAGGCTTGATTTCCAGGAAATCGCCGCATGAGCTCAGCATCGTGAGGGCTGCCACCATGCCGCAGCATAGTGAACTGGCCCCATAAATTTTATTGATAGTCGTCATAATCTTGATTTGTCTTTTGTTGTGAAAAATCTGCATTAGAACTGTACGGTGATACCCAGCGTGTAAGAGCGTGAGCGTGGTGTCTGGGCGTTGTCGATAGCAGGATCCTCACCACCGAAGGCGATATCCGGGTCGACGCCCGAGTACTTCGTCAGCACAAACGGGTTGTTGATACTCAAGTGGAACGACACGCCGCCAATTCCAATCCACTTCAGCTGGCTCTTGCGCAGCGAGTACGACAGCTGTGTGTAGCTCATACGCAGGTAGGAGCCATCCTCCACGAAGCGGTCGCTGATGAGGGTGTTGAAGTTGGTCGAGTTGCCGAACATGGCACGTGGGATGGTGGTGATGTCACCCTCCTTGCGCCAGCGGTAGTTCACAGCTTGGCTTTGGTTGTCGTTGCTCACCATGGCCTCGGCGTTCAGACGGGCCTTGTTGATGATCTTGTTGCCCACACGATAGGTGAACTGAGTGTTCAGACCCCATGCTCCGTAGCGGAACGAGAAGCCGAAACCACCGGTGAGCTTAGGCAGCGACGAACCCAGGTAGGTGATGTCGAGTGCGTTGATCTGTCCATCGTGGTTGATGTCCTCGTAGATGGCGTCACCACCGTTGAATCCTGGGAAGCTCTGGTTGTGACCCGTACCGTCGTTGCGGTAGTCGTAGCGCATGCGCAGTGGCACGTTGTTGGCATCGAGGATGAGCTGTCCCTGTTCGTTCACAGCCACAGGAGCGGTCTTGCCCTCGGCCACGAACTTGTCCCAATAGGCGTAGATGTCTTCCTTCGACATGCCGGCCACGGCGTTCTTGATGGTGTTATAATTATATTGGTACACTCCGTGGTACTTGAAGCCGTAGATGGCTCCGAAGGGGTTGTGCAGCTGCACGCGCTTCAGGTGCTCACCGTTGGCATAGCCATAGACGGAGTTCTTCTGGTCGAGGATGTACTCGTCGAGTTCCAGGATTTCGTTGCGGTTGTTACCGAAGTTGGCATTGACGTCCATGCTGAACCTGCCAGCCTTGATGACCTGGTTGGAGTTGATGTGGAACTCCCAACCGGTGTTGCGCATCTTACCATTGTTATGATAGGGCACGCTGGCGAAACCTGAGTTCGAGGGGATGCGGAAGTTACCCATGAGCATGTCGGAGCGCGTGGTGCTGTAACCCTCGACTGACATGTGCAGACGGTTGTCGAAGAATCCCATATCAACACCATAGTTCCAGCTGGTGATGACCTCCCACTTCATGTCGGTGAGTCGGATGTTGTCGGGCTTGAACGAGCCGTTGCCTAAGTAGGTGGAGTTGACGCTGGAGTACTTCGACGTGTAGAGGTAGTTCTGTCCTGGCTGGTTACCGTTGCGTCCCCATCCGAGACGCATGGCGAACTCGGAGAGCGTTGGCTTGAGGGCCTTCATGAAAGGCTCGTCACTGGTGATCCACTTCAGTGAGCCTGAGGGGAAGTAACCCCAACGGCGACCGGGTCCGAAGCGTGTGGTACCGTCGATACGCACGGTGAAGTCGGCCACGTAGCGTCCTTTGTAGGCGTAGTGGGTAGAGAAGGTGTAGTACATCGAGCGCCACTGGCTGAATCCTGAACTCATGTTGTCGAGTATGCCGCCGGCGGCTGGGTCGGTGATGTGCTGGTTGGTGGAAGGCAGACCGTAGGCGCGTCCCGACTGTGAGTTCGAGGTGCCGCTGGTGAGCTCGAAGCGTCCCATCATCATCATCTGATGGTCTTTGTTGCGGAAGGCCGGTGTCAGCGTGAGCGTCTGCTTGGTGTTGAACGATACGCTCTTCGATGAGCTGTTCTCGGCACGGTTGATGTTGCTACCCGTCATCACGCCCGACTGCAGCTCCTGCGGCAGGAACGAGTTGTTGTACTGGTTGCCGATGTTCATCAGCACCGAGCCGCGCCACTTCAGCTGCCAGTGGTCCTCGTCGAGTCCCAGCAGGTTGTAGTCGATGATGAGCTCGGGGTTCATGTCGTAGCTGCGGCGCTGGCTCTTTGCCAGATAGGCCACTGCCACGGGGTTGCGCATGGAGCGCTGGTCGCTCAGGTAGTCGGTCTCGCCGGCGATGGCCAGTGGCATGGTGTAGAAGCGGTCGGTGTCGTAGCCGTGCTCGTCCTGCTCGTAGATGGCCATGTTAGGCATGCGGCGCTGTGCGTTGCCCAGCAGACCCTCGTAGTTCATGTCGTTCTTGGTGTAGGTGAGCGAGAAGTTGGTGCTCACGCGGATGCGCTCCGAGATGTTGTAGTCGAGTGCCACGCGGGTGGAGAAGCGGTCGAGCTTCTGCTTGATGATGGTACCCGTCTCGTGGTCGTAACCTCCGGCGATACGGAACGAGGCTTTCTCACCACCACCCGATATGGTGACGTAGTGGTTCTGTCGCAGACCCCACTGCGTGACGGCGTCGCGCCAGTCGGTGTTGTTGTTGAACTGCTCGTACTCCGAGAACGTCGGCTCGTAGTTGATTTCGTGGATGTTGGCCGACTTGTTGTCGTCCTGCTGCGGGTTGAAGTAGGCCTCCTTCAGCATCATGGTGTAGTCGTCACCATTGAGCATGGCCATTCCCTTGGGCTGATAGGTGCCGGTGAGTCGCAGCTGGTACGACACGCGTGGTTTGCCTCGCACACCGCGCTTGGTGGTCAGCTCGATGACACCGTTACCACCCTGCGAGCCGTAGACGGCGCAGGCGGCGGCATCTTTCAGCACGGTGATGCTGGCGATGTCCTCCGGGTTGATGTTCAGCAGTTCGGCAAATTTCTCGTTGTTGGCGCCAGCCATGTCGAAGTTGTCGAGGTTCACCTCGCGGATGTTTCCGTCGACGACGATGAGCGGGTTGGCGTCGGTGAGTGTCGAGAGCGAGCCGCCACCGCGCAGACGCATGGTGGAGCCTGCTCCCAGGTCGCCCGAGTTGCCGATGATGTCGAGTCCGGCGATACGTCCCTGCAGTGCCTCGTCGATGGTGGTCAGTCCCAGTCCTTCAAACTCCTTCATCGAGATGGTCTGCGATGAGTAGGAGATTTCTCGTTCGGGGATGGGCAGTCCGTTGCCTTGTGCGCGTTTCTTCGATTTCACCACCACTTCCTTGATGGTTGTCACACTCTTCATGTGGATGTTGAAGGTGGTCTTGTTGATGGGCAGCACCTGCTGTGCCATACCCACGTAGGTGAATCGAATCTTGTCCTTGGGGTTCTTCACTTTCATGGTGAAGTTACCGTTGAGGTCGGTGACGGCCGAGTTGATGATACGCCCGTTGGCGTCGATCTCACACACGGTGGCGCCCATCAGTCCTCCCAGCTCGTCGCTCACTGTTCCGTGAACCGACGTTATATCCTGTGCTTGCATGGCCGAGGCAAATGTCAGGGCCAATGTCAATATGATGGCTTTAAGTATTTTCATACGTTGTGTCCTCCTCTCTTAATTTTTAAGTGCGTCTTCCACTTGCTCGTACCAAGTCGTCATTTTTGCCTCATCTTGTGTCAGCAGAGGGCTGTCGATGAGGTGCATCACTACGTTGCTCGACTGGTAAATTCGACCGTCGCTGCGGAACCAGTATTCGCGGCAGATCTTGTTGAAGAGTCCCTCGGTCGTGATGACTCTGTGGTCTTTTCCTGCTGCATCTTTCAAGGTCATGTTCTGGTTGTCGTAGTTCACTTCAATGGGGAAGAAACGTCCGGTGGTGAGGTTGCGTTTCATGCTCTCGTAGGCGGTGAAGGGCTTGTAGTTCTGCTCCTTTGCCATTCCCACGGCCACTGAGTGGTCTTGCACGTGGTAGCGCACGAAGTCGCTGACGATGTTCTTGATGACTCCAGCCACCTTTTCGCGGATGTCGCCCATCTCTTTCTCGCTGAGTCCCTGCTTGTACCATCCTCTTGCCCAGCAGATGCTGTCGAGCACGGTGTCCTCGGTGTCGTCGCTCAGTATGCGGTCGTCGAGCACGTCCCACGATGGCAGCAGGTCTTTCTTCTGCAGTTCCTCAATCGAGCTGTTGGTGGGTACATAGATGGTGTAGTTGTAGTTGTCGAGGATGCGTATGTTCTTGTTGCCACGAGCCTTCATACCTGGGTCGTATTGGCGGCTGAGCTTCTCTGAGAGCATGTCGCTGTATTCATTCTCCAGCAGGTTCAGGAATGCTGCGTATTCGGGTGTCTGCTGAAGTGTGAGGTAGACCGACATCTCTGCGCCCATGGGAACGCCAGCCTCCAGCTGATAGGCCCTACCGTTGGTCTTCTTGTAGGTCTGTGTAGAGGGCACTGCCGTGTTGTTGTGCTCTATCTGCCATCCGCCCTGGAATGCCAGGTTGCCGTCGGCTCCGCGAACGACGCGGGTCATCGACCCTCCCTTGGTGAGGAAGTAGTTGTAGCCTTCCGACACGTAGTCCTCGATGGTCTTCGTGGTGTCGGGGATGACGATGATGAGCTGGTCGAGCATGTTCTCGAGTGCGTCGAGCACCACGTTGTTGCCAACGGTTCTCGACGGTGTGCTGGTCTGCTCCCAGTTGCCGTCCTCGTCTACCAGCACCTCATAGCGTGTGGCCTGCACGCGCTGGCCGATGGCCTTCGTCTTGTCGTAGTAGAATTCCAGCTTGTCCGACATCTCCATGGTGAGGCTGTCGGCTCCCGTCTGGTCTTTAAATGTGTACGACTTTCCGTAGGTCGATGGGTCGATGAAGTTCTTCATGGCATCGTTGGTGGGCAGCAGCAGTGCATAGCGCGAGTCCATGGAGAGGAGGTAGGGCAGGAAGTTGAAGCTGATGGCTCTTCCCGTTTCACCTCCCGACATAGCCCAGTAGATGACGTTCATCGTGGTGGCGTGTGCCAGAGCAGGGTACGACACCGACTGATACTCGGCGGGCATGAACACCTTGTTGGTCAGGTAAACCACGCCGTTGCATCCCATGAAGCACGAGTCGATGTCGGCCTTGGTGATGCCGAGCAGGTCTTTGGCATCGTTGAGCACCAGGTTGAACTTCGAAGGCACCGACTGCGAGAAGTTCGAGAGCAGGTTCACGTCGATGAGCTTCTTCAGCGTCATGTCGGGTATGGAGTCCCACTCCTTGTACTCGTCGCGCAGTTCGCGTCCCTCGTTGTTCCACCAGTATTCCAGTGCGTCGTTGCTGGGCACAATCATCACGCCGGCGTCGAAGTGCACGTCGGCGGTGCTTCCCTCGTCAAGATACTGGTTCCACCCTGGATCGTATTTCAGCGTGGCGGTCACGGTGTTGCCCATGTCGTCTTGTTCGAGCAGTCTGCCTGTGGCGTTGTGCGAGCTGAAGTAGCGCAGCACGAACACTGAGTCGTCGCGGTTGTAGATACGGTTGTACTCCCTCGAGGCAGCTTCGCTGTAGTAGGGTGCCGAGTAGCGGTCCATCAGGTGTGCCCAGAGCGACATGTTGGCATGCTGGTGAGCAATCTCGGCCATGTTGGGCGACGACTCGATGACGCCGCTCACCTTGTGTATGTATCCGTTCTTGCAGGTGATGTCGCGCTCCACCACTTGCTTGCCGTTCACCCATGCCTCTGCGGTGCTGGTGGCCTGGTGGTTGGTGAGTATGGCCAAGTCCTCGTCGGTGATTTTGTTGTACTGCATGTAGGCTGGCAGGAAGTGGATCATGGGTGCCGATGTGGCGTCGCGTAGGATGGGCACTGCCCTTCCCCTGGTGCGCTCGCGGCTCCATGCCAGTGTGTTTGGCATTTTCTCCACGGGCATGATGTAGACCGAGTCGTAGATGGTGGTAGCCGTTTCTCGGCGCATGGTGCGTCCCGGTTCGGGTGTTGCTCCATCTCCCTGTGCCCTTGCGTTCGACATCAGTTCGATGAGGTACGCGTTGTTCACCATCGAGTTGTTCAGCAGCAGTCGTTTCTGTGCGGTGGTCATCTGCTCATAGCTTCGCACTCCCCACACATTGTTGCGATACCACTCCTGGAAGGCCTGGTCGTCGGCGACGAACAGTGTCTTCGAGCCTGTGTGCCCCAGCACTTCGTGCTGGTCCAGGTCGTCAATGAGGCGCAGCATGGTGGTGTAATTACCTTCGTCTTGCAGTCGCTCATAGATGGAGTTTCCCAGCCACGAAGGCTGTCCCGTCAGCACGTCGTCTTTACACGACTGGAGCATTCCGGATGCCATCACAAGAGCGCAAGAGGTGAGAACCACCTGTTGACCTCGCTTGATGATAGTTTTTCGATTCATAGATAGTTGTTTTGTTGTTATTGTAATTTTGTTGTTTTTAGCTTTTATTATAAAAAGACGTGCAAAGGTACTAATAAATCTTTATTTTGACGCCCACGGAGTGTGACATTTTCTTTCCCATTTGTAGCAAACAGTACTTAATCTGTGTCTCCTGGGCTGTGTATAGCCTTGTAAGGTGGCCTCTGCTTGTGGCAGTGGCGATGTGTTGTTGCTGCTTGGCAGCATGGTTTTCTGTTTTTGGTTACTCATTATATATTATTCGCGCGTGCGTGCGTGTGCGCGAGGGAGGTAAATGAAAGGGGTCGGTAGCAGCCCCCGCGAGTTGTTGGAGGCTACTGCCGAACCCTTTTCTGAGATTCAATCAGCTGTTTTCAGTTGTTGCATGATTGCTTCGATGTCTTACTTTGTGAGCTTCTTCACCAGCACGATGCCGTTGTCGAAGGTCATCTTCTGGATGACGACGCCCTTCTCGGTGCCGTTAGCCTTGCGACCGTCGAGTGTGAAGTACTCCACGCGCACGTTCTGACCCTTCACAGCCTCCTCGATGCCGCTGGCGTCGCCATTGGGCTCCAGCTTGCTGTTGTTGCCGTAGTAGGTCAGCGACCAGCTGTCGAGCAGCACCCAGCAGTAGGGCAGAGTCTCGGTCTTCTTCATGCCAATGGTGAGCTTGCCGTCGGCGAGCACCTTCACCACCACCTTGTTGTCATAGCCGCTGCCTTCCATGTCGAAGAATGCCACTGCCGACACCATGTCGTTGGGGAAGTAGTAGGTGGTCTCCGAGCCAGCAGGTGTGTAGCTGGTCTCTCCGCTGATGGCGGGATCCTCGCTCGTGGCGCCCTTCGACAGCGGGGTCACGGGCACGCTGCTCACTGCCGAGTCGCCATTGATGGCATAGAGGAATGCCAGGCTGAAGTTGGGATTCTCAGCATAGGTGTTGAAGTCTTCTGCAGTGCCACCGTTGCGGCTGAATGCCTTCACGCCCACCTCGTAGGTTCCCTCGGGCAGACCCACGATGTCCTGATGGATGTCGAATGTCTTGTTGTAGAACTCCAGGGCGAGAGCACCCTTCTGGGTGTCGTCGTTACCGAAGTTGTAGCCAGCTGTGATCCATCCATCGATGCTGTTGACATAGTCCTTGTCGAAGGTCGGGGTCTGGATGACGGCCGTGACATTGACCGGATTCGAGTCGGTAGCGTTGGCCACCTCACCGGGCAGAGCCAGAGTGGTCTTCATGGCAGCAATCTTGTCGATGTATGCCTCGGCCTCAGCGTCGGTGATGGCGTGGTTGTCGATGCCGTCGGTGATTTCGATGTAGAGAGCCTTGCCGTCAGCAATGGCCGACTCGTTGTCGGAAGCGCTGATGTAGTCCCACAGGTTTTCGACAGCTTTCTGCAAGCGTGCGAACAGAGCCACTGAGGTGTTGATGGCGTCGTTCAGGTCGTAGAGGTCGGAGAGAGCCTTGAACATCTCCTGGCCGTCGCCCGATGCGATAGCCTCCAGGGCAGCAGCCTTCAAGGTCTCAGCCAGTTCGTAGACATCCTTACCCATAGGCTTCGAGAGGTCGAGCTTAGCCAGCTCCTCTTCGAGGACGGGCTGCACTATTTCGGCCGTAGGCACGTGGTAGATGAGCTTGAAGTTGTCCCAGATGCACCACCAGTTTTGGTCGGAATTCATCTTCACGCCAATGCGGAAGGTGTCACCCTCCTTGGCAATCAGACCGTAGGCCTGCTTCTTGTACATATCCCAGGCGAAGCACTGTGCTGCACCACCCATCGAGTTGGGATAGAGTTTTCCGTTAACTTCCTCGGTAGTCCAGCTCTCCACCGTGGTGTAGCTGTGACCGAGATCTTCAGCAGATTCAGAATAGACACTGGGGAACGAAGTCTGAGCGGAGTTCATGTAGAGAAAAACGGGTGAGGGATAGTCGGGTTCGATGTCCTCTCCTTTGGTATAGCCGTCGACCTCGCAGCGCACGTAGCCTTGCACCTGCAGCTCATACATGCCCACGGGCAGACCCGTCACTTCCTGCCATACATCCCATTCATAGCCATGCCAAGCTTCGAAGCAATAGTTCATATAGCCCAGAGAACTCTCCATGAGATCTTTGTTACCCTGACCGAGCGGTCCACGAACGATGTTACCACCGCTTCTTACGATATCAATGTTCCAGCCCTCTGCCTTATTAGAGTTGATATCCTTATCCTCATCGAAGCCTGGGTTCTTGATGAACTTAGTAAAGGGCTTACCTTCCCATGTATCGGACTTCGACTTCTCCAGGATGGTGTCGATCCATTCGTTCAGCTGTGCGATGGCAGCTTCCAGCTCCTCGTTGGTCAGCTCCAGTGCATTGATGATGTCAGCCGATTCCATGTCGATGTAGTCCATCATGTCGAGCATCTCATCGATGCCTTCATACTCAGCCTCAGCAGCCATGCCGGTACCCTTGTTGAGCAGTGCCTGATAGTCCTTCCAGAGTTCGATGTTCTTCATCAGGTCGGCATAGCTCT
>JAEEGG010005136.1_pt1 | contig 31324 bp, 19 predicted proteins | sample 9134161 | NCBI WGS metagenome assembly JAEEGG01 (sample SAMN16246543, study PRJNA631951) | gut metagenome | biome: gut microbiome; feature: rumen; material: CR-attached | host: Bos | place: Iran: Karaj | collected 2018-10
CTCGCAGATGACCAACCAGAACTTGACAGCCACCCGCGAGGCCCGCATGTACACCCAGCCGATGCTCGAGATCTACGCCGACGATGTCAAGTGCGCCCACGGCTCCACCGTCGGCCAGCTCAACGATGCTGCCCTCTTCTACATGCGACAGCGTGGCATCGCGCTGCCGGAGGCCAAGCTCCTGCTGCAGAACGCCTTCATCAACGAGGTCATCGACAAGATGCAGCTCGAGCCCCTCCGCGACCGGCTGCACTACCTCGTCGAGAAGCGCTTCCGTGGCGAGCTGAACAAGTGTGAGGGGTGCAAGCTCTGTCAATAGAAGCCCCCTAAAAAAGGAGAATTGTCAAAAACCGTATCATAAAGCGATGCTAGTAAAGACCTTTTGTGCTGCCGTCAACGGACTGGAAGTAACCACGGTCACCGTAGAGGTAAGCATGTCGCGCGGAGTACAGTTTCACCTGACAGGACTTGCCGACACCGCTGTCAGGGAGAGCTACGACCGCATCAAGGCAGCACTTATCAACAACGGCTTCAAGATGCCCACGATGGACATCACGGCTAACCTGTCGCCTGCTGACATCAAGAAGGAAGGCTCCGGCTATGACCTGCCGCTGGCTATCGGCATCATGGCTGCCAACGGTAAAGTGGAAGAAGAACGGCTGTCACAGTACATGCTCGTCGGCGAGCTGGGACTTGACGGACGCCTACAGCCTATACGCGGTGCGCTGCCCATCGCCATCCGAGCAAGAAAAGAGAAATTCAAGGGACTTATCGTGCCACAGCAGAACATCCGCGAGGCCGCTGTTGTCAACCAGTTGGAGGTCTATGGCATGGAGACACTGATGGACGTCATACGGTTCCTGAACGGCGACTCCTCCTATCAACCGACCATCATTGACACGCGCCGCGAGTTCTACGAACAGCAGAACCACTACGAGCTGGACTTCAGCGACGTCCGTGGACAGGAAAGCGTGAAGCGCGCCTTGGAGGTGGCTGCAGCCGGTGGCCACAACCTCATCATGATTGGCCCACCGGGCAGTGGTAAGTCGATGTTGGCCAAGCGTCTGCCCTCCATATTGCCGCCTCTGTCACTGGCCGAGAGCCTGGAAACCACACAGATACATTCCGTTGCCGGTAAACTGAACCGTGACACCAGTCTCATCAGCCAGCGTCCCTTCCGTGCGCCACATCATACCATCTCGCAGGTCGCCCTCGTAGGCGGTGGCAATAATCCGCAGCCCGGCGAGATTTCGCTGGCGCATAATGGCGTCTTGTTCCTTGACGAGATGCCAGAATTGAGCCGCAGCGTCCTTGAGGTGTTGCGCCAGCCCTTGGAAGACCGCAAGATTACCATCAGCCGCGCAAAATATAGTGTGGAGTACCCTTGCTCATTCATGCTCGTAGCCTCGATGAACCCCTGTCCCTGCGGCTACTATGGCGATCCTACTCACCATTGTGTATGTACGCCCGGGCAGATTCAGCGTTACATGAACAAGATTTCAGGGCCGTTGCTCGACCGTATTGACATCCACTGTGAGATACAGGCCGTGCCATTTGCACAACTTAGTCAGATGCAGCCAGGCGAACCTTCGTCAGCTATCCGTGAGCGTGTCATCGCAGCCCGAAAGATACAAGAAGAGCGTTTCAAGCCCTTTAAGGGTATCCATTGCAATGCTCAGATGTCCGAGAAGATGCTTCACCAGTTTGCCGAGCCCGATGCCCAGTCGCTCGACATGCTACGCATGGCCATGGAGCGGCTGAAACTCTCTGCCCGTGCCTACAGCCGTATATTAAAGGTTGCAAGAACCATTGCCGACCTTGCCGGCTCGGAGCAGGTACAGTCCATGCACATTGCCGAGGCCATCGGGTATCGGAATCTGGATAGAGGCGACTGGGCAGAGAGAGGAATATAAGTACCAAAATATAGAATATAAAAAATGAATAGAAATGGTTTAGTTGAGGAATACAACAAACAACTGATAATTGCAAATAGTGTTCATACTGACGAACTCTACCAATTGCTGACTGAAATACAAGGAGTTGATGCCACTGCGAGATCCTGGCCGTGCCCTTCGCCCACCTTTTGTGAAATTAAAGCTACATTTTAAGCATGTCAGAACTATGATAACGACAAACAAACTACTGAAACCATGCCTACTTTTGGTCATGGTTGCATTGACAAACAATGCAGACGCGAAGAAGAAAACTGTAGTTAAAGATTACTGGCCCAATGGTGAACCCATAGCTGAGTGGTTCAGCGATACGGCAAAGGTGGATGTCGCCACGCTGGGCAAACGCTACCTTCTGACCGACTACGGCGTGCGCCAGGGCACTAACGAGGTGCAGACACGCGCCATTCAGGCCGTGATAGACCGTGCCGCCAAGCAGGGCGGCGGAGTGGTGGTAGTGCCTAAGGGCACATTCTACAGCGGCAGTCTGTTCTTCCGCCAAGGCACCCATCTGATGGTAGAAGAGGGTGGGGTACTGAAGGGCTCCGACCGCATACGTGACTTCGAGATACGCGAGACGCGCATCGAGGGGCAGACCTGCAAGTACTTCACCGCCCTGGTGAATGCCGACAGCATCAACGGATTCACTATCTGTGGCAAGGGCACCATCGACGGTAATGGCACCTCCTACTGGGAAGAGTTTTGGATTCGGCGCCAGTGGAACCGGCAGTGTACTAACAAGGATGCACAACGCCCGCGCCTGACCTACATCACCAACTCAGAAAACGTCACCATACAAGACGTGCGGCTCATCAACTCGCCCTACTGGACCAACCACATCTATCGTTGCCACCACGTTCGCTATCTCGACCTCTATATCTATTCCTCCACAGTGGATATCAAGGGACCATCGACCGATGCCATCGACATCGACGTGTGCCACGACGTGCTGGTGCGAGGCTGCTATATGAACGTCAACGACGATGCCGTAGTGCTCAAGGGCGGCAAGGGCACCTTTGCCGACCAAGCACCGGAAAACGGCCCCTGCTACAACATCTTGGTAGAGAACTGTCACTACGGCACCACCCACGGCTGCATGACGCTCGGCTCGGAGAGCGTGACCGACTGGAATGTCATCATGCGCAATTGTAGGGCCGACAACACCAATAATGTGCTGTGGCTGAAGATGCGTCCCGACACGCCGCAACGCTATCAGCATGTGCGAATAGAGAACTTCACCGGCAAGTGTCGCAACTTCCTGCTCGTGCGTCCCTGGACTCAGTTCTACGAGAAACAGGAGCGTCAGGACATGCCACTCTCAGAATGCAGCAACATGACCTTCCGCAACATACGAATGACGTGCAACGTGTTCTTCAACGTCACCGGGTCGGATAAATACGCACTGAGAAACTTCGACTTCGAAGACATCGACTGCAGTGACTATGGCAAGGAGAAACCTTTCAGCAAGCGGCCCGTGGAGGGGCTGACGTTGAAGAATGTCAAGATAAACGGCGAAATGATAGAATAGCCTATGAACGTGTTTCTAAAAAAAATCATTTGCCTCGCCTTAATGCTTATGGCGGTGATGGCCGACAGTGCTCAGAGCAGGACCGACGTGCAGCTCAACGACGGATGGACCATACGACCCATCAGCGACCCTTCACCCGGCAAGCAAGGCACTTTAGTGACGCTGCCACACACGTGGAATGCCAACTACGTGAAGGGCACTTTCTACAATCGTGAGACGATGGTTTATACTCGTTCGCTCAACGTCAGCAACGAAATGCTTCGTGAACATCGTGTGTTCCTCCGTTTTGAGGGCGTGAACTCAGTGGCCGATGTCTTTGTAAACCGGAAGACTGCTGGTCAACACAAGGGTGGCTATACAGCCTTCTGCATGGAGGTGACCGACCTTCCGCATGAGGGTGACAACGAATTGGAGGTATGGGTTGGCAATGCCTTCCGCACCGACGTGCTGCCTATCGCAGGCGATTTCAACGTCTATGGCGGAATCCATCGCCCCGTACACCTGTTGATAACAGCCAAAGACTGTATCTCACCCACTGACTATGCCTCGAGTGGCGTGTATGTGCACCAGGAGAAAGTATCGCGGCAGGAGGCAGAACTCCGCATAGAGACTGTATTGTCGTTGACCACGGCAACTGAGACCAAGCAGCTGCGGCTGACCATGACCGATGCCTGTGGAAAGGTGGTGGCGCAGCGGACAGATGCTGTCAGTGGTGGCGTGATGCAGCAAAGCATCTCGTTAAGGAATCCTACGCTTTGGCACGCCCGAAAGAATCCCTACCTATATAATATAAAGGTGGAACTGTTAGACGGCGGACGGGTAATCGACACGGTGGAGGAGCAGACTGGCCTACGGTATTTCTCGGTTGACCCCGAACAAGGATTCTTTCTCAACGGAGAGCATTACCCGCTGCTGGGCTTTAACCGTCATGAGGATGTAGATGGAAAAGGTAGCGCCCTTTCCGCTGAAGACCATGAGCGCGACATGCAACTCATCAGCGAGACGGGAGCTACCATGATACGTCTTTCGCACTATCCGCAGAGCCGCTATTTCTACGAGCTGGCCGACCGCCGCGGCATGGTACTCTGGAGCGAGATTCCTCTTGTCGGACCAGGTGGATATGACTTCACCGGCTATGTGAAGAACGTGGAAGACAATGCCCGGCAGGTGGCGCTCGAAATGGTACACCAGAACTACAACCACCCCTCGGTATGCTTCTGGGGCCTTTTCAACGAACTGCTTGTTGATGAAGGCCGTTTCCGTGAATGGGACAATCCCGTTGGCTTCATCAAAGAGTTACATCAGATAGTAAAACTGGCCGACCCCTCACGTCTCACCACCTTTGCCACCTGCGTGCAGCATACTAACTATCTTGGATGCAGCGACCTCATGGCCTGGAACAAATACTTTCGCAAACCTGGTAATGAACAGACGGTGCGTCAGTTTTATGCAGAGGCCAAAGCCACCAGGGGCGGTCAGCCCTTAGGTATCTCTGAGTATGGCGACGCAGGGAGCATCAAGATACACACCGATCCGCGCTACGACCGCATCCGCGACCATGCCGAGAACTACCAACTGCTGACCCATGAGGGCTATTGGCGGGCCATCAAGGACGAGCAGTGGCTATGGTGCAAGTGCATCTGGCAGTTCAGCGACATGCAGACAAGCATACGTCACGAGGGCGACCGCGACGGCATGAACGACAAGGGAGTGGTGACCTATGACCGCCAGACGTGCAAAGACATCTACTACTTCTACAAGGCACAGTGGAACCCCGAACCGATGGTCTACATCACCGGCCGCCGCTTCACTACCCGCCGCCATGCTGTGACCGATGTGAAAGCCTACACCAACCAACGAGAGGCTACCCTCTACGTGAACGGTCGAAAGATAGGCAAGGCCAAAGCCGATGACATCGGGCGGCTGCAATGGCAGGGTATCAGCCTCACTGAGGGAGAAAACAAAATAGAGGTGCGCTCGGGCAAGCTCAGCGACACCTGCACATGGACACTGAAAAACTAACTACTTAAAAGCAATGAGAAAACAGTTATTAACCATGCTAATGCTGCTCCCGCTATATGCCTGGGCACAGTCGATGAAAACCGGTCCGGAGTACATGCCGGCAGTGATGGAACCCATTACGGCTCCGTTCGACGTGAGCGGCATCAGCCGGCCGGTGTTTGCCGAAAGGACCGCCATGGTGAAAATGAACAAACGGGGACTTTCCACCCGCCAGATTCAGACGGCCATCGACCGCATGAGCCGGCAGGGTGGCGGCACGGTCGTCATCCCCGATGGTCAGTGGACCAGCGGACGCATAGAGCTGAAGTCGGGCGTATGCCTGCACCTAAGCGACGGAGCCATGCTTACCTTCAGCGGCTACATCAAAGACTATCAGCCTGCCGTGCCCACACGCAACGAAGGCTACGACGTGATGTCGCTCGGAGCCATGATTTATGCCAATGGGGCTGAGAACATCGGACTGACGGGACGTGGACACATCATCGGACCATCGACCGACTGCGAGATATATCAGGAAAACCGGAAATACTTGGTAGTGGAGGAATGCGTTGATGTCACGAAACCTATTGCAGAGCGACTGTGTGACGGACAGCAGGGACACCCCGTGCTGCTGCCCATGACGGTGGCACCCGTACACTGCAAGAACGTGCTGATAGAGGGCATCACCATCGACCAGGGGCTGTTTTGGAACATCGTGCCGCAATATTGTGACAATGTGATTATCCGCGGTGTGACGATAAACAGTGCCGGACACGGACGTACCGACGGCATAGACATAGAGTCAACCACTAATTCGCTGATAGAATACTGTCAACTCGACTGCGGCGACGACTGCTATACCATCAAGTCGGGTCGCGGTGAAGATGGTGTACGGACAGCCCGCCCGTCTGTGGGCTGCGTCATCCGCCACAGTGTGGCTCTGCGTGGTGGCGGTGGCTTGGTGTTAGGTTCTGAGACGGCAGCCTCCATGTGGAATATATACATGCACGACTGCATTTTTTGCGGGACAGAACAGGGTATCCGCATCAAGACGCGTCGGCCTCGCGGCGGTGGTGCCCACGACGTGTGGGTGGAGCGCGTCGTGGCGAAGGACATCAAGTGGAACGCACTTACCGTCGACATGCTCGGCTCAAAGAAGTGGGTGGGTGAGTTGGCCATTCGCTTCCCTGCCCGCGAGATAAACGAACTGACACCGGAGTTCAAGAACATTTACATCAAGGACTTCACCGTTGACGGCTGTCAGCGGCTCATTGATGTCAAGGCCCTCCCTGAACGTCCACTCACCAACGTGCTCATCGAGAACTTCGAGGGACGTGGCAAAGACTTCCTGCGGCTACAGGACGTGAGCGGCTTCGTTATGAGGGGCGGAAAGATCCACACACCTGAGCCTACGGCAGTACTCGACGGCTGCAGCAGCGTGGCTCTTGTGGGCATGGACTACGACGGCAAGCCGCTGAAACAGCACCTGAAGAACGCCACCATTTATCAGCCGGAACAGCGTGACCAACTGTGGCAGGCATTTCTCACACCGCCCGACAGCATTCGCGTGGGTTGCTACTACTACTGGGTGAACGAGAAAGTGGACCCCGAGGGAGTGAAGAAAGACCTGCAGTGGATGAAGCAGAACGGCATCACGCTGGCCTTTCTGGCTACGGACATCCGCAACCGCACCCGATGGGAACACCCCTGGGAGGGCGAGACGTTCGGCAAGAACAAGTTCCAGAGCCGCCTGTGGTGGAAAAACCTGCGCACGGCCCTGAAGACGGCTGGCAAGTTGGGCATAGAGATGGGTATCTTCAACTGTCCGGGCTGGAGTCAGTCGGGCGGGCCTTGGGTGAGGCCCGATGAAGCTATGCGTAACTGGACACCAAACGGCATAGAAATATGTAAAACGAAACAGGGAACCGACGTGACGTGCGGACCATGTAGCGACAAGGCTGAGGGACTGGAAGTGGACAAACTGTCGAAGCAGTATGTGCAGAAGCACTTCGAGGCGTTTATTGGTGATATCCTGCGCCGCATACCTGCTGAGGAGCGGCCAACGCTGACCACCGTCGTCGTTGACAGCTGGGAGCGAGGCAAGCAGAACTATACCGACTCCATCTACTCGCTCTTTCATCAACGCTTCGGCTATCAGCTTAACTACGAAGATGAGAAGTGCAGCAAGGACCTGGAGCGGCTCATCTCCGACCTAGTGACCACTGAGTATATGGGTACTCTGACCGAGAAAGCTCACCAGTACGGACTGCGTACCTGGTGCGAGCCATACGCCCACAGCCCCTTTCCGGGAAACAGCATCACCTATGGCAGCCAGGCCGACGAGGTGGCAGCTGAGTTCTGGGTCAACGACCGCAAGTTCCGAAAGAAAGAGGTTGACGCAGCACTGGGCGCCGCACGCCACAGCGGGAAGAACCGCGTTTGGGCAGAGTCGTTCACCGATGGCAGTTGGGACAAGGTGGCACAGGACGACTGGTCGTTTGAGAAGCTGAAGCCCCTGGCTGACCGCTACTTCCATGCCGGCATCAACGCCACCATACTGCATGTCGTGATTTCGCAGCCAGGCGACGACCGCCTGCCAGCTGTCCGCCCCTGGTTCGGCACATACTTTGACCGCCGCAGCCGAAACGCCAGCCAGCTGAAGCCACTGGTCGAGTACCTGCGCCGATGCAACTTCATGCTGCAGCTGGGCAAGCCCTATAATGGCGCCACTGACTGCCGCATACTGCCCGACGGCACCCGCATACGCTTCACCGAGCAGTCGCTGTTTGAAGTCACCTTCCCCGACGGCCACCAGGAAAGCTGGGACCCCGCACAGCCACCCGCTGTCTGTTTGCCTGTTTCAACGGCAATACCAAAGGACGGCAGGTGTGCTAAGCCGTCAGCATAAACAAGGCAGAACATGTAAGCATGACAATCAATGCAACAATGGTAATGCTGAAAATTAACAAACGAAAAGCGGCCCCTAAAATCGCCAGCAGTATCGATATCCATTGTGAGATTCAGGCCGTACCCTTTGCCCAGCTCAGTCAGATGCAGCCGGGCGAACCCAGCGAGAAGATCCGTGAACGTGTCATCAAGGCCCGTAAGATTCAGGAGGAACGGTTCAAAGGCCACAAGGGCGTCCACTGCAACGCCATGATGACAGAGAAGATGCTCCATCAGTTTGCAGAGCCCGACGAGCAGTCGCTTGACATGCTGCGCATGGCAATGGAGCGCCTCAAGCTCTCTGCCCGTGCCTATAGCCGCATTCTGAAGGTGGCCCGCACCATCGCTGATCTCGAAGGCTCAGAGAAAGTACAGTCACAGCATATCGCTGAAGCCATCGGCTATCGCAACCTTGACTGCGGAGACTGGGCAGAAAGAGGAATATAAGTTTGGTAGTTTGATAAATAGTTTTCACTTTTGCATGCACAATGAATATCAAAAGGAATATCATATTAAGTTTTCTTGAAGTCTCACCTGTTTTCCACGTTAACGAGTCTTAATGCCTATATCTTCTTAAAAATCAATAAAATGACACTTTGATAGTTGGCTTTTTGGGTGGCGCACGCTAACTTTGCAGCATGTTTGTAAGCAGAAAGCGTCACAGGTCAGGCAGCTACAGTGTGGTTGTATTGGAGAAGGACAGCTGTACTCGTGAGAATCGTACCATCCAGATTATCGGCACGAGTTCCGATGAGCGTGAGTTGCAGGAAATGGAACGCAAGGCATACGAGTTTATTGACTCCCATCGCGGCCCTCTGCTCCCGATGGACTACCATGATCCTTTTGAGGATGGTCTCGAGAGATTTCTCTCCAGCATCTCCAACACCCACATTCAGGTGATTGGCCCGGAACTCATCTACGGCAGGCTCTACGACAGGATTGGCTATGGTGAGCTGAAGGAGGATATGTTCCGTCATCTGGTTATCTGCCGTCTGTTCAACCCAGGCAGCAAGCTGCGCACGGTGGAGTACCTTCGCCGCTATCTCAATAAGGACTATAACGTGGAGGCCATCTACAAGTTTCTCGACAATCTCTGCTACCGCAAGGACAAGGACTGTAAGAAGGACAAGGAGGGGAAGCCTGTAAAGCCGCAGGGCGATGACATGAAGACACGGGTGGAGCGTATCTCCTATGCCTGGACGAAGAAGAAATGCGGCGACTCCATCAGCGTTGTTTTCTACGACATGACCACGCTCTACTTCGAGGCGGCACAGGAGGACGACCTGCGGAAGACAGGCTTCTCCAAGGACGGAAAGCACGCCTGTCCGCAGATATTCCTTGGCCTGCTGGTTGCACCGGGCGGTAATCCCATCGGCTACGAGATCTACGAGGGCAACATCCATGAAGGCAAGACGCTCATCCCTGTAGTCGAGGCTCTGGCAGGAAAGCATGGTTTCGACCACCCGATAGTGGTAGCCGACGCAGGGCTGCTCTCGAAGACGAACATTGAGGAACTGACAAAGAACGGCTACGAATATATAATAGGTGCAAGGGTGAAGAACGAGTCCGAGGACATCAAGCAGTCCATCATCGGCATGGAGCTGCAATACGGCGACATCAGGGTCATCGACAAGGAGGACGGTGTGCGGCTGATTGTTTCCAAGTCGGAGAAACGTGCCAAGAAAGACGCCCATGCCAGGAAGAAGGGGATGGAACGCCTCCAGAAACGCTTCGAGACAGGCAGGCTGACCAAGGCGAACATCAACAGGCGAGGCTACAAAAAGTACTTGAAGATGGAAGGCGACGTGAAAATAAGCATCGACATGGAGAAATATGAAGCCGATGCCGTCTGGGACGGTGTGAAGGGATTCGTCACCAATACGAAGCTTCCTGAGAAGGAAGTCCTGGCGAACTACTCAAATCTTTGGTTCATAGAGCGGGCATTCAGAATGAATAAGGGGGACCTGAGGGCCAGACCAATCTACCACAGACTACACAACCGGACAGAGGCACACATCTGCATCTGCTTCACGGCCTACACCATCATGCTGGAACTGGAGCGGTTGCTCAAAGCCGCCAAGTCGGAAACACCATTTACCAGGCCGGGCACCTCACTAAGACCATGTACCAGCTGAACTATCAGATGCCCAGAAGTAAGCGTATGAAGTCCGTGATTTTACAAATGGACAGCGAACAACAGGAATTATACGACATTATCTGCCGTGAATGTGACAAAATGTAACCTGCCCTTGCTGGTTTGTCATGGAATCTTACTCGAAAGGGGCTTGGGTAGCGCAGGAGCGGAAAACAGGAGATTTGGCGATTCGTAAAGCCTGTGGTGAGGCTAGTGAAGCAATTATTTTTGATTTTTCTTGTTTTATTAAATTATATTTTATAAATTTGCACTGATTTATTAAGTATCACTTTACAAAGTATGCAGATTCCGTATTATGGCTATAGCAAGAAATACCCTAAAGCAAGTGCTTCTCGATAACCAGAAGGATACTGAGCAGTATAATATTTTTCCTCGAAATTACGACATCGATTGTTTTCCGTTACAGGTGTTTGTAGGTGTAAGGCGTTCAGGAAAGTCGTTTCTTCTGTTTCAGAAAATCCGCCAGATGCTCGCTAATGGTCATCAGTGGGAAGATATGCTTTATCTGGATTTTGAGGATACGCGCCTTGACGGCTTTAGTAAGGAGGATTTCAATTTAATACTGGAATGTCACCAGGAAATGTATGGTAAACGTCCGATGCTTTTCCTCGATGAGATCCAGAATGTTGAGGGATGGCAGAAGTTTGCTCGGAACCTGGCTGATAAGAAGTACAATGTATTTATTACAGGTAGCAATGCCAAGATGCTTTCAAAAGAGATCATGGCCGAATTAGGTGGCCGTTATCTGCCCACAGAAGTTTATCCCTTTAGTTTCAAGGAATTTCTGTCCTACAAGAATGTCTCCTTTGATGAACTGGCTCTGACTGCGACAGAGTCAAAAGCCCACTTTATGAAAGCCTATAATGATTATTTTACATGGGGCGGACTTCCTGAATCTATCAACCTGCCAGTGAAGAGGGGTTATTTATCAAGTGTCTTCCAAAAGATATACCTTGGCGACATTGTTCAGAGAAATGGCATCTCAAACCCCAAGCTACTTCAACTGATGATAAAGAAGATGGCAGAGAGTGTTATGCAACCTGTTTCCTACAATCGGATATCGAAGAGCCTATCCAGTGTGTCAGGTAAGATTAGTGTCCCCACGGTTTCAAGCTACATAGGATTCTCTGAAGATGCCTGGCTACTCTTACGACTCCGAAATATTGCATCGGCCTTTGCTGAGAAGGAAAGCGTCTGCAAATACTATTTTATTGATAATGGTATACTCTCATTGCAGCTTATTGGTGGTGAGACTATTCTTCTGGAGAATATCGTGGCTCTGTCGATGTTCCGCAAATATGGTCATGATGTTGAGAACGAAAGGGTGTTTTTCTACAATGCAAATGTGGAGATAGATTTCTATGTACCTGAAGATGAACTGGCTGTGCAAGTCTCATATTCCATAAAGGAGCAAGACACCTACAATCGTGAGGTAGGCGCACTCTCAAAGTTACCAAACGTCTATCCATGCCGTCGTCGAGTAATTGTCACATTTGATGAAGAGAACTTCATTTCAGACAAACATGGAACCATCGAGGTTGTTCCGTGCTGGAAGTGGTTGTTAGAGTTCAATCGTTAATGATAACAGTTATATGATGAAGCAGAAGATATGGCGAATCGTGAGGCCTGTAGTCAGGCCGTTGGGGGCGGTAATAATTGTTGCCCTCTTCTACCTGTTGCGCATATTTCCTATTAAGAAAAACAAGGTGATTGCTACAGCGTTTGGTGGAATTCGCTATGGTGATAATCAGAAACCGATGCTTGAAGCGCTGCATGAGATATGTCCTGAAACAGATATTGTTTGGGTAAAAAGGCGTGGGTATGAATATGAGCTACCAGAGTGGATGAGATGTGTTCATTCTTGGACACTGCGCTGGTTCTATGATTATACCACAGCAAAGATCTGGACAAACAATTGCCTTATTCCTACTTATTTTAGGAAACGTAAAGGCCAGTTGTATATTGAAACTTGGCATGGAGGACTTGGTATCAAGAAAGTATTTACGGACAAAACGATGAAAAAGACGATTAGTTTTAATAGCTGTTTTTATACCTGATTATGAGAAAGTTATGCGCTCTTTGTTTTACGCTTCTGCTTCTTGCATGCGAAAACAAGCAAAAAGAAGGAAGCAATGCCGACGGAACGAGAAATGGAAATGAGTGTTCCGCAGACTCCGTGTCATATAGTAATATAGAGGAAGATATGGCAGAGGAAAAAGTGCGGACACGAGTAACGAATATTTACGACAAAATATTCGGTTGGTATCTATCCCATGCGGACAGCGTGGGAATAGTCAGTTTCGACACGGATGATTATCTGTCTGAAGACTACCTGAAGCTCTACCGACAAGTGAAGGAACGAGACAGCAAACTCGAAGGGGAGATCGGCTTCTTCGACGGATACCATTGGATACAGGGCCAGGACTGGAGCAACGACCTTAGCATGCAGATAGAGCGCGTTGAGGTGGTGGATGCTAACCATGCCCGCTGCAATGTCCTCATTCATAACGGAGGTTGTGATACGCCACTTATTTTGTCTATGGTAAGACAAAAGGACATTTGGTATATTGACGACTTTATTGATAAAGCCCGAAACTATAGCGAAACAGAGCAGATGCAGAAGTACCTGCACTAAGAGCACGATGAGATAAAAGACAATAACTAAAAACATGAAGAAGCTACTCCTTTTACTCCTTACTTCGGCTGTACTGGCAGCACAGGCACAGACACAGACATTCCACGGCAGCCGCACGGACTTCCGCGACGAGACCATCTACTTCCTGCTGCCCACCCGCTTCTACGACGGCGACCCGCAGAACAATACACAGTGCTGGGAGAACCGCGAGCGCAACCAGGGCGACCCTGCGTGGCGCGGCGACTTCAAGGGACTCATCGAGAAGCTGGACTACATCAAGGCACTGGGTTTTTCGGCGATATGGATTACTCCCGTGGTGCAGAACGCGTCGGGCTACGACTACCACGGCTACCACGCCCTGAACTTCAGCCGTGTGGACCACCGCTACGAGAGCGAAGACGTGACGCTGCAGACGCTGATCGACGCCGTACACGAGCGGGGCATGAAAATTGTCATCGACATCGTGCTGAACCACACCGGCAACTTCGGCGAGGAGCATCTGTGCAAGCTCTTTGAGCGCGACTGGACGAAACCGCAGAGTCAGATGGACGAGTGCATGGTGCCGCTGACACGGAAGGACGGCGGCCGGCTGCCAGACAACTACCCGGACATGAGCGGCGGCGAGCAGTACGACGCACGGCTGGTGCAGATGAAGGACCATCACAACGACACGCAGAACGACTGGCATAACTACTGGCACCACTTCGGCAACTTCAACTGGGACAACGAGACGCGCTGGTGGGCACAGATAGCCGGCGACTGTGTGGACCTGAACACCGAGAACCCGCAGGTGAGCCAGTACCTCGTCGACTGCTACAAACAGTTCATCGACATGGGTGCCGACGGCTTCCGCATCGACACCGGCGGCCACATCGCCCGCCTGACGCTGAACAACAACTTCCTGCCACAGCTGCACGAGGCGGCCGAGGCAGCCAAGGAGAAACGCGGCGGCACACCGTTCTTTATGTATGCCGAGGTATGCGCCCGCTTCACCCACTGGTGGTACCGCAACCAGCCCGCCCTCTCGTGTCCGTTCTATACATGGAAGGAACAGAAGGAGTACGCCTGGGACTACGACGGCACGTCGTGGGACGGGCTGCGCATCCCCTCGAACGAGAGTACCGACTTTGAGCACCAGAACATGAAGAGCTGCGAGGAGCAGTACCGCGACAACCGCGAAGGCTCAGAGGGCCGCCAGCCCACGTCCGACAACGCCTTCCTGCAGGGCAACGACTACCATGCGCCCGACCACTCGCAGTTCTCCGGCCTCAGCGTCATCGACTTCCCCATGCACCACTGTTTCAAGGACATCGGCTCGGCATGGGGCATCAAGGCCGGCGACAAATACTACAACGACGCCACGATGAACGTGGTGTATGTCGACTCGCACGACTACGCCCCCAACGGCGCACCAGAGAGCCAGCGCTTCGCACAGCCGCAAAGCACGTGGGCCGAGAACCTCGACCTGATGTTCACGTTCCGTGGCATCCCCTGCCTCTACTACGGCAGCGAGATAGAGTTCAAGAAGGGCAAGGAGATAGACCGTGGCACCGGCGAGGCCCTGCGCAACACGGGACGTGCCTACTACGGCGGCTACATCAAGGGCAGCGTCACCACCACGGACTTCGGCACGTACACCGCCGCCACGGGCAACATGGCACAGACACTCGCCCACCCCCTGGCACAGCACATACGCCGGCTGAACCTGATACGTGCCGCCGTGCCGGCACTGCGCAAGGGACAGTACTCCACCGAGGGCTGCACAGGTTCGTATGCCTTCAAGCGCCGCTACACCGACGACACGACCGACAGCTACGCGCTGGTCACCATCAGCGGCAACGCCACCTTCACGGGCATTCTGAACGGCACGTACACCGACTGCGTGACAGGCGACACGAAGACCGTCACCGACGGCAGACTGACAGCCACCTGTCAGGGCAAGGGGAATATGCGCGTCTACGTGCTTACTACCGACAAGACGCCGGCGCCGGGCAAGGTGGGCGACGACGGCGTGTATCTCTATGCCACGCAGCCAGCGACAGCCAGCCAGCCGAGATGGGACGGCACTGAAGAGGAGGACAGCGAGAACAATGGCGATCCGGGGGCATCGCCCGACACGTCGTTAGACGAGCTGCCCGTCTACACCCCCACCGTCACCGAAGACGAACTGTCGGTGTTCTTAGAGACACAGTACAAAGGCTCCACCATCTGGGTGTGGAACGGCAAGGAGAATTTCACGGGCGGCAGCTGGAACGGCAAGCCATCGATGCTGCTCATGGGCAAGACGGCCGACGGGCTGCGCCGCATCCTGAAATGGACGTACGACGGCACGTCGTACAACAACCTGCCGACGGGTGTCATCTTCGTACCCACGGGACAGGGCCAGACGGCCGACCTGAAGTACGTCAACCACGGCTACTACGTGGAGGGCGTGTACCACCACACCGTCACCGACGTCATGGGCATCGGCACGCTGACAACAGACAGCAATCCTGCAGCCGAGGCACTCTATGACCTCTGTGGCCGCAGGATTGCGTCTGGTGTGTCACGTCCCAAGCCTGGCATCTACATCCGTCAAGGCCGGAAGGTTCTCGTTACGAAGCCCTGACTGTCAGGGGCTGATTCTGCATATCTGTTCAGCACGTCCTATCTGATGTTCAGCACAACAATGGATTTGGCAGGCACCTGCACGGTGAGCACACCGTTCTTCAGCTTGGCATCGCTGAAAGCCTTGGGAGCCACCACCTCAGGGTGCTGGAAGTCGTTGAAGTCGTCGACCTTCTTCGAGGTGAGTATCTCGCCGCTTACGCTCTTGGCCTTGTAGCCGTCGAGCTGGAAGTCGATGGTCTGTGCCTTGTCAAGACTGACATTGGTGACGGCCAGCACGAGGCTGCCGTCGACAGTCTTGGCGGCCGAGGCAGAGAGCATGGGACAGGGGCGATAGCCTGCATCACGGGCGCCCTCCTTCTCCTTGAAGTAAGCCTTGCTCACCTGAATGGTCTCCGTGGGCAGGTCAACGGGCAGGTAGGTAGCCTCCTGGAACGGCGTGTACATCCTGAACACGTGGTAGGTCGGCGTGAGCACCATGTGACCCGTGCCTTCCTGATCGGTCAGTATCATCGACTGCAGCACATTGACAATCTGGGCGATGTTGGCCATTTTTACTCTATCGGTGTACTTATGGAACACGTTCAGCGACAACGCAGCCACGAAGGCGTCGCGCAGGGCGTTCTGCTGGTACAGGTGACCGCTGATGGTGCCAGGCTCCTCGTCCCACCACGTTCCCCACTCGTCGACCAGCAGGCCGACCTTGCCCTTGGGGTCTTTCTCATCCATGATGGCCTTGTGGCGCTTGATGACCTCCTCGATCTCCAGACACTTGCCCAGCGCCCAGTAGTACTGGTCGTTGTCGAACTTCGTGGCCGACCCCTTCGGGCCGTTCCATCCCGAACAGGTATAGTAATGTAGCGACACACCCTGCATGCGGCTGCCTATCTTGTCCATCAGCACCTCCGTCCACTTGTAGTCGTAGTCCGAGGCACCACTGCCGATGCGGTAGAGCTTATTGCCCGTATAGTCGCGCAGGTAGGTATTGAACTTGCGGAACTCGTCGCTGTAGTATTCCGGTGTCATGTTGCCGCCACAGCCCCACGCCTCGTTGCCGATGCCGAAGTACTTCACGTGCCAGGCTTTCTCACGACCGTTCTGACGGCGCAGACGGGCCATCGGCGTGTCACCGTCGCTGGTCATGTACTCCACCCACTGGGCCATCTCCTTCACCGTGCCGCTACCCACGTTGCCGCTGATATACGGCTCGCAGCCCAGCATCTCGCAGAGGTTCAGGAACTCATGTGTACCGAAGGAGTTGTCCTCGATGGTGCCGCCCCAGTTGTTGTTGCGCAGCGACGGACGCTTGTCCTTCGGGCCGATGCCGTCCATCCAGTGGTAGTCGTCGGCAAAGCAGCCGCCCGGCCAGCGCAGCACAGGCACCTTCAGCTCCTTCAGGGCCTCGAACACATCCTTGCGGTAGCCCTGGATGTTAGGAATCGGCGACTGCTCGCCCACCCAGAGGCCACCATAGATACAGGTGCCGAGGTGCTCGGAGAACTGTCCGTAAATCTCGCGGTTGATCTTGGCTCCTGCCCTGTCGGCATGAACCGTAGCCTTGACAGCATCAGCTGCCGATGCACTCACGGCGAAAGCCAGTGCAATGGCTGTAGTCAGAATAGTCTTTCTCATATTGTTTGTTTGATATTGCTGAACCAGCAGTTTTACACTTAATCCCATTTCTTGAGTCATTTTGAGTTTACTGCTGCAAAAATAGGCAATATTATTGAGAAATCCAAATAATTTACTACTTTTTCGCTGCCGTCCTCTTTTCGTAGAGCTTGGACTGACACTCTATGATGTCATGCGCCTCTACCCCCTGACATCTAGTTGCTATCTGAAACCGTCAGCAGATTGAAATAGGCGTTCAGCTGTATGCACAAGTTTTTATGCCGTATGCAATGTTATCTAAGTCACATGGGATAATTTCTGACAGGTAAACCTCATATTTATTGTAATAACCTTCTGCAACGTAAGCATAGTCCCAGTCGACGGACTCCACCTCTACATTGTGAAGTTCTCCTCCGTCATAGAATCTAACACACGGGAGTTGCCCAAGACAATTACGGGTAAAGACAAATTCCATTGTTCTGCTAATTCCGTAATCGAGGAAAAGTGAGTGAAGCATGCTAATGGTATTTATTGCCGTTTGGCTACAATCACATAGGCGGTCGTTGTCCTCCTTCTGCAGGTAATAGGACGACAGCTCATCCTCTTCCAACTCTCCAATGCCAAAGGCATGATGTCGCTTCAACTCCTGGCGTAGGCCTGCGTAAGCTTTAAATATCATAACATTCTTGCAATTTGGTAGCAAAGGTACAAAAAAACAAGGAACAACAAGAGAACTTTCCGTCTTTTTTCTAACCTTTTAATAAATATTGGCAGATTCGCATATATTTTCATTTCACGTCGGTCAAGAGGCTATGACAAAGGCACTGGCTTATTACATGGCTCAACACAGAAAAAACCTGCATTTCCTGCACCTAAGCTGAATATCAGTAAGTTACACGGATTTTCCTGCACCTAAACCTGCACCTAAACCTGCACCTGGAATTACGACAACGGATTTAACGGATGAAACGGATTGTATCTACCCTGTCATCGTTCAATGGTCGGCCTATCGGCCTCAAAATTATAAAAAAATTATTCAAAAAATCATCAAAGCTGCACATTGTGGTTGTTTTTAAAATTAACATCCGTTAACTACCGTACCAAAAATTATCCATGTTGCTGGGACTGACAGTCCAAGCTGCTTGGACACACTGTCCATGCTGCATGTAGCCACAGTCCATGCTGCATGGACTGAAATAATCCATTGCATTTCTGGAAAAAACCGTTGCATTTTTGCAGTAACCTACACAAATAATCATGTAAGCCTCTCGTTTTCGTCTGCAGCACGACTCCGTGCCAGTTTAAGAACAAAGGTTATTATATCATTGAACTTTTCCACCTTTGAGTTTCTTATAAAACAACATATCGAGATTATCTACACAGGTCAAAAGAAATCCGTTTAATCCGCATTAAATCCGTTGTCGTAAAAATCGGGTGCAGGTTCGGGTGCAACTTAGGTGCAGGTTTAGGTGCAGGAAAAACGGTGCAACTCGCTGATATTCAGCTCAGGTGCAGGAATGCAGGTAATTTTCTTGTTATAATGTATATACAGGAATTGTAGTCGCTGTACAGATTGTGACAATTGTGACAAAGAGACGTCCAAATATAATATTTGTTTTATTTCCTTGGAAAATTGAAAACTTTATTGTACTTTTGCAGAATCTAATGGCAAACTTGTTTTATTTATTAATGTATCACTAATACAAATTAGCTTATGAAAAAATTATCTTTATGGATGATGGCTGCCATCCTGATCTGCAGTTCAGTAGTATTAACGTCGTGTTCATCAAAAGACAATCCCGTTGAGGATCCCTTGGAGGATGCGACAAACGCCGACCGTGCTGTCTTTGAGGAGATTCTTTCCGAAAGACTTGCCAGGGCCGCTAATGATATCCGTTTCGAGTCGGCTATGGAGTCAACAAAGGCTTTGTCTGACTTCCTCAGCGCCCTGGACGAGGCAGCCTTGAAGGAGCAAATCACTACATTCCTCGTAAAGGTTGCTACCGGCGGCAAGAACGTCGAGATGAGCAGCCTCTCCGATCAGGACAAAGAGGCTGTTGAAAAATGCCTGAGGGATCGCTTCAACATGACCGACGAGGAGTTGGCATCTGTGACGTTTTTCCTTCAGCTTGATGCCTACAAGACGCTCAACAAGCTGCACCTGACTTTCGAGGACGGCAAGTGTAACGTCAGCGAGGATGCTGAAGGATTCACGGTGGAGATTGTGAAGTCGGCCACTGAGCGCTCTGTTTTCCAGATTCTGTTTGGTGGAGACGTCGAAGAAGGTCTCAGTTTCTTCCCAACACGTATTGGCGGTGTAGTTCCCGTTGCCCTTCAGTTGCCTAAGTCTTTCCTTGTTTCTTTGACCACGGCCAAGGGTAATTTGATGAATGGTGTCGTCGATCTCTCATCAAAGGCCAGCTCAAGCTACGTCAGCATCAAGAGCGACGACTGGTCGATTGGTGCCATGCTGACCGCTACGGTTAACGGCCGTGACGAGACGATTGCTGCACGACTGAGCCATGGCACGGACGGCAAGTACGACGCAGAGGCAGCTGTCGGCATCAACGACAAGACGATGATTGCCTTTGCAGCACGTGGCCTGAAGCCTGAGTACACCGCCGAGTACATCGACAGCGACGAGTTGAAGCAGCTGCGCGAGATGGGTCCTTTCTTTGCTGCCGGCTATGAGGTGGTGAAGGCCCTCAAGGGTAAGTCCATCGAAGAGCTGTCAGTCACTCTCGAAGACGACCTCGTCATCAGCGGCAGCATCGACGATATAGCAAAGAGCCTGCTCGCACTTGGCCATATCCGTCAGCTTCATGGCACTATGCCTGGATTCGACGCCGTCGATGCCTATACTCAGGAGTTGAACAAGTATGTTCACTTCACCGTCTACCAGAAGTCGTCAGATATTACGGCACAGGGTTCGCTGCTTACCATCCCGAAGGTTTCTAAGGGCGAGTATCAGCCTGGCCTGGCTCTTAGATTCAAGGGCGAGACAAAGGCTAAGAGCATGTACGAGAACATGTCGGAAGAAGACCTGGCCAACTATAATAAGGTCGTTGGAAACTTTAACGCGCTGCTGAAGGAATGCACCACGCTGGTTGAGACTTTCTCTGGCAAGGTAAAGTCTATCGCTTCTGCCTTCAAGCTGTAAGGTTCACAGATTCCACGGTATAAAGTTGTTCCCCGTATCCTCACAAGCCTTGGTGAGAATACGGGGAACATCTTTTGTACGTAGGGAATTACTACTCTGTCTTGCCGTTCAGCGACACGAGCCAGTTCTTCTTGTTGGCGAACTCCGGGGTCGTACCCTTGTAGTAGATGGCCTTGCCGGCAACGACAACCTCGTCGCCCACCTTGATCTGGCTCTGGCCCTCCTCCCACGGCTTGTTGTCGAAGAAGTAGCTGCCATAGACGGTGAACACGTTATCCTCCTTGCCGTCGTCGGAGATGTTGTAGGTGGCCGTGCCGAACTGTGCGCTGTAGGTGTATTTGACACTCGAGATCTTACCCTTCACATAGATGTCGGCCTCCGACTCCGTGTCGGCACCGAGGGCCTTCACGAAGGCAAGCATGCCTGCCACATTGTAAGGCTCGGCCTTCGTACCCTTTCCGCTGGCAGGGCTGGAGACTCCCTCCTGCTTGACAGTGGTCTCGGCAGCATACTTCTTGCCGCCGCTGGTGGTGGAGAAGCCGATGGTAGCCGTGCGGCCGGCAGACTCGTTGGGCAGCGCGCGGAAGGTGACCACGGTAGTGGTGCCGTTGATATTGATGCCGCTGATGAAGAGCCAGTCCTTGGCGTCGTCGGAGATGTTGACGCTCACGCCCTCACCCTTGTTCTCGAGAACGGCATTGAACTGTCCGCCCTGCTTGGGGATGATGTTGCCCTTGATGTCGAGCGAGTCGATCTTGAGGAGCGACTTCTCGATGCTGATGACCGACACGTTGACCAGCTCGACCGTTCCGTTATAAGTGGTCTTGGGACCCTCGACGGTGACAATGTCGCCCACGTCGATGCCAAGGCTCAGGAAGTTCTTCTCTCCACCGTTCTTGTCGAGCGTGCCATAGATGTACACCTCGCCAGTACCGTCGTTCAGATACCAGTTGCCATACGTGGTGTTGGCAATACGTGCGACGGTACCCTTGGCACGGAACGTCTTGCCGTCCTCGCCGGCAAGGACCTGCGCACATGTTGACAGGGGCACGTCAGCCTTCTTGGTGACCTGCATGACCAGCAGTTCCTGCGTCGTACCGGCACAGACAATCTTGAGGTTTGCCTCACGGCTGGCTGTGACAGCGTCGGCCTTGAAGTACAGCGTGACATCGCCGGCAGTACCGCTGGACGGTGTGACGGTCAGCCACTCGGGAATGCCGGTAATCTCCCAGTCGGCCGTTGCGTGCAGCTGCACGTCGTAGCCCGTCTCGCTGGTACCCGAAGCGGGCAGCGGGACGATGGACTCCGACACCTTGACAGTTCCCAGATAGGAGGGCTTGAAATCTTCAGAGCAGCTGACCAGCAGGGCAACTGCTGCTATGAGCATGGGGATGAAATATCTTTTCATAATTGTAGGCATGATGATTAGTTGAAGAAATACTTAATGCCAATAGATGCGTACCAGCACTGGCCCAGCGAGTGGTAGGGCTTCCAGTTGTTGGTGCTGCCGTTGATGGCGGCAGGCGTCGAGAAGGTGGCATAGCCGTCGGCATCGTAGCCTTCGAACTTGAGGATGCGCGAGTACTGCACACCGCTGGAGGGTGACGAGCTATAGTCGAGGTTGGCTATCTTCTGCACGCCCCAGCTGGAGTTGAAGAAGTTGAGGACGTTCTTCATGTCGAAGCCGACCTGCAGGGTGTGCTTGGTCTTGCCGACGTTGATCTTGAAGTCGTGCTTGTAGCTGAAGTCGATGCGGTGTACCCACGGGGAGTAGTGGCTGTATGCCTCGGCATACTTGCCCTGGCGGTCCTTCAGGTAGTCGTTGCCGTGGACAAACTCCATGAAGCGCGTACGGTCGTCGTCGCTGACGAAGCGGAACTCCTTGTTGGCCACCTCCAGGTCGGTGGGGATGTAGGCCAGGTCGTAGGGGAAGCCGTCGCCGTTCATGTCGTTCTGCACCAGGTAGGAGGTGTTGTTGCCGCCACGCCAGGTCTCGTAGATGAGGCTGTAGTGGTTGTTGGCCTTGTCGTGAATGGTGGCGCTGGCCACGATACGGTCGGGAGTGACAAACTGCGAGTTGTGCAGACGCACGTGGTTGGGACCCTCGACGGCAGGGATGTAGGTGAAGGCCGACGAAGCGTCGGAGCCGGGCATACCCGTCAGCTCCTTGCTCACCGTGTGGGTGTAGGCAGCCATCAGGCTCATCCACTCGAAGGGCTGTGCGTTCAGCGTCACGTTGAACGACCATCCGTAGCCCTTGCTGGTGTTGTCGAGCACGTAGGCGTTAGGCAGTGCCTTGCCTTTCTCGTCCCTCAGCTTGAAGTCCTGGTAGATGGGGCGGTTGTCCACGCCGTTGAAGCGTGCGAAGCCGCCGGCATCCTTGATGCTCCAGTCGGAGATACACACGGCGTTGATAGTCTTGTTGAAGATGAACTCAGCCGTAGCGGTGAAGGGGAAGGACACCGGTATCTGGTAGTCGACGGCAATGGACGACTTCCACACCTGTGGCATCTTGAAGTGGGGGTTGACGGCATTGATGGTCGAGCCAGACTCACCGTCCTCAGGACGGATGGTGATGGGACCCATGGACTGAGGGTTGCGAACGACGTTGCCGTCGGCATCGGTGATGGTTGCAGGCACCACGTTGCCGCTGGCGTCGTGCGTCGTGACATAGTCGCGCAGCGTATTGCCCGTCATGATGTTGCCGGCAAACTGCGACATATCGACCTGCTTGCCGGAGTTCTTGCCGGTAGCATTCCAGATACCCTTATACTGCACCATGTTCGAGTTGGTCGGCATGTTGGTGAAGAACACGAGGGGCAGGCGTCCCGAGAAGAGACCCGTACCACCGCGCACCTTCAGGCTCTTGTTGCCAAACACGTCCCACGTGAAGCCGATGCGCGGCGACAGCGTGAACGTCGACTTCGGCCATGTGCCGGTGTCGATGTGGCTTCCGTTGTATTCGTAGTCGTAGATGGCCTGGTTGGTCATCAGGTCCTTGTTGTTGAAGAACAGTCCGTCGATGCGCAGGCCGTAGGTCAGCTTCAGTCGGTCGGTGGCGTTCCACTCGTCCTGTGCGTAGAAGCCCAGCTTGTTGAACTGCACTCGAGCGGCAGGGGCTGTCTCGCCGTCGTAGCCGTAGGTCAGTGCCACAATCTCGGGAGTGCTGCCGAACAGGCGGGCAGCATCCAGCACACCGTTGTTGTACATGCCGTCGGTCAGGTTGTAGCGATAGTAGCCCGTACCGTTACGCATGTACATATTATCTGTCATCTGGTGCTCGAAGCTCACGCCGGCCATGATCTTGTGCTTACCGCCGTAGTAGGTGACGTCGTCCTTGATGTTCCAGACGGTGTTGTGTACGGCATTGTTCCATGTGAACAGCTCGTAGCCCAGCGAGATGTAGTTGTTGCCATCCTTCGTGATGTCGATGAAGGGGAACGCGCTGGAGTCCGACGAGCGGATGTCGTCAAGCTTGGAGTAGGTGAACAGCAGCTGGTTGGACAGCTTCTCGGTGAAGCGGCTGTTCAGGTCGAAGGTGAACGAGTGAACCAGGTTGTCCATGGAGTACATTGAGTTGGCGTACGACATGGCGGCCTCCGACATACGGGCGTCGGCCATACGCGGTCCGCCGTCCATCGACGACTTGTTGGGTGCGTTCCAAATACAGTTCTTGGTGTAGTTGTAGCGCAGTGCCAAGTGGTGGCGGTCGGTGATGTTCCAGTCCAGGCGAACCAGGAACTTATAGTTCTTCTCGTCGGCGGGGAAGCTGGTGAAGCTGCCCGTGTTGTAGTCATAGCGCTGGGCCACATAGTCGGACACGGCCTGAAGGTCGGCCTTGGTGGCACGCGAGATGTAGTTCTCGGCATCGGCAGGGTTGTCGGCGTCGGCACCCTGCCAGCGGTTCACGACGGTAGGAATCTTGATTATCTCACCATTGGCGAAGAAGAACAGCTTGTTCTTGATGATGGGGCCGCCGAACGTGAAGCCGTAAGTGGTCTTCTGGTCCTTCTCGCGGGCACCGTTGATCTGCTCGCGATAGACGGCGTCGCCTTGCATGTTCTCGTTCTGGTGGTAGATGTAGGCCGAGCCCTTGAAGGTGTTGGTACCCGACTTAGTGATGGCATTCACACCACCGCCGATGAAGTTGGTCTGGCGCACGTCGTAAGGTGAGATAACCACCTGTAACTCCTCGATGGCATCCAGCGAGATGGGGTTGCCACCACCCGGCAGGTTCGGCGACAGTCCGAAGTTGTTGTTGAAGTTGGCACCGTCGACGGTGAAGTTGGCGGTACGTCCGTCGCTACCGGCGAAGCTCATGCCGTTGCCGCCGTATGGCGACAGGCGCGTGACATCGGTGATGCTGCGGCTGACCGTCGGCATGTTGGTAATCATCGAGTTGTTGATGTTCGTCGATGCACCGGTCTGCTCGGCAGTAAACTTCGAGGCGCGTCCGCTGACGATGACTTCCGTCAGCTCGTTGGCATTCTCGGAAATCCACACCGGCAGGTTGTAAGTCTCACCCAGCTGCAGGGTGATGCCCTTCAGCGTCTTGGTCTGGAAGCCGATGTAGCTGACCGTCACCGTGTACGGGCCGCCGGTACGCATACCCTGGATGGAGAACAGTCCGTCGACGTTGGTCACTGCGGTGTAGCGTGTGCCTGACGGCTCATGGACTACCTGAACGGTAGCGCCAATCACTTCCTCCTTGGTGTCTTGAATGGACACCTTGCCAGCGAGGGCTGAAGTGGTGATCTGGGCCATGACAGCCAGTGTTGACGTCAGCATCACGGCTATCAGAAACAGAATTCTTTTTCTCATAAATCGATTCTATGTTTATTTAGTTAATTTCGACTGCAAATATAATAATAAAAATTGAGATACGATGTTTTTTGGAGTATTTATTTTCCATAGCGCGAAAAACCTGTCCTATATCGTCTGCTCACACATCCCGCTGACGAGTACCCATACGTGCCTCGACGACGTTCACCACATAGTCGCCCAGCTTCTCACACTCGTTGATGAGATCCATGTAGATGGTACCCACGGCGTAGGTGTATTCGCGATTGTTCACATCGGTGATGTTCTGCGACTTCAACTGGTTGCGGTAGTTGTTGATCTCGTTCTCGATATTAAACGTACGGTTCACGTCGAACGACTCCTTGCGACCGCCCATCAGCCGGTTCATCTGTGTCAGAGACTGGTCGGTGAGCTCCATCATCTGGTGCAGGTGCTCGTACTGTTTCTCGACGAAATGGTCCTCCTTGCCGTTATACTTGCGCGAAATGGTGCGTGCCATATTGAAGCAGGCATCGCCAATAGACTCCAACTCACTGACCTCACGCAACATGGCACGTATCTTGGCCTTGGTATCGTCTGACAGGTGAGCATCACTCACGGAATTCAGGTAGTTGGCAATCTCCAGTTCCATGTTGTCCGAAATGCCCTCGTACTTCTCGATGCGGGTATACAGCTTGTTGAAGTCGCCAGCCTGACTGTCCTTCTTACTGTTCGAGCTGGACGACAGCGTCAGCAGCTCGCGAACCATACCGAACATGCGCTGCATGCGTTCTGAGAACGACTGAATCTCCTTCTGGGCCTCCAGCACCGAGAGCTCGGGGGTCTTCATGAAACCGGCGGTAATGAAGTGCAGGCGGAAGTCCTCCTCTTCGTCCACCTTCTTAGGCTTGATGACCCAGCAGACGAGACGCTCAATCTGCGGGATGAACCAAATCAGAATGAAGGTGTTGACCACGTTGAACGAGGTATGGAAGGCGGCCAGCACAAAGCTCAACTTGGAGGCATTGGCCAGATAGACCGATGCACCGACGACCTCCTTCTGCATATTGACGTCGTAGCCAACCCATCCGCACACCATGTCGATAAACGGACGGAACACGAAAAGAATCCAGATGACGCCAAACACATTGAAGAACATGTGCGCCAGGGCCGCCCGCCGGGCTTGTGCGTTCGCCGACATCGCCGCCAAGTTCGATGTCACGGTGGTACCGATGTTCTCGCCCATCACCAGGGCGATACCCTGATAGATGGGTAGCGCGCCGCTTGAACACAGAATCATCGTGATGGCCATCACCGCTGCCGACGACTGTACGCAGAACGTCAGGATGCCGCCCAACACGAGGAATATCAGTGTCGTGATGAACGAGTCCTTGTCGAACGACGCGAAGAAGTCCAGCACAGCCTGGTTCTCGCCCAGATGCATGTCCTGACCTGTCTTGCGCAGCACAGCCAGCGCAAAGATCAGGAAGGCAATACCAAACAGGAAGTCGCCTATATAGCGGTATTTCTTCTGGTAGATGAGGATGATACCCACGAAAAAGGCCGGATAGGACAGGCTGCTGACATCGAACGACATTCCTGCCGACATGATCCATGCCGTCAGCGTCGTTCCTATGTTGGCTCCCATAATGACTGAGATGGCCTGTGCCAGTGTCAGCAGTCCGGCATTGACGAACGAGACGGTCATCACCGTTGTAGCGGTAGACGATTGTACCGAAGCGGTCACCAGCGTTCCCGTCAGCATACCCGTAAAACGGTTTGTTGTCATAGCACCCAAGACGTGTCGCAACTGCGGACCAGCCATCTTCTGGAGTGCCTCACTCATGGTCTTCATGCCGAACATCAGCAGGGCCAGCGAGCCTAATAGCGTGAAAATTACCCAAATGGTCATGATATTTACTATTAATGTATTATTGATTTTAAGATTTGCTTTGCTTTCCAGTGTGCAAAATTATCTATTTTATTTGAATTATCCAAAAAAAATCGCCTTTTCTCTCGTTAATTCACTTATTTCTTTGTACCTTTGCACCCTGTTTTGCGAATTTATTATATAAATAAGGTATAAGAAAGAGATGAATATCACATTTGAAGCTCCCGACAAAGTGAATGGACTGATGGCCATCACACTGGAGACGGCTGACTATCAGCCAGAGGTTGACAAGACCCTGAAAGACTATCGTAAGCGTGCTAATATACCCGGCTTCCGTCCTGGTCAGGCCCCGATGGGCATGATCAAGCGCCAGTACGGCATGTCCGTGAAGGTGGACGTGGTGAACAAGCTGCTGGGCGAGAAGCTCTACGGCTACGTTCAGGAGAATAAGATCCAGATGCTGGGCGAGCCGTTGCCCAGTGAGCAGCAGGAACAGCTCGACTTTGAGGGCGACCAGCCGCTGGTGTTCAAGTTCGACATCGCCGTGGCCCCTGAGTTCAAGGCCGAGCTGACCAGCAAGGACAAGATACCCTTCTATAACATCACCGTCGACGACAAGCTGATCGACCAGCAGGTAGAGATGTACCAGGCACGCTTTGGCCAGTACGAGAAGGCAGAGGAGTTCGACGCCGAGCAGCGCGACCTGCTGAAGGGCGACCTGCGCGAGCTGGACGCCGACGGCAACGTCAAAGAGGGCGGCATCACTCTCAGCGAGGTATCACTGATGCCGCAGTACATCAAGGTGGACGACCAGAAGAAACTGTTTGACGGCTCGAAGCTGGGCGACATCATCACATGGAACCCGCGCAAAGCCTACCCCGACAACGATGCCGAGCTCAGCAGCATGCTGAAGATTGAGAAGGAACAGGTGGCCGAGCACACAGGTGACTTCACGTACCAGATTACGGAGATCAGCCGCTTCACCAAGGCCGAAGTCAACCAGGAACTGTTCGACAAGACGTTTGGCGATGGTGTTGTGAATGGCGAGAAGGAGTACCGCCAGAAGATTGCCGACCAGATCAGCCAGCAGTTTGCAGCCGACGGCGACTACAAGTTCCTGCAGGATGTCCGTAAATACATGGAGGAAAAGGTGGGCAAGCTGGAGATGCCGGAAGCCCTGCTGAAGCGCTTCATGCTGCAGCGTAACAAGGACAAGGGTGCCGACTTCGTGGAGAAGAACTTCGAAGCCAGCATCCAGGAGCTGCGCTGGCACCTCATCAAGGAGCAGCTCGTCAATGCCCAGGGCATCAAGGTGGACGACGCCGACCTGAAGGCTGTTGCCCGTGAGGCCGCTCGCGCCCAGTTTGCCCAGTATGGCATGTCAAACGTACCCGATGAGTACCTCGACAACTATGCAGAGGACATGCTCAAGAAGCAGGAGTACAGCGAGGGACTCGTCGAGCGTGCCATCGACCTGAAGCTCACCGCAGCCCTGAAACAGGTGGTGAAGCTGGACAAAAAAGACATCACACTGGAGGACTTCCAGAAGCTGTTAAAGTAAAAGGATTTTCCTTATTAGGTTTCTTTAACCAAAAAAAAAGGTCGGAAAGCATTGCGTTCCGACTTTTTTTTGTAATTTTGTATCTTACAATGCGTATGAATATGAATAACGACTTTAGAAAATATGCTACCAAGCATCTTGGAATCAATGGTCTGGTGCTCGACGAAGTGATGAGCGCACAGGCTCAGTACATGAACCCCTACATCCTGGAGGAGCGTCAGCTGAACGTGACGCAGATGGATGTCTTCAGCCGTCTGATGATGGACCGTATCATCTTCCTCGGCACGCAGATTGACGACTACGTGGCCAACACTGTCATGGCTCAGCTGCTGTTCCTCGAACAGAATGACCCTGGCAAGGACATCAGCATCTACCTCAACTCGCCTGGCGGCAGCGTGACCGCCGGACTGGGCATCTACGACACCATGCAGTTTATCAGCTCTGACGTGTCAACTATCTGCACGGGGATGGCCGCCTCGATGGCCGCCGTACTGCTGGTGGCCGGCACAGAGGGCAAGCGCTCGGCACTGCCCCACAGCCGCGTCATGATACACCAGCCCCTGGGCGGCGTACAAGGCCAGGCCAGCGACATCGAGATTGAGGCCAAGGAGATCATGAAGTTCAAGAAGGAACTGTACACCATCATCAGTGAGCACTCGCATACGCCGTACGACAAGGTATGGAACGACTCCGACCGCAACTACTGGATGACCGCCGAGGAGGCCAAGGAGTATGGTATGATTGACCAGGTGCTCGTTAAGATGTGAGAGGTGAGAAAGAGATAAGAGATAGGAGAAATGACAAGAAAGAGATGTAATTTCTGCGGACGATCGGAACGTGAGGTAAAGCTCCTGATAACTGGTGTGGACGGCTGCATCTGTGAAGACTGCGCCATACAGGCCTATCAGGTAGCAACGGCTAACGGATACGGCCCCGATGCCCATCGCGAGCAACCTTCCTATAAGCGTAAGGACGTGCCGAAGCCCAAGGAAATCAAGAACTATCTGGACCAGTACGTCATCGGACAGGAGGAGGCCAAACGGTTCCTGTCGGTGGCCGTATACAACCACTATAAGCGACTGCAGCAACCACACACCAACGACGGTGTGGAGATTGAGAAGTCGAACATCATCATGGTGGGTTCGACTGGTACCGGCAAGACGCTGCTGGCACGCACCATCGCCAAGCTGCTCGACGTGCCGTTCACCATCGTCGATGCCACCGTGTTCACGGAAGCCGGCTATGTGGGTGAGGACGTGGAGAGCATACTGACCCGCCTGCTGCAAGTGGCCGATTACAACGTGGAGGCCACACAGCGCGGCATCGTGTTCATCGACGAGGTGGACAAGATAGCCCGCAAGTCTGACAACCCCAGCATCACCCGCGACGTCAGCGGCGAGGGTGTGCAGCAGGGACTGTTGAAACTGCTGGAGGGCACCAGCGTGAACGTACCGCCCAAGGGTGGCCGCAAGCACCCTGACCAGGAGTATATTGCTGTAGACACGCGAAACATCCTGTTCATCTGCGGCGGGGCCTTCGACGGCATCGAGCGGAAGATTGCCCAGCGTATGAACACCCATACCGTGGGCTACAACTCGGTGCAGCATGTACGGAAGATTGACAAGAACGAGTTGATGAAGTATGTGCAGCCACAAGACCTGAAGTCGTTCGGCCTCATTCCCGAACTCATCGGCCGACTGCCCGTGCTGACCTATCTGAATCCGCTGGACCGCGAGGCACTGAGCCTCATCCTGACAGAACCAAAGAACTCGATCGTAAAGCAGTACGAGAAGCTGTTCGAAATGGACGGCATCAAACTGACCTTCACGCAAGAGGCCTTGAATGTCATCGTCAACAAGGCGATGGAGTATAAACTGGGAGCCCGTGGCCTGCGTTCCATTGTAGAGAGTATCATGATGGACGCGATGTTTGAGGTTCCCTCCAAACGTGTAAAATCCTTTGAGGTGACTGCCGAGTATGCGCAACAGCAGCTTGAGAAGTCACATCTTGCAGCTTAGACCGAAGAAGATAAGCCTATAGACAACAGGCTGCAAAAACAAGAAAAGAAACAAAAAAAAACGCCTATGGCAAAGAAGAAACTGAATCTCACGGAAGCCCTCAAGAAATACTTCGGCTTTGACAAGTTCAAAGGCGACCAGGAAGCTATTGTGCAGAACGTACTTGACGGCAAGAACACCTTCGTGCTGATGCCCACTGGTGGCGGCAAGTCGCTGTGCTACCAGTTGCCGTCACTCCTTATGGAGGGTACCGCCATCGTCATATCACCACTGATAGCACTGATGAAGAATCAGGTGGACGTCATCAGCTCGATGAGTGACGAGGGTACGGCACACTACCTGAACTCGTCGCTCAACAAGGCAGCTATCGACCAAGTAAAGGCCGACATCCTGGCTGGCAAGACCAAGCTGCTGTACGTCGCACCTGAGTCGCTGACAAAGGACGAGAATGTCGAGTTTCTCCAACAGGCCAAGATTTCCTTC
>JAEEGG010005141.1_pt1 | contig 31302 bp, 21 predicted proteins | sample 9134161 | NCBI WGS metagenome assembly JAEEGG01 (sample SAMN16246543, study PRJNA631951) | gut metagenome | biome: gut microbiome; feature: rumen; material: CR-attached | host: Bos | place: Iran: Karaj | collected 2018-10
GTTGGATTGATAAGCAATGCATGGAGTTGAAGGCGTTTCACAATGAGGAAGACGGACAGGCGTACTCGAACGCAGACAGTGTGTTGGAAGATTTCTTCGTTACATGGAATTTTATCTACACTGGCACGCCTATAGCCCTGAAGAGGAAGGTGAACAATCAGAACTTCGGAAGCGGTTTGGCTACACGACTGACCTGCATACCTCTGCCGTCCACTAACTACGAGATGATGAGCCGAGAAAGAGACATCGATTACGAGAGTAATAACCGGCTGACGGAATGGGCAGAGAAACTGGACAGAATGAAAGGCGAACTGAGCCTGCAGAAGATAGTGGATGAACTGTACGACTGGACAGCACGACGTATGGCAGATGCCAGGGAGAACGATTCGCGTGCCGACGAGATGCTACTGAAACGCTGTGCTTACCACGGACTGAATTTCTCCGCCCCTTTTATCGTGATGCGCCATTGGGATAAGATGCATGAAGATGGCAGTTACTGGTGTGGCGAGTTTGAAACCGATGAAACCGATTGGAAACTGGCAGAACTGATAGTAAACATCCAGTATGCTTGTCAGAAGTATTACTTCGGAGCTATGGCGGAGGATTACTTCGATAACAGATTGCGAGATGCCACGGTGAACGTGCAACGCAGACAGAAAACTTACGAAGGATTCATGCGACTGCCAGAGGAATTCACCACCGATGACGTAATGCGTTGTTTCCAACTATCTTCTTCTGCTTCGGCAAGAGGAAAAATCAGTCGACTGCTGCGCGACCATCTGATAAAAAAGATACGAGAGGAACGAGGCACACAGCCTGCACTCTTCCATAAAACAGGCACACTCATGCTATAAGTAAGAAAACCACAAATGACGCGTAGGCGTTTAGGCGCGTCGGCGCGTCATTTGGTATTTTAATATCAAATAATATGAATTTGACAATAGACATAATAAAGAAGATGATGGTTGTAAAGCCATCAGACGAGAAACTGGCGGAGTTTTGTTCGCAGTTTAATTGGTATGCACAGTATTTCGGACTCGATAACGCTTTCAAACGAAAAACGAAAATGAAAACATGTTCTTAAAAGGGAAAGTTGTATCTTTGTGGCAAATAAATCTATGGCTGATATGAAATACGTTTTGAGTTTTGTTTTTATGTTTGCTGCTTGTGTGGCATTTGCCCAGGAAAAGAAGGGCGATGTGGGCAGTTTTTACGAGAAGAATAAGGTGCTTAATTTCAATGACGGGAAGAATGCCGCGGGGGAGATTGAGCAACCGACGAAGTTTGATCCGAATTTCCATATTTATCTGTGTTTCGGACAGTCGAATATGGAGGGAAATGCGAGTATTGAACCACAGGACAGGGAGGGTATCAACACTCGATTCAAGATGATGGCGGCGGTGGATTTCAAGCGCATGGGAAGGAAGATGGGCAAGTGGTATGTGGCTGTGCCCCCACTCTGTCGCGAGAATAACGGTCTGACACCTGCTGATTATTTCGGACGCACGATGGTGGAGAGGTTGCCTGAGGAGGTTAGCATCGGAGTGATAAATGTGTCGATAGGCGGTTGCAGCATCGACTTGTTCGATGAGGATAAGGCGGAGAAGTATCTGGCTGGAGCTCCTGATTGGTTACAGAATTTTAGCAGAGCTTATGACGGTCATCCATACAAACGATTGATAGCAATGGCGAAGGAGGCTCAGAAGGCTGGTGTGATTAAGGGTATCCTGCTGCATCAGGGATGCACGGATAATGGTCAGCGCGACTGGCCTCAGCGCGTGAAGGTGGTTTACGAACGTATGCTGAAGGATTTGGGTCTGAAGGCGGAGGAGTGTCCGTTGCTGGTTGGTGAGTTGTTGTCGATGCAGGATAATGGTGCCTGCTGGTTGCATAATAGTGTGATTGCTACTATGCCACTGGTGATTCCAACAGCGCATGTGGTGCCTTCACTCGGTTGCCCAGGCAAGGAGGACCGTCTTCATTTCACTGCAGAAGGGTACAGGGAGTTAGGACGAAGGTATGCGGAAGTGATGATGAAACGATAACGGTTAACGGTTAAAGGTTAACGGTTAAAGGTTATGGGTTATTGACCTTTGTAAAGTTTAAAGTTTAAAGAGTTTTCGTTTTGGTTTTCGTTTTCGTACGAAGTCCTTGAAACAAAAAAAGCTGACGAGAGGTCAGCTTTTTTTATTGTCAATTGTCAAACCGCGCAGTGACGACATTATTGCTATGCGAAGCTGCCTCTGCGAGGAGCATAAAGCAATAAGGAGTAAGCAACCGGTTCAGCGAAGCTAATTATCAATTATCAATTTACTCCGCTCCTCCGCCAAGGGCGATGTAGAGGGCGATGATTGCGCGAGCTCCCTTGTAGAGGTTCATGGCTTCGCTCAGCTGTGAGCTAAGGAGACTTTCCTGTGCTTTGAGCACTTCGAGGTAGTTTGCCTTACCGTTGTCCATGAGTTCGTGGGTACCTATGTAGGCTTCGTGGAGCACCTGTACCTGACGGTGGTAGAAGAGGTGCTTTTCGCGAGCTACCAAACAGTCTTCCATTGCTTCGTTTACCTGATTGCCGGCATCGATGACGGTCTGCACGTATTTCTTCTGCAGGTCTTCTTCGGTGAGTTTAGCAATTTTCTTGTTGGCAATGAGTTTTCCGCGAGCGAAGATTGGTTGTGTGAGTGTACCGATGGCGTTGATAAGTATCTTGCCTGGGTTGGTTACGACTCCACCGGCTGAGTTGGTCCAGCCGATTGCTCCGCTAAGGGTGAGACCAGGGAAGAAGGCTGCACGAGCTGTCTGTGTATTGTAGAATGCTTCAGCCATCGACTGGTTGGCAGCACGTATGTCGGGACGATGTTCGAGCATTGATGCTGGTACTCCTATCTTAAGGTATTTGGTGTCGAACATACGTTGTTCGGCTTCACTTTCAGCCTCCGGATGGTGGAGTGATGTGTTACCCCACTTAGAACGGTTGATGTGTTGCGGAGTGATAGCGAGCAGACGACAGAGGGTATTCTCTGTAGTGTGTATGTTGCGACGCATATCTGCTATCTGTGCTTTCACGTCGAGGTATGATGCTTCCATCTGGTTGACTGCTGTGCTGTATGCTTTTCCGTTTTCCCAGAGTGTGCGTTGTGTTTCGAGTGATCCCTGCCAGAGGCTGTCGGTCATGGTAAGGATTTCGAGCTGGCGATCGAGTACCTGCAACATGAAATACTGTTGTGCTACGTTGCTGATGAGGTTGGAGCGTACGGCTTCTTCCTGCATCTGGGCACGGAGGAGAATAGCTTTGGCAGCACGTTTCTTGGAGGTGATGCTACCGAAGGTTTCTACGTCCATAGAGAGCTGTAGCGGCAGGTTGTAGGTCTTGGACCAAGGGTTGTCGCTAAAGCGGGTGAGTGCGCCCTGAGGAGCGAGAGTGAGCGAAGGCAGGTAAGCCAGTTTGGCTGCTGTGTGTGATGCCTGTGCTTTCTCTATTGCTATGCGGGCAGAGTTGAGGTCGGTATTGTTTGCGAGAGCCTGCTCGATGAGTTGTTGTAGGAGCGGGTCGGTAAAGAACTCGCGCCACGACATCTGTGCGATAGACTGTTCGCCAGAGGCGTTCTGAATAGCCTGATCGGTGCCGAAGAGGTTTTCAGGAGTCTGAGTCTTCTGTTCGTACTTTTTGTACAGGCCGCAACCAGTGAGCATGAAACTCACGGTTGTGGCGATGATTATATTTTTTAGTTTCATTGTTGTTGATAATGGTTATAGGTTATAGGTTATGGGTTATAGAAACCGTAAACGGTAAACTGTAAACCGTAAACTATTTTTCCGCTACTTCTACTTCTTTGCCCTGGAAACGCTCGTGGAGGTTCTGGAATACGATGAAGAAGGCAGGAACGACAAAGAGGAGGGCAATGGTTCCGACGGTCATACCACCAATGACACCAAGAGCGAGGGCACGGTTTCCGTTGGCTCCTGCTCCACCCTCGATGACGAGTGGAATCATTCCGGCAATCATGGTTACGACAGTCATGAGGATAGGACGCAGACGTTCCTTGCAGGCTTCGAATGCTGCTTCAGGAATGCTGAGACCTTGTTTGCGACGGTCGGATGCAAACTCGGTAATCAGAATGGCTGTCTTAGCCAAGAGTCCGATAAGCATGATGACACCAGTCTGCAGGTAAATATTGTTGTCCATACCTGGCAAATGCAGCAGGTTGCCCAAGTAAGCGAATATGAAGGCTCCCATCAAACCGAAAGGCACACTGAAAAGTACCGCCCACGGTGTGAACCATGAGTTGTAGAGTGAAGCGAGGATAAGGTAGATGAGGATAGCACATATGGCGTAGATAAGGGCGGTAGCATTGGAGCCAGAAGTCTCTTCCAACTCGCGCGACATACCGCTATACTCGTATGTAGCAGTAGCAGGCATTTCCTCCTTAAACACCTCAGCAATAGCCTTGTGAGCATCGCCCTCGGTATATCCGCTACCTGCTGTCACGAAACAGGTGATACTCTGGAACAGGTTGAAGTGCTCGATATTTGACGGACCTACAATCTCTGTCAGACTAACGAACTGAGAAATAGGAGTCATCCTGCCGTCCTTAACCTGCATGAAGATATTTTGCAAAGCCTGTGGGTCAAGGCGATATTCGGGTGAGGCAGCAGCCATGATACGGTAAACCTTACCGAACTGGTTGAAGTTGCCGATATATGCGCCACCACAGTAAGCACCCAAGGTGTTGAGCACGTCAGCTGGTGACACTCCGGAACGGTCGCATTGGGCAGCATCGACATCTACCCTATACTTAGGGAATCGCTCTGAGTATGATGACATAGCGGAACCAATCTCTGGGCGCTCAGCAAGCTTTGCAAGGAAATGCTCTGTCTTCTTGGCAAACTCAGAAAGGTTGCCGTCGGTCGGGTCTTCGACGACAAGGCTGATGCTGTTGCTGGTACCATAACCTGGAATCTGCGGCATCTGGAACGGCAGTACCTGCACATTCTTGATATCTGCACAATCATAATAGAAACGGCCTATGACAAGATCTATCAGATGGTTCATACCCGGACGTTCATCCCAGTTCTTCAGACGTACGATAAGCGTAGCGTAGTTGGAACCCGCACCCGATACCATACCGTAACCACAACATACGGCAAAACTCTCCAACTCAGGAATCTTCTTCACTTTTGCCTCTACCTGCTTCAGTATCTCACGGGTCTGCTTCAGTGTGGTACCCTCAGGTACACGTACTTCAGCCAAGAACACACCCTGGTCTTCCTGTGGTACAAGTCCTGATGGCAGACTCTTCATGAAGAAAACAAGCAGCACAGCAGCAGCTGCCAACAGAGTCCACGCCAATGCAGGACGCTTGATGAATTTCTGCACAGCGGTGCTATACTTATTATATATAGCATTATAGCTTATGGTATAAGCCTGCTTGGTGTAGTATGTGATACCGCGACCTTCCTTCTCGCCTTCGGTTATGCGCATCATAATAGCGCAGAGGGCAGGACAAAGGGTGAGGGCTGATACACACGACAGACCTACAGACGAGGCGATGGTGACACCGAACTGGGTGAAGAACGTACCAGATGTACCAGGCATGAACATCACAGGGATGAACACTGCCATGAATACCAGAGTACAAGAAACAACAGCCACAGACACCTCGTTCATAGCCTGACGGGTAGCCTCGCGGGCGTCGCTTATTCCACCTTCCATTTTTGCCATAACGGCTTCGACAACCACGATGGCGTCATCGACCACAGTACCGATAGCGAGCACGAGGGCGAAGAGTGTGAGGATGTTGAGCGAGAAGCCCGACACGGAAACGATGGCGAAGGTACCCAACAGCGATACGACAATAGAGATGGAAGGAATGATGGTAGCCTTGAAGTTCTGCAGGAAGAAGAATACCACAAGCACCACAAGGATGATGGCGATGATAAGTGTCTCAACCACATTATGTATAGCGGCAAAGAGGAAGTCATCACTGGTCATCATGGTAACAAACTCCAATCCGGCAGGCATCGACGATTTCAATTCCTCGAATGTCTTATTGATAGAGGCGTTCACCTGAGTAGCGTTGGCACCCGGGGCAGCGAATACCATGAAGAGAGCACCTGGCTTATCCTGGATGTTTGAGGTGAAGTTGTAGCTCATGGCACCAATCTCAACGTCTGCCACATCACTCAGGTGCAACAGACCGCCACCGCTGGTACGTAGCACGATGTCGTTAAACTCCTCGACAGTTTTCAGTGTACCCTTATACTGCATGGAGTATTGGTATGAGTTCTCCGACAATTCGCCCAAGGTACCTACACCAGCCACGAAACTCTGTCCGCCAATTGCATTGAAGACGTCGTTAGGTGTCAAGTTATACTGTGCCATCACATCGGGCTTCAGCCATATACGCAGGGCGTAGGTATTACCAAGACTTTGTACATTACCAACACCAGTGATACGCATAAGACGTGGCTTGATGTTAATATCTACATAGTTCGACACGAAGTCCTCATCGTACTTTCCGTCGGCACTCTTTACGGCGAAAATCTGCAGGATGTTGTTCTGACGCTTTTCCACTTTCACACCCACCTTATTCACATCGGCAGGCAGCAACGACTGTGCACGAGTTACGCGGTTCTGCACGTTTACTGTAGCCATATCCGGGTCGGCACCCTGCTTGAAGTAAACGTTGATTTCCACCTCACCGTTAGATGTGGCTTTTGAGGTCATGTAAGTCATGTCGTTCACACCGTTAATTGCCTCTTCCAAAGGCTGGATGACCGACTTCATCACCGTGTTCTCATCAGCACCTGTGTAGCTGGTTGAGACATTCACCGTAGGAGGTGCAATGTCAGGATACTGCTCCACTGGCAGAGTACTCATCGAGATATATCCCACAAGCGCTATCACGATGGAGATGGCACACGCCATCACGTATTTGTTGATAAATATATTATTCTTCATAGCTCTTCCTGTTTTCGACTTACTTCTTCTCTTCTTTTGGATACAGAACTCTCATACCCTCTGTCACGTTGTTGGCACCGATGGTTACAATCTTATCACCTACATTAAGACCGCTTTTGATGACGAAGTCCTTACCATTGCCAGTATCCTCGGTAGTCACATCCACAGCAGTAGCTGTGCTGTCAGCCTTTACCTTATACACCAATGACTTGTCCTGCAGGCGCACAACAGCATTTTGTGGAACAATCATAACATTCTTTTCTGTAAAAGGAATGACGATAGTACCCTGAATACCTGAATAGAGATAGCCTTCAGGGTTAGGGAACGACACTTTACTGGTCAACGAACCGGTAGTAGCATTAACTACACCAGTGAGGCTGACTACCCTACCCTTGTGCGGGTATTCTGTACCGTTTTTCATCACGAAAGTTACAGGAGGTATCTTTGAGATAAACTCTTCAACAGCTACAGCACCCTTGCCAGCCTGCACCATTGCCTCTACGATAGACTCGGTAACTGAAAATTCCGCAGTCATGTCGGTGTTGCCACTCAACATGGTCAGCTGTACCATTGGAGATACCTGGTCGCCAGCACGTACAGGAATTTCACCGATGATGCCCGCTACAGGAGCTGACACGGTGCAGAATCCGAGGTTGACCTTAGCACGGTTCACAGAAGCACGAGCCTGAGCCACAGCTGCCGAAGCCTGACGATAAGAGTTGAGTGAGTTGTCGAGCATGTAGCTACTTACGATATTCTTCTCATAGAGGTTTTTGTTAGATTCGTACTCGAGTTTTGCACTGCTCTCTCTTGCTACAGCAGCTTCGTAGTTTGCCTGTGCTGCTTCGAGTTCCAACTGTGCATTACGGGAGTCGATGACGAAGAGGGTCTGTCCCTTTTGCACCTTTTCTCCTTCAACGACACAAATCTGCATCAACTGACCACTCACCTGAGGAGTGATGGTTACATCGGTCTTACCCTTCATCCTGGCACTAAACTTGAGAGGAATAGTGATGTCGGACTTTTCTACTACCATCGTATCGAACGATGATGGAATTTCTTGTGGAATGTCGAGGTTACATGATGTGAACCCGACAGAGACTGCAGCCACAATCATGGCCCATGTCTTTAGTGTCTTGATTTTCATGATTATAAATGTATATAGTTTAAAAAGCTTTTCCACAGGTCTTCTATGAATTATGGAGAAATAAATAGGTGGCAAGAGTTTAACTGTTCCCTAAACAGGGCAAAAATACATAAAATATGAAAAACAAGCAACAAAATTGCAAAAATTATAGCATATTTGAATTTTCTCTGTAATTTATTTTGGCAATTACACAATTATTCATACCTTTGCACCCGCAAACAACGATGGTGCCATAGCTCAGTTGGTAGAGCATCGGACTGAAAATCCGTGTGTCCCCGGTTCGAATCCTGGTGGTACCACAAAGAAAATCGCTAGCTGTTAGACAGTTAGCGATTTTTTGTTTCTATCAAGAATCAGAGATTATACAGTTGCGAAGTCGTTGAGTTCCGGATAACTGATACGTGTGTGATAGATAGTTGTCAGTTTTTCCTTGAGTACATCCTTTGCAGTTTCTATATCGCGGAAAGTGATGTCGCACTCGCGGAAGAATCCGTCTGCAACCTGTCCGTCGATAATCTTATCAACCAGATTAGATATGCTCTCTTCAGTATATTCAGGAAGGGATCGCGATGCAGCCTCAACAGAGTCTGCCATCATAAGTATTGCCTCTTCCTTTGTAGCTGGGTTGGGACCTGGATAGGTGAAGAGAGATGTGTCTATTTCCTCGTCTGGATGTTCATTCTTATATGTAATATAGAAGTACTTCGCCATTCCCGTACCATGATGGGTAGCGATGAATCGCTTGATGCTGTCGGGGAGATTATTCTTATTGGCGAGGGCGAGTCCGTTTGCTACGTGAGCAATAATCACTTCTGCCGACTTTTGAGGGGTAAGATGTTTATGAGGAGAAATACCACTTTGGTTCTCCGTGAAGAATACAGGGCGTTCAGTCTTACCTATGTCGTGATAGAGTGCTCCAGTACGTACGAGTTGGGCTCTTGCACCAATTTTACGTGCCACTTCGCTGGCGAGGTTTGCCACCTGCATAGAGTGTTGGAAGGTGCCAGGAGCAATTTCCGACATGTGTTGCAGGAGAGGGTTGTTGTTATTGGAGAGTTCGACAAGGGTTACGTCGGAGATAAATCCGAATCCCTTTTCGAGAAGGTAGAGCAACGGATAGGTAAAGAGCAGCAGGACGCAGTTTATGAAGAAATAAACGAACGGACGGGTGTCAATCTTCATGATGTCGCCTTCGAGAATCACTTCGTAAGCGGCATAGAAGATGCAATAGGAAAGAAGGATGATGAAGGCAGTACGAATAATCTGTGAACGCTGTGAGAGTTCTCGCATGGTCTGAATGGCTATCATACCAGAGAGGAGTTGCAGAAGCAGAAATTCGTATGGGGAACTGAGCGTAAGCGATATGATGGCTACTGTGGCACAATGGAACATAAACGCCGTACGGCTGTCCATGAACACACGGATGATGATAGGCAACATGGTGCATGGAAGCATAAAGATATGCATGAACTTATGCGAAACCATTATACTGGCTATCACGCTAAAGAATACCAGAAGTACGAAGAGAAGGACTACGGAACGAATTTTGTCAAAGTAGTCGTTTCTGAATAAACCCAGATAACTGATGAGGATAACGAGAAGGCAGAATACGAACACCGTTTGGGCAATGAGCAGATAAGGGATGTTTTCCTCAGAAGTAACATGTTTGTCTGCTTCACGCTCGTAGGAACGGAGAATATTATACGTCTCACGAGTAACGATTTCACCGCGGTCGATAATCTTCTGTCCACTCTGAACAATACCGTTGGCAAGCGATACACTCGAGAGAAGGTCGTTCTTTGTGTTATCAGATTTTACTTTATCGTATTTAAGATTGGCAACAAGCAATTCGAAAAGATTGAGTCGTTGCATTACCACCTTTGAATAACCAACTGAGTCACTCTTCATTATATGTTCGTAGGCAGAACGGGTAGTATAAACTTGAGAAAGCGGAACTACTTGAGCCTCGTTATTCTTGACGATACGAATGGCTTTGATACCGCTGGCGGTGAGTTTATCGTACTCATCGGAGGAGATGACTCCTTTGCCATATATCTCTACGAGCATTTCAGCAATATGCTTTACGTAAAGACTGGCATTCTGGAATTTCCACTCATCGAGTTTTGTAGTGTAAAGATTCTTCAACATCTTCTTCTCCTCTTCTTCATCAAGATTGAAATAAGGCTGAAAACGTCGAAGGACACTATCGCGCTCATGCTTTACCACTGCATCATCCTTATAGATGGGGAATTTGAATGTGGCGATGAGTTGACCATAGCGCCAGGGTTTATCAACCGAATATTCGTAGGAGAACTTACCACTACGAGGCAAGAAAAACACGGTAACGAATGTGGAGACAAGCACGAGTGCTGCCTTCAATGCGAACTTGTGTATCTGTTCACGCTTCTGTTGTTTAGTTGCCATGAAGATATTGTTTTATTATGGTTGCTTCATAAGGAACGACTTGAACGCAGCGAAGTCCTTAGTCATAGGCACGCTTTGTTTTTCGCCCTTCATGAAAGCCTGCAGTTTAGCAGGTATAGCTATGTCGGCAGAGAGAATACGATCGACAGTATCCTTAAACTTAGCAGGATGGGCTGTTTCGAGGAACACACCCGTTTCACCTGGACGAAGTCCCTCTTTAAGAGCACGATAACCGCAAGCTCCGTGAGGATCGCATACATATCCTGTCTGCTGCTTTACTTCACGAATGGTATCTGCTATCTGCTCGTCGGAATATGTTGCTCCGCTAATGTCGTTACAGATAGCTTCGTGACTTTTGCCGTAGAGGTCATAGACACGGGCAAAGTTTGACGGATCGCCCACATCCATTGCGTTGGCAATAGTCTGTACAGATGGTTTCGGTTCGTACTTTCCTGTCTGCAGATATTTGAAGAAAATGTCGTTTGCATTATTGGCAGCTATGAATCGCTTTACAGGCAATCCCATACGTTTTCCGAAGAGTGCAGAACAGATATTGCCGAAGTTGCCAGACGGAACACAAACAACCATTTCATCGGCTTTTCCCAGCTTTTTCATCTGTGCATAAGCATAGAAATAATAGAATGCCTGAGGGAGGAAACGAGCTACATTGATGGAATTGGCACTAGTCAGTTTCATGTGATGGTTTAGTTCTTCGTCCATGAAGGCATTCTTCACAAGAGCCTGACAATCGTCGAAGACTCCATCTACTTCTACAGCTGTAATATTCTGACCGAGAGTTGTAAACTGACATTCCTGAATAGGACTTACCTTACCCTTCGGATAGAGAACATAAACATGGATTCCATCGACACCAAGGAAACCGTTTGCTACAGCAGAACCTGTATCGCCACTAGTTGCTACGAGCACATTAACCTGAGCCCCCTCACCCTCTTTCTTCAGGAAATATTGAAGCAGACGAGCCATAAAGCGGGCACCTACATCCTTGAATGCAAGTGTGGGACCGTGGAAAAGTTCGAGCGAGTAAATCGTGTCGGTTACCTTTACACAAGGGCAGTCGAACGCCAATGTGTCGTAAACAATCTGCTTGAGTGAAGCTGCATCGACGTCTTCGCCGAAGAAAGCATCAGCAACTGTGTAGGCTATCTCCTGGAAAGACATCTTATCGATGTTATCGAAGAAATCCTTTGGCAGCGGTTTGATACGTTCGGGCATATAGAGTCCCTTATCTTCGGCCAGTCCTTTCACTACGGCTTTCTCCAAAGTAGCTATGGGAGCCTTACCATTTGTACTGTAATATTTCATTTTCTTGTTATTTTATTTCCATAAGTGCACGGATAAATCCGTCTTTTTCCAATGTACCATAAACTCCCTGGCGACAACTATCCTCGTCGAATACCTGTACCCCATCAGCTTCAATGTCAGGGGCATAGATAAGGAACGGAATAGGTTCGTTGGTGTGGGTACGATGAGCCACAGGTGTAGGATGATCGGGCAGGACAGCGATGCATACAGGTTCCATCGACTCTGTTGCAGTACCTTTACGTCCCCAGTCCTTCACAGCCTCATAGATAGGTTTTATAGCACGTTGGTCGAGATATTCAACCGTTTTTATCTTGAGATCACGATCGCCTTCATGACCAGCCTCATCTGATGCTTCTATGTGAAGATATACGAAGTCATCGGTCTTTAGAGCATCGATAGCAGCCTGAGCCTTACCCTCGTAGTTGGTGTCGTAGAGTCCGGTGGCACCAGGTACGTTTATGACACGAAGACCGGCCAACGAACCGATACCGCGAATGAGGTCGACAGCTGTAATGACTGCTCCACGACGGATTTGTGGGAAAGTCTGAGTAAGTGGTACCATATGAGGACGATATCCACCAGCCCAAGGCCAAATGCTGTTTGCTGGATCTTTTCCCTCAGCAATACGCTGTTGGTTGAAAGGATGAGCAGCGAGCAACTGCTGCGACTTCACAATCAGTTCGTTTATCAGGTCAGCTGTCTGCTGAGCAGAGAGTCGTGTGTTCTTTCCACTTTTCTTCTCAGCTTCCAAATCGGGTTGAACGAGCAGAGGACGCCACGGTTTCATCGGCACATCATGAGGTGGAGTACATTTAATATACTTACTACCGCCATTGATGACCAAAAGATGACGATACTGAATGCCGGTATAGAAATGAACCACATCACCATACTTGGCAATAATATCCTTGTCGGTTGCAAGGTGTTGCTGAAGATACTTTATCAGCACATCGGCCTCGGATGTCTCCAGACGTCCACACGAGTGGTTCTTGATGTGGTCACCTTCGATGCAAATGATGTTGCAGCGGATAGCCATATCGTCAGAAGCCAAATCTACTCCGATGCTGGCTGCTTCGAGTGGTCCACGTCCCTCATACACCTCATTCTGGTCATACCCAAGGATTGCACTGTTGGCTACTTCACTACCAGGATGGAACCCATCCTGAACAGTCTTTAGCATACCTGTGCGTCCCATGCGTGCCAACATATCCATATAAGGAGTGTGGGCATACTGAAGTATGGTTTTGTTTCCAAGCGACTCGATATGCCAATCGGCCATTCCATCGCCTAAAATAATGATGTGTTTCACCTTCTCTGATTAAATGTTGGCAATTGACATGATGTTGGCAAATACACCTGCTGCAGTAACAGCAGCACCAGCACCATAACCCTGAATGAGCATTGGGTATTCCTTATAACGCTCTGTTGTGAGCAGAACGATATTGTTGGATCCCTCGAGCGGATAGAATGGGTGGTCGGATGGCACTTCCTTCAGAGCCACACTGGTCTTTCCGTTCTCCATTGTAGCAACGAAACGCCAACGCTTTCCTTCTGCCTCAAGACGCTGACGACGCTTTTCGAAGTCGGCATCGAGTTCTGGAAGACGTTTCCAGAAATCATCAAGGCTACCCTCGAAGTACTCATCTGGCACGAAGAGATGTTTCTCTACATCAGCCTGTTCTACCTTATAACCAGCCTCACGAGTAAGGATAACGAGTTTGCGGATTACGTCTGTTCCACTCAGGTCGATACGTGGGTCTGGTTCAGAATAACGCTGTTCCTTAGCACGACGAACAGTCTCTGAGAATGGTACGTCGGCAGCTATTTCGTTGAAGATGAAGTTGAGTGTTCCTGAAAGGATAGCTTCAATCTTAAGAATCTTATCGCCAGAGTTGCAGAGGTCGTTGATAGTACCAATGATAGGCAGACCGGCACCTACGTTAGTTTCGTAGCGGTACCAAACTCCCTTATCACGAGCCGTCTGCTTGAGGCGTGCATAATTGTCATAGTCGCTTGAAGCAGCAATCTTGTTAGCTGCAACGATTGAGATATTATGTTCGAGCAGAGTCTGATAGAGTGATGCAATCTGCTTGCTGGCAGTACAATCGACAAATACAGCATTGAATATGTTCATATTGATGATGCCATTGAGCATCTTCTCTGTATTGGCTGGTTCGCCGGCACGCAAACGCTTCTCGTATTCGTTCAGGTCGATTCCTTCACGATCCTGTACGAAGTTGTCAACATCGGAGATACCAACTACGTTTAGTTTCAGGCGCTTCTTCTGCATGAGAATCTGCTGCTGAGTGCGAATCTGCTCAAGAAGCATACCACCCACAGTACCGATACCACAAAGGAAAATGTTGAGTTCTTTGTATTCAGAAAGGAAGAAAGAATCGTGAAGTACGTTGAGAGCCTTGCGAAGAGCCTTACCCTCAACCACGAAAGATATGTTTGTTTCAGAAGCTCCCTGTGCACAAGCGATAACTGATATACCGCTGCGTCCGAGAGTTCCGAAGAGTTTTCCTGCTATACCTGGAGTATGCTTCATGTTTTCACCAACAATAGCGATAGTAGCCAAACCACTCTCTTCGCTCATTGGGAACATAGCACCAGTTTCGATTTCCTTAGCGAATTCAGCATTCAATACTTTGACAGCCTCCTTAGCATCTTCGTCGCGTACACCGATAGAAGTGGAGTTTTCTGATGATGCCTGACTTACCATAAACACAGAAATACCGTTGTCGGCAAGGGCAGAGAAAATACGACGGTTCACACCAATCACACCAACCATCGAAAGACCAGTAACTGTGATGAGTGTAGAACCCATGATGCTGCTGATACCCTTGATTGGTTTCTCATCATCTTCAATCTTAGCTTTGATGAGAGTTCCTGGGTGTTCTGGGTTGAAAGTATTCTTTACCTTGATAGGTATGTTCTTTACACAAACCGGATAGATTGTAGGCGGATAGATTACCTTTGCACCAAAGTTGCAAAGTTCCATAGCCTCAACATAGCTGAGTTCGTTGATGGTGTATGCAGACTGGATAATGCGTGGGTCGGCAGTCATAAATCCGTCCACATCGGTCCATATCTCCAGCACCTCAGCATTAAGGGCGGCAGCTATGATGGCTGCTGTGTAGTCACTACCACCACGTCCGAGGTTGGTTGTCTCGCCATTATCCTTATCGCGAGAGATGAAACCAGGAACCACAGCGATGCGTGGCAATGTTTTGAATTGCTGACGAACCAGTTGGTTTGTCAGTTCGGAGTCGAGCACGTTCTTGCCCCCCTTGCGCTCCGTACGAATGAAGTCGCGAGAGTTCATCCTCACACCCTGTTCGAACATGTTTGCAACGATGTTGGAACTCAGACGCTCACCATAACTTACGATGGCGTCGAGAGTCTTTTCGCTCAGGTCGTGAATCAGATAGACACCATGATATATACTTTTAAGCTGCTCAAATAGAGAATCGACAGCACGCATCACGTCTGCATGGCGCTCTATATTGCTTACGACGCTGTCGATGAGCTGATGATGACGCTCAACCATAGCATCGAACTCCATGCGATACTGCTTGTTGCCCTCCTGAGCCATGTGAGCGGTGGCAATCAGCTTATCTGTTATGCCAGATAACGCACTGACGACCACTACTACAGGCTGCTTCTGAGCCTCTGCTTCAACAATTTTCTTCAAGCTTAGAATGCTTTCTACGGAACCTACGGATGTTCCGCCAAACTTTAATACTTTCATTGCTTTTCTTTAAATATATTTTTTACGTTTATTCCGAACCAAATTACAGCAACACCAAAGAATGCTGCCATAGCATAGGAAGTAGTGTCGCCCAGGACTGTTGCGAGCCAAATGCTGACTCCTAAACAGACTATCACAAAGAATAGTGACAAACTGAACACTATCTTCTTTATTTTATTCATTTCCATCGCAAGGCTCCAGGTTATTTATTGAGTTTCCAACTATAACCGTCCTTGGTGTCTTTTACCTCGAAACCAAGTTCTGCCAAGCGGTCACGAATCAGGTCGCTGGTTGCCCAGTCTTTATTCTGCTTAGCCTTCATGCGCTGTTCGAGCAACATATCAACTACCTTGCCATAGGCTTCTTCGCGAGCTTCATTTCCACCCTCGCCATTACCTTCCTTCAGACCAAGCAGGTCGAAGATAAAGGTGTGCATGAGTGAGGTGAGAGCCTCAAGGGCTTCCTTGCCGATGGTTTCTTTCTTGTCGGCAACACTATTTATCAATTTGCTTGCTTCAAACAAATTGGAGATGACGATAGGAGTGTTGAAATCGTCACACATAGCATCGTAGCACTTCTGACGGATTTCTTCAACTGCAGCAGAAGTAACAGTACCTTCACCGGCTACTGCTTGCAAACTACCCAAAGCCTTCCATGCATCCATCAGTCGTTCAAGTCCCTTCTCAGCTGCCTGCAATGCTTCGTTCGAGAAATCGACTGTAGAACGATAGTGAGCCTGCAGGATGAAGAAACGGATTGTCATAGGGCTGTAAGCCTGTTCCAGTTTCTCGTGCTTTCCGCTGAAGAACTCAGGCAGGGTTATGAAATTGCCAAGCGACTTACCCATCTTCTGACCGTTGATGGTAATCATATTGTTGTGAATCCAATACTTAACCATCTGGTCGCCCTGAGATGCAACTGCCTGAGCTATTTCGCACTCATGATGAGGGAAAACGAGGTCCATTCCGCCTCCATGTATGTCGAAATGACTGCCAAGGTATTTTCTGCCCATAGCTGTACATTCACAGTGCCAACCTGGGAAACCTATGCTCCAAGGACTCTTCCAACGCATGATGTGTTCCGGCTGGGCAGCCTTCCAAAGGGCAAAGTCAGCCTGATTCTTCTTCTCTCCGACACCAGCCAGTTCACGACTCGCATCTTTCACGTTCTCCAACGAACGACCAGAGAGGATTCCGTATTTATGCTGTTTGTTATAACTCTCTACATCAAAATAGATTGAACCGTTGCTTTCGTATGCAAAACCGTTTTTCAGAATCTCTTCAACCAAGTCAATCTGCTCCATGATGTGTCCGGTAGCATGCGGCTCGATGCTTGGACGCAGACATCCGAGTGCATCCATTGCATCGTGATATCGGTTTGTATAGTACTGAGCCACCTCCATTGGTTCGAGTTGCTCCAGACGAGCCTTCTTGGCAATCTTGTCCTCACCCTCATCGGCATCGTGCTCCAAATGGCCTACATCAGTGATGTTGCGCACATACCTCACTTTGTAACCCAGATGCATCAGAAAACGGAATACCACATCGAAAGTGATAGCAGGACGGGCATGCCCCAGATGGGCGTCTCCATACACAGTAGGACCACACACATACATGCCCACATGACCCTCATTCAGAGGCTTGAACACTTCCTTTCGTCTCGTCAACGTATTATATACATAAAGAGCTTGTTCCATAATAATTACAATTTCGCGCCGCGAAGGTACGAATTTTCTGCTAATCAGACATAAAATGACCAAGAAAAGTTTTCATATGTATCGCGTGCGCACATGAGAAGACAAAATCATCCAAGTGTGCAATTTTTAAAGGTCATATGTTTCGTCTTAAAGTCCGAAAGTGCACGGACTCACAGTCCGTAGGCGTCGGACTGAGAGTACGTTAGTTACGGACTGAGAGTCCGCAGGCGTCGGACTAAAAGCAGCCTGTATAAACTAAAAAGGCTACCACCCCAACAGGGATGGCAGCCCAACACTCATATAGATTAAACTTATTTTACAAATACCTTCTTGATGCTTCCATCACTCATCTTAATGATGTTTATACCCTTATTCGGTTGAGCAATACGAACACCATCGATTGAGTAGTATTGGTTAATATTAGTAGTAGAACTATCGATTGCAGACTCTATTCCTAGGGGCAGATCTTCAGCACTGACTTTATCATTTAAGACAAAAATCCACTGATTTTGATTGTTGTCACCCAAAACGATACCACTTTTTCCATTATCTATATTAATAGCAACGGGAGAACTTGTTAGTTTCAATAATCCATCAGCATTGAGTTGAGCATATTTTTTTGCTCCTATATTATAAAGATAGTTCTTGTCATCTTCTTCAACAATTTGCCAACAATTATTTTCCGAATTCTCATCAACTTGATAGTAGGCATCTCTAAAAGTTGTCATATCGTTTATTGCATCATATACTATATAATTGAAGGTGTTGGCTCCCATGAGGGTATAGACCTGTTTTGAAGATAAATCAACAGAATTCGTAACTGTCTCTCTTATATTGATAAAACGCCAAAAATCTCCATGATAAACTGCATCCGACCAACTGTCTTTAGGAATATATAACATAGTATGATTGTAAGAAGCTTGCGAGAAAGAACGTTCATTCAGATGTATACCAGTATCTTTCACAAAAATATTTTCAAGCATACAGCCTGTAAAGGCAGATTCACCAATGAATAATATACTTTCTGGTATAGTAACAGATGTCAAATTCGCACATTTAGAAAAGGCAAAGTCGCCTATGCAGGTCACATCGAAAGAAGTCCCATCTTTAGTTACTATAGAAGGAATGGACACTTGCCCCGTAAACCCATCAGTCACATCGAATCCAACAATTTCTGCCGTTTTTTCTTTAACCCAAAGTGTGTATTGTATTCCGTCAAGTGCTAATTGCTCAGTTGTCAAAGTAAATGAACCTGTTACAGTAACATCATGTTTAGGCATTCTCTCAGGTATTTCGCTCCATCCTGAAAAAGTGTAGCCTTCTTTTTCTGGAGCAGGCTCCGGAGTAATAAATTCGCCTTCTTCCAGCGTGAATGATTTATACAATACATCATCAACATAATAAGCAAGCTGGTGCTTGGGGATATTTAGAGTCACTATGTCATAAAAATCCGACCAAGGTGTTTTACTGCTATACGCTTCGAGGGCAGCGCTCGGTACATAGAGTATGGTCTGATCCTTAATGGAATTATCAAAAGTATTACTGCTTGTGCTGGGAACCTTCCTGGGCAGAGATGTCAGTGAGGTCAATGCCGAGCAACCTTGGAAAGCCCAACTGCCAATATTGGTAACATTCTCGCCTATGGTGAATGAGGCACAATTCTTACAGCCAGAAAAAGCTGATGTGCCAATTTTAGTGACATTCTCTCCCATGGTGACAGAGGTGATGTTGGTGCATCCCCTAAAAGCATAATCACCAATATATTTTACGTCGTCAGGAATAACCAGCTCCGTTATTTCTTCGTCATTAATCTTCAATGTCTGACTCATTATCAAGGGATTAGCATTATAATCCCCAAAATTAATCATTGACCACGAAGAGAGGTCTGTAATTAAAACAGATTTCAATGCATAACAATCACCAAATGCTCCCCTGCCTACGTAAGTGAGACTTTTTGACATCTCGACATACGTAAGACTTTTGCATCCAGCAAATGCCCAATCCTCTATCGTTGTGACAGAATTTGGAATGATCAGAGAATCTAAGCTATGGCAACTATTGAATGCCGAGTTATCGATAAGTGTTACGCCTTCAGGAATGACAATTCGTCTCAAGCTTGTGCAGTTTGCAAAAAGCATATCACCTATGACAGTCACTTTCTCTGGTAACACAACTGAATCCAAAATACTACAGCAATAAAAGGCCGCACGACCTATAGATGTAATACTGTTTGGAAAAGTAATGGACGTGATATTTCTCTGGAAAAATGCAGTTTCTCCAATTGCTGTCACAGTATATTCTTTGCCTTCATACGTAATGGTTTCTGGTATCACGATATCTCCCGTGTACTGGTGGGAAGGATTAGCGACTACTTCTGTTAGGCCTGTTTTCACATTAATATTATACATGATTCCGTCAATCTCAACATTGATGGCTCTAACAATGAGAGAGAAGAACAAAATAATAGTAAGCAGGTAGATTCTTTTCATTATACCAAATAATTAAAGTAAGTTCGATGAAATATATTTATATGAAATTGGAGTAAATGTGACGCAAATGTACGAAAAAAAACAAAAAGCGTACAACAATCCGTTAAATTGCATTTATTTGCACATCCTTTCCATCTTGTGCGAGCAATATGTACAAATTAAGTATTTGCAATACAGAATTAGAGAAGAAGAGACTTAAATATGCACGCAAACATACGAGTAAGCGAGCAAAGTACAAAATAAATCAAATTCTAAATCAAACTGAGCCAATATTTTTCTCTAACTAGAGCGCAAGTTTTTGTCAATTATTTTGTATCTTCGCACCGCAATGGAAGATTACGTACATTTACACGTTCATAGTCAGTATAGCATCCTTGACGGACAGGCAGCTATAAGCAAAATGGTGGATAAGGCTATTGCCAACGGAATGAAGGGCATGGCACTTACCGACCACGGAAATATGTTTGGTATCAAGGAGTTTTTCAACTATACAAAGAAGGTAAATAAAGGCAGAGAGGAGAAGTTCGTACCCATATTCGGATGCGAGATGTATTGTGCTCGTCGCACTTTGGAACAGAAGGAGAATAACGGTATCGACCCAAGCGGTTGGCACCTGATTCTGCTGGCGAAAAACGAAGTGGGCTATCACAATCTGGTGAAACTGGTGAGCAAGGCATGGGTGGACGGATATTATCATCGTCCAAGAACTGACCATAAGGAGTTGGAGAAATATCACGAAGGGCTGATCGCATCGTCGGCATGTCTGGCTGGAGAACTCCCCTATTACATCCGTCGCGGACAGATGGAGAAGGCTGAGGAAAGCGTGAAATGGTTCAAAAACCTTTTTGGCGACGATTTCTATATCGAACTCATGCGCCACGAAGTAAAGAACCCGAACCAAAGAGCCAACCACGAAACTTTCGTTGAACAGAAGAAGGTGGAACCACACCTGATAGAACTGGCACGCAAGTATAACGTAAAACTCATCTGTTCAAACGACTCGCACTTTGTAGATGAAGAGAATGCGGAAGCTCACGACCGCCTGCTCTGTCTGGCAACAGGAAAGGATTTGGACGACCCGAACCGCATGCTTTACTCTAAGCAGGAATGGTTTAAGACGCGCGAGGAGATGAATGAGGTGTTTAGCGATATTCCTGAAGCCCTTTCCAACACGATTGAGATACTGAATAAAATCGAGCAGTACGACATAGACCATGCGCCAATCATGCCTTTCTTTGAAATTCCAAAGGAGTTTGGCACAGAAGAGGAATACCGCCAACGACTGACTGAGAAAGATTTGTTCGATGAATTCACACAAGACGAGAAGGGAAACGTTGTTTTGAGTCAGGAGGAAGCTGAGAAGAAAATCAAGAAATTGGGCGGTTACGAGAAACTCTATAGAATTAAATTCGAAGCTGACTATCTGAAAAAACTGACCTACGATGGTGCGAAACCACTATATGGAGACCCGATTCCACCGGAGGTAAAGGAACAGATAGACTTCGAGCTGCACGTAATGAAGACAATGGGTTTCCCTGGTTACTTCCTTATCGTGTCGGACTTCATACGTGCTGCCCGCGAAGAACTGGGAGTTTGGGTAGGACCTGGTCGTGGTTCAGCCGCAGGAAGTACCGTTGCCTACTGTTTGGGAATCACAAAGATAGACCCAATTAAATACGACCTTCTGTTCGAGCGTTTCCTTAATCCAGACCGTATTTCTCTTCCCGATATCGATACCGACTTCGACGATGACGGACGAGGCAAGGTGCTTCAGTGGGTAACAGAAAAATACGGGGCAGAGAAGGTTGCCCATATCATCACCTATGGTACAATGGCTACAAAATTGGCTATCAAAGACGTAGCCCGCATACAAAAGGTGCCGCTCAGCATTAGCAATGCTCTCTGCAAAGCCATTCCAGACAAATTGCCTGACGGCAAGAAGATGAACCTGCCAAATGCTATTGAATGCATACCGGAACTGAAAGACGCAGCCACATCAACCGACCCGCTGTTACGCGACACTATGCGTTATGCAATAATGCTCGAAAACAATGTCAGAAATACTGGTGTGCATGCATGTGGAACTATCATTTGCCGCGACGCAATCGACGATTGGGTACCAGTCAGCACGGCAGACGACAAGGATACAGGAGAGAAGGTTCGCTGTACACAATACGACGGACACGTAATTGAGGAAACAGGTCTTATCAAGATGGACTTCCTTGGTCTGAAGACACTTAGTATCCTGAAGGAAGCCGTAGAAAATATCAAGGACAGTCTTGGGGTAGAGGTAAACGTAGATGACATCGACATAAACGACCCGGCAACATACCAATTATATTGTGATGGACGAACCATAGGTACGTTCCAGTTTGAATCGACAGGTATGCAACGATACCTGCGTGAACTACAGCCCCATGCTTTCGAGGACCTCATCGCCATGAACGCCCTCTATCGTCCAGGTCCTATGGATTATATCCCCGATTTCATCGATAGAAAACAGGGACGCAAACCTATCGTTTACGATATCCCTTGCATGGAGAAATATCTGAAGGACACGTACGGAATCACAGTTTATCAGGAACAGGTGATGTTGCTTTCGCGACAACTGGCAAACTTCACTCGAGGTGAAAGTGATGCCCTGCGAAAGGCGATGGGTAAGAAGAAGAAAGACATCGTAGATCAGATGAAACCGAAGTTTATCGAACAAGGTAAACAAAACGGACACGACCCAGAGGTACTGGAGAAGATATGGGCAGACTGGGAGAAATTTGCCAGCTATGCCTTCAACAAGAGTCATGCTACATGTTATTCGTGGGTTGCTTTCCAGACTGCATTCCTGAAAGCCACCTTCCCTGCTCAGTATATGGCAGCTGTCATGAGCCGAAGCCTTGATAACATCAGCGATATACGCAAACTGATGGACGAATGCAAAGCTGTAGGCATCAGCACATTAGGACCAGATGTTAACGAGTCGCGACTGAAGTTCTCTGTAAACAAAGAGGGAGACATACGATTCGGAATGGGAGGTATCAAGGGTGTAGGCGAAAGTGCCGTACTCGCTATAATCGAAGAACGCGAGAAGAACGGAGAATACTCAAACCTATTCGATTTCTTTGAACGAATAAATCTGTCAGCCTGCAACCGCAAGAGCATAGAAGGCCTCATACTTTCAGGCGCTATGGACTGTTTCAAGGAGGTTCCTCGCGAGGGTTATTTCACCCTTACAGGCAAAGGTACAGAAGTTTTTCTCGACGTACTGGTCAGATACGGACAAAAATACCAAGTGGCAAAACAGCAAGCAAGCCAATCACTCTTTGGGGCAATGGACTTCGCAGAAACTGTGATGCGCCCAGTCTTGCCACGTGATATTGCTTACTGGGGAACATTGGAACGCCTAAACAAAGAGCGCGAACTGGTAGGCATATATCTGTCCGCACACCCATTGGATGATTATTCTTTTATTCTCAACAACGTGTGCAACACCAAATTACCGGAATTAGAAGATAAAACGCAGTTGGTAGCAAAGAAAGAATTAACCTTCGGTGGAATCGTGACTAGCATACGTACTGGAGAAACAAAGCGTGGCAACATGTATGGAATCGTTAAAATGGAAGATTTCGCAGGTAGCGGCGAATTGGCAATGTTCGGCAAAGATTGGCTTGACTTCCACAACTGCTTTATCGAAGGAGCTTCACTGTTTATCAGAGCCTCAATGGTTCCAAGTCAGTGGAAGCCAAATGAATATTCGATGCAGATAAAGAGCGTTGAACTGCTATCGGAAGTAAAAGATAAACTCGTTGAGAAAATTACGCTAACAGTACCACTGGAATCGCTCACTCCTACCCTGGTACAAGACCTTGCAGAAATAGTACAAGAATGTCCAGGGGAGGCAGAACTCTATTTCAACGTACATTCTACTGCCGACAATATGTCAACACGCCTTTTCTCACGCAAGACAAAAATAGCAGTTCAGAAACCACTCATCCACTTCTTTGATGCACACAGAGAAATCGAAATAAGCGTGAATACGTAAATAACAATATTTATAAACCTATTAAAATCATTAAGATTATGGAAATTACAGATTCTAACTACGAAGCAATCGTTGCAGAAGGCAAGCCAATGGTTGTTGACTTCTGGGCAACTTGGTGTGGACCATGCAGAATGGTTGGTCCTATCATTGAAGCTCTTGCAGAACAGTATGCAGGCAAAGTTAATGTCGGAAAAGTTGACGTTGACGAAAACGAAGAACTGGCTGCTAAGTTTGGTATCCGCAACATTCCAACTGTTCTTTTCATGAAAGACGGACAGATTGTTGATAAGATTGTTGGTGCTGCAGCAAAACCTGTATTCGAAGAGAAAATCAAAGCTTTGCTATGAGCGCAATTGACAACGAAATCCTGTTAGGCGCAGAAGAAGATGCCAAGGAAGTGGCCTTCATCTACAACTATATCGGTCAGGAGAACTGTGAGAAATTCACTGAAGACGATGTCTATTACTGCATTGATGTTGTCCTGGAATATCTCGATTCACTTAGTTCAAAAGCCGACGACGACGGTTTCATCGATATTGACGTAGAAGAAATCGTTCGTTTTATAGAGAAAAAAGCAAAAAAAGAGGGCATGGGACCTTACGATCACGATGCCCTTATGCTAATTGTAGATGCCGAACTGGAATATAACGAACAACAGGCTGAAGAGAATTAAAACTTAATCAGTCTGCTACCATCTGCCTCCTCCTCGATACACACTTTTACAGTGTCGTCGGGGAGGATGCTTTCTATAAGTTCAGGCCACTCCATAAAACACAAACAACCACTGTCAATATAGTCGTAATAACCGATGTCAAGTGCCTCACCGATATTTTTAATACGATAGAAATCGAAATGATAGATGAGTTCACCACTTCCACTCAAATATTCATTGACTATGGCAAAGGTGGGAGAATTGATAACGTCACGCACGCCCAAAGCCTCACACACAGCACTAATAAACGTTGTTTTACCAGCACCCATTTTTCCGTAAAACGCAAAAATTCTACGTTCACCTATTTGCTTGATAAACTCTTCAGCAGCTGATTGTAAACTACTTAAATTCTCGATTCTTATCTCCATAATGGTATAATATCTTTTTTATTACTTTTTCCGTTTGCTCTGCATAGTGATAATTGGAATAAGCATTTCTTCCATAGAAATACCACCATGCTGGAATGTATTCTTGTAATAACCTACATAATAGTTATAGTTATTAGGATAAGCAAAGAAATCATCGTTCTGTGCAAATATATAGGCAGTGCTAATGTTTGGCGAAGGAAGAAAGGCTGTTGAAGGACGTTTCAACTCATACACCTGCTTCGGATTATAACTGAGATTCTTTCCTAACTTATAACGTAGGTTAGTATTCGTATTCTTATCACCTACTACCTTTATCGGATTGTTCACACGAATACTTCCGTGATCGGTTGTAATGACTATCTTTGCATCGGTCTTTGCAAGTTCTTTGAAAAGATCGTTAACAGGCGAATTTCGAAACCATGATGAAGTGATACTACGATAAGCCTTCTCATCACTTGCTAATTCACGCACCATACGTGACTCAGTACGGGCATGACTGAGCATATCAATAAAATTGATGACAAGAACATTTAAGTCGTTGTTCATAATACTACGGAAACGTTCAACTAATTTCTCACTATCGTTTGAACCCATCAACTTATAGTATGAGAAAGAATAATGCTTACGATACCTGTCGAGTTGAGTCTGAATGAGCGGAGCTTCATTCAAATTTTTTCCCTCTTCTTCATCTTCGTCAACCCACAAATCAGGATACATCTCAGCAATCTGCTGAGGCATAAGACCCGAGAAGATAGCATTGCGAGCATATTGCGTAGCCGTAGGAAGTATGCTAAGGTAAAGCTGATCATCAAACGTAAAATCATCTGCCAACTCTTTACTTATCTCTCGCCACTGGTCATAACGGAAGTTGTCAAACACTACAAGAAAGACTTTTTCTCCATCGTTAAGCAAAGGAAAAATCACCTTCTTGAATATGTCAGGCGACATCATGGGACGATTATCTTTATCATTAATCCAATCCAGATAATTCTTACGGATGAAACGAGCGAACTCTTTATTTGCCTCATCTTTCTGCTGCTGCAACATCTCACTCATCTCTGATTCTGTATCAGCCAATTCCAGTTCCCAATGCACAAGACGTTTATACACCTCTTTCCAGTCATCAATAGAATAGGAATCATTTATTTGCATTCCTATTTTCATAAAATTCTGCTGATAAGAGGTATTAACTACCTCCGTTTCTATTTCCTTCTTATGCAAATACTTTTTCAGAGTAAGCAAAATCTGCGATGGATTGACAGGTTTTATAAGATAATCGGCAATTTTGGAGCCAATAGCCTGGTCCATTATATTCTCCTCCTCACTCTTGGTAATCATAACTATCGGAATAGTCGGATGCAACTCTTTGATACGGGAAAGAGTCTCAAGTCCACTCAAGCCCGGCATATTCTCATCAAGAAAGATAAGGTCATAGGCTCGCTCATTGCACATATCCAAGGCATCCTGTCCGTTATTGGCAGTATGAACCTCATATTCCTTCTTTTCAAGAAATATAATGTAAGGCGTGAGAAGTTCTATCTCATCATCAACCCAAAGTAGCAAACCATTCATACAGAATCTAGTTTTTAGTTAAAATATAAAGTTTTCTTCATCATCTTCCTCCTCTTCTTCTTCCTCTTCTTGTGGTTCAGGTAATTCAGTCGGTTCATCCAGCGACGATGGTTCGTCTGGTTGTATCTGCAGATTTCCTATGCGGTCGAAAGTAGCATCGTAGAAGTCGAAATAATCGGCAAAACTCAATCCTCGCATAAGACGTTTCAGATTATCCTCGGCAATGATAAAGCATTTCAACCCTTCCAATTTGTAAACCATCTCAGCGTCATTGAATAAGCGATGCATATAGATGTATGCTTCATCGTAATTGAGGAACGTACGAGTCTGAAGCATATCAATACCCTGTCCCCTGTCGAAACTAAGGTCAAAATTACGAACAGAGAAATTCATAAAGTTATAGCGTGCCATTTCGAACAAAAGTTGATTTTCGTCGATGGAATCACGTTCATATGCTATACAGAACACGAAATCACAATTGCGTTCATCCGTGAATGTAGTATCAGTTGCCAACGAATCATCTTCCATTCCCATACCCATACGACGCTCCCATATAGACCCGCTATTATACTTTCCTGATTGGAGCAAACGTCCTTCCTTAAGACCTTTTACGTAAAGTCCCGCCAACTCACTGACTGTACTCTGTGGAAACTTCTCAACGATAGCCTTCATGCTTGACATGAAGTTGGTATAGTCACCTATTTCCAAATGACTCATAGCATCGAAGAACATGAATCGAGCACGGTTTGCACCATTTGGATATTCCTTTTCAGTATAGGCACTATTACGGAATACGGTATTGTAATCAGACTTAGCAAAGGCATTATAAGCCTCCACATATAACGAGTCTTCAAATTGCTTGCCATATCTTGCTTTAAACTCAAAGTTAGGGTCAGAAACGAGTATAGCATGTTCGTCCTCCGGATAACCTTCGATTAGTTTGTTCCTATAAGCTTCTGCCAATGTAGAACGCCCCTGACGTGAATATAATTGAAACAAATTATAGTACACGTCATTATTCTGGGAAAAATCAGGGAATTCATCGATAATACGCTGGAATGTCCGTTCTGCCAAAGGCAAGTTTTCCATACGATCCTTATATATTACTGCCGAACCGAACAAACCGTCAACCAATGCTTTATTGGATTCCTCCATCTGTTCGTCTGTGAACGGAATATCTTTCAGATAGTATTCAGGCCTATGAGGATCCTGTGCATATTCCTCCGCCTTAATGGAATCCTTTTGTTCACGTGTGAGTTTCTTATTATCTTTTTCTTGTTGTGGAACTTCCGCTTGCTCTTTGGGTTGTTCTATAGGTTGCCCAAGGCTATCCGTTAACAAACTGTCAGTTACCGCTTGCTCGTCATTGAAGTCATCGAGCACAGTAGTATTCTTTCGACGCCAATTATCTACATTTTTTCGTTTTCCCCATTTCTGTTCGAAAGCCTTCTTTCCCGCATCAACCGTTGAAGCGGTATAAAAATAGAAAGACGCCTCATTCCTACCTGTACGATTTGTTGCTGCATTCGCATTCTGCGTCGTTGAATTTCGACGAGGATTTTTAGCAGCCTCTTCTGCTTCTGCAGCCTTTTTTTCTTCCTCTCTTTCTTTCTTTTTTAATTCTTCAATAATCTTGTTAATTACCTGCATTCGCGACAAAGAATCCATGCGCGCAAGAGCTTGCAAACTATCTTGTAATTCTACAGCAGATGCAAAAGGAAACAGTTCTTCAAGAATCTTACTTCGCTCATCTATTGCTTTGTAATCCTCATGATCCTTATCATAAAGACCGAGAGCTTCAGTATAGCACTTATGTGCTTTTACAAACTTCTCGGTATCCCAATAAAGTTGTCCTAGATGTACGAGTAGCACACCTTTTTCTATTCCACTACGTGTGGCCTTCTCTACTCCGTCAGAATATGCTCCTATTGCATGAGCAGTATCCCCATCAGCCAGATAGATATTACCCATAGCATAATAAACCTGATCAAGATAATCTTTATTTTTAGGATTACGAGCCATTGACTTCAACTTGCGAATCACTTGTTTGCTATTACCTTTTGACATAGTCTCAGTACGTGCTATGCGGGCATTAAATTCCAATTCGTAAGGAGGGTTACGTCTTATTACTTTGGTAAAGTATTTATACGCCTCCTCATCTCTACCAATCTTGTGACACAACTGACCAAGTAAGAAATACATACGAGATTTCTGCAGTTTGCGGTTTTCTTTCTTTACGGCAATTTGCAAATTCGAGACAGCATCCTCATATCGCTTCTGCCGGATATCAAGATCTGCATACACCTGTGCCTGCATATACTTAAGGTTGTCTGGGAATGAATCTCGTCGGGCTCGGGAAATAAGATCTTCCGCATCATAAAACCACTCCATTTCAGCATAACATTTTGCCTCAAGCAAACGGGCACGGGCTACCACATTAGGTTTATTCGCATAAAGAAGTTGAAGATAGGCAAATGTAGAAGCTGCTTCCATATATTCTCCCCTTCTGAACTGAGATTCTCCCATAAGAAGCCATGCACGATGCAGAAATGGATTGTATTCTTTTTGCGAAAGCCATCGTTTCTCCTTAGCAGTCTTAGGTCGATTCTTATTCCATTTAGGTTTTGCCGTAATGCTGTGTCGTTTTATTGTTTTCTGACATTTCTCAATTGCTGTTGCATAATTGGAACTACCTAATTTGACAGTTTCTTTATTACCTGTCATATATAATGGGATAAGCTCTGTAAAGTTATCTTTATTTCCTTCTTCCTGCGCTTGGCGACCATCTTTAAATGCGAGAGTTCCGTTGTAATATGTATTATAACGTGCCTTAAAAGCTTGGACACGACGAGTTATTGCCGTGTTTTTTGTATTAGAACACGACAAAAACGACAATATTACTATCAAAAAAAATGTAGTATTTAATATCCTACGCATCAATATATTAAACGCATAATAGAAGCGATTATTTTATATAAGAATGTTTTATTTCTTACAGAAAATCATTCGTTTTGCATTAATAGTATAGTTTCATCCTTCAATTCATCAGGCAATTCCACTCTTCTCAGTTGAAGTGAATGCAACCACCCGGACACTTCGTCTGGACGCATAGTATATAGAACTTCGCGAAATTCCGCGATTTCATCGGTCATATACTCATCACTTTGAACACCACGGAAACGATCGAGTTCTTCGTCTTCGTAATATTCAATCTCCTCTTTCATAGCATCAAGGATTAGTTGTTTTTCACAGACTTCATGCTGTCCGCAACATTCTGAATCTACGTTTGTCATAATTCAAAACCTACTTTTTTAAGATCCTCCCAATAACAAGGATAGGACTTAGTAACAACATGGGGATCATTTATATTTACTCGGCCTATTTTCATAGAAGCTGGTGCAAAGGCCATAGCCATACGATGATCTTCATAAGTATCAATAGCACAATGGTCAGACGACTTACAAAGTTCACCTTGCCATAGAAGTTCAGAATCATTCCTGTCCTCCAATACATATCCTAACTTCTTCATCTCTACCTTTAGTGCACTAATTCGATCAGTTTCCTTAATCTTAAGGCTCTGAAGACCTGTAAAATGGAAAGGTATTCCAAGCATACAACATGTTACTACAAATGTTTGTGCTAAATCCGGCATTTCTACGAAATCATACTCAAGACGAGTAACTGACACGGAAGTCTTTCGAAGAGTTACACCAGTTGAAGTATAACGGGTCTCAACACCCAGTTTGCGAAATAACTCAGCGCCTTTACAATCACCTTGCAAACTATCTTTATACAAATTAGGCAAAGAGATTGTGGCATCTACATTATTAGCCAAAGCTACAATCTCATACCAATAACTAGCAGCACTCCAATCATTTTCCACTATATAATCACCCTGATTGTACCTACCAGGTTTTACAACTATAGTATTATCTGTAGCACATTGAACATCAGCACCAAACGAACGCATGATGGCAATAGTCATATTGATATAAGGTCGACTGATAATATCGCCTTTTAATTGAAGAGTTAATCCCTCTTTCAACGTAGGTCCAATCATTAACATAGCGGAAATGTACTGAGAACTGACATCGCCAGGAAGACTGATTGTACCGCCGTCAAGAGATGGATTGCCAACAATACGAAGAGGTGGGAAACCATCATTTTCTACATATTCTATTTTAGCACCAAGTTCACGAAGGGCATCAACCAAAATCCCAATTGGGCGTTTTTTCATACGTTCACTACCTGTTATTATATGAGTTCCTGATGTTACAGCAAGAAGAGCTGTAGAAAATCTCATAGCAGTACCAGCAGCGCCAATATCAATGGTTGAAGGACGATTATTAAGCCACTGGAGCATCACTCTAGTATCATCACAATCGCTTAAATTGACAGGAGTATTTGCATTTCCTGACAACGTATTGATTGTAAGTGCACGATTACTGATGCTCTTTGAAGCAGGAAGAATTATTTCTCCACTAATATGAGTAGGTGCAATAATGGAATAAATCATGTAAGACAATAAGAATTTGATTGCAAAGTTAAAAAAAATACATTTTAGGTTTTATAATTTGTATTTAAAATATTAATTTTTGCACAGGTGTAAATTTATTCTTTAAAGAAATACCGATAACAAAGTAATCTACAATGTAAGAGCATAATGCTAATAAACAAAATAAGAGCCCTCCGTACTATATAGTACAGAGGGCTCTCTCATTAAGAAGGCGGCGACCTACTCTCCCGCATTGCGGTGCAGTACCATCGGCGTGCCCGGGCTTAACTTCTCTGTTCGGGATGGGAAGAGGTGGAACCCCGGGGCC
>JAEEGG010005144.1_pt1 | contig 31296 bp, 31 predicted proteins | sample 9134161 | NCBI WGS metagenome assembly JAEEGG01 (sample SAMN16246543, study PRJNA631951) | gut metagenome | biome: gut microbiome; feature: rumen; material: CR-attached | host: Bos | place: Iran: Karaj | collected 2018-10
TCAACGTACATTCCTCGTACTCACATTTGTCTATGGTGACCATAATGTCGGTCAGCAGATAGTCTTTCCTGTTTTTGAAGATTGGTCCCCATTCAATGTCACCCTTACAATCACCCTCGAAGCCTGCCGTGCTTGTCCTTATCCACGACTTGCCCGACAGCGTGTGCGGCTTGTTATTCTTGCCGACTACGACCTCGGCCAGTTCGATTACCTTGTCTTTCAGTGTTACAGTCAGTTCGTGCCCATCGGCGTAAGTTGCGTAGGGAATCGTTGTCGTCTGATAGGAAACATGCGTGAATGTCAGATCATCCCTGCGCCCTGCGGGTATCGTCAGCGCGAAATTTCCCTGTGCATCGGAGATAACGCCCACGCTATCCTCTTCGATGCCAATGCTGACGTATTCTACTGTCTCGCCTCGCTCATTAACGACGTGACCTTTGACCTTCGTTTGCGCCTGTCCCGCCATTGCGACGAGGGCGAGCAGGATGGTGATGATGGTTTTCTTGTTCATATTCATTTCGGTTTATTTGTGGAATACTACGCCAATGATATAATAGTGTGGGCAGAATTTGAAGTAGTCGCTGGTCTTGGCTTTCTCTTCAGTCAGTTCGGTCTCTCCACAGAAACGCCATCCTTTTGATTGCTCGTCCCACCAGAAAGAGCCGTAAAAGACAAGGGGGATGAAGGTGTCAAGGGAGAACGAAGTGGGCTGGTATGGCGCTTTCTGATAGCGGTAAACGGTTTGGGGTGCTCCGGGAATAGGCTTCAGCGTCAGTTTCCATGGCGAGGCATCATTGCGAGAAGAACGCAGGGTGATGGTCTCGATGGAGTCCGACTGAACGGGAGAGAAACCAACAGCGAGGGTCTTGGCCAGGCGATAGATGCCGCGCTCCATGTCGTCGGCATCGTTCTCCGCATAGATTTCCTGTTGGTCCTGCTCGTTGAAATCGGAAATCATGGTCTTTGTCCTGAAGCCGTACAGTTTCTTCTCGTCAATCATCCCCTGCTGGTTGTACTCGCGGATGACGATGGTGAAGCCCGACACGGAGTCGCGCAGAGAAGAAATGTCGTAGGTGTAAACCTCGTAGCCACACAAGGCCATGTGCTCCATGAAGTCTTCGGGTGTGGCTGCTACTTTCTTGATTTCTTGCCCCTGCCCCGCCACTGCGACGAGGGCGAGCAGAATGGTGATGATGGTTTTCTTGTTCATTGTTCGTTTCCTTTTATGGTGGAATATGATAATAGCGTGCTACAACGGTATTACGCGAGCGGTATTGTCGCTGAATATCGCTCCGATGACGTAGTAATGGGGCGAGTGCTTGAAATATTCACTTTCCATGATGTTCTCTTCCGTCAGTTCCTTCTCTCCGCAGAAACGACATATCTTATAATTGGAATCCCACCAGAAAGAACCATAAAGGGCAAGGGGAATGAAAGTGTTAGGTCGTAACGCTGAAACCCGGATTGGAACCTTTTCGTAGAGGTAGAAAGTTTCTGGCGCATTGGGAACGGACTTGAGCACCAAATCCCTTGCCAAGCCATTTTGGTGTTCCGGGTGTACAGAGACAGTTACCATTGAGTCCGATTGTACCGATTGCCTGGGAGAGAAACCAATGGATAACGTCTTTGCCATCTTAAGTCTCTGCCCCTTCACTTCGCTTACCATGCCATTTTGGTTGTATTCCCGGATGACGAGGATGATGAGTGAGGCGGAATCCTGCAAAGAGGAAATGTCGTAGGTCAGCACGTTGTCGTCTTGTGGTTTCTTTTGTTCCACAGCGTCCTTAGGCTTGGCTTCAGCACTCTTGGTTTCGTTTCCTTGCCCTTTCAGAACGATACTGACGGACAATACCGCCACGAGGGCGAGCAGGATGGTGATGATGGTTTGCTTGTTCATATTCATTTCGGTTTGTCCGCATTATTGTTTTTATTGCAACACCTGATTGATTTCCTTCATCATGTCGTCAACATTCCTCCAGCCAGTGAATGCGTGGTGGATGGTGCCGTCGGCATTGATGAGAACCCAAATGGGTACGCCGCTTGTATTACATGGAAGCTGGCTGTGCAGAGACTGAAGTTGCTGCTTGGTCAAGCGGTAGTGGTCGCCGATGTAGTTGGGAATAAGACGCTGCCATGTGGAGAGGTCTGAGTTTTCGCTGGCGATGTTGACGAAGTGGATGCGGTCGGCAAGTTCTTTCTTTTTATCGTGCATATCCTTGAAGGCTAATCGGCACGGGCCACAGGTGGTTTCCCAGAGGTCCAACAATACGGGCTTCCCATTATAAGGTTTCAGAATAGTGGCAAGAATATCATCTGCATTGTCAGACAAGGTACAAACGCGGGACATCCCCTGCTCGCTGACGAACGAAAGTTCCCGTTCCATCCGCTCGTTATAGTCCAACACATCCTGAGCCAGTTCTGGCAAGAATGTCAGCACGCTGTCTTTCTGTGCCTCAGTAAGCAGAAATCTCTGCGCTCCCATTTGTTCCAGGAACTTTGAGGCCAGACGACACTGCTGGTACTCTGCCGGTAGCTTTACGGGCTGACTGACATACGAATCAACGAAAGTGTCGGGCATACTCCACATAACATAGCAGAGCACGGGATTGGCCCAAGGGTCATCCTTCATATAAACCTCCAAACGCTGTTTCAGTCGTGCTTCGAAAGCATCATACGCCTCGTCCGTATCAATGCCCGCATATTGGATGGACTGGCCACAGAAGGGCATCATCGCTCCACATTCATAGCGGTTGACGGCCTTTGCAAACTCACGATACGCTTGACCTATTTCCCTGTCGTTGTCTATCAGTTCATTAACACGTTGGTAAGTAGAGTCCAGATAATGGAAGTATCCCTGCTCGCTCTTCTCGGGCAATTCGTTTGCCAGTTGCCCCATGTTGCGTTTCGCTTCTATGTCGCGATAGATGGTCTCTGGATCGATGCCCTGTTCTGTGGCATAGACCAAATCGTGATTGAAGTCGGCCAACTGCCCGCCGAACATCAGCGCATTGGCCAGCCCCTGCTTTTTCAACTTGTTAAGGTCGAGCGTAAACGTAACCGTCTGCCCAGGCACTACGTAGCAGATGAAGCGACATTCCCCCACCGCCACATGGCAGTCCACCGTTGTACCCGTAGGCAGGTTCAGACTGAATCTTCCGTCGGCATCCACGGCAGCACTTGCTTGTCTGAGGGCATCTCCAGTTCCCGATGTGTACTTCAAGACATAGCGGACATGTACACTTTCCGTTATCTGCTGGTTGTTTCCTATAATCTGTCCGCTTAACACCGCAGGTTCCTTCGAATACTGAAACGCAGGCAGATGCTTTTGCGCCAGTCCCGTCATTGCGACGAGGGCGAGCAAGATGGTGATAATGTTTTTCTTGTTCATATTCGTTAATGTCTTTACCTTTTATTATATATACGCCGTAATCGCGGAAATATGACGCTGCGGGGCGTTAATTGTTCTTAATTGGACAAAGGCACGGGGTGCATCGCTGCAGCCAGTGCCAGTTCCCATGGGTTATGAAAAAACTTTTACTTATTATTTGCTAAATAACTGCATTATTCTACTACGACGCGGGGATGATACTCAAAGAGCTTCTGGTTCCTGCGCAGCCCCTCTACGTCGAGGTTGCTTTCCACAGTGCCGCTCCAGTTGGCACCCCATGCCTTGAAGGGCTCGCCCTCGGGCACGATGTAGTTGATGGTCGTCACGCCGGGGGCTAAAGGCTCATAGACCTTTACGAAGGCTATCCAGTCACCCGTGTTGCCACGCACCCAGAAGAGGCGGCCGTTGGGATAGTCCTGCACCTCCTTCAGCTTGTACTGCCGCCCGTTGTTGTCTATCAATATGTCGTCGGGGCCTTCGCCAAAGTATTCGCGCGTCCAGTTCTGCTCGCGGGCCACGGCGATATAGGTGGCGTCGGGCGTGCGCCAGAGGGCCATGGCGTTGTGGGCCAGCGGCTTGATGAGGTGGGCATCGGTGTATTCCGCCCACGAGCCGCTGTTGTCCTTGTTGTAGTTATTGGCCTCCCTGATAAGGGTTGGCGTGTGGAAGTGCGGCGGCTCGTCGAAGGGCGTCATGGTGGCGGAGTAATGGTTGGGACGGCTGATGCTGACGGTGCGGTCACCATTCAGTCCCCAGTTGGGCACACCATAGATGTAGATGTCGGTCGTCTCGACGGGCAGCGGCGGGAAGTAGATGCGGAAGTCGATGATGTTGTCTTTCTTGGCACGGAACTTGAAGTACTGTTTCCAGCAGTCGGGATTGGAGCGGCGTGCTCGGTACTGTACGCCCGTCTCACGGTCTACGATGGCGGTCTCTTCCGAGGCAAACCAGAAGTTGGTGATGACATCCGCAGGCATCTTCATGTAGCAGTGGAGCACCGTCTCGCCGGCCTCTTCGGTGAGCACCCAAGTTTGAGGAGCTATCGCTTGGTTGTTCATATTGGTGATAATTCCAAGGCTTTCACTACACAGCGGACTACTTACCGTGATGACACTCGGTGCCCATTGGTCGTCGCGCCCGCTGACGTGTTTGTTCTCGGTGTTACGCCATTTCACGGTACTCAACCCTGTAGTGGAATCCGTGACAGGTTCACTGTATGGCATCCACAAAACTCTGCTTTCATGTAAGACGGTCACTTTCTCCGTCTCTGTCTGCGACTGCATGGTGACGGTCATTGCCGCCATGAGTGCTGTTATTAAAAATCTGTTGCGTTTCATAATTCAAAAGATTGGTTTGTATGGGTTATCTTTTCGCGAAAATTCTGATAGCATTCCGACGAGACGCTGCGGCCTATCGGCGCGTGAGTGGCATAGAGAATAATCCTGTCGCCGCTGATGCGCTCGGCGAGCCAGAGGTAGCGGAATCCTGTATGTCGGTCTTCCAAGCTGAACATCATTTGCTGCTGGGTGATGGTGAGCTGATAGCCGAGACTGTCGCAGTCGTAGCGGCAGACCACTTGTAGCAGACGGTCGAAGAGCCTTACCCTGTCGTCGTCGGGGAATACATACACCGTGCTTCCCACGGTTGAGTCGTTTCGGACGTGGCAGTTCAGCGGCTCACTTTCTATATGGTTGTATTCTGCCAGCTTTGCTATGAAGTCATCTACGCACGAAGGGGCCATATAGCCAGCGTCTTCCGTTTGCTCGTGGGAGGCTTGATGCAGGTTAGGGTCAGTGGGTACCGGGGCCGGAACTCCTTCCCGCAAGTCTGCGAGAGCCTTTCCGGGGGCCGGAACTCCTTCCCGCAAGTCTGCGAGAGCCTTTCCGGGGGCCGGAACTCCTTCCCGCGAGCCTGCGAGAGCCTTTCCGGGGGCCGGAACTCCTTCCCGCGAGTCTGCGGCAACGTATTCCGAGGTTGGTCCTTCGCTATAGTGCAGTGTCAGCAACAGCAGTACGCTGGCGGCTGCGGCTATTGCCGAAGCAACGTAGAGCCTGATACGTCGTGCGGGCTTAGGCTGCTCTGTGGGCAGGTCGGGAAGACTCGCCATGATGCGGCCGGTCAGTTCGTCAGGGTTGCTGACGTCGGGCTGCTGTTCCTGCAATCGGCTCAATATTTCATCAATCTTCATCATATCCTAAATCCTTTAGTCGTTTACGTATTGTCTGGCGGGCTACATAGAGATTGCTCTTTATCTGTCGGGCATCCATGCCGGTTATCTGTTCTGCTTCTTCAGATGAGAGACCTTCCAATTGGCAGAGGGTGAACACCAGCCGTTGCTTCTCACTCAGTCCTTCGGCCAGTGTCCTTACGATGGCTATCCATTCGTTGTTTTCCAACTTGCGCTGTGTGTCGTCGCCCGAAGCAAAGCGGTGTAGCACTGTCAGGTCTTCCGGCTGCATGGCGGACACTTTTTCAGCCTTCATGCGATTGAGGCACAGACGTGAGGCTATTGTGTAGAGCCATGAGGTAAAGGGCTGCTGGGGATTGTAGCTTCTGATAGCCAGCCAAGCCCGGACAAACGAATCCTGCACCACGTCTTTCGCCTCTTCCTCGTTGGCCAGCATCTTCAGCGCAAGCGAGAACAACATGCGCTGATAGGTCTGTACCACCCATCGGAAAGCGGCCTTGTCGCCGCCCTGGCATCGTGTGAGTATTTCGTCCTCTATCTGTTTCATCGTTTGTAGGACCTTCTATTATAGTATACAACTAAAATGGGCAAAAGTCGAAAAGAAGAGCCGTTTTTTTTCTATTCCACCTTCCCAAACTTGATGACAGGTGATAGTGAGTGACACAAACGATGGCTGATGGAAAAACTAAATCTTGATGTATTTCTTGCGCCAGTAGAGCAACCAGCCGACAAGTCCTACTATCGCTACATAGGTCAGCGCGTAGCACAGCGATGACAGGCTGGGAACCGCGATGGCGGCAGTTATTGTCGCATAGAGTGCTTCGTTGATGCCCGTACTCCAGCCCACGATGGCCAGACACTCGCTGAACACATAGAGGAACAGCGGGTTGACGCCAAAGATCAGGAAGACGATCATCCACCACGTCTTATGTCCTTCCCCGCGGATATCAATCAGGTATATCAGCAGAGCCAGTCCGGTGGAACAGATGCCGCAGGTGGCCAGCACGAAGCTGGGCGACCATACGGTCTTGTTGACGGGGAGTCCGCAATGGTGCAGCAGGTAGCCCAAAAGCATCATGAAGCCTCCCGCCATCAGCAGTCTAAAAACCTTACGGCGAATATCGTCTGTTTGTGAGATGAGGCTCATACAGAGGAATCCCGTCAGCATGTGGGCCGTTGCGCTCATCGTACCTAACAGTCCCTCTGGATCGATGGGTGAGTGGCGATACAGGTGGTCGGCACCAAACAGCCACAGGTCTATGCGTCCGGCTATGTTTCGGGTGGCATCTGTGCTATATCCGTCGAACACCAGCAGCACGATGGCGTAAGTAACCAACAGTCCTACTATGACCTTCAGCGTATGACGGTGATTAACGTATAATGCAAAGAGCGACGTCAGCAGATAGCATACGGCAATGCGTTGCAGCACAGCCCAATAGCGCAGATGGGCGAAGTCTAACGGGCGTCTGTCCATCGCCAGTGCAAACCAGTTGATGAACAGTCCGATGGCGAAGATGAGTACTGTGCGCCTGACGACCTTTCTCAGTATAGCTGGCGTAGGCTGAAACTGTGCCTTCGACAACGACAGCCATGTGGAGAAACCTACGATGAAGAGGAACGAGGGGAATACCAAATCGCAGGGTGTCAGACCATTCCATGCGGAATGCTGCAAGGCGGTAAAACCTTCCTCGAAGCCGTTGTTGACCAGTATCATACCAGCGACGGTGATGCCGCGCAGCACATCAAGGGATAGCAGTCGTTTCATCATAATGTTTCACGGTTATTGGTTAACGGTTAACGTTTCACCCTTATCGCGCTGTTTGCAGTATTTCCATCCCTGAGCATCATAAATGGTCAGCAGTCGGGGCAGCCGCCGCAAGAAGCCGTCGTAGTCCTTCCTTTGCGGGTCGGACCACTGTACCTCGCAGAGTGCAGCCATACGGGGCAGTACCTGATACTCCAGTAGTTCTTTATATGGAATGTATTCTGTCCAAAGGTTCGCCTGCGTACCTATTATATGACTACGCACGTCAGCAGACAATGAGTCTGGGGCGGGGTCGAAGGCATAGACCTTGCTCAGCGACACGTAGCCGCCAATGAGGAACGGCTTCTCCCACAGGTCCTCGGGCAACTGGTAGTAGTCGAAATACATGGATCCTGTTGGCACCATGATAACGTCGTGACCCTTGGCAGCTGCTTCGAAGCCTCCCTCGTGACCGCGCCAACTCATAATGACGGCACTGGTGTCGATATCGCATTCGGCTATCTCGTCCCAGCCAATCAGCCGGCGACCTTTCTTCGTCAGATACTGTTCCATGCGACGCACCATATAGCCCTGCAGCTGCGCCTCGGTCTTCAAGCCCTGTTCACGCATCCGTTGCTGACAGCGGTTGCATTGCTGCCAACGCACACGTGGAGCCTCGTCGCCACCCAGATGGATATAGGGCGCGGGGAAGAGTTCCGTCAGTTCGTCAACCACATCCTCCAGGAAACGGTACACCTTGTCGTTGCCTGCACAGAGAATGTCGTCGAACACGCCCCAGTCAGGACAAACCTCGTAGGGACCGCCCGTACAACCCAGTTCCGGATAGGCTGCCAATGCTGCCAGCATGTGGCCGGGCATGTCGATTTCGGGAATGATGGTAATATGGCGCTCTTGGGCGTAGGCCACTATCTCGCGGATGTCGTCTTGGGTGAAATAGCCGCTGTGAGGGGTATATTCATAGATGCCTGCATTACGGCCAATGACCGTTCTGTTGCGCACCGACCCCACCGTCGTCAATTTCGGCCAGCGCTTCATCTCTATGCGCCAGCCCTGGTCGTCGGTCAGATGGAAGTGCAGCGTATTCATAGCGTGCAGCGCCATCATGTCCAGATACTGCTTCACCATATCCTTGCCAAAGAAGTGGCGCGAAACGTCCAGATGCATAGCCCTGTAAGCAAAACGCGGCGCACTCTCGATAACGGCATACGGCAACGAAGTGGGATTCGTCGCCAATACCTGACGCAAAGCCTGACGGCCATAGAACAGGCCTGACTCCGTGCGCCCCTCCAACAGTATGCCACGCTTGCCGACCGTCAAACGCCAACCTTCCGGCGACGCAATGTCCTTGTTCAGACGCTCCGTCACTTGCGGTTGTCCTTCGATGTTCAGCACCGTTCCCTTCGCATCCATGCTGATACGTTGAGGCATCGGAATGATGTCGTATTCTCTCTGAGAGAGTGTGGCGTCGTATTGTGCCTGAGCGGCTAAAAGTCCTATAGTCATTACGACCGTTAACAAAAGTCTTTTCATAAGTTCTTAATTATTTGATGGCGAAGGTACGAAAAAAAAGTGGACTTACCAAGAAAGAACTAAGAAAAACTTGTTTTCCTTTGGTTCTTTGCTCACTTATTCGTACCTTTGAGCTGACGCTCGAAGGTACTTTTGCTCGACAATAAAAACAAAAAAATGGTTTTTTGTTTTGTATTGTTCTCACTTATTCGTACCTTTGCACGCTGAAATTGAGATTTAATGCATTAAACAACAATATTATGGCAAAAATGAAAGGTGCCATTGTGGTGGATACTGAGCGTTGCAAGGGATGTCAGCTGTGCATCATCGCCTGCCCTCAGAAGGTCATCGCTTTGGCTGGTAAAGTGAATCTGCACGGCTACCCCTACGTGGAAGCAACGAACGAGGAGGCCTGTGTGGGTTGTGCTTCGTGTGGCATTGTCTGTCCCGACGGATGTATCACCGTGTATCGTAAGAAAATGGAGGAGTAAGTTATGGCAGAAGAAAGAGAAGTTGTGTTGATGAAAGGCAACGAGGCTATTGCCCACGCTGCTATTCGTTGCGGATGTGACGGCTATTTCGGCTATCCTATTACTCCGCAGAGTGAAGTGATTGAGACGCTGGCTGAGCTGAAGCCTTGGGAGACTACCGGCATGAAGGTGGTGCAGGCTGAGAGCGAGCTGGCTTCTATCTATATGGTCTATGGTGCTGCCGGTGCCGGCAAGCGTGCCATGACCTCATCGAGTTCTCCTGGCATTGCGCTGATGCAGGAGGGCATTACCTATATGGCCGGTGCCGAAGTTCCGGGCGTGTTTGTTAACGTACAGCGCGGTGGTCCCGGTCTGGGTACTATCCAGCCTTCTCAGGGTGACTATTTCCAGGCTACCCGTGGTGGTGGTAATGGTGACTATAAGGTCATCGTGCTGGCTCCGTCGAGTGTTCAGGAGATGGCCGACTTCGTCGACCTCGCCTTTGAACTGGCTTTCAAGTATCGTAACCCCGCCATGATTCTGAGCGATGGTGTCATTGGTCAGATGATGGAGAAGGTGGTGCTGCCTCCTTACAAGCCCCGTCGTACTGACGAGGAGGTCATCAAGCAGTGCCCGTGGGCCTCGACTGGCAAGCCGAAGGGTGGCCGCGAACGTGTGGTGATTACCTCTTTAGAGCTGAAACCTGAGATTATGGAACAGCGCAACATCGCCCTGCAGCAGAAGTATGCCAAGATTCAGGAGAACGAGGTTCGCTATGAAGAGCAGCTGATGGATGATGCCGAGTATGCTATCGTGGCCTTCGGTTCGGCTGCCCGTATTGCCGAGAAGAGCGTAGAACTGGCTCGTGAGCAGGGAATCAAGGTTGGTCTGTTCCGTCCGATTACGCTGTTCCCGTTCCCTATTAAAGAAATTGAAGCATTGTCGAAGAAGGTGAAGGCTATCCTCGTAGCCGAAATCAATGCCGGACAGATGGTACAGGATGTTCGCCTGGCCGTGAACGGTGCAGTACCTGTAGAGCAGTTCGGCCGTTTAGGAGGTATCGTTCCCGATCCAGAAGAGATTGTAGAAGCTTTAAAGAAGGTCATGTAAGTTATGGATAGAAATCAAATAGTTCAACCAGAGAACATCGTCTGCAAGAAGCCGACGTTGATGAACGACAACAATATGCACTACTGCCCGGGCTGTTCGCACGGTGTGGTGCATAAGCTCATTGCCGAAGTCATCGAAGAGATGGGTATGGAAGACAAGGCCGTAGGTGTATCGCCTGTAGGCTGTGCCGTCTTCGCGTACAATTATATAGATATAGACTGGCAGGAGGCTGCCCACGGTCGCGCTCCCGCACTGGCTACTGGTATCAAGCGCTGCTGGCCCGACCGCCTGGTGTTCACCTATCAGGGTGACGGCGACCTGGCATGTATCGGTACCTGTGAGACCATCCACGCACTGAACCGTGGCGAGAACATCGTGATTATCTTCGTCAACAATGCCATCTATGGCATGACGGGTGGTCAGATGGCTCCTACGACGCTGATTGGTCAGAAGACCTCTACCTGTCCTTACGGCCGTGATCCGCAGTTGCACGGCTATCCCCTGAAGATGGCTGATATCGCTGCTGGCTTGGAGGGCACTTGCTACGTGACGCGCCAGAGCGTTGAGTCCGTTGGTGCCATTAACAAGGCCAAGAAGGCTCTGCGTAAGGCTTTCGAGGCTTCTATGGCAGGCAAGGGTTCGAGTCTTGTTGAGTTCGTCTCTACCTGTAATAGCGGTTGGAAACTCACTCCCGCCCAGGCCAACGAATGGATGAAGGAGAACATGTTCCCCTTCTATCCCAAAGGCGATCTCAAAGACACCACTAACCAATAACCAACAGATAAAGTTATGAAGAAATTCTTTGCAACTATTTTGACCAGCCTCTTTGTATTGTCTGGTTTTGCGCAATCGTCAAAGATTGAAGGCACTTGGGTACAGATGAATGCCGAGGGTACAAAAATCATCCCAAACGTCAAATGTATTTTACCCGACGGAAAGATCCTGGGCCTCAGTTTCAGCGAAGACTTAAAAAACAAGGCCCCATGGTTCTTAGGAACCTACGAGGTTTTGGATGACTCCACATACATAGAGCATCTCACCTTCCATTCAAGTATAGCCTTTCAGCGCGACATTAAGCAAACATACCAAAGGTTAAACGACAGTATTCTCATCACCTCTTACATCAACAGGTTTGCCAATGGTGTAGACGTTCCAGCCGTTGAGGGATGGAAGAAGATGGATTTCCCCGCTCAAGAGTATGCCGAGCACTGGGATGAGATACAACAGCAGGCTCTTACCATGTTTGAGCGCATTCCCCCACAGGGAAAGACGGTTGAGCAGTATGGTGACGAACTGTATAAAGCATTCGAGCAGTCCAAGGACAAAAATCTGGACCGAGCACACGACATATTGCTGGTACGGGCAGAGTTGGACACCACTAATCTGAGTTGGCAACGCGACATGTTAAAGTTCTATATGGACACAAAGGGGCTGCCTGCCATTGCAGACAAGATAGCCAACCGCTACGTCAGACTTACAGAGCAGCAGGCACCAACGCCCACCGACACAGCCGTCGTCAATGCGTATCTTATGAGGGGAACTTTGTATTCCAACTTCGGAAATTCATTTTTAGAGAAGAGCAAGAGCGATTTCTTAAAATCTATAAAACTGACAGAGGCCTCCGGCCGTCCATACGGCAAGGGGGAGGGCGTAGCATTCTTCTTCCTGGCATTCTCCAGTCTGTCACAGCAAGATCATGCAAAAGTGGTGGAATACTGCGACAAGGCTCTTGATATCTTTGAGAAGGCTCCTGATGTGAGCAAAGCTCAAAAAGGTGAATGTTACTTCCTGAAAGGAATAACGTTGTCGAGGTTGAACAAATTCAAAGAGGCCATTGACGTGATGCTCCACAAGGCTGCACCCCTCTTCATGGATGAACAGGGCAAGCCATCTCCAAAGATTGAGAACGAGATCTATCCGTATACCTTCTTTAGCTTTGGCGAAGCACTGTGTCAGAATCCTAAAGACAAACAGCTTGCCAATGACTATCAGCAGTTCATGGCAGACAAGCTGCTCTGTGGAATCACCGATGGCCAGAACGAGAAACTGCCTAAAGGTGAGTACTACATTGTGGAAATGAACGACTGGACCATCGATGGTGTAAACTGTTTCAAAGCTGAAAACAGCCATTACGTCATGCAGAAAGACGGCAATCATTTAGTGATTGACCTTAACAATGGCGAAAGGTTAGGCGGTCAGATCATTCTGAAAGCGGTAGACCCATCCTCAAAGCAGCAAGTCGTCAAGAATTGGAAAAACTACAAGAAGAAATAATAAAACGACAGATTATGAAAAAGGAAATCATCATATCAGGTTTTGGCGGGCAGGGCGTACTCTCGATGGGTAAGATTCTGGCCTATAGTGGACTGATGGAGGATAAGGAAGTCACATGGATGCCTGCCTACGGTCCTGAGCAGCGTGGTGGTACGGCTAACGTAACCGTCATTGTCAGCGACGAGCGCATCTCTTCGCCCATCCTCAGCAAGTATGATGTCGCCATCGTGCTGAACCAGCCTTCGTTAGAGAAGTTCGAACCGAAGATCAAACCTGGTGGTATCTTGATTTACGACGGCTTTGGCATTATCAATCCTCCGACGCGTAAGGACATCACCGTCTATCGCATCGATGCTATGGATAAGGCTGCCGAGATGAAGAACGGTAAGGTCTTCAACATGATTGTGCTGGGTGGACTGCTGAAGGTTTGTCCCGTAGTAGGTACTACCGGTGTGGAGAAGGCCCTGAAGAAGACGCTGCCCGAACGCCATCATGCCCTCATCCCCCTGAACATGCAGGCCATCGAAGAGGGTGGAAAGATTATTGAAGAAGTTTAGAGATAGAAACAGCAGCTGGCAGCCAATAGGGTTGCCAGTTCTGTTATCAGACAGACGGCACCACAACAGTCGCCGGTATATCCCTGTAGACGATGCCAGATGAGCCGGTAGAGGAAATACATGATGATGGCTGGCGTGAAAATCAACATCTGCCAGTTGATGTGCCCATACATATAATAAATGTAGAGACCAATAGGCATCAGTCCCTGTAAAGCGAGGCTGATGCCTGCTTTTATGTCGAACTTACGGTAAACGGTTTTGTTCTTTGCCTCTGCCTCAGTCCGGGCATAGGGCATCATCTGAACCATCTGGGCTGTTACCATCTTGGCATAGGGGTCGGCTGCAGCTACCAGCAGGGCAGCATTCAGCGGTGACATGCTGACCAGCGTGAAGAAGAACAGCAGAAAATAGACGATAAGCCCGAGTACGCCATAAGTGCCAATGTGCGAGTCTTTCATGATGTCGAGGATGCACTGGCGATCGTGCCCGCCGCCACCGAAACCATCCATGAAGTCGGCCAGCCCGTCTTCATGCAGAGCTCCCGTAATGAGCAGTCGCGTGACGATGGCCAGTAGGATGCTGACGGAGTAGGGGAGCACCATGCTTCCGAAGTAGATGACTGCCGCCATGCTGCCACCAGTCAGCCAGCCTACCAAAGGCCAGTGTTCGACAACGGTCTTGTAGCAGTTCTTATCGGGCTGGTGGAGTCGCCAGAAAGGCAGGCGGGTAAAGAAGATGAATGCTGCCCAGATGCGGTCGTACCAGCGGGTTTGGTCTATTGGCAATTCCATAGTTCAGTAGTTTTTGGAGTAACTCCGTTTAGTAGTTTGTTGCTTGCTTCAGAAATATTTCGTGATGTTGGCATTGTCGAAATTGTTCATCTCGTTCATCATGCGTACGGCAGAGTCAACAATGGGGAAGGCACAGAGTGCTCCGGTTCCCTCACCCAAGCGTAATCCCAGTTGCAGCAGAGGCTTAGCTTCTAAATAGTCAAGCATGCGCTTGTGGCCACTTTCGTCGCCGCAGTGGGTGAATATCATGTAGTCCTTGGCGGCGGGGTACAACTGACAGGCTGCCAATGCACAGGCCGTCATGATGAAGCCGTCTATTAATATAATAAGGTGTCGTTCGGCAGCCCGCAACATGGCACCGATGGCCGCCACCATCTCGAAACCACCGAAGTAGGCTATTAGATGTTTGCTATTTGCTTTTAGCTTTGGATTTGAGCTAACTAACAATTGCCAATTGCCAACAGCCTGACTGAGCACCTCGTACTTATGGCGGATGCCGTCGGTGTTAAGACCAGCGCCGGCACCGATGCACTCCTGCAGGGGGATACCCGTAATGAGGTGCATCCAGATGCTGCTGGGCGACGTATTACCGATGCCCATTTCTCCGATGCTGAGGATGCGGCAGCCCTTGTCGCAGCAAGCATCGACCAAGTCGATGCCTACCGTCAAGGTCTGATTGAACTGCTCTTCTGTCATGGCTGGCTCATGGAGAAAGTTCCGAGTGCCACGGGCTATTTTGCGGTCGATGATTACAGATCTCGCCTCCGATTCCACCCCTTGATGGGAGGGGACCGTGGTGAAGTCGTAGTCCACACCGACGTCAACGATGCTCAGGTCGAAGCCGTGTTGGCGGCAGAACATGTTGACGCCGCCTCCGCCACGAGTGAAATTAATCATCTGTTGCCAGGTGACCTCGCGGGGTGACACGCTGACCCCCTCACGCTCTATGCCGTGGTCACCACCCAACAGCAGGTGACAAGGGTGAGCCAACGACGGTTCTAAGGTATGCTGAATCAGGCAAATCTGCATGGCCAGCGTTTCAAGCCGGCCCAACGAACCCTTGGGTTTGTTCAGGTTGTCAATCTTGGCCTGTATCGCGGGACGCATCGTCTCGTCTAAAGGCCATATGTCAAATTGCCTCATGCTTCTTAATTCTTAATTCTTCATTCTTAATTGCCGTCAGGCAACAACTCGTCATTCTTAACTCTTAACTCTTAATTCTTACAGCTATTCCGCTCACCATCAGTATGACTTCGTCAGCTTTCGCTGCCACATATTGGTTCATCCATCCTTGTAGGTCGGTAAAGCGGCGCTGGACAGCATCAGGACTGACACCGCCGGAACCTATCTCGTTGGTGACGAAGATATAGGTGGCATCCTTCGACGTAAACCGGTCAAATTCTGCCTTCAATGCTTCCAAGGCTTCTTTAACGGTAGGCTGTTCGCTGTCAGACTTGTTGTAGTCGAAGAAGAAATTCGTACACCACAGGGTAATGCAGTCGATGAGGACTACCCGCCCCGTCAAATCGTGGCGGCTCAAAAGTCGCTCCTCCTCAATGTTTGTCCATTGAGGCCCCCGGCGCTGCTGGTGGGTAAGTACCCGCTGGCGGAATTCTTCGTCCCAGACGTGAGCCGTCGCCAGATAGACGGGATGGTTGCTCAGACTCAGTGCAAGCTGTTCGGCATATTCACTCTTGCCTGAACGCTGCCCTCCGGTAATCATTATTATTTTTTTCATTTTTCGATGCAAATTTAGCCTTTTTTTAGAAGAAAATAGCTGTTTTAGGCAAAAAAACCATGTTTTTTCACACTTTTATACGTTTTTATTTGGTATTTGTCAATTTATTTCGTTACTTTGCACCCGAATTCAGAGAAAAGATCGTTCATAAGGATATATATTTTAATTTCAAATAATTAGTTTAAACAACAATGAAGAAATTATTTTTAGTGCTTGCTGCTGGCATGATGGCAGCTACAGTGAATGCACAGAACACTGCAATCACTTCTAACAAAGCTGGTGATAACTGGTATTTTGGAATCAACGCTGGTGTTGGTTTTACCGCTGGTTTTGATAACGACGGTTATTTCAAGAACACTAAGTTCAAGGGTATTGCTCCTAATGCAGGTCTGCGTATTGGTAAGAACCTGACTACTGTATTCGGTCTCGCTGCTGAAGCTTCTGCTTATGGTCTCACCAACGAGAAGTCAAATCTTAATAGTAAGACTTTCATTAACGCTACAAACATCAGCCTTCTGGGTACTTTCAATCTGAGCAACCTGTTCTCTGGTTATCCTGGTGAGCCCCGTGCTTTCGAGGTTATCGCTCTCGGCGGTTTCGGTTGGATGCATCAGTATGGTAATGCTTTTGATAAGGTGAATGCTCTCACCTCTAAGGTTGCTCTTGATTTCGCCTTTAATCTGGGTGCTGACAAGGCCTGGCAGTTCTATGTTGAGCCCAACATCGTCTATGCTCTTGATGGATGGGCAAATGGTGTCAACGCCAACCATGGCATGAAGTACAACTTCAACGACGCTGTCCTGGGTATTAACCTTGGTCTGAACTACAAGTTCGGCAACAGCAACGGTTCTCACAACTTCGTGAAGGCCCAGCTGCGCGACCAGGCTGAGATTGACGGTCTGAACGCTAAGATCAATGAGCTGCGTGCCGACAACGACGCTAAGAGTGGTCAGCTCTCAGCTAAGGATCAGCAGATTGCTGACCTGCAGAAGAAGCTTGCTGACTGCGAGGCTCGCCCCGTTCAGATTGTTGAGAACGTGAAGAAGGAGACTGTCCTGCAGCCTATCGTTATCTTCCGTCAGGGCAAGAGCACTATCGATCCCGCTCAGTATGCAAGTGTTGAGATGGTTGCCAAGTACATGAGAAATCATCCTGAGGCTAAGGTGCTCGTTCGTGGCTATGCTTCTCCCGAGGGTGACGCTGAGCTCAACCAGAGACTCTCTGTTGCTCGTGCAGAGGCTGTGCAGACTGCCCTCATCAACCGTTACAAGATTGCTGCAGACCGCATCACCACTGAGGGTCTCGGTGCTACTGACAAGCTGTCTGAGGAGATTGACTTCAACCGCGTTGCCATGTTCGTTGACACTACGAAGTAATTAAAATTCTAAAAAAAACAATAGAAAGGTCCCCGCAGATTTTGTTCTGCGGGGATTTTTTCGTACATTTGTGGCCAAACTAATCACCTAAGAGAAGACATGAGACAAATTCTACTGCTTTTAGCTGCGATGCTTGGCCTGGTGGCCTCTGCACAGACAAGACGTGAGATAAACCTGAAGACGTGGGAGTTCTCCCGTGATAATAAGACCTGGCAACAGGTGCAGATTCCACACGACTGGGCCATAGCGGGTCCTTTCGACAAGAAATGGGACCTGCAATGTGTGGCCATTACCCAGAATGGTGAGACGGAGGCCACCGAGAAGACAGGACGCTCTGGCTCTCTGCCGTGGATTGGGGAAGGCTGGTACCGTACCACCGTCAGCGTTCCTGCTGGCTATGAGGCTGCCGAACTGGTCTTCGACGGTGCCATGTCGGAACCCCGCGTCAGCGTCAATGGCCAGGAGGCGGGTTTCTGGGCATACGGCTACAATGCCTTCCGCATCGATGTCACGCCCTGGCTTTCTGGAAACAATGGAAAAATGGACGTCGCCGTCCATCTGCAGAACCTTGAGGAGAGTTCGCGCTGGTATCCTGGCGCAGGTCTCTATCGTCCCGTCAAGCTGGTGCTGACTCAGAAGACTCATATTGACGACTGGAGCATCGTTGTGCGTACCATGAGCGTTGCCGATGGAAAGGCTATGGTGGAGGCTGAGGCTAAGGTCATCAATCCCGAAAAGGACATGGTGGGAACGATGTCGCTGGTATCGCCTGACGGTAAAGTCCTTTCCAACCAAGACCTCCGTATAGAGCCAGATGGCAAGTTCTATGCCAAGTTTACCATCGACAACGCCAAGCTGTGGTCGCCTGAGACACCTTATTTATATATAGTAAAGACTGGGGTGAAGAAGCAAGGTTCAGGGCAACCTGTGCTGGTGGACAGCAAGGAAATCAAGACTGGTATCCGTACTGTCCGCGTCAGCCGTGAGCATGGTTTCCAGCTGAATGGCCAGACACGTAAACTGAAGGGCGTCTGTCTGCACCACGACTTAGGACCCCTCGGGGCCGCCATCAATAAGTCGGCCTTGGCTCGCCAGATCAAGATGCTGAAGGCGATGGGCTGCGATGCCATCCGTACCTCGCACAACATGCCATCGACGTGGCAGATGGAGCTGTGCGACTCGTTGGGTATGATGGTGATGGCTGAGTCGTTCGACATGTGGATCTATCCTAAGTGCAAGAACGGCTATTCACGTTTCTTCAACGAGTGGAGCGAGCGCGATATTACCAACCTCGTGCTGAACCACCGTAACCACCCCAGTATCGTCATGTGGTCTATAGGTAACGAGATTCCTGACCAGAGCAGTGAGCTGGGTCGTCAGCACAGCATCCGCCTGCAGGGTCTCTGTCATGCCCTGGATCCTACACGCCCTGTCACTCAAGGTCTCGACAATGCTGAAGGTGCGCTGGCCAGTGGCGTAGCCCAGGCCATGGATGTGCCGGGCTTCAACTACCGTGTCTATAAATATGCCAAAAACCTGAAGCAGTTGCCGCAGGGCTTCCTGTTGGGTTCCGAGACGGCGTCTTCCGTCAGCAGCCGTGGCGTGTATAAGTTCCCCGCTGAACTAAACGACTATGCACGTTTCTCGCCGTGGATGCCTGGCTATGATCCGACGGCTGTCAAGGGTTCTGACGGACAGTGTTCTGCCTACGAATTGGAGTACTGTGCCTGGGCTAACCTGCCTGACGACGACTGGCGCTGGCAGGATGACTATCCCTGGGTCATTGGTGAGTTTGTGTGGACTGGCTACGACTACTTAGGCGAACCGTCACCCTACGATGAGTACTGGCCTTCGCGCTCCAGCTATTTCGGCATCTGCGACTTGGCTGGTCTGCCCAAGGACCGCTATTTCCTCTACAAGAGCCATTGGAACAAGAAGGGACATACCGTCCATCTGCTGCCACACTGGACTTGGCCTGGCCGCAAGGGGCAGGTGACGCCCGTCTATTGCTTTACAGACGGTGTGGAAGCTGAGCTTTTCATCAACGGCAAGAGTCAGGGTCGCAGGAAGAAGCTGGATGCTAAGGATGATAAGTTTAACATGGAAGAGGCTCCATTGAATATCAAGGAAGAGAATGGCCGTCTCGATCGCTACCGCCTGCGCTGGAACGATGTGAAGTACGAACCCGGCGAGCTTCGCGTGGTGGCCTATGACGAAAAGGGCAATAAGATTGGTGAGGATGTGCGCCGTACTGCCGGCAAGGCTGTACAAATAGTGGCACAGCCTGAAACGACGACGTGGAAAGCCGATGGTGACGACCTCCTCTTTGTCCGCATCTCCGTTCAGGACAAGCAGGGCACTCCAGTACCTACCTGTCAGGACGAATTGCTGTTTACTGTCAGCGGCGAGGCCAGCTTTGAGGCCGCCTGCAATGGTGATGCCACTTCGTTGGAGTCGTTCAAGCAGCCTCACATGCGTCTCTTCAACGGCGAACTGGTAGTCATCCTGCGCTCCACGACAAAAGCAGGACAGGTGACTCTTACCGTCAAGGATAAGCGTGGTCGCATGAAACCCGCTATACTCTCTGTCAATACTCAACACAAATAAAGTTATGAAAAGAATCTTGTTTACTGCAATTGCCATTTGCTTTGCCTTCGCTTTGCAAGCACAGGATGGCGAAACCGCTTCTGTCACCCTCCGTGTGGGTGATGCCACGATGACCGTTGACCCTGCCAAGGGTGGGAAAATCCTTTCGTTGAAGTATCAGGACCGCGAGGTGGTTTCTCAGTCACGCTGGCCGGAGTCCTTTGGCAGCACGTTCTGGACCAGTCCGCAGAAGGAATGGAACTGGCCGCCTGTGGCAGAATTCGATAAGCAAGCCTACCAGGTGAAGCAAAACGACGCCAACCATCTCGTCATCGCGAGTCCCGTGTCGCAGCGCTTGGGACTCAGCGTTGGCAAGGATTTCTCCGTCGATACAGCAGACGGGGCTTTCGTCGTGACCTACTCCATCAAGAATGAAGGTAAGGAGGCGCGCCGTGTGGCTCCCTGGGAGATTACACGTGTGCCTAATGGCGATGGACAAATCTTTTTTGCTGCTGCCGACAGCATCTGGCCTGCCGGACTGATGGACTTCGAAACTACTGACGGCATCGCATGGTACAAGACGGACGAGGCACCTCAAAACCGCAAGGTGAATGCCGACGGACAAGGCTGGTTGGCTTATACTGCCGACGGTCTGCTGCTCGTGAAGCGATTCCCGGACCTGTCGCCAGACCAGCCTGCTCCTGGTGAGGCAGAAGTGCAAATCTACGTGAACCGCGGAAAAACCTACATTGAGCTGGAGAGCCAGGGAGCCTATACCCAGCTGTCGCCAGGCGAGACGCTTCAATGGACAGTACGCTGGTATCTGAAGCCCGTCGATAAGACCCTCTCGCGAAGGGCGCTGTCCACTCTCGTCTTACGCCATTAAAAACAAGCAGAACGCCAGACGCGTTCTGCTTGACTTTTAATAAACGGTTCACGCGTTGCTTGAATCCTGTTTGACGGATTCAAGTATTATTTGAAAATCTTCTGGGCGAACATGGTGAGGTAAACGCGCCAGTTGCGCCAGATGTGCCCGCCGTCCGTTTCAACGTACTCATACTTGTAGCCCTTCGAATCCCAGTAGTTGCGCAGGTCAACAGTGCTCTGATAGAGGAAGTCGGTCTTGCCCATACCCATCCAGTAGAGCTTGGGCTTGCTGCCGAAGAGCTTGGCACTCTGCTGTGCAAAGTCGGGGTCTGCCTTGATCTGCTCGGAGAAAGGCTGCTGCAAGTTGAAGTCCTTGCCTAAATGCAGACCAGCGGAGAAGAGTCCGTAGTAGTCGAATGTGGTAGGGTAGAGCAAACTGATGGCAAAGGTGTGGCCACCACCCATTGAGAGACCGCAGACGGCGCGCCCGGAACGGTTCTTGATGGTGCGATAGTTAGCATCCACGTAGTTCACGATGTCCATGAAGCTGGCAGGAATGGTAGCAGCGGCAGGTGCAGTAGGTCCAGTACCTCCATCGCGGAATCCCGGCGTGTACATACCGAACGACCATTCACCCGGTGCTGCCTGACAGTTGGGGTTGCCGTTTGGCATCACGACAATCATGGGTTTGGCCTTGCCAGTAGCAATCAGGTTGTCGAGAATCTGGGCAGCTCGGCCCAGCTCACTCCAGGCATTCTCGTCGCCTCCGGCACCATGCAGCAGATAGAGCACTGGATATTTACCGCCCTTGTTGTAACCAGCAGGTGTATAGACCGTCATGCGGCGCTGCATCTTCAGCGTGGGACTGTTATACCACACCTTGCTCAGGTTGCCGTGCGGCACCTCGTTCACCTTATATAAATCACCCTTGTCATCCTTCTCGTTGCTGACGATGAAGATGTTGGTGAACGACACAATGTCGCGATTGACATAGATGTTGGCGGGGTCTTTCACACCCGTCATGCCGTCGATGTTGAAGGTGTAGCTATACATCTCCGGTGCGAGCTTGTCGGTGGTATAGCTCCATACGCCGTTCTTGCCTTCTGACAACTCGGCCACTCCTGGAGCATCATACTTGCCGTAGCCAGGCACGTCGATGGGCCGTGTGGGCAGGAAGTCGCCAGTCACTTCGACCTTGACGGCCTTGGGGGCGTAGAGGTTGAACGTTACTGTGCCGTCGCTATTGACGACAGGTGACTGCACGCTGGCACTATTGAAGAGCTTCTCCTGTGCCGAGGCACTCAGGCAGCAAACCGCTGCGAGGGCAAATGTAATGATGGCTTGTTTCATAGTTTAATTCTTATTTCACAGCGCAAAGTTACAAAAAAACGAGTGAAATGCAAAAGAAAAGGCCTTTTCTTTTCATTTCCGAGTGCATAATAAGTTCGGCGAAGCCAAAGTTACGAAAAAAACGAGTGAAATGCAAAAGAAAAGGCCTTTTCTTTTCATTTCCGAGTGCATAATAAGTTCGGCGAAGCCAAAGTTACGAAAAAAGTCTGTAACAAAAGACGGATTTTGGAAGATTAACGCAGAAACCTCGTAAATAAAAGGCAAGACGGGAAAAAACGTATTCTGCGAAAAATGCCGATATACGAATCGGCAGTTGGCTTACAGCAACGGATTACGCCAAGAAGAAACTGAAGAAAGATTGCACCTGCCGAATGAAAAACGCATTAACTCTCACACCAAAACAACTTGTTTTGGTCTGCTCGGACAGGCACTTTCTATAGGAAATCACGGCACTTTCCTGACCAAAACAACTTGTTTTGGTATGAGTGACTGCAAGTGACAGCAAACCATTTGCCGTCACTACGCATAACTTTCTCGTACACAAGGTGTTAATATTAAAAGTGAACGCAAAATGAAAAATCAGATTTTAATCTCCATATTATTTAGATAGAAGTGACGTAGTCTGCGCACTTTTATGGCAAGTGCCGCAAAAGAATCGGAGTTAATGAAATGAACGACGAGCAAACTCAAGGTGAAAAAGAATAGGTTATATTTGGCTAATCCGAAAGAAAAGACTACCTTTGCACCCGATAATAAGCCAAAGAAGAACATAGTTATAACAGTTATTATGAACAAGTTTTTTAGTTGGGTGTATGCCGTCATTCTCACCCTCTGCTGCGCCAGTGTGTTTACGGCGTGTTCGTCGGACGATGACACTCCCGTTGTCCCACCGGAGTATAAGGGCATGCCATTGATAATCCTCGATACCGACATCGGTTCCTCCACCGATGACCTCTTCACGTTGGAGATGCTCTATTACTATCAGCAGCTGGGACGCTGCAAGCTGCTCGGCGTGGTGGTGGACCGCGAGGGCGAGGACTGTGCTGCCTGTGCCGATGTGATGAACACCTATTTTGGAGGTCTCGACCGAATGGGCGCAATCCAAAAAATAGGCACCGTTCCCGTTGGCTTGGTGCGCGATGGCATCAAGAACTCGAAGGTATGGATCAACTATAAGGCTCTGCCCACCTACACGAAGGCCGATGGTATGCCTATGTTCGCCCGTAGCATCGACGACTACTCGGCGCTCCCCGACGGCTGGCAACTCTACCGCCGTCTGCTCGCCGCGCAGCCAGACCACTCGGTGAGCATCTGCTCCATCGGCTTTACTGCCTGCATCGCCCAGTTACTGGAGTCCGTCGGCGACGAATATTCCCCACTGTCGGGCGTGGAGCTGGTGCGACGCAAGGTAAAGTGCCTCTACATTCAGGGCGGCTCTTTCGGCCAGTCCCCCGAACCCGACTACAATTTCCTTCAGGGCATGGGCTTTGCCAAGACTTTCTTCCGCCTCTGGCCCTCCGACGTCGACATCATCTTCGCCCCCATGGAGACGGGCAACGGCATCGAGTACCTGCCTGAGCAGGTCATCAGCGATGTCTCATGGACGGACTATCACCCCGTCAAGCAGGTCTATATGACCTGCGACTGCGACACCGGCCAGAAAATGTGGGACCCGCTGACCGTCATCAACGCCGTGGAGGGCGATGACCTCTTCACGCTGAGTGAGCGTGGCACCGTGGTGCTCAATGACGACGGTGCGGTCAACTTCACCCCTTCGGCTACGGGTAACTGCCGCTCCCAAATGCCCGGTGACGATGCTTGGTGCTTCGCCATGCTGGAGAAAATCCGCAACGTGAACAAGAGGCATTAAGAAAAGGCTCGGCTTTTCAGTGAATTGAATAAGAAATCAGTTGCCTTGATAAAAATCATTAAAAGTGGTTTAATTTAAATATCTGTAGGTTTTTATAAGAGTCACATGTGGCAGAGTATGCCATGAATGCTGTATATTTGCAGCGTCAATGTATGATACAAAAGGTATACGACGATGAGCCAACAGAGAACCATTATATGTTTACTGCTTCAGGCGATAACCCTTGCAGGATGGGCTCAGACGACGGACGACAAACGGTCGATTCATCTGCCCGATTCTGCCAAGAACGATTTTGAGGAATGGTTGCGTAACGAGCCGGCAAAGACGATAGTCCGTGATAGTTCCATCCTGCAACCATTGCCCCCAGAGTTGCCCGTCGCCGATCCACAGAAACTGACACAGCAACATCCCCCTGTTTCTATTAACTTCATGACGCCTGCTCTGCGTCAGGACATGCGGCTGGCATATCAAAGCCACTGGTTAGAGGAACAGCAAAAGGAACAGAAGGGTGGGGCAATGATGATTGGCGTCAATCCTCTTTCCTTCATTGCATGGGCTGTCCACAAGATCTTTCCCAAGCGTAAGTCAAAGAAGCAACGCCAGCGCGAAAAGCTGCAACAGGTGCTGGATAACTATTAATATCTGGACTGAATAACACACAATGATGCTTTTTTTTAGTATTATTGGTGATAATTCAAGAAAATAGTGTAACTTTGCGCTTTCAAGCGCGAAGTTACTCCGTCTCGGCAAAAAAACAAATGAATTTGTTTTGTTTTACTCTCGACTTTTCGTAACTTTGTAAGAATTCTCAGCTTTTCTTTGTATAAAGGCAGTCTGGGGGATTGAGGAAAAACTGGGTTACGATTTGGTAACCGTACTCAATTCCACACTCTGCTATGAATTGCTTTCAATGAACACCTGACGCTGAGCCAGCAACCATTTATGACTCATCATCGAGTGCAAAGGTAATCATTTCTTTGGATACGACCAAATGTTATGCTACTTTTTTATGGGTTTTGTATTATTCATAGATGTATAAGGCATTCGATGGAATGAAGCGAACAGATGGAACATAATACCCATCCGTCCACTTCATTCCCCTGCCGATGCAAAGGTAGCACGGGCTTTATACGAAACAGACGATACTTGCATGGAAAATCTTCCTCACAGTAGGCTGTGAGCGTATTTCCCACACAAGCCCCGCCCGTTTCAAGCCCATGCTCTTTTCCAAGCATCAGCAGAGGGGATGAGTGACGGACGGAATGCACATCATAAAAAAGCAGAAAGACGGGAGCAATGATTGATTTCGATTTCCCGTCTTTCTGCTTCTACTCCCATTGTGAAGGGGAATCACTCTGGCTGGAATATCACTTGTCCGTTATCCGATAGGCTGGGTGATAGAATCTCTCCAAGAGTTCTTCCAGGTCCCGCTCACGATAGAGCACCTTGCCACCCAACAGGATATAAGGCAGAATGCCGTCGTTGCGGTACTCCTGCAGTGTCCGTCGACTGACCTTCAGAATCTCCGAGACTTCTCTATCCGTCAGGTATCGTTCACCATCGAGCATCGGACGATAATTGCCAGTAACCTTCTTGTAAAGCGCAAGTACTTCTTTCATGCTATCCAGCACATTCTTCACTCCAACATTATGCGGCATGATCAGTTCGTTCATAGGCACTGCGTTTTAAGTTCATACACTGAGAATTCTTCCTGTCCTCTACTACGGTGAAAATACTTTTCACGTCCTCCGGCTTATAGTAAACCTTGTGGTTGATTTGTGAAAAGGCCAATGTTCCGTTGTCACGGAGCGTCTGTAATGTTCTCGGACTGATGTTCAGTATCTGGCACACGTCCTGGTTGTCGAGCCATTCGTCCAACTTTTTGTCGTTGCCTCTGCTGGCCATCTCCTTCATCTGCGCGACGAAGCTGTTGAAGCTCGTCAGCAGCTCCTCATAGGTGCTGCGTTCAATTGATATAACTTCCATTGTCTGTATAATTTTTGTGTTGTATTTTATTTTGGCGGCAAAGGTAACACATCTGGACGAGACAGACCGTATGCGAAAATGTTATTTTCAAATTTAACATATACGAAAACTTGGCAGGAGACTGTTATGCTGAAATTCCATGAAAGATGAACGTTGTTATTTTTCTCAACGGAGTCGTGGAAAGTGTTAAAAAACAAAACATAATTTTTCGTGGCCCGCCATGTCACGGAAAAGTTGTTACTTCGCAGCCAAAATTGAAATACTGGTAGACGTGCTGTCAACTGCTTGCAGGGAGGGAATGGGCTTGCCCATGATGTAGCCCACTATAACTACAAGCGTAGTTAGTGGGCTCTCCGAGGGCAAAGGCGCTGCCCTTGACCCGTTCAAGGCTCTGCCCCGAAACCCCGCTCAGGCGTTTCACTCCTGAGAACCTGGACCATAGAGTTACCCCCTCTCTGGACTCTCCGATCAGGGTTCACACCCCGATACCCCCATTAGGGCACCTACTTACATCGTAAATTAAGCATTAGACAAAAACTAAAACAGATAATGAAAGAAAACGGAAATTTAGCATGCGACCATATCGAGCCATGCAATATCGAACAGAGTGAGCGCCATAACAGGCGTGATCCAGAGTACATCGCGTTTCTCGACCCTCGTACCATTTATGTACGTCTGGAACTGACACATAATAATAATGTGTATGTTGCACCTGACATGGAGGGCAAGACCCTTCAAGAAGTCTACGATGAAATCAAGGTGATAGTAAAGCAGAAGACAGGTCGGCGTATGCAGGAACGGATAGTCGAAGTTACCGACAAGAAAGGCCGGAAGAAGAAACGCAATGGCAGTAGCCCCCTCCGTGAGAGTGTTGTACGTATCAAGCCCGACACCACGATGGATGACCTGATGAGATACACGCAGAAGGTTCATGAGAGGTGGGGTGTAAGAGCTATCCAAATCCACATCCATAGGGACGAAGGACACTACGCAGATCCAGACAACCCTGAGACCTGGATTCCCAATCTCCATGCACACATTATTTGGGACTGGATGAACCATGATACAGGCAAGTCTTATAAGCTCAACAGCAATGATTGTATGCAAATACAGGATATGGTTGCTGAGTCATTGGGCATGGAGCGAGGTACGAGCAAGGATGAAACAGGAGCCGAGCACCTGAATCGTAACGACTATATCCTTCTGAAGCAGAAGAAGGAACTCAATGAACTGAAAGAGCAGACTGAGGAAGCGCAAAACGACCTCCAATCCACCATAGATGACTGCAATCTCCTTCAGGCAGAGAAAGAATATGCCAGAGAGACCTTACAGGATTTGCGTCAGGAAGCAGCCGATGAACAGCAAAGACTTTACGAAGAGTTCGAGAAGAAACGCAAAGAACTTGACGAATCACTTGCGGAAAATCGTAAAGAGTACAATATGCTTAACGCTTGCAACAAGCTAAGAAGCAAGCGTAACTCCGAGCTTGACGATGAGATTACCAAGAAAACTGCGCAGGCCACGCAACTTGATGATGAAATCACCGCGAAGAACAATAAGATGACAGAACTCAACACCCAGATCAGTAAGGCGATAGAAGAAAAGTATGAGATAAAGAGCCGTGGCGACTGGCAGGAACCGATGTTCACAGGCATGGGGAAGTACCTCTATGCAGTTGATGAGATGATAAAGTCCTGTGTCGACGCCATTATTGACTTTGCGAAATCCGGCTCTGGCTGTCGTGGCGGCAATCATGGGTCGTACTTCTATGATGAAGAATCCTCAGCTATCAAGGTCCTGATGTTCAAGTTCGCCAGACTCGCTGCTACCAGCATCGAGCATGTGGCTCAGTGGCTCGTCTGGCTTGCTAAGGAGTTAGGACAGCTGACAAACATGGAATTGCATCGTGCCGACACTGAGGTCAGGGATATTGTCGAAGGTAAATACGACTGGCGCATTGAGAGATTTGAAAATCATCGTGGAGATGGACTATCAGTTTAGTTGCAACGAAAACAGAGCTGTTTAGTGGATAAATGAATAATTTATTCGATAAAATCATGTTAAACTATTATTATCCTGCAATATTATTGAAAAAAATGCGTATCTTTGCCCTCGAATTCATATTAATAGCTATTGCAATGAACAATGTAAGTTTCCCAAAAATCACGACCACCGTCCAGGCTGAGCCTTGGGCAGAGGGACACGTCGCACGTTTCACGTCGACCCGGGTCGTGCCGCAGACACCACGTCCGCATCGTAACATCACAGCAAACGTACTGCCACGATGAGCGTACTTAAAAAGAATTTCGGCTGTCGGCAAGATGCCATCATCACCGACTGCTTTGTGGTCATGCCCGACGGTGTGACCGATGCTAACAGCAACCGCCGCTACTGCAAGATTGAGAACGCTGCGTGGGACACTGGTGCCACAAACACGGTTATAACGCCCGAAATTGTCGATGCCCTAGGTCTTGAACCGAGCGAAAAGCACGCTGTCTCTACGCTCAACGGCATTATCGAGGTGAACACCTACCTCATAGACCTCTGTTTCGAGAATGGCTATCGCATAGCCAACCTCCGCGTGCTGAGTGGCGAGGACTACAGCGACTTTGACTATGATGTGCTTATTGGCATGGATGTCATCACACAGGGCGACTTTATTGTCTCGACCCTTAACAGCGAAACGTCTTTCTCGTTCCGAATGCCCGCACAAGGAATCACGATAGAATAACATTTAATTAAAAGCAAACATGAGCGGATAGACCGACAGACATAGAACAACATAAGGAAGCGTTGACTTTTTGATTCTTGATTCAGAAATTTCGCCAAAATATCTCGTGAGAAGAAAAGAGTCGATGCTCGCGTTTAGGCGCGGGCTGAGACTTGTATCTACGAGAACGGCGTTTGGCGATGCCGGAAGGACAGACAAAGTTAGAGTCCGCGTCGCTTCCGTGTCTCAGATTTAAGGACATTTAACGCCCGACGGTGCAAGATTTCCGATTTTCGACGTTTACTATTGTAGAACATTATTCAACTTATAATCACATTTGAAATGAAAACAATGAAGAAGTATCGAGCAATTATCGCAGTTGTAGGACTGATGTTCTTTGCGTCTACGGCTGCATCAGCCCAGAACGATAGTTGCAGAGTGAAGAAATTCAATTTTGTTGTCAAGGTAGGAGCAACTTGTCCGCTGAACGGCAATGATGATACGAGCAACAAAATTGGCCCGCAACTCGGACTTGAAGCCCTCTGGAACCTGCGGAAACTTCCAATAGACATTGGTGCAGAGCTTTACGTTGGCGGTGCCGTGAGAGACTACTTAGAAAGTGACTTTAGCAATCGCACTTTCTCTCTTTCCGTTGTATCCGATTACAATTTCCATCGAGGCTCCAGCTTCGCCCCCCTCGCAGGTTTGGGCTTAGGACTCGCCAATTGCGAGCAAGTTACAGGCAGTTACGGGTATGAGGATGAGGGAACGATGTTTTGCCTCACACCCCGCATCGGTTTCGTGGCCTTTCGCCATCTGAGAGTCACCCTCGATGCCCATGTCACGCAGAACAACTATTCGCACGCGGGACTTTCCATTGGATATTCGTTCTAAATATTAAAACACATAAATCACTCATGTGAAATGAAAACAATGAAGATTTGGAGAATCGCCTTTGCGATGCTTGCTGCTATCTCCCTCGCATCTTGCAGCAGCGAAGATGGGGATTGGGACCCGATGGTCTGGAAGGCTGAAGTGCCAATACAGACTACAGATAAGGTTTATAATGTTTCGGGAGATGGTGAGACTATTACTTTTTCATGCCTCAACTATTCAAAACCATGGTTCGCCGGAGCCGAAGTTGATGGAGAGCCAATCCTTCCGCCCCTTATGGACGAAATTGGCTATGGGCTTATTTACGGTGAGAATTTCCGTGCAGAGATACACGGCAATAAACTATCCATTGAATTTAAACCCAATAAAAAAGCGCAGGCAACGAATACATCTATTACCGTGACAGCAGGTGATATCTTCTATACGTTCCGTTTCAAGCAGTTTGCAAGCACAGTGTGGCAGTATACCTGCCAAGTCAAGTACTCCCTCTACAGCGTGAGCGACGACCTTCTCCGGTTCTACAACATCACCGCAGAATACTTCGGCATAGACGGACAACAGCACACCGAGGTTATTACTGACAAAAGTTGGAGCTACATCCCCGAACCAGTCGGTTTCGCCGATATACCCGAAGATTTCAAGTGCAAGATAGTAGCTGTTCGCAAGTCTGACCTCCCCGAATTGACAGCTGACTATTACGAAATCGGATACGGGGTTGACGTACATGTCAACTTTCTCACTGCTGATGGCAAGTTGGTTTCCAACATAAAGCACACTATGCCCGACTCCTTCACCTTTGAAACATACAAGACTGGGATGCAGAAATTTCTGGAATCCACATCTAAGATAGAAATCACCGATTACTCACAGAAGTTTGATAAGGCAGACTTGATAGAAAGGCTGAAATAATATGAAACTGACAAGAACATTATTCTTTTTACTTGCTGCCTTCTCCTTTGCCTCTTGCAGCAGCGACGATGATGAAGAGTTTCTGATGGACCAACTCGCGGGCACTTGGGAGCAGGTGTATGATAAAGGTGTTGTGGCAGAGGGGTATGTGCAGTACACGTTTACGCCTGTCAAGCCGGCCACAGTGGGTGAATGTACCATTCATGTGTATGATGTCTTTGCAGGCGACACGACATTTGTGCGTGACTATGCACTGACCGAGGACCGCCATCTGGCTATATACAGTGGGCAATATGGCGCTACACCATCAGAAATATATGAATATGATGTACAGAGGCTATCGGCAAAAACGATGACTTGGCTTCTCACGAACTCAGATGTAGTGCTGAATTTTAAGAAAGTGAAATGAACAAGAAAACTATCATCACGACACTGCTCGCCCTCGTCGCAATGGTGGGGCAAGCACAAGAGAAAAGAGAATACAACATCAGCGGCTTTGTCCCTGATGGAATCGTGAAGGTATATCTTTACAAGACTGAGGGATTGGGAAACCGTGTGTTCCTCGACAGTGCTATCGTTGCCGATGGAAAATTTACAATGAAAGGCAACCGACCTGCCTACGACCTCGTGAGCTTGGGGAACAAGGGACTGCACAGCATCACGTTCTTTGTCGACGGCGAACCAATGACGGTGGATTTCGCCAATGATACACTTATAGCCTCAACGCTTAACGAAAAGTTCCAAGGCTATATGGCAGAAGACAAAGTGTTCACCGACAACTTCTACCGCTTGTTTATGGCATCGAAGAAAGCCGCAAGTGAGACGGAAAAACACGAGACAGAACAGCAGATAACAGCCAACAACGAGGCAATGATTGAGCAGGCACGACGCGTCATCCGCGAAAACCGCGACAACGTGATTGCGGCCTACTTCCTTCAAGCGGCCAGCGGCTATATGG
>JAEEGG010005145.1_pt1 | contig 31290 bp, 20 predicted proteins | sample 9134161 | NCBI WGS metagenome assembly JAEEGG01 (sample SAMN16246543, study PRJNA631951) | gut metagenome | biome: gut microbiome; feature: rumen; material: CR-attached | host: Bos | place: Iran: Karaj | collected 2018-10
TGGCCGCGGCCATGGCGTTTTCTTGCAGCGACAGCGAGAACATCGATGTCAAAGCCATAGAAAAAATCCAGACGTTCTACAGCAAGCACATCTTCGGAAACGAGTTCGCGAACGATTCCGTCATTGCAAAGTATTGCACAAAAGGGCTCGCCCAAGAGCTTTCAAAAGCGTACGACAGCGAGTTCATCGATGGCGGCGGCTACGCCGTCTGGAAATTCCGCAGCAACGCGCAGGACGGCGAGGACATACAGGTAGTCGAAAAGATCGAACCTCTAGGTGACGGCAAATACCTCGTCCATTACAACGACATGGGCAACAAAGGCACGCATACAATCTCCATAGTCATTCAAGACGGCGAGATTTTCTTTGACAAACTAGATTGATTATCCCCGATACTTTGTATTGTATCCGTGATTTGCCTTGGGGCGCAAGTCGTTGGGATACATGACATCGGTGTAGATATCCTGCTGCAGTTTTTTCACGATGTTATAGACTTCCATGTAGTTCGAAATGCTGTCTATGGAAATGCCAGCGTTGGTAGAAGTCCTACGTCCGTTCATCGTTGCAGGATTGGCCTGCGCGGAAGTCGTAACAATGTCGCCCACGCCAAACCACTGGTCGAAAATGCCGCGGTGCAGGTTCACATGTGAAAGTTCAGCAAACGGTTTTGTATTGTAATGCCTGCTAAAGACGCCTCCAGACGCGTATATCGCCTTATCTGTGACGATATAACTCGTATTCTGGTAGCGTCTAAACGACATCAGCGCGCCCCCGAGATAAATCCAAACCGGCATCAGGTGGAGCAACATAAAGGGGACCAAGAAAAACACAGCTTTTTCGTCTTTGGCCGTCATCGAGAACCCGATAACGCCAAAGTCGATGAGTCCCCAAATAAGCGCGAACGGGAGCAGCGGATTGAAGATGCATTCAAAGAGAAAGCACTTTTTATTGGGCTTGCCAGCGTATATGATTTTTTCATCATCGCCCACCATCAATCTCAATTCATTATCCATAAGCGCTCCTTAATACCCTTCTAAACTATATTAATAATTCGAGTTTTCGCAAGCCGCATTTGATATTCCTTACATTTTTATTTAACCGTGGGGACATTCACAAATAATAAGATATATTAGAAGAAACCTTTACTGGGCGCAAACCGCGATGGAGACACGATGAACGAACAGAATAAGCATCCGGCAGATATGGAAAAGCAAATGAGAGCTATCGGAATGAAAGTGGCGCTAGCCATGGCGTTTTTGATGAGTTTCGGGCTTTCACTTACCGGGAACCTGATGGCAGATCGCCCTCCAGAGCTTCCTCTGATGGCCTCCGTCATCGGTTTTCTGGAATGTTTCATCTTGAGTTTTGCCATTAGCTTCGCTATCGGCTTATTCGTTCCCATGCCCAAGGTGAACGCGGCTCTCGCCCGCAAGTTCCATTTGCAGCCACGAACATTCAAAACGCACTTCGTGGAATCACTCGCCTCGAACTTGATTTACACGCCGCTTATTACGACCGCGATGATCTGTTTCGTGTATTTCACCATGATGCCCGACGGCCACAAGCCACCATTCTTGCCGATGTTCATCCATTCGCAAGTGGTCTGCCTTATTGTGGCGCAGATTCTGATAATGGTGTTCGTGCCGATTATTTTGAAGTTCGTGCTGCCGAAGAAACCAAGCTAGCCGAAGCGCTTGTTCACTTCGTTCCAATCGACGATGCTCCACAGCGATTTGAGATAATCCGGGCGGCGATTGCGATAGTCGATGTAGTAGGCGTGTTCCCACACGTCAAACGTAAGCAACGGCGTGAGTCCCTTGGTAATCGGGTTCTGCGCATTGCCCTCTTGCGTAATCACGAGCTTGCCTTTGTCGTTGGCAGAAAGCCAAACCCAGCCGGAACCGAAAAGTCCAGCTCCTTTCGTCTGGAACTCTTCCTGGAATTTTTCGAACGAGCCAAAATCACGGGTAATCGCACGCGCAATTTCACCAGTCGGGACGTTGTTCGCCGAAGGCGTCTTGAACTGCAAAAAATACAAGGCATGGTTCAGGAATTGCCCAGCATTGTTAAACAAGCCTCCTTCAGAAGTTGCCACGATTTCTTCGATGGACTTGCCTTCAAAGGCGCTCCCGGGCAAAGCAGCATTCAAATTGTTCAAATATGTCTGAAAATGCTTGCCGAAATGGAAAAGCATGGATTCTTGACTAAGTACAGGTGCAAGATCCGCCATTCCATACGGAAGAGCGGGCATTTCAAATTTTCCGTTAACTGGTTGAATCATGGAAAAGTCCTCCTTTAATTAATAGCTTTTATCATTGCTCTAGCTGTAAATATACACAATCATGCAAAATAGTACATCAAAAAGATGAAAAGATTTATTCCATATTATAAGAATTACCCCCCTTAAACAGGAGAAGCCCGCTCAAGGCGGGCTTGACAAGAAATAATGGATGGGGCAAGCCCCAACCTCTTCGGCTCGGTTATATCCATGCAAGCATGGCTGCAACGCTCGCCTTTTGAGGTTGTCCCTCCTTGACGGTCGGGGATGGCAAAGCGTTATTCTTCGGCACCTTCCTCTTCAGCAGCTTCTTCGGCTACAGGAGCGACCTTGCCGAGCAACACGCTCACGTCAACAGACTGGAGGTCAACAAGGCTCTTTACGCCCGTCTTCTTGTTCTCTTCGACTTTGCCGAAAGTAGAGACGATGACGTTTGCAGAGTTCGCTTCAAAGCGGCGAGTCTTGTTCGTGATGCTCATGGAGCCCTTTGTGGCCGGGAAGAACTTGGCTTCGAGTTTGGCCATGTCCTGAGACGATTTAGCCGACTGGAGGCCTTCGCATGCGATAGCCCAAGTCGCCTTGTTCATGTCAATGGCATTATTGACGAGTTCAAGGACCATGGAGTTACCCTTGAAGGACTTGGACGTCGTAGCTTCGTAATGTTCCCTGGCTTGATTGACATAGTTACCCTTCTGCATGAAGAGCATGGCGATAACGCCAAAGACGAGAACGGTAAGAGCAATGGAAATATTCTTTAAATTCATGACGTTCTCCCTTATTCGAAATGATATTCAGCCGGTTTTTCGATTTTAAGGCTGTTAGCGAGATTGAACTGGACCAAGCCGCTGAAATCGACATTCTTGAACTTGCCCTTGGCAAATTCGAACTTGATAACGCAGCCCTTACCGCAAGCCACTTCCTTCACACCTTTTTCGTTCTTGAGGAGGATAGTACCTTCGGCAAGGCCGGCTTTCTGGTAGATGCCGTTCTGCACATTTTCATTAATGCCGGCACCTGTGTAAAGGTGAGAAATCTGCTTAAAACGGGCATCCTTGTCGGCTTCGATAGCAGCGAGGGTCGTATTGAATGCGGCTTCGGACTTTGCACCGGAGAGCACGGAATGGACGAGTTTCCAGGCCATGCTGTACTGATCGATGGCACGCCACTGTTCCACGAGGACCTGCGTATTCTTTTCCAAATAAGCCGTTTCCTGTTCGTTTGCGGTTCTCTTGGCCTGTTCCTCATAGCCGCCCTTGAGAGTCATCAAGATAATGACGAGAGCGACGAGGATGACAATATCAACCACGACGAGAATCTTCATTTTCTTTTTATCCATATTATTCCTTTTAAAAAGAGACGTTTCAAAAACAATCTAAACTTTAATTTAAAAAAAACAAGCAAATTTAAAGTAAAAATAGAGAACTTAGGCGCCTATTTTTTATATTCTTCATGTATGAGCGAAGATATCCACAAATTACCGTCCCAAATCATCTATAACAACCTCAAAGAAATGATGCGCGCCAAGAACACCGCGCATGAATCCATTTTTAAATTCCATTGGAAAAAAATGTGGCCGTTCAGCCTCATTTGGCCGCAGGTTGATTTTATCCGTATCGTAAGGCTCATGGGCGAACTGCGCAAAAACGTATCTACGCAAAAAAATCTGGTAAAAGAGGCAAAATCGAAGGCCAAGCCCTACGAAAAAACGTTCCTCGATACCGTGCCGGCCTATTTGGACGGCCTAGACACATCTTGCAAGTGCCTTGCAGACGTTGCCCAGTGGAAACAGGACATGCTCGAAAAGAAGCTTCACCACGACGTGAAGATGATGCGTGACGTTTCGGAGTACAATCAGATTCTCAAGGCCTACGAAAAGGCACAGAACGATCTTGTCCAGGCAGGCGCATTTGTCCGGGCCGGCTGGGTGGAAGCGCTCCAAGGATTTATAAACGAAACTGAAGGCGAAGCGTGCAAACAGTAAAATCGAGAGCCATAAGCGTCATCATCCCGATGTACAACACCGAGGCGTTCATCAAGGACTGCCTCGACAGTCTCGTTGCACAGACTTTTACGGATTTTGAAGCGATAATCATCGATGACGGTTCCACAGACGGCGGTGCAAGAATTGCCGCCGGTTACGCCTCGATGGACTCTAGATTCAAACTGATTGGCCAACCGAACAAAGGGCTTTCCGAAGCACGCAATACGGGGCTCAAGATTATGCGTGGCGAATACGTCACCTTTGTCGATAGCGATGACTGCGTGGCACCGAACTTTCTTGAGACGTTGTTTTTCATCGCGCAATTGCACCAAGCCGATATCGCTTGCTCGGCCATCGAAAACGTAGACGAGGCCTACAAGCCAGACGGGAACGCCCCCAGCGTGGCGACGTCCAAATGTCTCACCGCCGAAGAAGCTACGAGAATCGCGCTGTACCAAGACTCCCTGCCGGATTTTTCCGCTTGGAACAAGCTGTACAAAGCCGAACTCTGGAAAGAGAACAGATTCCCTCCTGGCAAGTATTTCGAAGATTTCGCCATCGTCCCCAAAGTTCTTTTGGAATCAAACAAAGTTGCCGTCACCAAGACAAAGCTTTACTTGTACCGCAAGCGTTCGGAAAGCATTCTCGCGACAACGTTCACGCCCCAAAAAGCCGTTCTGCTAGATACCGCGGAGAATGTTTTTGAATTCATGAAGCCAATGTCAAAGCCTCTTTACAAGGCCGCCCGCAGCATGCTCGTGAGCGCTAGTTTCAGCATTTTGATGCGTACAGATGATTCCGACGAATTCAAGGATTACCGCAAAAGGGCTTTTGCCCACATTCGCAAATTCCGTTTCGGAACATTTTTCGATTTGAAGATTCGCATGCGCAACCGCATGGCGATTATGCTCTCGTACCTCCCCCGCTTTTTGTTCCTCAAGTTTTTGAAGAAAGGCATTTCGTGATTCCGTTGACGCCCAAAGAAGTCGTTATCCGCATAGCACGGCACGTTCTCGGGAAGAACCGCGTTCACGACTATTTGATCCGGCGCGGAATCGAGTTGAGGCATTTGAACAAAGGGTACTCGGAGTGTTGCGACAGTCAAAGCGAGAATCGCGCTGGTCACGAGGTCAGCGAGAATCCAGCAAATGGCGAAAGTCGCGCGAGTCGTCAAACGCTTGTGTTCATGGTAGATGGCAAATGGATGCACGGCGGACTTACGGACAGATTCCGCGGAATGACAAGTGCATACAAATTCGCAATCGAGCACAATCTCGATTTCAAGATTTACCACACTTCGCCATTTTTGCTTCAAGAAATTTTGCAGCCGAACAAAGTCGATTGGATTATTGACGAAAAAGAAATAAGCCACGACAGCACCGTCGCAAAACCGGTACTGCTTTACCGCGAAGATTTTGACAACGATTCGGCACTGGAACGGCAAATGGATTCAAACCATGAGCAATTCCATCTTTATTCATGCATTGACACTGTAGGCGAAGATTTTCCGAAATATTTCAACGAACTGTTCAAGCCGTCGCCGATTCTAGAGAAGGAACTGGAGCAGTACGGCGAATTGCTGGGTACAAGCTATACGGCGATTTCGTTCCGCTTCCAGAACAAACTTGGCGATTTCAAGGAATTCACGTTCAAGGAATTGCCAGAAGCGGGCAAGCGCGAATTGATGAACGCGGCTATTAATGTTTTGAAGGAGATGCCCCATCAAGTGGGGCATGACAAGACTCATGCGGATACAACATTGTCAAGCCCGAATCTTTATCATACCGACACAAAGGCCGAGATAACAAAGCTATTGTCCGGGAAGATATTGGTGACGGCGGATAGTCCGGCGTTCCTCGCGAAAGCGGAAAAGCTGCCGAATATAGTAACTGTCAAAGGAAAAAGCATCCACATCGACTTCAACAGTTCCGCAAATGCCTCCGATTACTTGAAAGCGTTCACGGAATTTTTCCTCATTTCAAGAGCATCAAAAGCAATACTCTACCGCAATCGCAAATACAAGACGTATCCGTCCAATTTTCCGAAGTACGCGGCAATGCTTGGGCATGTTCCGTACGAAATTGTGGAAGGATAAAAAAGGGCGGCAAAGCCGCCCGTTTTTTACTTCACCATGATGCGTTGGGTTTGCTGCTGGGAGCCGACACGGACGCGAAGAATGTAAACGCCCATCTTAGGCTGTTTCATCGTCACTGCATTCGTCCCTGAGAGTGTCTTTGCAGACACAGTCGCAACAACCGTCCCCTTCACATCCAAGAGTTCCACCTTAGTGCGTTCGCCGGCAAGACCTTCAGACGCATCAAACGAAACATGCAACTGGTTGCCAACCGTCGTAGAACGGAGTCCCTTGATTACATTCTTCGCGAGAACTCTTGCAGAACGAGCCACACGCACAGTCGCAGACTTTTTGCTGGAATTCAACGAAACCGGCAACGGCTTTCCTTCATGCATTTCAGTCGTTTCGCCATCAACAGTCACGAACACGTGATAGCCGAAGGACTTGACGCCGTCGATACCCGCAAAGGAGAGGAATCCTTCACGACTACCCGATGCAGAAAGATTAATCGTCCATTCAGTCTCATCGCTAGCCGACTTGATGGACTTGGCCAAAGCACGCTTGCCCTCGACAATCGAGAGATTCACGTGGTCGCCCATGCTGGCAGGCGGTTCATCAGCTACGAACGGATTGTTGCCTACACCAAGAATGTTCCAGGAATCGCGTTTGCCTTTCTTGTCCGAAAGCACAGCCTGCAAAGTCCAGCGTTCTGCAGTCGAAGCCTTTGCAAGCGCACTCTTACCAACAAAGCGTTTTTCAGGTTTAGCAGAAGCCGTATCAAATACCGGTTCCGCAGAAATTTTCCACGTTGTCTTCTTCGAAACTTGAGCCCAAACAGCCTCGTAAGGAGCAAGATAACGAGAGTCTTCAAGAATTTCTAAATATCCACCAGTTTCTGGAATATAGCGATAGAAGCGGACATCGGACTCTTCGTCCACATCCTTGAGCGCAGATTCGTTCAAGCTGTACAAATCGACACTCCAGCCATGCGGATTCGCGACGAGATTCCAGCCAGATTGATAGCGCTCCAGATTCCAGACAACATCCTTGCCATCATCTTTGAGATTCTCTCGCATAGCGAGAGAGCCTCCATTCCACGAGCTGAACCAATAGCCTCGATTAGCAACAATATCATCACCACGATTAAACGAATGATATTGCCAGTATTCACCGACATAAGAATCATCCCACCAGTAGAAGCTATGGTCTTCATTCCAGTTGATAGAAGCAGTATCCACGGCTGCAAGGGAAACCATCGTCCATTGTTTTGCCTTAAGCGATGCAACCTGAGAATCGATAGTAAATTCCTCGCTGAATTCAGACGAATCCTCGCCATCACCAATAGAGAACAGCATCTTGAACGTGCCCGGGTGCATCATGAAGAAAACAACTTCGTTTGAAGAAGACGGAGCAATAGCTTTGCTAAACGACGTATCAATGACAGGCGGCTTTTTCCCAGCGACATCGACAATCTTCACCTTTGCAAAAACATCGCGTGTCGCATCAAACGCATTCGTCTTGTAAATTACACGAATGGCATTACCGCTCTTATCAAAGCTCTTTTCAACAATCTTAATGGGCGAATCGTCAACAGGCGTGCCATCGTTCTTCTTAAAGTAGGCTTTCAATACAACATCTTTCATATTCTTCGGCAGATGGTCCCCATTATGGAGTACGGCAACCTTCTTACCATCACGCAGAACAACAAGCGAATCCAGCTTATAGCCATCATCAGGTGTGACGCTCAAAGTCCAATTGTCACTTTCAATTTCGGCAGGCAACAACATTGTCCCCTTCTTATTGAATTTGTGAACAACTTTAGACTTTCCGACTTTTTCAACAAACTGCACTTCGCCATGTTTCGATTCAGCGGTTGCACGAGTGATGTTTCCGGCGCAATCTTCCACCTTGTCCGTCCAATGAGCATACAGCTTTATGTCAGAGGCTGATTCAAGGTCAGGATAAGCCGCATAGAGAGCTGTCACCAGGTCAACGTTCAAATCTGTCCAAGCAGTCCCGGATTCAGAATTGACGCTCCAACCGGCAAGGCAACGGTCTGAATCATAGACCATCGTCGGGAAGGACACCGTATTCTCTTCGACAGACGCATATTTGCCGTTTTCCGTCCAGTCGCTACCGTAGAACTTTCCATCATCCGAAGAAACATCGAATACAAGATGGAATTCAACAGATTCGGCCTCGACCTTCAAAGTGATATCTTTCTGGTTGTGGCCCACAGTAAAGCTCTTACCGTTTTCAATATCAAACGCCACATCGCCATTGGCTTCGACACCAGTCACGTTCTTTCCAAACTTGTACGCTTTCGTTCCATTGAACTTGACCGCAATCTTGACGCCTTCTATAACCGGGATTTCAACACCATCCTTGCCCACATCGAATTCATACACTTTATTTTCGAACGAGTAGGTGACCTTGAAAGAACCCTGTTCGGCCATCATGCCCGAAGTAACGGTAAACGTTTCGGGTTTGCAACCACTGCTCTTCGGTTCCCAAACTGCATACAAAGTTTCCACAGATTGGCCAGCTTTTGCAAGTTCATCGAGTTTACGGAGAGCTTCAATATCGAACGAATGAAGTTCCTTATCGCCCTTTTCGTCCAAAGCCCAACCAACAAGGCAAGCGTCCGTGCGACCCATGACATCGATCGATTGCAATTCCTTGGATTCCGACACATCATCCAACGTATAGGATTCACTCTTTTTCCAAGTCGGGCTGACAAATACAGCACCATTTTGTGGAGCATTCACATCATAGACAAATTCATAAGTATTCTTGAGAATCGGGGCCTTGATGCTCTCGATATCAGCCTTCACGGAGAAGAAGTTACCGGAAATTTCATTCCAATCCTTTTCAGATTTCTTGCGGTAACTAAAGTTCGACTGATCATCGACAATTACACCGGCACCGTTCTTTGCGACAAACGACATGCCCGTAACAGAAATATCCTCGTTGATCGACGGGATTTGGATAATCTCCGTAGAAGCCTCGTATACGCGTTCTGGCGTTTTTTCGCCACCGCCCAAGTCGAACGTTCTAGTAAATTTATATGTTCCCTTGTCCGCATCTTCGAGTTTAATGGTCAAGCCATCATTGCACACGCTCCAATAGGCGTACAACATTATTGATTTTGCCGGATCTTTGCCAAGCATTTCAGCCTTGTCCATAAACACGTCGTTCATTTCGTTATAGACGCCATTGGCATCGTCATTTTTATCGAACGTGTAACCCTGCATGCAATAGCCATTGCGGTACAGAGCCATCGGGAATTTCTTAACGAGGCTTTCGATACTATAGCTCGCCTTGACCGTCCAGTTTTTATCAGCATCGACGACAAAAGCATCCTTCGTCATGTAATCGGCCCAAGAATCACCGAAGAACGGCTTTGCATTAATGCCCGTTGCATTTTCATTAAACACAACCGTGTATTCCACCGGCGAGACCGTAGAAGCAAACGTATATGTCGGCACAGCAGGAATACCTTCTGTAGAAACTTGCCAAGCCCCTGCAACCTGCGCCACATCCTTCGGATTCGAAGTTCCCGAAGCTGTCGCATACGTGTAAGAAAGCTTGTACGCGGCAAAATCCACGCTGTATCCGGCTTCAACCACAGTCTTTGTTTCATCTATAAAGAAGTCGAACGCACTGCCAGCAAGAGAAATACCCGCATCAGGGATTTCATGACGCAAATATTTGGAATTGAATTCCTGGTACAACACGAGAGTCGTATGCTCGTTGCCATTTTTCAGCACAATAGTCGGCGTCGGGGCTGCGCCTGCACAATCATACCAAATCGCATAGAGCTTGGTCGGAGCTTTTGCATCCTTGCTAAAGTCAATGTAGTTCGTTGCATCAAGCGATGTGTAAACCGGATCCCCTTTAATAAACACATCAGCCTTGATAGTGGACCAACCGCTAAAGCACTTGTCTGTACGGAACGGTTGCCAGAATTCAACAACATCCTTTTCTTTTTCCATCTTGAGCGAGCCGGTCGCGGCAGAGCGTACAGGCAAATACGTTTTCGAAGAATCTTCAGATGATGTCAACGACAAATCGTAGGTCACATAAACGGGTTTCAGTTCGACAAAATCAACAGCCATGTCCAAGCCGTTCATAAAGTCAAATTCGCTACCATTCAGCAAAACTTCACTGGAAGTCCCGACTTTGTAAGACAAGACATCAAATGCGTAACCATCATTAGCATTCGCTTCCATTGTAAACTTGACACCTAAATCGTTACCGTCACCGTCGATTATGCGAGGCAGGTCAAGATACAAATTGCCAGAAGCATCTTCTTTAAACGAATGCGTAATTTCAATAAAGTCCGGATCACCAGGAACCTGGGGTTCATAGGACAATCTCTGCTTAAGCGTCAATTCGCCATCGCCAGAACGACTCAGCTCGACTCTTTGCGTCGTTGGCGTAACTGAGCCCACAGGGCAATCTGGATTATCAATATCAGGAACAAGCGTATTAACGAATCCGCTTTGAGTTTCTATAGAAACCATGTACTGCAACTCATCCTTGATATCAAATGTTTTCTTAGATTCGTTTTCGGGTTTCCAATAGATGCGGCAACCATCGGAGTTGTAAAGCTTCGGAGCTTTGACGGTTTCGACGGTTACGTTCTCTTGCTTTGTAAACCAGTCCGGTTCATACTTACCAGCAGCGGTTTTCTTATTTGCGACAAACACGTCCTTATTGCGCATCGATTCTGGAATGGTAAATTCCATATTGTAATGCTCATTCGGCTTATATTGAATTTCAAAAGAAGATGGAGACATATTCTTTGTTGAAATTCTCAACTTCTTCGTATCGGCATCATACCCCCAGAATTCACCCGCAGGCGCCGTTGTCCAAGTGTTATTATACTTTTTAATGACTATCGTATAGCCTGGTTCAGGTTCGAAAGACACGTCAAAAGTCAAGGTATCATCGCTTGCAGCACCGGGCAAATAAAGAACATGCCGATAGCCTGTTGTAGATGAATAAAACAACTTCGACTTTTGTTGAATTGTCGTAGTTCCGACAGTCTGCGAAAGCACGATTCTCCCATGATAATCATCTGCAGCGGTCAGCTTATTGCCGTCATCATCAATGGCGTAAATGTTAATTGGAGATGGTTTAATGTCATATCCAATTTCCCCTTTCGGATTTATCGGATAAAGCGTAAAACCAACCGCATTTTTATCGCCACCCAAAGCGTTTTCCAGTAATTTCGATGTAAGATTATTAAACGCCACGGTACTGATAAGATCAACACTAAAGTTAAACTTGTCCTGAGTCTGGTGGCTCCACAACATCGGATAGAACTTTTCATCTGAAGTGGAATAGATATACGATCTCGGGAAAACACGTTCCGTTTCACTCAAATTCATAGTCCTTTTCAAAGAAGACGCCCAGCTATCACCAAAGACAATCAAAGGATTACCGGTCGTTACGCTTTCGAAATCAAACGTCACCTCGTAATCTATCGGAGTTACAGACGGAGAAATTCTCATCATGAAATCAGAAGATGCATCACCAACAAATGACAATCCCCTATAAATGGAATCCATATAAACGGTATCGTTTGCGGAGAGATTCTGCAATACCCAGACTCGATCCTTATAATGAGAAGTAAATTCAGACGGAGTCATTAAATATTTTTTCGAAGCATGGATAACACTGCTACTTGTGAATTCCGAAGTTTTACCGAATTCAACCATCCATCCATCAAATTGGTATCCAACGTCTTTCATTTCGACCGTAAAACCTCTGGCCAACGGCACATTCACGGTCGCATTAGCATCAACCTTTATTTGGGATATCGGCTTACTCCACGTTCCATCAACATCATAACCGAAGCCCTTGACTGCTATAGAGATGTCGGCATTGTCATTATTAATATCTACGATTTCCGAGTTCGCCGCATCCATGTAATATAGATGAATCGTAGTTTCATAGTCATCATAATCTAAGTCTTTAACATAAGAAAACAAATCGTCAAAACGTTTTATGCCACTAGAAATTTTATCTGTTTTTTCAGTTACAGTTGTCTTTTTACCTTTAACCTTATAAGCCGTAGGCAAAATACTGGACTCATTACCACCACCACTTATCATAAGAGGCGGCACAAGCACATTGGATTCATTTGACTTAAATTTATTTACAGGAGCCAGCATATAGCCATACTTATAACCATTAAGCATAGCCACCCCATTTTTTTCCGGAATTTCTTTATCTGTACCGGATTCACAAGCACCAGAGCCATCATCCAGGCAGAAATGATTGACGATTTCGAACGTCATCAAGGTAGAAGATTTTTCGTACGAATAAATTTCATTAGCATTATCATAAACTGTAGATGCAACCAATTTTTTTCCACCAACATTTTTCCAAATACCGTCTGTTTCCACAAATCCATTTAACGCATCGACTTCGGATTCAATCAATTTGCCCGTATTATCGGTAAATAAAGCATAACAATCATCGCCAGGGCAAGCTCCATAAGCACGTTCAGCCATGGATAGTGAACCTCCGATATCTGTTAGTGCTTTTTCGAACAACTCCTTGTGAGATGCATCCGCTTTGGCATCAAACGAAGCTTTATCGAAAACCATCGGATAAATTGGCTTATTGGAAGCACTAGCAAACATGGGAAAGCCATCATTTTCACTATCTACTTGAGTCCATACAGCTTCGTCATGATTCATGACAGCTGCCAAAAAGCGCGATTTCATTTCCGTTATGTCTATAACACCATTTGCGTCATACTCCGTCGTCAATTGAATCGGCGCATCAAAATCATACGTCAACCATCCATCAGGACCGATACCAGTAAGTGAATTGCGGAAATTGCGTTTGATATCGACAACGCTACCAGAAATAGCGGCTTTGAATTCCGGTGGAGCTGAACAATCTGCTTCTAAACAACCCAAAGGATACTTCCACCCTACGTCAGGGAATATGCCAATTCCTCTTTTCGTAACGTCGTCACTCGCCCCATAATGATAGTTGTCGGATATGTTTTTGAAATTAAATTTCCCAATCTCCAAGTATCCGATTAAATAGCCCGATTTATAGCTATCGACACCATTTATATCGCCAATCGAATAGGTATAGCGGATATCCAAATTCATTTTGTTAGTTGAACTATGTTGCACAGAAGCGACTAGTCCGCCGGTTAATTTTGCATCGGAGCCAATTACAGAGATTTTTGTATTAGACGCAATCTTACGAATTTCAACGGCACCAGGTAAAGAACCTCCATCGATTTGCCCGGCAAGACCACCAGCATTTTCCAAAGACTCGATATTTCCGCCTATAGAAATATTTTCCAATGAGACTTTGTGTTCATTCCCAGATGGATTTTCGCTTCCATCATAACTCATTCGACCAAACACTCCACCATCAAGCGAGCCTTTTTCTATAGTCAAATCACTTATAGAAATATCTGAAAAACTTGATTTTAGCTTTAATGCGATAGACCCAGCAATGCCCCCGATGTTTATTTCATGTCCGTTTGGGTCCGGAGCTGTTAATGAAACATTATCCAAAATAATATCTTTTATGTAATACCCCGTAGAAAACAAGCTGCCGGCATTTTTCTCCACTGCCACAATGCCGCCAGCAATACCGCCTATATAAAATTCCTCTGTTCCAACACTTAGACCTTCTACAGAAACATCATTTAATTCAATAGATTCAAACTGGGAGATGCCTTCTCCCAACAAAGCACCTACATAAATTCCGAAAAATTTCGAATGTTCCACCCGGCAATGGCTAATGATATTACCTTGAGTAGTATTCCCACCAACAGGAACAATGCCAACACGGGATTTTGTCGCAGTCGATTTAAAGTAAGCTTGATTAAAGTTAAGATATTCCATTTTTCCATAAAGTTGCACAAAGCCGACCTTTTCTTCACTGGAGATATGGCAAAGCCCTGTAATAGTGTGGAAAGATGTTCCTCCCGTCAAAGTCTGACCGACTTTCAAGTTAAGCATCTTGCCCTTAAAGGCGTTTGGCCCGACAACGCAGTCACCCGTGCCCGAGTCATATCCGGCAAATACGATATCCGATGTCAAATAAATGGAACCTTCAGCATTAGCTGTATTACTCAGCCAGTTCGAGAGATAAGTATAGGCGTCCATACTTACGCCATCGCCGAACCAAGAATCAAAGCACTTTTCACCGGTAACAATGGTTTCAGTATCCGTCTTTTGCCTAAATTCCAATCTCGGCTTGCCATCGACGGTTTTTTCCAAAAAGCAGAATTGTTTGTTGTCCCCCGGTGCGGCTTTGGCCGAAGAAACACCAAGGGAAGCACTCACCAAAAGGAATGCCGTAAATACGAGAAGAAACGGATTTTTTTTCATAAAAAACCTTTCTGTAAAACTCACGAAATTAAATATAGTCTTCTTACAAGAAAGTTACAGTATATTATTTTAGACCTGTGCCCATAAACACATTTTTCACGGTGTTCCAGGTCACAAAACCTGAATTTTACAGCCAAGTGTCTAAAATTTCAACAGCTTTTTCGGGATAAACAGCTTGGGCAAGCGGAACCAGAAGCGTGGAGAAAGCGAAATCACCTTCGGAATCAAGCGAAGCGCCTCAAGTTTGCTCTGGGCGGCAACCGCCGAGAACCAGTTAGCCTTCCAGGCGCGAACGGCTGTCTTGTACAGTGGGTGCAAACTATAGTTTTCAGCCAAAATACGCAGGATTTGAGTATAAATGCGGTCGTGGTTCACGTGCAGATTGTCGCCATGTTCGCGATAGTAGCAACACACAAAATCTTTCGAAACCGGTTGGGGGCCGTAATTATAGAGGATTTTAAGATAAAGCGGATAGTCTTCGAAGCTATAGCGCAGGTCGTACCCGCCAATGGCCAGGATTTTTTCGCGCACGAACATTTCAGCACAGCCGTGCAAGGCTTTTTGCCCCAAGAAAGATTCCACAAAAGTCACTTGCGGAACGCTCCGCAAGTAGCGTTCATCCATTTCCGTCCCGATTTTCTCTCCGTCAAAAAAGGGGATGACTTGTCCAAAACAGGCGACCGCATCGGGGTGAGCGTCCAAAAAATCGCTCTGCTTTTTGAGCCTGTCCGGCGGCATAATGTCATCCGAAGAGAACGAGCAGACATACAGCCCACGCGCCATAGAAAGCGCTTCGCTGAATGTCGCCACCACACCTTTGTTCGGACGATGGACATAGGTAAAACCCAGTTCATCGGAAAGGCGTTTTAAAATTTCCGGAGAACGATCCTTGCTTCCGTCATCGACGACAATCAATTCAAAATCGACGCCAGTCTGTCCCATTACGGAACGCACGGCCTGTTCGACATACGGCTCGTGGTTATAGCTACCTATGATTACGGAAACTTTCGGTGTCATGGTTTCCACAATTTAAAAAAAATCATGTTCGGAATGACGATTCGCTAGCTTTTAGACCATTTTAGACGGCTTACGACGACGAGCGAAACAACGAGAGTCAAGAAGTTTTCAAGTGCGTACGCCATCATCGGGCCGTTGAATTCGTACAATTTCACAAACGCATAGGTCGCCCCGGCGAGGACCAACTGCGAGCAAATTTCAATCGTCAGGAATTTTTTCGTTTCGCGGCGCGCAATCAGCACAAGGCCGAGCGCCCAGCCGCCAACGCGGAAAAAGTCACCCAACAACTGTGTCGGAATGTAGTCGGCCGCACCCGAGTAGGCTGATGAAAGCATGACCATCACCAGCAGCGAACGGCCAAAATAAAGAGCCACGACGGCGACAAGCGCAAGCCCCATCGACTTTAACAAAATCGGGCGGAACATGCTCCAGAACTCCGATTTCGTCATTTTTTCGGACACTTTCGGCAATATGATGACACCGAGAATTGCAGAGAAAAACGCCACCATGAAGTCCGAAATTTTCCAGATGCCCTGCCAAATACCGGCCGCATCCCAGCCCAGTTCCGTTCCAATCGTCGAACGCATGAATGTGAGCACCACCGGCGACAAAATCATCGGGATAATTCCCATCATTGCATAAGAGGCCCACGGGGCGCGAATGTCAAGCGCAGTTTTACGAATTTCACGCAAGCTAAAACCGGCACGGGCTGCAATTTGCGCTGCAAAAATGCCCGCCACAATAGATTGCGTTGCCACGATAGAAAGCACACTGAGCCGCCCCGTCCAGAGAAAGAACGCCACCCAAAGCATCTGCCACAAAGACGATGCCATGTTGATGAGCGCCCAGCGGCGGTAATGCCCAAGACCGTTCATCACGGATGCCGTAATCGTAATGATGTTTGTCGCAAAGACTCCCGGCAAAGCAAAGAGGATTGCCGCCTGCACTAGGCGCGGATGGATACCCGGGAAGAACTTTTCGAGCGGAAGCAAAAAACACAGGACAAGCGCCACGGCAAACGTGAAGATGCTTGCAAAGGTGGTCAAACGGAAACCGCCACGCCACACGCCAAGCAACCGTTCCATGTTATTCTTGTTCTGCGCCGAAAGGCTCACCCAGCCGTTCTGGAGCGCCAAAGAAGACGTAGCCTGCCCCATCGTCATGAAGTTCATGAACTGGCCAACGCACGCAAACGCGCTCGGCGGTAAAAATACAGCCAGTAGCTTGTTCACGACAAACACACGCAACGCATTCAGGAACGTCACCATCCCTGAACCCATAAACGCCTTCCAGAAATTCATAGAATCAGATTTCATCAAATAATCCAAACCAAAACAAAACATTAAAACGCATTAATGGTTCCAATCACTTCGGAAACCTCGTCGTCCGTAAGCACCGGACTCATGGGGATACTGAGCACAGTCTTCGCCAGCGTTTCTGCCACCGGGTATTCGCCACTAAACTCGTTAGCGTATGCCGCCTGCAAATGCGGAGGAATCGGATAATGGATAAGCGTCCCGATACCGCGTTTTTCAAGGAACTTCTGCAGTTCGTTTCGGGATTCTTCGCTCTTTAAGCGAACTGCGAACACATGCCACACGTGTTCCGACGGCGTCGAAGGAATCTCGGGCAAAATAACTTTCGCGTTCTTTATTTCACTGCAATAACGGGCCGCGACCTGACGGCGGCGTTCGTTCCATTCATCCAGATGCGGAAGTTTCGCGAGCAAAAGCGAGGCCTGCATTTCGTCAAGACGGGAATTCACGCCCTTGAACTTGTTCACGTACTTCTGTTCCGAGCCGTAATTTCCAAGAGCACGGACGACGTTTGCGATATCCGCATCGTCTGTCACGACCATTCCTGCATCGCCAAGGGCGCCCAAATTTTTCGTCGGGTAAAAACTGAAAGCGGCAGCATCGCCAAACGAACCTGCCCCACATCCATCGCAGCGGCGCGCACCATGCGCCTGCGCGCAGTCTTCAAAAAGCAACAGTCCACGCGAACGGGCAAACTTGCCAATATCATCCATATCGCACAGGCGCCCGTACAGATGCACCACTAAAATTCCTCGAGTACGCGCACCGCAAGCGTTTTCCAGTCGCTTCGGATCCATGTTGAAGCTGTTTTCGGCGGGTTCCACGAGCACTGGCTTGAGCCCTACGGCACTGATGGCAAGCACCGAAGCGATGTAAGTATTCGACGGCACTAGGATTTCGTCGCCCACATGAAGGCGCCCCAGTTCCATCGAAGCACGCAGCATGAGCGAGAGCGCATCCAAACCATTCCCCACACCCACGGCATATTTCACACCGCAATATTCGGCAAAAGCAAATTCAAAACGTTCACCATAATGGCCTCGGATATACCAGCCGGATTCCACCACGTCTGTCGCGGCTTGATTGAGCACATCCTTGTAGGGGGCATTCAATCGTTTCAAGTCCAAAAAAGGAACCATTGCACAAACTCCAGTTGTTAGTGGTTAGGAATGGAATGACTCTGCTCAATATAAAAAAAATCGGCTCCGATGAACGGAACCGATTACTGAGCTACGAAGGGCTCGAACCTTCGACCCACGCCTTAAAAGGGCGTTGCTCTACCAACTGAGCTAGTAGCCCGAGCAGGTGCAAATATATAAAATCAATTTTAAATTGTAAAGGGACAATTTGAACTTTATCTTGCTTTAAATTGTCTAAATAATGCAAAAAAACATAAATCTTGCGCGATATTCACCATATCCCGCCTTGACTTTTTATAAATTTACACCATGGATTTATTGAAAAAACTATCAGCAATAGCGGCTCTCGCAATCGCATGTCCGGCAGCGGAATTTGGCTACTTTTCTAAGCACGATGCAGGGCAAGAAGTTTTTTCGTTCTTATCGACTTTTGACAGTCCGCGCAATGCGGCACTTGAGAAATCGGCGTCCGCTCTCGCCTCCACCGATCCGACCATCACGCAGTTGAACCCTGCCGCAATCCTCATTGCCGACGGGAAAAAGCGCGTTGCGGAAATTCACTGGCAGACAGGCGAATTTGCAGACAACCAAGGGACGATTTCTTACACGACGCAATACAAGAAGTTTATCTTGCAAGCGTCGTACAACTGGATTTCTTACGGCACCATCACAGGCTATAACGAATACGGCGAAGAAAACGGCAGCGAATATAGTCCGCGCAGCCAGCTTGCAACGGCTACAGTCGCATTCCCGATGAAGCACATCCGCTTTGGCGCCACTCTCAAGTTCGCCTCGGACAAGCTGACCGGCGACACTGGAGACCAGACCGCCATGGCAGCCGCGTTCGACTGGGGCTTGACCTGGGTTTCCGACAGCAAGAACTACGGTTTTTCGTTTGTTGCAAGGGACTTCGGTGCCATGATCCGTGGCTATGTCGAAAAGGATGCCGACGACTCCTATCCGCTGTCGCAGACATTCGCCTTCGGCGGATTCTTGAAGCCACGCAGCATTCCGCGTTTGACCTTGTTCGCAGAGACTGACTTTCCGCGATATGCCGAACCCGACCTGAACTTAGGCGCAGAATACGCTCTCGGCGAATACTTCCGTATCCGTGCCGGTTTCACGCGTACATGGCTCGACCTTAGCCGCGACATCAAGGAACTCGCCTCTTCTGCCAGCAGGCCCGATGAGACGAACGAAGCGCGCATGTTCAGCATCGGTCTCGGTTATACATCTAGCCTGTTCGCATTCGACTACGCCTTTTCCTACCTCGCCGAAAGCTTAGGCTTTGAACACAGGCTCGGCCTCCGCGTAGAATTCTAAGAGCATTCGAGAAAGCGATGCGGCAGTTTGACGTTTTTGTTTTTGACGAAAACTTTGACGAGACGCAAGGACAAATTCCCCAACCTCCATTCACGGACCCGGAACTGGGCTGGTTCTTTACAAACGATTGGAACAAGCACATCAACGAAATTGAAGGGGAATGGGTCGTATTCGCACACCCGTGCATCAAGATCGATCGTGAGTTTTTGAACAACGTTGCTGAAGTCACCGACGGGTTTCCGATGGTCGATGCATTCGCACCTCGCATCCGTACAAACAACGGAAATTTCTTAGGCGGTTATCTTTTGAAACGCAGGACCAAGGGGTCTGGACTTGTCGAAATCGACGAAAACTCCCCCATGCGCTACGTTGCCGCACCGCACCCTTTGCTTGGCATTTATTCGAGACGAATCATCCAACGTACAGGCGGATTCGACACTTCACTCCCGGCAAGCGCAAGACTTGCGGACTTCACGCTCCGCATGATGCACGCCGGTGGCAAGATGTTCTCCGTTCCCTACCTCGTAGCCCAAGCGACAAACGACGTTGCAGAAAATGCGGCGAAAGCACTCGGACACGAAGCGGATGCACAAGAACTGAAAGCGACAGCGCTCGTTCTGTCCAAAGCCTTTGGAATTGAAGCATCGTTGCCATTTGCAATCTACCATCCAAGCGTCATTCCGACGTTAATGCGCAACCGCCAATCGCGCAAAGAAAAACGCAAGGCGGCGACCCTCCTCTCCAAGCTGAAAGCGGAATTCCTGAAAGAAGTGACGTTGTGATTCATCACAACGTCATCCTGAAGGCGAATGCCTGATATAGAATTGTTGGCATTTTAATGCCTTACAATTCTTAGGTTCGTAGGAGCAGGATCCATAAAATCAGGACTTAACTGTCTACTGCGCCAGCGGCACAAAAAAAAAGAACCCCGCCGAGTGGCGAGGTCCAAAAGCTTTTTAGCGGAGGTGTGGGAAACTATTTGCTTGAGAGCGATTACGCCCACACCACTAACACTATCTAAACTTTAATTAGCCCTTGTAGTTGGTGATAACGCGAGCCATTTCGCAAACCTTGTTGCTGTAGCCCCATTCGTTATCGTACCAAGAGCAAACCTTCACGAAGGTCGGGTCGAGCTGGATACCGGCCTTGGCGTCGAAGATAGAAGTGCAAGCGCAGTTGCGGAAGTCGGTAGAAACAACGGCGTCTTCGGTGTAACCGAGAATGCCCTTGAGTTCGCCTTCAGAAGCTTCCTTCATAGCAGCGCAGATTGCTGCGTAAGCGGCGTCCTTATCGGCAGCCGGAGCGTTCTTGAGTTCAGCAGTGAGGTCAACGAAGGAAACGTCGGAAGTCGGCACGCGGAGAGACATACCCGTGAGCTTGCCGTTGAGTTCCGGAAGAACCTTACCCACAGCCTTAGCAGCACCCGTAGAAGACGGGATGATGTTTTCGAGGATGCCACGGCCACCGCGCCAGTCCTTCTTGGACGGGCCGTCAACGGTCTTCTGAGTAGCAGTTGCAGCGTGAACGGTGGTCATGAGGCCACGGACGATGCCGAACTTTTCGTTAAGAACCTTGGAAATCGGAGCCAAGCAGTTGGTGGTGCAGGAAGCGTTGGAGATGATCTTCTGGCCAGCGTAGGTCTTGTCGTTCACGCCATAGACGAACATCGGAGTAGAGTCCTTGGACGGAGCGGACATGATCACCTTCTTGGCACCAGCCTTGAGGTGAGCTTCGGCGAGTTCAGCGGTCAGGAAGAAGCCGGTGGATTCCACGACGACGTCAACATCGAGAGCGCCCCAAGTGATTGCAGACGGATCCTTTTCAGCGAAGATCTGGATCTTGTTGCCGTCAACGATCATGAAGTTGCCTTCAACCTTGATGTCGTGGTTGAAACGGCCATGGACGGAGTCATACTTCAGCATGTATGCGAGGTAGTCCGGATCAAGAAGGTCGTTGATACCGACAACCTGAATGTCATTTGCGAAGTTTTCCACGGCAGCGCGGAACACCATACGGCCGATACGACCGAAACCATTAATACCGAGTTTGAGAGCCATTATTGGATCCTTTTGTTTATTGTTGAAATTGCTACCCACCCTAAGGGCGGTGCTTTGCTGGCGTCAAAGATATAAAAATCCAAGGTTTTTGTGTAGTATCAACACGAAAAAAGGGATTTTTTGCACTCGAATGGAGCCCCAACCGCCAATTCAGGTCTCCAAGAAAAAGCATGCACATAATAGCAGTCACGTTCAAGCAATTATGAAACCTTCATCGTTGTCATTTTATCAAAACGAATTCGATTTTGGTCATATAAAATGCGATTTTCCCAACTTATTTTATAGTAAGTATGGTTTAAATGGGAGGTTTTTATGACGCTTTCAACTAAGAGATTTTCTCTTTTTGCGTGTTCTATCGCATTTCTGGGCACCCTTGCCGGTGCAGCAACAATAAACGTAAACATAGACAAAGAATACCAGCGCATCAGCGGATTTGGCGCCGCATCGGCATGGGCAGGTTCCATCACCGACAAGAATGCCGCGTTCCTTTGGGACTCCACCAGCGGCGCGGGGTTTACGCTGCACCGCATCCGCATCGCTCCGGACGGCACCACCTCCGAAACGAGTATCGCCAAAAAAGCAAGTGAATACGGAGTCAAAGTCTGGGCAGCCCCATGGACATCCAGATACACCGTAAATTACGACGGCAACAAAAAGCACCTGGATTTCAATCACGCCCAGGACTGGGCCAACACTATCTTAAAGTTTACGCAAGACATGCGGAAGGCTGGAGTTAACCTATACGCAATTTCATCGCAAAACGAACCCGACGGCACCGGCGATAACCACTACGAACCCGATGAATTGGCACGTTGGGTCGGCGACTACCTTGGCCCCACCCTCGACACCACGGGCATCAAAATCATTGGCACCGAAGCCATCAACTGGTACGGATTCCCCAATTACAAAAAAGCCTTCTTCAACAACCCCGCCGCCCTGAAATACACGGACATTTTTGGAACGCACGAATATGGCGGAAACCCGGCCGCCTACCCCGAAATCCATGAAGCCGGCAAGGAATTTTGGGAAACCGAAGTTTACGATCTCGGAAGCAACAAGGAAGATGTAGGCATGGGAAGTGCTCTCCGCGTTGCAGACATGATCCATGACGCCCTTACGATTTCGAACATGAACGCATGGCATTTCTGGTGGATTTATTCCTGCAGCGAGCCCAGCTGCGGCAACGGAGCCCTCTGGCCGCAAGGACAAGGAAGCGCCGACAACCTGGAGCCCACCAAACGACTTTGGGTCATGGGGAACTTCAGCCGCTTCGCGCGACCCGGCGCAAGGAGAATCGACGCCACAAAGAATCCAGAAGCAAATGTAAAGGTCACTGCCTACCGTGACACCCTCAAGACAAAAATCGCAGTCGTCATTCTCAATTCCAAGAACGAGGAATTCAAGGCGGACTTTGACTTCGGAAGCACAAAAATTGGAAGTTTCAAGCCCTACGTCACCGATGACAAGAACAACCTCAAGGAAGGAAGCGAAGTCAAGGTCGATGGTACAAAGTGCAGTTACAGTGTCCCGGCCCGCAGTGCAACGACAGTCGAATTCGTTCTGTGGCAGGAGCCAAAGGTTGAGACGCCCTCCGACACGGCAAAGAGCGATACCAGCACCACGCCCAAAGATTCTACAGCATCAATTGCCTTCGGGAAACTTTCTGTACCCCAAAAACTTCAAAGCACATATAAAGTATTCAACCCGCTCGGAGTGTTTATCGGCGAATTCCTGGCCGAACATATCAGTGAACTCCGCAACGCCATGACAAGCGCAGGCTTAAGCCGCGGCGTTTACATGGTCAAATGTGGCAATGCAAAAACGCAACATATGGTTTTGAAATAATATTTTGAAATAATAAATTATCGGGCATTGCTTACAAAGCAATGCCTTTTTTATATAGAAACGAAAGACGGGATTAAAAATTCTATATTCTAAATCAATGAATAAATCGGTTTTTAATTCCCGCTCTAGCCTTTGTGCATCCCTATTCGGGCTCTTTTTCCTCATTTCTTGTGCCAGCAACACCCCCGAGGTGAATACAAGCCCAACACAGGAAACTAACGAATCCTCAGAAACATCTTCTTATTACGAAAACGAATCCCCATCAATGGATTACACGTCCGAAGAAACGCCAGCACCCAAGGCGACCGGCGGCACAATCGAAACGAGTGGATACACGTTTACCGCTCCAGATAACGGTTGGACAATTATCGGCGGCGAAGACAACGCCCCCTATGAATTCTATAATCCGCAAACCGGACGCCGCGCCGTTCTCGTCGAGGTGACGCTCCCCGAAGGCGAACCGCAACGCCTTATGGATCGTGCGCAAATAGAAATGCAATCCTTCGAATCCAGCGGCAAGAAGGCGACGCTCTCCGAAACGTACCCCGAAGAAGCTTTCGGCACGACGGGCGCGTTCTTCGATATTGCGGGCAAGCGCTACGACACGCCTTACGAGGCTGTCGGTCTTGTCACCGGCGCCGGGAACCGCATTTTTACGCTCACGCTATCGGCCAATGACGTACAACTTCCTGCAGGCGCCCTCAAGCAGGAATGGAAGGATTTCTTTGCGTCCTTCAAACTCAAGGATGTCGTGAAAGAAGCCGTCTCGGAACTTTCCGCCGAACGCATCACGCAATACACTAGCGCCGACCTCGGTTACACCTGGAGCACAAAGGACACGCTTTGGCATAACTGGACAGGAGTCGCACGCCAGAACGAAGACCCGGACTTGGTACTCTCCAACAAGAACGAAGACATTTCGTTGTTCGTCTACGGCGCCATCGTCCCGAGCGAAGAAGTCGGCCAACAGGACATGTTCAAGGTGCTCCTCAGCCGTCTCGGGCTCTCGCTTAACGAACCGTCCATCGAAGTCCAGCGCGTAAAAGTCGGTGACCGCTACGCCCAGGAATTTACACTGACCCGCGTCATCAACAAGTTTGACTTTTATTATACAGGCCGCTATTACTACGATAACGGACGCGGCATTCTCATCGCCACCTGGACGCAGGGCATCAACAAGAAGAAATACGCCTCGGTGATGAAAAACGCCATCGAAGGACTCAAGGTCGGAGCGAAGCCGGAACAGGCCAGCGACGAAGAAGCCCGCAAAAAGCAGAACAAGTTCAACGCAGCAGTCATGAGCCAAGTCGGTATTCTCCGTTTGCTCGAAGACCAGCCGTTTGTCGCCCTCAGCTACTTCGAACGCGCCAACAAGATGGACCCGGAAGAACCGCTCTATTTGATCAACTGCGGGTTCGTCTATCAGATGAAGGAACTTTACGGTCCGGGCATCAGCTATTTCACTAGCCAGATGGATCTCGTGCGCAAGAACGGCAAGTTGCTCTCCATCCTCGGCGAAATGTACGAAGCGCTGTTCGACTACGGACACGCCCGCGAATGTGCCGAAGGCGCCCTCCGTTATACGCCGAACAATCCGGAATACGTCATCAACTTGAGCGATGCGCTTTGGGGGCTTGGCCAACGCCACCAGTCTCTCATCGTTGTGCAGAGGCTTTTCGATACGCAGCCCAGTTCCCGCCTTGGCGTCTATCTCGCAAAGACGTACATGGGTCTTGACCAGTACGCCGAAGCGGTCGATATCTTGTACGGCATCCGCGGTCGCTTTGGCATGAGCAAGGAACTCGGCGAAACCCTCATGGACGCCCTCATGTTCCTCGGGCGTTACGAAGAAGCCCGCGCGATTAGCGAAGAGACGCTCACCAAAGCCAAGAACGACTACAAGATTTGGACAATGCACGGCAAGATTCTCTTCTACAGCCGCAATTACCGCGAAGCCGAAAAGGCGCTCACCAAGGCGCTCGCCCTCAAGCCGGATAACGAAGACGCCAAGAGTTTCCTCTCCGCGACAAAGGCTTACCTCGGCAAGGCAGACAACCGCACGCTCCAGAAGCCGATTACCCCGGTTGAAGAACGCACCGCCGACCTGAAATCGCTCCTCCGCCCGCAAGCGAAGAAAGCGGCCACCGAAGGCGACTTCCCCGCTGTCATCCATTACCAGAAAGAAGCCCTCAAGGCAGAAAAGGGCGCCAACTGGGTGCGCAGCGAAGAAATGCTCCTCGAAGTACTCGACCAGCGCGGCGCCGCCATCTACCGCGAATTCACGTTCGACTTTTTGCCCGGATTCGACCGTATTTACCTGAACGCCCTCGAAGTCTATGACAGCAACTGGAAACTCAAGCAAAAGGCCTCGCTGAACGGTGCCTATATTACATACGCCACAGAACTCGGCGGTGGCAACGAAAGCCAGACGGCGCACTTCCCGCTTTCTGAAATCGCTCCGGGTGACTTCATCTACATGCAGTTCAGCCGCACGAACATCGAAAACAAGGGCATGATTCCGTACACCAACTACGAAAGCAGCCGTGACGTACCTGTGGGAGAATCCGTTTTCCGCATTTACGCCGACACGACACGCTTTGTTACCGAAGAATACGGCCCGCTCCAGAAGACCGCATTCAAGGGCGGCATCGAATGGAAGATTGAAAACCCGGTCATCGTCCGCAAGGAACTCTACATGCCGGTGTACCGCGATTTCGGTGCAGGCCTCATGCTTACGGGCAAGCAGGAATGGCGCGACGTTGGCGACGATTACCAGAACCTCATCAGCCACCAGTTCAAGCAGGCCGTCAAGGTTCGCGAACAGGCGTTCGAAGTGCGCGGCAACAAGATTGGCGACGAAGCCGTCAAGGCGATTGTCAACTTTGTCCGTCACGACATCCGCTACCGCGACGTGCGATTCGGCGGCCACAGCCTGATTCCGCAAACCGCAGAAGTCACCCTCAAGGAACACCGCGGCGACTGCAAGGACATGGCTCTCCTCCTGAAGGACATGCTCGAAGCCATTGGCGTCAAGAGCTACCTCACGGCCATCCACTTGACCGAAGAAGGATTCTCGCACTTGCCGACCATCCAGCAGTTCAACCACATGATTCTCTACATCCCGAAGCAAGGCAAGATTAGCGAACGCTGGGTCGATGCAACCGACAAAACCGGCAACGACCGCCCGGTTCCGCTTGACATGGAAGGCAAGGTCGCACTCGTCATCGATGGAGACCAGAGCCACGTCGTCACGACCCCGATTCTCGAAGACAACCAGGAACATCAGATTGCAATCCAGCACGACTTGTTCATCGGCGAAAACGGCAAATGCGAATTCCGCGATTCCGTGCAGCTCCAGGGCAAGTTCGCAAGCGCCATCCGCAACAAGTTCTTCGGTCGCGAAGTCAAGGAACAGGAAAAACTCCTGGAACAGTTCCTCGCCGCAGGCGTGCCTGACGTGAGCATCGGCAACATCCGCATCGAGAACCTCGACCAGTTCAACAAGCCGCTCATCATCGTGAACACATACGCCTCCAAGGGCTATTTCGGACAAGGCGGTTCAGAACTCAAGGGACGTTTCCCGAACGTTTGGGAAAGGAGCCTCTTCAAACTCCCGAAGGTCGCCAAGCGCCACCACCCCATCCGCATGCCGCACGAAACACAGTTCAGTTTCAAGCTGAACATCAAGACTGCCAGCGGGCACTCGGCAACGCTCACCGAAGCAAAGCCGCTCAACCGCGCCCCGGATTACGTGAGCTTCGAAAAGCAGCCGAAGTCCAAAACGTCCAGCGGCATCAAGTGGACCACGTTCGCGCTCTACGCCGACCCGACCGAATACGAAAAGATTCGCGAAGAATGGAATTATTTGTTGAGCGAAACAAGCCCGATGATTACGGTGAAATAGGTTTTAGGGTATTATGCGAGCTTTAATTCTCTCAGACATTCATGGTTCGGCTATTGCGGCTAGGCAGGCGCTTTCGTTCTTCGAAAAGTTCAGCTGCGACAAGATTTTCTTGCTCGGCGATACGCTCTACCACGGCCCGAGGAATCCACTCCCGGCAGGGCATGGCCCGATGGGCGTCGTCGAAGCGCTCGCCCCGTACAAGGAGCGCATTATCGCAGTTCGCGGAAATTGCGATGCCGATGTCGATTTAATGATGCTCGACTTCCCTATCGAAAACGAATACAAGGTCATCGAAGATTGCGGTTTCCACCTGTTCCTAAGCCACGGCCATATTTTTACGCCGGAATGTTTTCCGCGAAACGCCCTGGAAAGCATCGAATCAACAGGCTCCGCGCCATCAAAACCTTTAATTGACGTATATCTTTACGGCCACACGCACGTCTGGAAACTCGAAAAGAACTTCCGCGACGTGCTCATCGTAAATCCCGGATCCACGAGCCTGCCCAAAGGCGGGAACCCGCCCACGTTCGGCTTTTACGAAAGCACCCCCGCCACAGCAAACGAACCAGCACACGCCAAGTTCAGCATCCACACGCTGGAAGACGGCACGGAAATTGCGGCATTGGCTATTTAATGATATGAGACGGAGATGCCCGATCCAGTCGGGCATGACAATGCTATAAAAGCCGTATCGTTTTTTTTCTTACATTTACAGCATGGTCTTAAACGTAATTTGGCTCATTTTCTTTTTCGGTGCATTTATCGCGTGCATCGTCCAATGGCTTGCTTTCGGCGATACCGGCATTTTCAACAAGGCTATCCTCGGTGCATTCGACATGTCCAAAACGGCATTCGAGATTGCACTCGGCCTCACGGGCATCCTTAGCCTTTGGCTTGGCATCCTGAAAATCGGCGAAAAAGCGGGTGCCGTCCAGATTCTCGCTAAAATCGTCCAACCTCTCTTTTCGAGGCTCTTCCCCGAAATTCCGAAGGGCCACCCCGTCGTAGGCACCATGCTCATGAACATCAGCGCGAACATGCTCGGCCTCGACAACGCCGCCACCCCGATGGGCCTCCAGGCGATGAAACAGTTGCAGGAACTCAACCCGAACGAAGACAAGACCGTCGCGAGCGATTCGCAAATCATGTTCCTCGTTTTAAATGCGAGCGGACTTACGTTAATTCCTGTTAGCATAATGACTTACCGCGCACAGCTCGGCGCCGCAAACCCGAGCGACGTGTTCCTGCCGCTTCTGTTATCCACATTCTTCAGCACCATCGCGGGCATCTTCGCGCTCAGCTTTTTCCAGAAAATCAAGCTCAAGGATCCCGTAACGGTCGCCTGGCTCGGCGGCATCAGCGCCTGCGTCATCGCCGTGATGTTCTATTTCAGCCACCTCACCGCAGAAGCGATCGGTACCTCGAGCCTCTTCATCAGCGGAGTCGTTCTGTTCGGCATTATCGTCGCGTTCCTCGCTCTCGCCTGCTACAAGAAAGTCCAAGCCTACGAAGCGTTCGTCGAAGGCGCCAAGGAAGGCTTCAACACCGCCGTGATGATTATCCCGAACCTCGTCGCGATTCTCGTAGGCGTTGCCGTGTTCCGCTCCAGCGGCGCAATGGACCTCGTCATGAACGGAATTTCGAGTCTTCTCGGTCTCATCGGCATCGGAAACGACGTCGTCCCGGCGCTCCCGACCGCACTCATGAAACCCCTCAGCGGTAGCGGTGCCCGCGGCATGATGATTGACGCCATGAAGAACTTGGGCCCGGACAGCTTTGCCGGCCGCCTCAGTTGCATGTTCCAGGGCGCTGCCGACACGACTTTCTACATCATCGCCGTCTATTTCGGTTCCGTCGGCGTCAAAAAGACCCGCCACGCCGTCACTTGCGCCCTCATCGCTGACGTCGTCGGAGTCATCGCCGCCATCGCCATTGCATATATATTCTTCCCACCGATGCACTAGGATGCCGAGAAACCGATTACATCCAAAACTTTTGAATAATAAGAAAAAGTTACATTTGTTTTTTTTTGTAACTTTTCTTAAAAATTTTATTTACATTTAGTAACAAATTTGGTGTATATGAGGTTTCAAGGTTTAGGGACGAGAATGGACTTTATCATTTTCAGCAACGAATACAAGACATTTAGGGACGCAATTTTAGATAATATTCCTGATTTGACCGGGATGATGAAGCGTATCAGTGCCGCCATACCTCCAATTTGTAATATTCTGAATATTGGATTTATCAAAATCAAACTTGTCGCCCCGTGTTCGATTATTGCTAAAAATGGCGCAAATTCTGAGAAAGTAGTTTACGATGATCCAAACGGGTACGAATACGCCCCGCTTATCCAGACATACCGCACAGGTGAAAACGGCATCGTCACCATCGAAGTCCGTTCCAAAAAGAACCACAAGTTCATCAATAATGAAATCCAGGCCGTAAAGCTCATTTGCGACGACATGTTCATTATTCTCGGACGAGCAAGGCTCATGAGCGCCGTCCACTACGCCAATTTGACGGATACGATGACCGGAGCTCCCAACCTGCCGCAACTGATCCAGCACGGCATTGGACTCAAGGCAGCCCAAAAACTGCATAACTTTTCCGGCCTATTCCTCAATCTCAAAAATTACAAGTACATCAATCAGTCCAAGGGCCCAGCCATCGGTGACAAGGGTATTGTAGCGTTTGCCCAAACCGTCATGAGTATGTGCCGCGACGACGAAAAATTGGCACGCCTTGGCGGAGACAACTTCTTCATTCTCGTCAGAAAAGAACACAAGGAAAAGTTCATCCAGCAGCTTTCGCCCCTGGTGATTTCGATTCCGATGCCCCAAGGTCCAGCGGTCGAATTGCACATCCACAGCCGTATCGGCGTGTATGACATTCAAGCGACCGACACGATGAACGAAGTGATGCACTGCGCATCCATAGCCTTGGATGCGGCAAGACAGCACCCCGGAAACGACATCGTCCCCTTCGCGAAGCCGATGCTCGCCATCGTCTCGCACGAAAAGGAAATTTCGTCGGTTTTCCACGACGCCCTGGAACGCGAAGAATTCATAGTCTACTACCAGCCCAAGGTATCTATCGACAACAAAACGCTATGCGGTTGTGAAGCCCTCGTTCGCTGGAACCGCAACGGCCATATCGTCGCACCGGGCGAATTTCTGCCCATTCTCGAAAAAGAAGCCTCGGTCTGCCAACTGGACTTTTACGTATTCCGCAAGGTCTGCGAAGACCTCCGTTCCTGGATAAACGCAGGCATAGATCCGGTCCGCGTATCCTCCAATTTTTCAAGGCTGCACTTGAGCAACACGCATCTTGCCGAAGACATCCTCAAAATCATGCAGGAGTTCGACATCGACAGCAAGTACATCGAAATCGAACTGACCGAAGCCTCGGATTTCGAAGATAAAGTTGCCATGCAGAAGTTCGTGAACCAGCTGCGCCAAAACGATATATCCGTCTCGATTGACGACTTTGGCACTGGCTACTCCACCTTCAACGCCCTCAAGGACTTGAACGTCAACATCATCAAGCTCGACAAGTCTCTCCTCGACAACATTGGCGACAACAAGCACCACGACGAAGTCGTCATCAAGAACATGGTGAACATGATCAACGAGCTCAATCTCGAAGTCGTTGCCGAGGGTGTCGAAAACAGCAGGCAGTTGGACTTTTTGCAGAACGCCAAGTGCTCTACCGTGCAAGGATTCATTTACGACAAGCCGCTTTCCAAGAAGGAATTCGAGTTAAGGCTTTCCAACAAGGTAGCCTACCGTTGCCACGGCTAAAAGAACATCCACACGGCCATCCACAAAACGATAAGCCCGAATTCTATTTCTCTTGAAATTTTCGCCATGAAGCAGCAGCCGAGAGCAATTTCGGCGATGGCGGCGAGGCGTATCCACGGCGCTTCCTCGCCCATTTGGAACAAAGAAATATTCCCGACAAGTTCCACCCATAGCC